>Ga0310890_10000239_pt1 | contig 16598 bp, 32 predicted proteins | sample T20D3metaG_FD_203751 | JGI IMG/M metagenome (GOLD analysis project Ga0310890, IMG submission 203751) | Lab incubated soil microbial communities from West Virginia University Organic Research Farm, Morgantown, WV, United States - T20D3 | ecosystem: Environmental > Terrestrial > Soil >... | reverse complement strand
GGCTCTTATTACGAGCACTGGAATGATATACAGGTATCCGCAAACGATCAGGATCCGCTTGCTATCGAGTTAGTTAATAATTTTCGTAATATAGACGGAACGACTAAGGACGAATATGATAACGGTAAGCACCGCTATAAGATGACGACCTCGGAGCAATACGGATCTACTATATGGCAGAACGAATCGAGGAAGGCAAAGAGCGAATATAGACAGGAACAGAAAAAGCAGAACGACGAAGAGCGGAATAAGAGAATTCAAGATATGGCAGATAAGCGAGATCAAAAGTTTAACGAACTAATAACTGTGATTAATAATCTAAAGACTTCGATAGAAAATCTCACATCTGCAATAGAGCAGAAAAATTTCGAGGAGTCGAATTAATCTTATGAGTTACGAAGACGACGACGATCCGGAATCCGAGATGCTAATATCAAAGAAAACATACGATGATCTACTCCTACAACATAACAAACTAGCGGAACGATACCGGAGCCTTGATCAGGATATGATCTTTGTAAGAGGAGAAAATAAGGAATTAAAAGATGCGTTAAAAAAGATTACAGAGGATAAGGGATTTAAGAAGGCAAGCGAGGAGATAGAGAAAAGTAAACCCGTCTTTCAAGGTAAGTCTGAAATAGAATCAATCGAACTCTTTGCATCAACGACCGACGATAGACTAATAACAACAATGGGCTTCCTTATGCGAAAGCATCCTAAGAAAATAGTAGTTACTATAAACGGTAACCAGATTACTCAATTCGGAGTCGAGAATCAGTAAAATGACTCTAGGTTCAGGATGGAGCGATAAATTAAGACCGACTGACTGGCGACGAGCCTGCACGCAGATGTGTGGCCGGTCTATTACTAAATGTCCGGAATGTGGACATTTATCTCATCAGGGGTTATGGGTAGACCTAAAGACAAACGATCAAGTCGTAGTAGTAGCCAGGCACGCGCATTTCCTTCGCCCTAGTCTTATCGACCCCGCTAGGAATTGGAGTCATAGGATTGGATTTAGAAAGGTTGACCCGAAAGTCTTTGAGATGAAGAGAGTAATAGCACACAGGGAACATCTTCCCGAAGATATAAGGAGAATCTTTGACGAGAGATAATAAAGCCTGCTTCCGATGTAAACAACGATGCCTAAACGATTCCCTACTTTGTGAGGAATGTAAGGTCTATATGTTAAGAGAGGAGCCAGATAAAGACGAATATGATATACTTCAACGCTACTTTATTGACGAGATATCGGAATTAGGCGATAGAGAGAGGATTACTATGATACTTAAGGCAATCAGTTATCTTAAAGAGCAGAAGAAAATCCTAGAAGCATTACGGTAACGGTAATAATAGATAATGACTAGACACTTTAACCGAAGAGGTCAACCTAAACCTAAGGCTAAATGGCATCCTATCCAGAGAAAGTCAGACTGGAAAACAGGTGAACCCGATACTCATAAATTCGCTAGATTAAAGACGGCTAACGTACTAAAGTCCTGGGGCTTTTCCTATGACTTTGGTCAAGACGACGAAGGCTATAGAATTCCAGAAATATTTCCACCGCTAGATAGAAGTAAGGAATACAAGATAGATATCTTTGCTACAAAATTATATCCGGCGTATCGACCCGCAGGCTTAAGTTTTAACCTCGTTAAACTTATAGAGATTGACGGCGACTATCACCGTTCCTCTAAAATTAATATCGGTAAGACGAAGATAAAACACGCGCAGATTTTAGAGGCTCTTAATATAAGACTCTATCACTTTGACCCTTACGATATTCTAGGAATGGACGATCTATGGATTGCCGAGAAGTTAGGATTAAACGTCGTGGCTAATAGTAATACTACTAGGACTATAATTTCTGACATCATATCTTAAATCTTAGAATTATTAAATAAGCCATCTTTTGGCGGAAGAACTTGACCCTAAACAATTTAGGAAATGTCTTAATTGTGGCGAAATAATCGTAAGGAGAAAGTTAAAGAATCATGGAGGTAAGTTATGGGATACTCGAAGATATTGTAATGATCATTGCAGGATACGAGGACAGAGTTTTAAATTCCATCAGAATGTTAAGCATTCGTCTCTAGGAAGATTTAAGGGAATAGCGCGACATTTTATCTGCCCGATATGCGAAAAAGAAATTATCGGAAAGATTCGAGATCTTAAGGACCATAAATATAACGAACATAGCCAGGATGATAAATAAAAATAAAATAGTACTTTATTTTCTCCTAACGTAATAGCGTAACGGATGCCTATTGAGGATACGGGATCTTATCAAAAATTAATACGAGACCTAGACTCCTATCTACAACATGAAATCGACGAGTGGAATAATATAGCAAAGACTACCGATGATAAGATAGATACTACTACATATCACGCACTACTCGATATTAAAAACGCACTTAACCGGCTAAAACGTAAGTATCTTTCTTAATCTTAATAATTAATATAATTAATATTAATAATAATACGCAATCAGGTCCGAGTGAAGGTTTAAATTAAATACTTAATTATACTCTTCTTACCAAAAATGAAAAAGACGATAAACGTATCATTACCGGTCGAAATGATACAGGAATTAGACCACGAACGCGGTGACGTTACTAGAAGCCGTTTTGTATTAAGGGCTCTAGAACCTTACTTAGAAAGCCGTAGAGCAGGAGGAACAGGAACAGGAACAGGAACAGGAGGAAAGAAAAGATAAATGTCCTTAGTAGGCTATCCTATTAGACCGCAATTTTCGGAGCGGAACGTCAGGGCAATAAATACCGAACGTAGAAAATTAGAGCAGGCAACGAGTCCGGTCGACCCCCGTCAACCAAATGGTAGACAACGACGACTTTATCAGCAAGAAATAGACTTAATTATTGTAATACGAACACATGGAAAATATTCGCTTAAGGAGCACTCAGCCTCAGCCGAACCTATGTTTTGGTCTGCAAATAAATTACAGGCACAAAATATAATGAAGCGAAGATTTAGAGTTATTAATCTAAATCAAGATATGTGGCCTGACGCGGAAATTATAAGTCATCCGCATAAGCAACAAGACCTAAAGGGTAGAAGATTCTGCCAGTGTAGGATTCAATACGGATATGGTGAAGTAGCAGGAAGCGCAGCAATAAGATCGGAAGCACCACGGGATGGATGGACTGAGAAGATTAACAGGCTTACGGATCTAGCAAAGAATCCCCGAAGAGTTCAGAAAAGTCTCGAAAGATACGAACGCGATATACTCGCAGGTCGTAGCGGTTATAATAATAATCGGAGACGCAAAAGCAGTTCTTAAGGTAAAAGGTAAAGAGGTAAGATTAGAAAAATGATAGAAAAATTACTAAAGATCGCTAAAGATATTTTTAAAAAGAAAACCGAATATACTAGAAAATACGATCAGGTAGCGTCAGAAGTTAGGAATCTTCTTAAAGCAACCGGAGCAACCTTTATTCCAAAACTATGCTATGCTCTAAAAGAAGACTGGTATCCTGATAGAACTGAAAAGGAAATACAGGATAACGAAGAGGCAAGAGAAGAAATTAGGAGTAAGATTCTAAACGAATGGAGTACAGAAAATGCCGGAGAAAATGGAATATGGATGACAAGTTCTATAGAGCAGAAATGGTTTCCTAATTGGCTTAGAGATCCGGTAGATTTACAGAGGGGTAAAAATGCAGCCGAGACGAGGCACGAGAAAAAATATTCTCGTGAACTTCAAATACAGAATATTCCTAAGAAACTAGAGAATTTAGCCAAAATAGTACCGCAAGCACCGAAAGAAGAGCCAGAAGAAACACCGCGAGGAATAGAAATAGACGAGCCATATTTGCGACCGATAGGCGAGGAAGGTAGAATTCCACTCTTATCAATGGGAGAAATTAACAGTGGTCAATACAAACTATGGACGGCGTTAACAGGTAAAGAGGACTGGGCACATACAAGCGATGACCTGCAAAGAGATATTATCAAGCCTACTCGGGAATATAGAAAAGCACTCTTTTCAGAATTACAGGACCACGAGTTAAACGGAATCGCTCGAAGATCTTCGTATCTAATCGTATTACTACAAGACACAATCGAAACAATAGAGTTATTACAAAAATGAAAGTCTACATAGTAAATACGGACTCTGACGATTTACATATCGCAGGAATCGATTCTATATGGGATAATCCGGAATCCGCATCTAAGGCCACCGAAGCCCAAAACAAGGAGTACGCTGATATTCTTAATGCCTGGTTTGGGGAGTACGAAGTGAAGAGTAAAAAAGATCTGGAAGGATATATGAATGAATTGGATAGTTCAAGCCGAGCATTGCTATAGGTGTGATTATAATTGGCAGCCCCGACTTTACAGATTAGAGCGTCCAGTTATATGCCCTCGCTGTAAATCCCCTTATTGGTATAAGAGAGCAAAACCGATTAAGCGACGTAGATTAGAAAAATAATAGGTTTCTACCTATACTTTTTTTGTTACCCTAAAAGATAACGTTTTATGATCAGCAGTATTTATAGAAGATTTTTATTAGGTTTACAATAAGTATATTATGATCGTTACTACCGAAAGGTAAAACGGTTGCTAGGTGAACGAATGTTTATCTAGGGATACGAAGAAATGACAACCAAAGCAGAATCTAAAGAATATATCAAAGCATCAGAACTAGCAGAAAACAATAACTGGACTATTAAAGTCCTAAAAGCGCGGCACGATAAACTCTTAGACTATGTTTATGCTTTCTGGTATGACTTTACCAGACATCAGGATATGGTCGAAGAGTATAGAAAAAACGGGAAAATAGAGCAGGTTGATAACGCCAAAACATATCCTATGCAACTAGGAGAAAGTCTTTTGGAAGATGTTTTCCTATCTATGCTCCCAACCACCGAAGAACAGGCTGATAAACTCGAAGAAAAAAGACGTAAAAAAAATTAAGCGTAAAAGGTTATCCTGAACAATAGCCTTAACGCTTTACCCCCCTTTATTTTTTCGTATCTACTTTTTTTTATCTAAAAGGTTAACTTATTTTGATTCTTAGGAATTTCCGATTAATCGATTAATCGCTAAGAATAAATATCTCCTAGAATATTAGATAAAATCGCATTCGGCCATTTAGGCTATCGCTAAGCGGCGGCAAAGGCAAAGGCTTTAGGCATAGATAGATAGATAAATTAAGATAATAAAATTTGATTCTTTACGATTAATCAATTAATCGATAAATATATAAAGCAAAATAAGGATCCTCGGCTAGATTAGATTAGATGTTTAATTATCCTAGGGGAAAGGGACCGAAGCCCTATCTTAATGGCGATTCAATTAAACGTACACGCGGCAGACCGAAAGGCTCCGGAGTAAATCCCGAGAAGACTATTACAGCGATTAGAGTAACGGAGCGGGTTAAATTAATGCTAGACGGTTGGAAAAAAGATTTTAGGGTTAGTACGTACGACGAAGCGATTAAGGCGTATTGTAAAGAGACAATAAAATTACGAAAAAAAGTAGACGGCCTGCTTGAAGGTCGCCAGCCGATGGTGGTAGAACCCCGACAAAATATAGTTAAGGTAACGCCAAATTTAAAGATTGATTGGAGGGAATCGATGCGATGAATAATTACCAACCTCCAACCTTTGAAGACTTTTCTAAACAGGTAGACGACGAGATGAAGGTATTTGCTAAATATTTAATGAACCGAGCACTCGTAAGCGGTATCGACGGATTAAATATTACGCGCTATATGGCAATACTCGCATCGCTTAGCAGGGGAACGTCTTTGCTTCAATTCGTACTCGAAGAGGAAGGCTTAACTAAGAAAGATATCGAGATCGCGATGCTAGCAATGAAAGAGTCGGATAATGAAATTCGTAACGACTTTGAGGAGTTTAAGCAAGAAAAGAAAAGGTCGGAGGTAGGAGGGTGATAATCTAATACATTGCTACCAATATCTTCATCTACTAAACATAGAGGCCATAAACGGCAACGGCAAGTTAAACTCCCGATTGACATGAGTTCTAAGTATATGAAAAAATGTCCAAATTGTAAAGCCCCCTATGTTAGAGAGTGTAGGAATTGTGGATTTATTAACCAAAGAAAAGATAAACCTTACCAAGCGAAATTCGAGAAGGTAAAGGTGACTAGAGAGAATTGAAGTGCAAAATATTTACGGCTACGAGTCTACAAACACTAGAGGCTCTACTAAACGAATACCTTCAGTATGTGCCGGAAGATTCGTATATGGAAACAAGATTCGTTCACGAACCACAATATGAATCTGCGAGTTATAACGCTAGTGAATCGTGGACAGTCCTAATTATCGAAAAAGGTAAGCCTTAGTGATAAAGAAGATTAAGACGATGCATCATATCTGGCGAGATTATCAAAAGATCGTAAAAGATGCAAGATATGAAATAGATCCGCGAATAAGACTAATTGCAGAACGTGGATCATTTCTTGGTAAAGACCACTATTATTATATTAAAGGAAACGAACTCAAGTCGCTTGTCAATATACCCGAGGGAATGAGTGGCTTTATGCGTCCCGAGCATTGGGAATTATGCAACCCACAAACATTATTTCCTACGTTAGAATCTGCCGACGCCTTTATCAGAAAAGAATGGAACGATAACGAAATGGAATTAATTGACCTATCCGATAAATGCATGACACAAGAAGAGATTCGTAGTATGTTTAAGATGAAGGTGAAGGTAGAAAATGAAATCCATCATACTACCGAAGAGTGAACGTGAATATAAACGGGATCCGTATAGCCGGCTATGTAGAGGTATCTGCGCTAAATTTCCAAAGCCAAAGAGGCAAGGTAACAAGCACTATGAGTTCGGAGATAAATACTGCACTAAATGTGACCGGTTCTTTTTTAAAGACGTAGAATCGTTCTGGTGTCCCTGTTGTTCGTTTAAGTTTAGAGTAAAAAAGAGGAAGTAAAATTAAGATGGTAAGCGGAAGCGGAAGCGGAAGAGAGTGGCCTAAAGAAGACCCTTATGATATGTCGTTTCGTAGAGGCTATTTTAAGAATAGAGAGGAGGCGGAAAAGCAGATACAATCCGAGTTTGATAGATTAAAGGCTGAAGGTAAAGTCTCTGAATCTTTACAGACTATAGTAATGTCTCAAAGTATCGACGTCGGAATAAAGTATCTAGTCTATCAATCTATGATCGAGACACGAGAAGAGTTAAGGAAGATGTCAGATAAGTCCGGTAAACCGATAGAGAGAAGCGGTCTATTTCTAAATTACTCGAATATGATTATGCAGGTAACGAGGGCTTTAATTCAGGAATCGCTAGAACTCGAGTACGACCTTGCGCTTGAATTTGAAACGATAGGCGAGAAACTAAAAAAGTACAAAGATAGAGCCGGACTAAAATAAAATAAAATAAAATAAAATGACAAAGAAAGATAGGGAAATAAGAACGGTTTGTATTAAAGTTACAAACGAACAACTCGACGCACTAGAAGATATCATTACAGCAAAACTCACCGACGAAGAGTTTAAAAAATGTCAGACTTTAGCGTTACAGGTCTGGGGTCAGTTAGTAGAGCAATATGATAGCCAGGAACCGGAATGATGAAAGAAATGACAGAAGAGCAACGCAAAGCCGCAGTCAAGATGCTAAGAGATAAGGCAAAGGAAATACTAAATGATCCAGTAGACGAGAAGAGGGACAAACCAGAAATACTAACAGGTTTATACGGAAATATAACAGAAGAAGAATTTCTTAAAGGATTAAGGGAGTTATTAACAAGTGAAAGATAAGAGCGAGAAGCATAAGCATTATATTTTTAGATCTATACCGCCGGAGAAAGAAAGCAATGTTATTAGAAATTTCTGCATATGTGGTCAACTTATATCAATAGATAAAATAAAAGATAAGAGGGAGGAGGATAGGGAGAAACTAAAACAGAGTATCGCCAAGATCATAGCAGATGTAAGAAATTCACGTGAGATATATGCATATGATCTAGCAGAGAAGATAATGAAGGAGATAGAGCGGAGTAATGGCTAAACAACAGATCTGCCCTTATTGTAACTTTGGTAAATACTACGGTAAGTGTCCTAATCAGAAATGTAAAATGTTTAATAAATTATAAAATGTGCACACAATAACCTTTTATCCTATTTTGGAAACTTTGAGAATGTGCGTCTTGCTCAAGTTTTATCCGACGACGAGATAGAAAATCACTATCTATCTATTGAGCAAATTTTAAAAACTGATAAAAATTCTACTCAGGAAATTAAGGAGCATATCTTAAAAATCGCCTATAAAATGGACGAGAAAATAAGACGTGGCGAATTTCTATTTATGCAGTCTGATATCTGTTCTACTATTCTCCGGACCTTAAGGGACCGCGGTATGGCGAATTTACAGATAACCGTTTATCGAATGTTTTCCGATTTTCCGCAATTTAAGCGAGGGATAAAGGAAGATTCTTCTATACATTCCTTATCAAGTGATAAAGATCTACCAGTAGAATCTTCGGTAACATGTGAGGAATACAGTCATGCTCTAGATGTACTAGAGAGAGCGGAAGTCGACCGGATTCCTAAAATAATATACGACGGATATCGTGACCGCCTCGACGACGTAAAGGATAGAGACGACCGGCATTATCAATTAAATCACTGGGTATCATGGGATACCTCGGAAGAGGATAAACTAACCGCCCTAGATAAAATGAATAAGACTCCTCGTAACCACATGAAGAAACCCGAATTTGAGGGGAAGGAAAATCCACTACTCGCAGCGATGGAGGACTTTGATCAAGAATTTCATAGATTAATGGATAATGTTAAAGATTATCCAATGCCTGATAGAGAAATGGCAATAAGATGCGGTCATGGCTGGATTGCGCTTAAAACCTGGCTAAGACCCTGGACCGATAAAAAGTGGCGAGCAGACCGTTATAACTGGTTTCTTATTAAATTAGGCTTAAAGGGTAAATCAATTCACGCTATGCAGAGGGCTACTAGTACGCCGGATATTAATAATACTTTACGGCATATAACAAAGGAGCAGATTTCAGATAATCAATTTAAAATCGTCGAGTATGCGATTTATCTAATGGAACGCCTCCCTGGAATCTTCGAGACTACAGAGTGGTTTAGCAGAGCCTCTCTACCTTACCGGAAGGATCTAACCGTTATAACCGCTCCTAAATTAATCAAAAAGGCTTAACTTGCTTGACGACGTACGAGAGGAAGTTAATGAGTGGAGGTAGGGAAAAGTCTTATCTCTACTTCTATATCCCTACGGAGATTATAGAAAAGTGTGGTTGGAAAAAAGGCGATACTATAGCAATAACGGATACTAATAGCGATAGCGATAGTAGCGATGGTAATAGCGATTCTAATAACGATAATCTTATAGTTAGTAGAAAGGCGAGCATAGATGAGTAAAAGTAAATTAAATCTAAAAACTAGAGAAAAAGATCAAAATATTACACAACATAAACTCCTTCTTATCGATATTAATAAGATAAAGACGGACCCTACAAATCCTAACGAGATGAGCGACGAGCAAATGGATGCGCTCCGTCACTCGATGAGAAAATTCGGCTATCTAGAACCGGTAATTATAGATCAGAACTACCTAATAGCAGACGGCGAGCATAGAGTTATAGTCTATAGAGAATTTGGCCAAAGTAAAATTCCGGCGTATAAAGTAAACCTTACCGATATAGAGCGAAGGTTACTAAGACAGACTAAGAATAAGATGCGTGGCCTTCATAACTTTGAGAAGGATACCGAGGAACTTATTAAAATCTTAAAGAGCGATAACCTCGACGAGTTAGCAATACTGCTTGCTAAAGACGCGCAGGAAATGAAAGACTGGCTGGACTCGGCGATAGCAGAACAGCATAAGTTAGAAAGCAAATTACAAGGAGAATTAGACGAGGATCCGAATTTAGTAATTAAAGATCCGCTAGAGACAAAAAATCAGTGCCCGAAATGTGGGTACGCATGGTAGTGGTAGTGGTAGAGGTAGAACTTATTGGGAGTCGAAGTCGACGAGGGTATAGTTACTCAAGTCGGAGACTTTAGATTTACTAAAGACGTAGCCGATCACTTTGATAGTCATGTAAGAAAATCTGTACCGTTCTACGACGAACTACAGCGAATGATAGTAGAGATGTCTGACTGGTTCGTCGTTAAGGATACGATAGTTTATGACTTAGGCGTATCGACCGGCGAGACGATTAGAAACTTGTGGAAGAAATTTAGACTAACAAAATTCCCGTCTTTTATCGGCGTAGATAATTCAGAGGAGATGCTAGAAATCGCCAGGTCGAAATTAAGCGGATATGCTAACGTAACTTTAAAGCAGCACGACTTAAACACCTCGACTCCGATTTCTATTAATACCGGATCACTAGTCCTGCTAATCTATGTCTTACAATTTATCAATCCTTCTCAACGCTTACGACTGCTAGCCGATATTTACCGAGGGCTTACCGATAACGGCGCGATAATCCTAGTCGAGAAAATCGTGGGAAATAATCCGAAATTTAACGAACTCTGGAACGAACTTTTACAGGATATGAAATTACGTAACGGTCTAAGCCTAGAACATATAAAGAGCAAAGCGCAATCTCTTCGAGGAATTTTATTATCATATAGTCAGGACCAGAATATTAAATTATTACAGAGAGCCGGCTTTTATGATATAGATATTTTCTTCAAGTGGTATAACTTTATCGGAATAGTCGCCGTTAAGTAAAAAGTAAAAAGTAAAAAATGAAAAATAATAGTAGTAGTAGTAACGAGTGTATATCACTTTTCTCCGGCTGCGGTGGTTCGTCTCTAGGTTACAAGCAAGCCGGTCTTAATATCCTACTTTCTAACGAGTTTATCCCAGCCGCTGCGGAAGTTTACAAACTTAACTTTCCAAAGACTATTCTACTTCCAGACGATATACGAAAAATTACAGGTAAGCAAATCTTAACGAAAATAGGTAAAGATAAAGGCGAACTAGAATTAATGGATGGTAGTCCGCCGTGCTCTGCTTTTTCTATGGCCGTTCCGTACGAACGGAATCAATCCTGGGATAAAATAAAAGATTATAGCGAAGGCGTAAAGCAACGGGTAGACGATCTCTATTTCGAGTACATTAGATTACTTCGGGAGATAAAGCCAAAAGTATTCCTAGCGGAAAATGTTCCCGCTCTAACGTCTGGAATAGCGAGAGGCTACTTTAACGAAATCTTTAGAGAGATGCAAAAATCTGGTTATGTAGTTATCGCTTCGATACTAGACGCTACAAACTATCTAGTTCCGCAGATAAGAAAGCGTCTTTTCTTTATGGGCGTTAGAGAGGATATTGTTAGAAAGACCGGAGTTAAACCCTCGTTTCCTAAACCGTTATCCTTCGGAAACTATTTAATTTCCGTCGGAAAAGCCTGGACCGGTCTCCGGAATACAAAAGCGGATCTCGCTATTACTCCTAGAGCGAGAGGCGAAACGTTAACGCTACTTATGAGAGCAAAGCAAGGCGAATCGCTAAAACTCTATCACCCAAAAGGGCATTTCTATACACACGTTAGAATTCACTTACAGAGACCATGCCCTACTATATTAGTAGTCGAGCAACTCTATCACCCGATAGAAAATAGGCTCCTATCTATTCCCGAACTCCGGCGAGTCGCAACATTTCCAGACGACTTTATTCTTACCGGTAGATATGCGCAGCAGTGGGAGCGAATAGGTAGAGCGGTCCCACCTAGGCTTATGTATTACCTAGCAAAACACATTAAGGAAAATATACTTTCTCAGATTTAAGAGAGTTTGGATTACAACCTAGATGTCTAGTATGAAATGATATATGTTCTCTAACCCGAGACTCGAATAGTGTATTTAGAATATTATTACAATCAGAACACGTTAACTTGTAGTAAAAAGTAAAAGTAAAATTAGAATTAGAATTAGAAGAATCTATTTTGTTTTCAGTCGTCATCGCTTGCATAAATTGTGTACATAGTTCGGTCATGGTCGCGGAGGAAGGCCTTCATTCGTCGTAACTCGTTTGTAAATGTACACTCAAAACATCGGGGAGTCTTCGGACGATAAGGACTATCTGGAACTACGTATTCTAATTTACAATAACTACACTTTTCTATCATTTCTCTACGCCCTTATTTCTCAAGTAGAATTCTTCACGCTGTTCACGCGCTTCTTTTCGCGCCTGAACTTTTACGTTATAGGCGATTAGTCTAATAGAGTCGCAGACCGTAAAGACCGCGCCGTTATTACAGGCCAACTCATTATCATTACGGAGGACCGTCTGAATAATTTGATTACCCTGCGTATCTTTCATCTTAGAAATCATATCGCTAATAATAAAATCGACATTCCTTCTAACGTCGTGCATTGTGGCGTTAAGCCTTTCGTATTCCGCTAGAATTTTATTATAAGGCTCTATGGCTTTACGTTCCGCCTCTTCGACTATATCCTTAGAATTAGAACTAGACATTATAACTGCTCCCTCTCTACTGTAAAAGCATCGTAAGTATCTCCGCAGTCTAGACATTCATAATATCTTTTCTCATAGGTTCCGTCTACGTGTTTATAGAATAGTTTCTTTTCTTTATCGTAATTAAAATAGGTATAAAGATTTTCTACGACTCGGTAGGACATCGGTTCCTGACAGTTAGGACATTCTATTAATCGTAGTGGCTCTTGTCGATCTTCGCTAATCTGACCTTGGACGATTTTCATTATACGCTTACCTCGTCTAAAATCTTCTGTGCCTTTTCTGCTATATAATGTCCGTCGACTCCGTAACTAAACTTTGACGTTCCTGCTCTCTTACAGTGAGTCATTAACGCTACGGCTTGTTTAAAAATATACGTCGCCTTCTCGTCGGCAAATACGTATTCGGTCTTTTGTAGGTGCTCTATAATTTCGTCTAGTTTTGCTTTAGTATCTAATTTTGTAGTCATTTTGTACCTCTAATTTAGCCTTAAACGCCTTATATATATTACTCATGGCTAAGTTATTGCTGGCTAAGGTTTATAATACTTGATGAATATCTTATTTATGATGAATAATCAACAAAATAAGGACGTCGCTCTAGCGAAGGCTAAGGCGAATACGAAGGCGAACGCGAAGACGAAAGAAGGCAAGGCTAAAAGCAAAGTTACCGAGAAAATGGAGAAATGGGATAAAGAGATAAGACAGGCGCAGCGAACCAAGGCGGTAGCCTACGGGATTAGGACCGCAGATACAGCAAAAATAACGTATTCTCTAGACGAGTCGACAGAGATCCTAGATGCCTACACGCGATCTAAGGAGGAGCGATATATTCCGGACTTTAGGAAACCCCGCGCTTTACTACCGCTAAGAAGTAATCTATACGAGGTTCCGTTAGTTAGGTATAGTCCGGTAAGCGGCGCGTGCTTTAACGACTTAAACCAGAAACTACTCTACGTACAGAAGCCAGGCGAAGGATTACATTTTAGAATCGGAAAAGAGATGCCAGCAAACCAGCCGGTTATAACTCACGAATTCGTCGAAGATGCGCTTCACACGATAGCGGACAAAAATAAGGAAGAGTTTGAAATTATGCGAGACCAGACCTATGAAGATAAGAAAGGCTACCGGAGATACTGGGGTGTGCTTTCTAGACGACTCGATACCGAAATTAAGGAATCTTTTAGAGCAGGCGATATCGTACGATTTGGCGCAATGGTCCGGAACGGAATTAACGAGAAGACTTCAGTAGGCTTTGATATGTTCTCCTACGCAGTTAAATGCGCTAACGGAAGTATAGGACGCGGTAAGGAACTAGGCTCAGCAGCATGGAAGCATACAGGACCGGCGGAGGACTTGCAGAGAAAAATCCTAGAGGGATTAAATCAGATATTCGACGAAGGCTCAGCGTTTGTGCAAAATATCGTAGTCGCAAATAAAGTAAAGATGCTACCGGAACACATTAAGAAAATCTACGACCATACTAGGATCGCGGACAAATACTATGACGACTCCTACTTTGCGATAAACTCCGACGTAAAGGTGGACCACAAAGATAGAATAACGCTAGTCGATAAAGGGATAACGTTATGGGAAGGCTATAACGCGATTACCAAAGAGGTATGGCATTCTGATATCGCCTTTGGATTAAAATCGAAAGGTCTTAGACAACTAAACGAGCAACTAGTCCAGATAGTCCGGACTAATTCTAAAACTAGAAACGGGAACGGAAACTAAAACGGAAACGGAAGCGGAGCGAAGTAAAATAAACATGCCAACTGGATTAGACTTCGATACACTAAAGGCGATATCCTCTATCGCCGATAGTCTCGATAAGATAGCGACTGAACTTAAGAAAATAAATAAAGACGGAATAAAAATTACGATTAGTGAAATCGAAGGACTCAAATTTTATCATGACTCTGTACCTATAATAGACCTAACGAAGCCATGACTAAGCGAAGTAAGATTATAGGTATCTGCGTTGTCTGTAAGCATGACTTTGAAAAGCCAGTAGAATCATGTCGTTGTTGTACAAGATGGAAGCATGATCTAAAATGACTGGAACTGGAACTAGAACTGGAACTAGAATCGAGGACGAATTTTTTAGAGGCCAGATCGATAGACTAAATCGGGAACTTTATTATCTAACGATTAGAGTTAAAGCCTTAGAAACGTATAGTACTATGCCAGTAAGATACAAAGATTATGCAAAAAGCCTAGACGAAAGAGAAGAGGAAGCGGAAGAGGCAGAGGATTAAAATAACTGAGTAAGTGATACAGGAATAAGATAATGATGAGAGAAATTAAAGTAATGGGTTACCTATGCTTACGATGCGGTCACCAGTGGCAGCCTTACAAAAAGCATCAGAAGAAAGAACCGGAGGCGTGCCCTAAATGTCATTCGCCATACTGGAATACGCCGAGGACTAGGAGACGGGGATAAGAGGATAAGATAGATAGTTTGAGTTTTAAGAGACGTCTAGCGAAAAACGACTTTCCAGTTCCTTATCCGGAACTCGAACCAATTTTATTAACACTACAAAGACAGATAGGATACCTCGCATATCAAGAATCGATTAACACTAGCGACGACTATGGTAAGGTCTGTACTCGTATCGTTCAGGAAACTATGCAATGGATGGAGGCGACTAATAAAGCCGCGATAAAACTAGGAGAGGACGGATTAAGGGCAATAGGCTTACTAAATGACGACGACGATAAAGACGAAGATAAAGACAAAGATGAATGAATAACTACGACTAAACACTACGCTTTCCAATATCATTACGTATGCGGACATAAGCACCCGCTTATTAGAGGAGATATCGAAAAGGTAGAGAATTACATAGGCGAGGAACTCTACTGCCCCGAATGTAACGATAACGTTCGAGTAAAGCGGCTAATTATCCTAGACGAAAAGGATCTATAAATCTAACTAACCTATTTTTATTATCTTTATCTACCTTCAATAACTTATTCATTGTTCGATTAATAATGACTACTAGAAAGGCTGAATATATCCGTCAATTAGTTATCGAGTCCGAAGTCCAGAGGCTATCAACTCGGGAAGCACTCGCATATATCCAGGGTAAGTTAGGAAGACCGTTAGCAGAGGATACTTACTTTTATCATAAACGCGGTATAAAGAAATCTGGAACGGGTAGGCTAGCAGCAATGATGAAGAGCCGCGATGCGTTCCTACAACAATACTTCGAGAGAATAGACGAGTGTAAGAAATACCAGCAAGAACTCTGGAGATTAATGAGGCTTACAGATAACGACTTTCTAAAGAAATCCTGTATAACCGAATTACGGGAGATAACGGTTATACTAACGCAACTCTACGACCTAATGCCACAGATGGCAACCGTATCCTTAGGGTTTAACGACGTTAAGCAGATAGCGACAACTACAATGAATCTATATACAGGAAAAGAAAATCAAAATGAAAGTATATCCGTTTCTAAGCCGCACCAGGAATCAGCAGAGGGAGTCTTTAGGTAATCCTCGGCTTAACGTAAAGCCAGACTGGAGTATCTTTAGAAATATCCCTTTCTGGATTAACGATCCGCTAGAGCACCAGAACCTATTCGACCGCTACTATAATCTAGAACTCGATAATAGCCAGTGCTGCTTTAACCATCTCGTAGGACTCCCTATTAAAAAGGGCAGGCAACACCCGCTATATCAATACGAACTAGAAATAGAAGACGCGATGAAATACTGGAAGAGGATCTATATACTAAAGGCTAGAGGCATAGGGATTACTGAATTTCTACTTAGAAAGTTTTGCCATATGGCAACGTTTGATAACACGTATCAGTATAACGTTATACCAATAATCGTAGGTCCGAATATCCAACTAGCGATAGACCTTATCGATAGAGTAAAGGGAATCTTTCGGCATAAACTTAACTGGAACTTTCCGGAAGCAGAAACTAGGATAATAGTTAACAATGTTAAGATTCAGGCTTTTCCATCGCATAACCCTTCATCTTACCGAGGAAGGAAGGATGTGCCGGCTGTGCTTATCGACGAGGCTGATTTCTTCTCACCCCGAAACCAGCAGGACGCCCTTGACGCCGCACACGGTTATAGAGCAAAGACAGAT
>Ga0310890_10000237_pt1 | contig 16639 bp, 14 predicted proteins | sample T20D3metaG_FD_203751 | JGI IMG/M metagenome (GOLD analysis project Ga0310890, IMG submission 203751) | Lab incubated soil microbial communities from West Virginia University Organic Research Farm, Morgantown, WV, United States - T20D3 | ecosystem: Environmental > Terrestrial > Soil >... | reverse complement strand
TTGCGTGAGATCTCCCGTCCGCAGCTTCGCCGAGCTCCCCTGGATGAAGTAGGTCACGCCCTTCTGCGGCTTGATGCGCTCGTAGAAGTGCTCGTGTCCTGTGAACACAACGGTAACGCCATGCTTCACGAAAAGCGGCTCGAGCTGTTCCCGAATGACAACGCTAGAACCGTGCGTCTCGCCGGACGAATACGGTGGATGGTGAAAGAAGCAGATCTTCCAGTCGGATCCGCTGGCGGCCAGCTCTTTGTCGAGCCAGTCGAGCTGCCTCTTGTCCATGTAGTTGCTGTCGAGCGCGAAGAAGCGGACCCCTCCGGTGAGTGAGGGCCTGAACGAGTAGTAGCGGTCGCCGTTCATATTGAACGGCTTGTAGAAGCGTTGATTGGGATCGTCGTGATTGCCGAGGGCAGCGTAGAACTTGACACCAGCCTTCAGCAGAGGCGCATAAGGTTCCTCGAACTTCCTGGCATAGTCCCTCGGGTTCTCACTCCCGTACAGGTTGTCGCCCATCATGATCACGAACTCGAACGGAAACTGCGCGCGTCGCTCTGTGAGCTGCTTTGCAACATCGCGCTGATGCTGGTCGCCCGTTCCTGAGTCACCGATAACAGCAAATTTGATCGAGTCCGGTTTCCCGATTGGCAGCTTGAGCTGGCGCGCATCAATGGAAGCCGCGAGCGCGCACATCAGCAAAGTGACGATTACTCGACTCATGGCAGCCCCTCCACTACCGAATGGCGTTCGGCATGAAGTCGACGATGATGTTCGCGTCGACGTCGCGCAGAATCAGGTTCTTGCCGACGATCCGGTACTCGACATCCTCCGGAAGCTGCGGCAACCGCGCCAGAAGATTGGCCGGAACTGTGGGGAGCGGCTGCGTCTCCGGATACTTGGCGTTTACTTTCAACGGCACCTTTGGCGGCCCGTCGTCGCCGGTGATTGCTGCCTTCGTTTCCGGACCGTCTTCTCCCTTCAGCTCTGGATACATCAGACGCCGGAAGAGGGCGCGAGTCTGGGGCGTGAAGATGTCGCCCGGCATTGCGTCTTTGCGAGCCGCGCGGATCTTTGTGCCAAGGACTTCCTGGGCCGCGTCGATCTTGGCCGGGTCCGACGTCTCTTTGAGCGGCGGCGAATCGTCCGCCAGGTCGTTCTGCAGCTCGATGTATTTAGTCAATCGCTGCTTGAAGTCGGCGAGCGTAGCCGCATCAGCGTTGACCGCTGGGGCTGACGGTGACCGCTTCTGCTGCGACGACGGGGCCGGCTTCTGCTGCGCTGCGCCTGTACCCGAAAGCAGCAAGCACAGCAATATAGAGGTGGCAATGTACCTGAGTTGCCGCATGCTTCTCCTCCCGGGTCACCCCGAGTCCACAATACGTGCCGTTCGGAACCCATGCGTTCCGTATGCTCGAGGTGAGATGAAAGAAGCCGCTTAAAACGGCAGATTAAAGAGCGAAAACGTGGTCTGTCCGGTCCGTCTTGCGGACTTCGGAAAGGCGAGCTTCCGATCGAGGCGTGTCAGACGATGCCGAACTGCAGTCGCGCGCGACCCACTGGTCGCGAACTGCAGCGACTTTCGCGCCAGGTCTCGCGCCAGATAGAGATCCCGTTCCCGGTGCTCGTGGTGAACGGCCAGCGCTTCGCTTGCCTCCTGTATGAACCGCGGCGGACACGCGCGCAGCGCGAGAAGGCGACGCCATGCGGCGGCGGCGTCATCGTAGCGTCGAGAACGACGGTCCAATGCCGCCAATGCCCGCAGTGCCTCCGCGGACACGCAGGAATCAGCCGTCCCAGCCGTCGCCGTCGCTGGCGACTCCATTGACTCCGCCCGCGCAAAGCACGCGCGGGCATCCTGCAAGCGGCCGGCATGCAGGTAAAGACAGCCAAGGCCGTACGCCTCACGAGCGGTCTGTGCAGCGTCCGCCCCTTCCTCCAGCAGTTGCGCGGCTCGCGCAGTCAGCAGAGCGAGTGAAAGCAGATCCAGGCGGTTATGTTCCAGCACCGCTGCGAGCGGACGTTCGTCCCCACTCCGAACGTACTGAAAATACCGCGACGGAATGGCGTAGCCCGGCACGTCGTCCTCGCGCACATGGCCAAGGATCGACTCTTCCAGAGAATCCAGACAGCAGCTCGCGCGTGCCCCCTCGTGCGACGCCCCCACCCCATTCAGCGGCCTGTAAGGCGCTGTACGCCACAGGCGCCGCGCCGGATGCAGGATGTCGACGTGCGGCATCCCGGCAAACGAAGCGGTCATGCGGTGAAACAGAAACCGCGTTTCAAGCAGCGGTACGTCGAATGTCTTGCCGTTATAAGTGACCAGCGCGCCGGCATCGGCGGCTGTGCCCGCGACGTCCTCGAGGAGGCCGCGTTCGGCTCCATACCGGGCCAGCAGAAACTGCCGCACCTTGAACGTTGCGCCCTCGAACCATCCACAACCCACCAGGAATGCGTACGTGCCGGCGCCGCCGGCCAAGCCGGTCGTTTCCACGTCGATGAACAGCACTCGCGACTGTCCAATAGATGGCTCGAGCAGCGCAAGCGCGGGCCAGGAGCAGTCACTTCCGGGCGCGCTGTCGGCAACGACGGCGCGACCGTGGCGATGACCGGGAGGATACGACCGATCGATGACGACGTAACGCTCGCCGCGTGATTCCCGCCATTCGCCATCGAGTGTTTCAGAAGTAATGTCGCTGTATGCCGAGTCCGCGACTGCCGGGTCCACGGACGATGAACTGAGCCCGTCGGTGGGCGAGCACGACGATTCAGGCGCAGCCGACCCGCCGGCCGAGTCCAGCGAGCAAGGGCGTTCAGGCGCAGCTGACCCGCCGACGCGGGACGGCCTCACGACGCTCCGAAGCCGTTCGGTGAGATTCATGCGACGACTCGCGCCGGCGCCGCCGAGTCAACAAGCAGCTGCAGAATCCTGACAGCGACGGTTTTCGCGAGCGGGCCTGTGTCGCCGATAGGCCCTACGCATGTCGGACAACCGTGCTCGCACTCGCAGCTCGCAATCAGATCGCGCGTTCGCGTCAGGAGTTCCCGACGCATCGCAAAGAGCGGCTCGCTGAAGCCAATGCCGCCAGGGTAGTTGTCGTAGACGAACACGCAGGGCTCATCCGGAATCGTCGCCGGATGTCCCGTTCGCGTCAGGTCGGTGTCGTCGGCCTGACTTCCGCTGCCGATCGAAATGCCGATGTCGTTGCGGTCGCACATCAGGAGCAACTGCGCGACCTGGCGCATCGCGAACGAGAGGCCGACAATGCCGTCGCGTCGGTCGTCGGCTGCATACGGCAGCGCCGCCATGATGGTTTGCGGCACGGTCAACCAATACGCGGAGGTATGCAGTTGCTGCTCTGGCAGGTCCAGCTCGCCGGAGCCTACGTTCTCGTTGGTGTAGAACTTGATCTTCTTGAAGCCAACAACGCGTGAGGACACGTGCACCTCGCCGTGGGCATGAATGCCGGGCCCGGAATCCTCTCTCGCGAATGTCTCGAGGGCGGTGACCTTCGTATACGTGATCGCGTCGGTGTAGTAGTCGCAATCGATTGCCCGCACGTAGGCTTTGCGCCCGTCGAAATCGAGGCGCTCAACCTGGTACAACGCGCCTTCGAGCAGATAGATCGCTTTCTCGTGCAGCGTCGCAGGACCGCTGGTGAAGCTCGTCTCGCCAATGACGTCTGCGCCGCGCGTCGTATCGACGACTACGAAGTTGTCCGACGAAATCGAGCGAAGGCTCACCGCGTCTGCGGGGTACGATTCGCTCGTCCACTGCCAGTCGGCTCCGGTCAGGTGTACCAGGCCGTTTTCCGACAGCACACGCAGAACTTCCTGGACGTCGTGACAGCCGTATTGCTCTGACGTGGTGAACGGCAACTCGAATGCGGCGCATTTCACGTGATCGACGAGGATGTGCAGGTTGTCAGGATTGATGAGCGCATGCTCTGGAGAGGCATCGAAAAAATACGACGGATGCCGCACGACGAACTGGTCGATCGGCGCGCTGCTCGCGACGAGAACCGCAGCCGAGCGTTCGCTTCTGCGCCCTGCACGTCCGGCGCGCTGCCATGTTGCCGCGATCGTGCCCGGGTAGCCGGCCATCACGCACACATCGAGCGCACCGATGTCGATGCCGAGCTCGAGCGCGTTGGTCGAGACAATCGCCTGGACCAGACCATCGCGCAGTTCCTTTTCGATCTGACGACGGCGCTGTGGAAGATAACCTCCCCTGTAGCCACGAATCCGGTCGCGATTACCTGCAGGCCCGTCGAAATCATCCTTGAGATAGGTGGTGAGGATTTCGGTTGCGAGGCGGCTTTGCGCGAAGACGATCAGCTGCATGCCGCGTTTCAAGAACTCGCCCGCAATGCGTCGTGCCTCGGCGAGGTACGACCGCCGGATGCCAAGCTGCCGATTCACGACAGGCGGGTTGACGAACACGAACGCCTTCTCGCCTCTGGGTGCCCCGTGCTCCGAAACCAGTTCGAACGGCTGCTCTACCAGCCCTTCTGCGAGCTCACGCGGGTTCGCAATGGTTGCCGAGGAGCAGATGAACGTGGGATTTGAGCCGTAATGCCGGCAGATTCGAAGCATGCGCCGGAGGACGTTGGCCAGATGGCTTCCAAACACCCCGCGGTATGTGTGCAACTCATCGATCACGACATAACGCAGGTTTTCAAACAGCTTGGCCCAGCGCGGATGATGAGGGAGCACTCCCGAATGGAGCATGTCGGGATTGCTGAGCACGATGTGCGCGCGGCCGCGGATGGCCTTGCGCGCGTCCTGCGGCGTGTCGCCGTCGTACGTGAACACGCCGATCTGGGCATCGTGACCCGTGGCGAGCAGTTCGGCAACTTCGTGGAGCTCGGCTAGCTGATCCTGGGCGAGGGCTTTGGTTGGAAACAGATACAGCGCGTGCGCCGCAGGATCCCGCAGGATGGCGTTCAGAACGGGTGCGTTGTAGCAGAGGGTCTTGCCCGATGCGGTAGGCGTGGTAATTACAACGTTGCGGCGAGCCAGCGCGTGTTCGATCGCAACCGCCTGATGCGTGTAGAGCTCCGTAATGCCGCGGGCACCGAGCACGACGCGCAATGGTTCGCTGATACCGTCCGGAAACGGCGCGTACCGAGCCGAGAGCGCCGGGAGCACGCGGAGGGCCGTGACCCAGGCATCCGGAGCGTCGTGGTCTGTGTGACGGCCCCCGGTGAGACGATCCAACGCCGTTTGCAGCGCGAGGCCGCGTGCGGGATCGGTGCTCCGGACCGCCTCTGCACGGAGTGCGCCCCTGGGCGCGCTCGTCCCGACCCTGATTTCAGTCGAAGGACGTTCGATGCGCTCAGAGCCACCCCGAGCATCGGCGAGGGGTGGACGCGCACCGACAGGCGGGAGCATGGCCCCCGATGATAAACGTAAAAAAGGCGAAGGTCCAGCGCTCCGCGCCCGGATCTCAGGGCTCAGTGAGGCTTCAGCACGACTTTCACGCAGCCATCCTGCTTGTCCCGGAACGTCCGGTACATTCGAGGTGCCTGTTCCAAGGGCTCCCGGTGTGTGACCACGAACGAGGGATCGATATCGCCGTTCTCAATGTGACGCAGCAGACGCGACAGGTACTTGTGCACGTGGGTCTGCCCCAGCTTCAGTGTCAACCCTTTGCTGAACGCCGCACCCATCGGTACCTTGTCGACGAAGCCGCCATACACACCGGGAATCGACACAATCCCACCCTTACGGCAGCAGTGGATCGCCTGCCGAACGGCGGTGGCGCGGTCGGTAGCCAGACGCAGGGCGGTCTTCGCCTTGTCGTACCAGTAGTCGATGTGCGCGCCGTGCGCCTCCATCCCGACCGCATCGATGCACGCATCGGGTCCAAGCCCACCCGTCATCGTCTTCAGACGGTCGAACACGTCGTCGTTCATTGAATCGAGCGTCTCGGCACCAGCCTCAGCAGCCATCCGCAGTCGTTCGGACACCGCATCGATCGCGATCACCCGCCAGGCGCCGAGGAGAAATGCGCTCCGGATGGCGAACTGCCCGACCGGCCCGCACCCCCACACGGCGATCGTGTCGCCAGGGCGAATGTTGCAGTTCTCGGCCGCCATGTAACCGGTGGGAAAAGTGTCGGTCAGAAACAGCACCTGCTCGTCACTCAAATGATCGGGCACCTTGAACGGACCTACGTCCGCGAACGGGACTCGGACGAACTCGGCCTGTCCGCCGGCATAGCCGCCCATCATGTGCGAATAGCCGAACAACGCACCGGCTGGGTAGCCGTACAGCTTTTCGCTGATTGACGCGTTGGGGTTCGAGTTGTCGCAAACAGCCCACATCTCGTTACGACAGAAGTAGCAGTGGCCGCAGGCGATCGGAAACGGGACAATCACCCTGTCGCCTTTCCGAAGGTTGTTGACGGAGCGTCCGATGTCGACCACCTCGCCCATGAACTCGTGACCGAGGATGTCGCCTGCCTTCATTGTGGGTATGAAGCCGTCCATCAGATGCAGATCTGAACCGCAGATCGCGGTGGACGTCACACGGACGATCGCGTCGCGGGGGTTGATGATCGCGGGGTCCGGGACACGCTCGACGGTGATATTGTCGGTCCCCTCCCAGCACACAGCTTTCATCGCCGTCCTCCGACCGGCTGTCCTTTCGTCGTCGGGATCTCGCCGGTCTCGATCAACTGCTTGAATCTGCGCAGGTCGTCGTGAATCTGGACAGTCGGCTCTTCTCCCAGAAGCCGAGCTACTGCGGCTCCGAGCTTCCCGGCGGGCGGGCTGTACTGCAGGTGTACTCGCACTTCGGTGCCGCGCGGGGTTTCACGAAAGTTGACGGAGCCAGCGGTCGAGACTTCCGATCCTTCGAGCGACTGCCACGCGATGAGCCGGCCGTCGATTTCGTTGATGATGCGCGCGTCCCACTCGACGTTCATTCCGGCCGGGCCGCGTGCAACCCAGTGAGAAATGCCAGCTTCGCGCTGCGACACCGCGCGAAGGTGATTCATGAATCTTGGGAGGTTTTCGAAGTTTCGCCAGAACCGAAACACTTCGGATGGCGGTCTGCTGACGGTCACCGCCTCTTCGACGTGAATACCCGCGAGCCCACCGAGCCGGCGGCGCGTATCCGAATCGCGGTCCGCAATGACGCCAGTTCCATGCTGAGTCGGCCGAGGCCCTTGACGTTTCGTGATTGCGTACGCCGCCACCGCACCAGCTGCTACCATCGGCAGCCACGTTGCCCATTTCGGTGTTCCTGCCGCCACAACGACCTCCTGTGTGACAGGGCCGACTCCCAAGGTCGGCCCTCATGTAGGCTAAACACGCATGCAAACATCCCCGCATGTGGCCACGGCTCAGCTCGCGCGGCGCCTCGGATTTTGGGGCGTGGTCGGCATCGGCATCGGGGTGACGATTGGTTCCGGCATTTTCCGCACGCCATCGGCAATCGCGACCAGGGTTCCAGACCCGATGCTCATGCTCGCGGTATGGGTGCTCGGTGGACTGATTTCCCTCTGCGGCGCCCTCTCCTTTGCGGAACTCGCAGCTGCACTGCCCTACACCGGTGGCTTCTACGTGTATCTGCGGGAGAGCTGGGGTCGGCTGATGGCGTTCCTGTTCGGCTGGTCTCAACTTGTCCTGATCCGAGCGTCCGCGATAGGCGCGATCAGCGCTGTGTTCAGCGAATACCTGCTTCGATCGCTCGGCTACGATCCCGCGGCGCATGAAACCGTTGCGGACTCCATCGCGGCGGCCGCGATTGTCGGAACAGCCGCCGCCAATATTCGCGGTGTGCGCCTGGGCGTCACGCTCGTCGGCGTGTCCACGGGGATGAAATTCGGCGCGCTCGCGCTCATGGTGCTCGTCTCCGCTGCGCTCGGGGGCTCGGCAGGAGCGTCGACTGCCCACTTCACGGCGGACGGCGGTTCCGTGGAAGCGGGGCTGTTCGGGCTCGCGTTGATTTCAGTGCTCTGGGCGTATGACGGGTTTGCAGACGCCTCTTACGTATCGGGCGAAGTGACCGACACCAAACGCGCGCTACCGTTGGCGATCATAACTGGCACGATTGCGATTGTCGCAATCTATCTTGCTGTGAACGTCGCGTATCTCTACGTCAATCCAATCGATCGAATAGCGCGCTCGCCACTGATCGCGGCCGACACCATAGGAACGATTTTCGGATCGCTTGGCATCGCCATGATCTCCGTCGTCGTCACAATATCGACGTTTGGCGCACTGATGGCGACAATGCTGACGGCGCCCCGGACATTTTTCGCCATGGCGAACGACGGGCTCTTGTTTCGCAGACTCGCTGGCGTACACCCGCGGTACGGTACGCCACACGTGGCGATAACCCTCGCGGCCGCTCTTGGCGTCGCGTTCGTGTTCACGCGAACATTCGAGCAGCTGGCGGATGCTTTTGTGCTATCGATATGGCCGTTCTACTGCATCGCCGTTGCAGGTTTGTACCGGCTCCGCCGCACGAAGCCAGAACTGCCACGCCCGTACAAAGTCCCCGGGTACCCCGTGATTCCAGCGGTGTTCATCGCGGCTGGGATCTACCTCGTTGGCAATGCGCTCGTCAGCGATCCGATGCCAACCGGTGTTACCTGCGCCATCATTCTTGCGGGCGTGCCCGTCTACTACCTGGCGTTCAAGAAAGCAGGCAGTAGGCAGTAGGCGTTTCACAGCCGTAGGGCGGGCCTCTACGACCCGCCAGGCACGCCACCCTACGTGAGTTATGAAAGCGGTTCTAGGGGGTACGCGGTAGGCAGTTACCGCTCTGCACCGCGAGTTCGGAATGCCTCGTCGAACGAGGAACACTCGTACTCCAGAAGCTGCATGTTCCGGTCGACTCGCCGGTACAGCGGCATGCTCATCTTCCAGGACCTCGTAAACACCTTTGGATCCTCGATCGTGACCTCGTAGTTGATGTGATCGCGGTCGATCGGCGTATAGCGCTCGACGACGTGCAACTGCTCACTGTGGTGGTTTCCGGCTCGGTCGAACCACGTTTGATCGTTGAAGTGGACCACGTCGACGACCAGGGTGTCACCATCCCACGTTGCGCGCGAGTCACCCATCCAGAACTCGATTGGGCCTTTCGGATGTGGCGAGTTCATGAAGATGTTCCGCAGCGCGTGGCCGTATTCGTACAGGATCGACACCTGTGTCGGCGTCTGGACGATCTGGAACGGAAAGCCCATGTAGGTGGCGCGCGGAACGCCCGGCAGCCAGCATTTAGTTTCGGGATCGAGTGCGGCTCGATTCGCGAAGTTCGCCCGTTGCTTCGCTGCGGCTTCTGGTCTGTACGGGATCTCGTTGCCGTCGACGACACCGAGACCGGCCGGAACACCATCTTCGGCGGGATGCGGCAGGATGTTCCACGCTGCGCTGTTCACCGCCGTCCAGATGCCGGACATATCAGGTTTGCCGTCCGACGTACGCGGCATGTTTTGGGCGGCCGCATCAGGCGCGGTCGCAAGAAATACGGCCCCGATGATCCAGGCGACTGCTATCTTCAGCATGGCGACCTCACGGTTCAGTGTGACTGTGGATCCGCTGCTTGCCTGACTTTGCAGCGATGCGGCCGGCTTCGAGGCGGTTGCTCACGCTCACGCCTTCCCAGCACCCTTCTTCGATCAGCTCGAAATTCTTCTCGCGGAGCCGCTGAATCTGATACGCGATCTTCCACGGCTGCGTGAAGACCTTCGGGTCCTCAATCGTCGCCTCGTAGTCGACCGTGTTCGCGTCCACGAATTTCCACCGCTCGACGACTCGCAGCGAGTCCGTATAGAACGTGCCGTGAGAATCGATCCATGGTTGTTTGTTGTAGCCGACCGGATCGAAGCGAAAGTTGGTCGCCTCGACGACCAGCGTATTGCCTTCCCAACGCCCGCGTGAATCTCCCTGCCAAGTGGCTGCGCCCTTAGGCGCATGAGGGCGTCCGTCCACCGGGATCACGCGGTAAGCATGCACCCACTCGAAGAGCATGACGACCTGTCCGGGACTCTGGAGGATCTGGATCGGTCCGCGGAGATTGCTGCGAGGTACGCCCTGGAGCGAACAACGATCTTCGGGCTCGATGTGCTGCAGCTCCGTGGGAGCCTCGAGGTTGATGAGATGCTCCCTTCGCTTCTCGATGGCCCACGGCTGGAATGGAATTCGTCCGTTGGGAGGATCGATGATGACTTGCTTCCGCAACCCGATGTTACTCGCGGCCCGCTGCTGCATCTTGTTGTGCTCGGGATCGCAGCATCCCTCCTCGAGACTGTGCCCTGCATTCGCAGAGTCAGCACTGCCCTCCCAGGTGCCCTGAATGTCGGGTTGGCCGTCCGGCAGGCGCGAAGGACTCCAGTTCTGTGCCGCGGCGGACGCGGGTGCAGCCCACCAGAGGACCAGAACGAGTGCAAATACTCTGAGGGAGTGCCGGAGCCGAGTGCTCATTGCCGAACCTCCTCAACGATCCGAACGCCCGAAACAATCGGAACGTTCTAGTTTCTTCCCGGCCGTTTCAGGAGCTCCATGTTCCTGTCGTTGACCTCGACGCAGGCTTCCTCGTAGAGCTCGGAACCGTAGTCCTTCGAACGATTGAAGTAGATCGCGAACGTCCACGGTCGCGTGTACACCTTCGGATCGGTGATGACGGCCCGGTACTCGATTCGATCCGGGCCGACCGGCGTCATTCGCTCCGTGACGCGCATCGCATCACTGTGGAAGCTGGCCATGACGTCGAACCAGGTCTGGTCGTTGTTGTTCGTGACATCGACGACCAGCGTGTTCCCTTCCCAGCGGCCTCGGGAGTCGCCCTGCCACAACTTGACGGCCTCGGGAATGTGGGGACTGCCGTCGACGGGGATCACCCGGTACGAGTGATGGGCCATGTTGAAGATGACCACGTGACCCGGCGGCTGGAAGATCTCGAACTCGCGGTTGTTCATGTGCCGCGGCACTCCCTGAGGCCAGCACTGGGCGTTTGGGTCGACATATTGGGGCGTCGGATCGCCGTGAAGCTGATAAATCGGCTTCCTCTTTTCCGCCGCCCACGCCTGATACGGGATCTTCCCGTCGGGCGGATCGATGATGAGGCTCTTGCCGCTCAAGGACGGGTTGGGCTTGAAGTTCTGATACAGCGACTGATACTCCAGGTCTTCGATGTTGTAGAAGGTGCCGACCGGGTTATAGATTCCCTGAATATCGGGCTGGCCGTCCGCCGTGCGAGGTGGCGCATAGGGTTTCGCCGGCTCCTGCTGCCGTGCGTCGACGACGGCGATCAGGGACGCGAGAACGAGGACAGGCAACAACATCGGACAGCGAGATCTCATGGCGCTACTCCGGTGGTCTATACCACGTGCGCTCGAGGCCGAAGGCGTAGCATTCGTAGTCGAGCACGCGGATATTCTTCTCGATTCGACGATACAGCGGCAGACTTATCTTCCACGGCCGTGTGAAAACCTTCGGGTCCTCGATGGTCGCCTCATAGTTGATGTGGTATGGGGTAATCGGCGTATAGCGCTCGACGACGTGAAGCGCCTCGCTGTGAAAATTGCCTGCGCGGTCGAACCACGTTTGGTTGGTGAAGTAGACCACATCAACGACGAGCGTATCTCCCTCCCAACGCCCCCGTGAATCACCCATCCAAAATTCAAGCGGCCCTCTGGGGTGAGAGGAGTTCATGAAAATGCGGCGGACGGCGTGCACGTACTCGTAGGTGATGGCGATGTGGTTTGGAGTCTGGAAGATCTGGAACGGGAACGGCAGGTAGGTGGCGCGCGGAACTCCCGGCAGAAAACACTTCGCATCGGGGTCTGCCGTTGCCCGGTTGGCGAAATTCTCACGCTTCTTCGCGGCGGCCCACGGCTGATACGGGATTTCGTCGCCCTCTACAATACCGAGTCCCGCAGGCACATCCTTCTCCGCGGAATGTGCCTGGATATTCCAGTTGGCTGTCGTGACGGCCTGCCAGATTCCTGACAAATCCGGCTTCCCGTCTGCCGTACGGGGAAGCGGCCCGGAGCCCTGAGCTGCCGCCGGTGCCGGCAACAGTGACGCCAGAGCGAGCGTCGCGATCATCCAGCCCGGAAGGCGCGCCATGATGCTCATTGGTTCCTCATGCTGATGTGAGGTGGCTGACGGTACCATTCCAAAACGGCCAACGTCAAACGGGTACCGACTCCATTTACGATGTGGAGTCCCCGGTTTCAACGAGCAGTTTCATGGGTGATAAACAGCGTGCCAGGGCGGGTCGGCTGCTCGAGGCGATGGGGCGACCTCACGCTGACCACCGCGTTCGCCGCAAGCGTGGCCGCCGCTGGTGCACAACGTCCGGCGCAAGCAGGGTCTCCGCGGCGGCGAACCGTCCAGACGGTCACGGGTGCGATCGACCTCGCAAAGCTGGGCTTCGCGCCGAGAGCCCTGTCCTGGGATCAGCGGTACGCGCAGATCAAGAATCTGGTCGATACAGGTATGGCGGATCGCATCATGCTCGGGAACGACCATTCGATTGCGATGTCGCCCTGTCTCAAAACGCCCGACTCTGACACCCATCGACGACGATCGACGTGCCGCTGATCCAGCTCGCGCGCGGCGAGCACAGAAATGCGACGACATCGCCGACTTCCTCGGGCCGGCCGAATCTCCCGAACGGAAGCTCGCGCTTGACGAACTCTGCAATTGCGATCGGGTCGGCCTGCTGCCGCCGCCACCACGAGCCGCCTTCGAACAGAATCGACCCAGGTGACACGCTGTTCACGCGGATATTCGAAGGCGCGAGCTGCTGTGCAAGCGATTTGGCCAGGCTGATTTCGGCGGCTTTCACCGCGTTATAGGTCATGCGTCCGCCGGCCTCGCGGCCGAAAATGGACGCGATGATCACAATCGCACCCCCGCCGCGCCGCTGCATGTGCGGCACGACCACACGTGACGCCCGAACTGATGGAAAGAGCGTCTGATCAATGGCTTCCTTCCACTCTGCGTCGGTCGTCTCGAGTAGCCCACCGCCTGCGGCAAAGCCGACGTTGTTCACGAGAATGTCGATGCCTCCGAACGCGGCGGCCGTACGGTCGATCACATGCTGCACACCTTCGGACCGGCTGACGTCGGCAGTGACCGCCAACACGCTCGCGCCGTCACCGGCAGCGTCCGAAACTGCCTTCTCCGCTTCGCGCAGCCCGGACTCACCGCGCGCACAGAGGCACACCCGACATCCCTCCGCCGCAAGCGATTTGGCGGTGGCCAAGCCCAGTCCACGACTCGAGCCCGTAACAATCGCGACTTTATCTCTGAGCCCTAGATCCACGTCCCGGCGATTGTATCTGAGCAGTTTCTACGGTCGTGGCTTACAGTGTGCAATACGGCGAACCGGCGTTGCAGATCAGGTTGTGTTGGCCGTACAACCAAAAAAACCGGGGAGGGAGTGCGATGAGATGGCGGGGACGGGCAGGCAGCGGCAACATAGAGGACCGTCGAGGTATGGGTATGGCCCTGCCGGTTGGTGGCGGCATCGGCGGCCTTGTCCTGCTTCTGCTGTTTTCCATGCTGACCGGTCAGAATCCAATCGATTACATCGACACGTCTAGCCCCGAGCAGACTGCAGGGACCAGCAGCGTACCTAGTGACGACCCGCAGGCCGAATTCGTGTCGGTGGTCCTCGCCGATACCGAAGACACGTGGGGCGAGATCTTCGCCCAGCGCGGCGCGACCTATCCCAAGCCGACTCTAGTTCTGTTCACGGAAGCGACGCAGTCAGCCTGCGGCGTGGGCCAGGCGGCAATGGGCCCGTTCTACTGTCCGAATGACCGCAAGGTGTACCTGGATCTCTCCTTCTTCCACGATTTGGAAACGCGATTCGGCGCGCCCGGCGACTTCGCGCAGGCCTATGTCGTGGCGCACGAAGTCGGTCACCACGTCCAGACCGTTACCGGTCTTTCGGACCGCCTCGGCCGCGCCCGTCAGTACGGAAGCGAGCGCGAAGCGAATGCACTCTCGGTGAGGCAGGAGCTGCAAGCCGACTGCTATGCGGGTGTATGGGGCCATTACGCCGCGCGGCGCGGGCTGCTCGAACCAGGAGACGCAGAAGAGGGCCTGCAGGCTGCCGCGGCTATCGGCGACGATCGCCTCCAGCGGCAAACACAGGGGCGCGTGGTTCCTGAATCATTTACCCATGGATCGTCGGAAGAGCGCGTGAGATGGCTCCGGCGTGGTCTCGATTCGGGTAAGGTCGAGGCGTGCGATACCTTCGGGCAGGGAACGTTCTAGCGAGCACGAGAGCAGGGCGGGTCCTTTTGGACCCGCCAGGGTCCGGCTGAAGCCGGACACTACGTACAGAACTCCAGAATCCCCACCGCACGCGATCCCCAGCTGGTCCATCAGCACGACTATGCCGACATATCGAATGCGCGTCTGGCGACGCCAGCTATTTGCATAGACGCTGACATGGGTAAGAATCTTAGCGACCCTCACGCCCTCATCCATATGCGCATCGGCGTTCCAGCCGAAATCCGGCCCGGCGAAACGCGCGTGGCTGCCACACCGGAGACCGTCGGCAAACTGGTTCAAAAAGGCCGGCATACCTGCATCGTTCAGTCGAATGCCGGAACAGCCGCGAGCATCCCTGACGCCAGCTTCGAAGCCGCCGGCGCGGTGATCGTCCCGCACGCTGCGGACGTGTACTCGCAATCCGACGTCATTCTCAAAGTACGCGTGCCCGAGTCGAGCGAGCTTCCGCTGCTGCGGCGCGGGGCGATTCTCATCGGGCTTCTCAATCCGCACGACGAGGCGGCAATCGAGAAGCTCGCGGAAACGGGCGTGACGGCCTTTGCGCTCGAAGCCGTCCCCCGCGTCACGCGGGCGCAGACGATGGATGTCCTGTCGTCGCAGGCGAATGTCGCCGGCTACAAGGCCGTGTTGATCGCAGCAAACGAATATCGGCGTTTCATGCCGCTTCTCATGACGGCGGCGGGGACTGTGAAGGCCGCCCGAGTACTGGTCCTTGGGGCGGGGGTTGCCGGGCTCCAGGCGATCGCCACGGCGAGGCGACTCGGAGCGGTTGTCGAAGCCTTCGATGTGCGTCCCGCCGTCAAGGAGCAAGTCGAATCGCTGGGCGCAAGGTTCATCGAGGTGCCTGTGTCCGACGCCGAGCGGGGCCAGGCCGAGACTGCCGGGGGCTACGCGCGGGAGATGAGCCCCGAATACCGGCAGCGCCAGGCGGCCCTCATCGCAGAGCGCGCCGCCGTCGCTGACATTGTCGTCACGACAGCGCTCGTGCAAGGTCGACCCGCGCCGCGTCTTTTGAGCGAAGACACTGTCAGGGCCATGAAGCCCGGGTCCGTTATCGTCGATCTTGCCGTGGAGCAGGGAGGCAATTGCGCGCTCGCGGAGCGCGATCGAATCATCGTCGCCCACGGCGTCAGGATCGTCGGCTACTCGAATCTGCCCGCGCTGCTGGCGGCCGACGCCAGCGCTCTCTACGCGCGGAACGTGCTGAACTTCCTCCAGCTGCTCGTCAATCCCGTGACAGGCGCGCTCGAGATCGATAGAAACGACGAGATCATCGCCGCAACGCTCGTCTGCGCCGACGGCGCGCCAGCCCGCAAACGTGAGACGTCACTCGCATGACAGAGGCAGTCGATCCCCTCATCATCAACATCACCGTGTTCGTTCTTGCGGTCTTCGTCGGCTACCACGTGGTGTGGAACGTCACGCCCGCACTTCACACTCCGCTCATGAGCGTGACCAACGCCATCAGCTCGGTGGTCGTCGTCGGCGCGATCCTCGGGGCTGGCTCGAGCACTGCCGGAATCGGCCCGCTGATAGGTGCCATCGCGGTCGCGCTTGTGGCCGTGAATACATTCGGCGGGTTCCTGGTTACCCAGCGGATGCTGGGCATGTTCAAGAAGAAGGCAACCACGTCGGAGCGCAAGTAGCGGCGATGTCCGCCAACGTCATCGCGATTTCCTACCTGGCGGCGAGCGTCCTCTTCATCCTCTCGCTCAGGGGCCTGTCGCATCCCCTGACCGCGCGCCGCGGCAACGTGTTCGGCATCGTGGGAATGTCGATCGCCGTGGCAGCCACGCTGGCAATCACCCGCCGAATCGATATACCACTCGCAATGCTCGCAGCCGGCGGTGTCGTGGGCGTCATCATCGCCAGGCGAGTGCAGATGACGCAGATGCCTGAGCTCGTCGCGGCAATGCACTCGCTGGTCGGCCTGGCAGCGGTCCTGATCGCGATTGCCATCCTGAACGAGCCGCCGGCATTCGGCATCGCCGAGCCGATACCCGTCGGCGCCAGGGTGGAGCTGTTCATCGGAACATTCGTGGGCGCCATCACGTTTTCCGGATCGGTGATCGCGTTCGGCAAGCTCTCAGGGCTCGGGAAGTACGGACGCGTGTTCTCCAGCGCCCCGGTCACCTTCAAGGGTCAGCACGTGGTCAATCTGGCGCTGGCGATCCTGATGATTGTCGCCGGCATCATGTTCGTGAACGAGATGCCCGCCGAGCAGTGGCCACCGTTTCTCGCCATGACGGCGATCGCGTTTCTCCTCGGTGTGCTGATCATCATCCCGATGGGCGGCGCCGACATGCCGGTCGTCATCTCGATGCTGAACAGCTACTCCGGATGGGCCGCGGCAGGTATCGGGTTCTCGCTCAACA
>Ga0310890_10000235_pt1 | contig 16697 bp, 11 predicted proteins | sample T20D3metaG_FD_203751 | JGI IMG/M metagenome (GOLD analysis project Ga0310890, IMG submission 203751) | Lab incubated soil microbial communities from West Virginia University Organic Research Farm, Morgantown, WV, United States - T20D3 | ecosystem: Environmental > Terrestrial > Soil >... | reverse complement strand
ATGCTGCAGACACGCAGCGGCAAGCGCACGGGTTACGCGGCGGTGGTGATTGCGACCGACTTCGTCAAGGAAAAGCTCGTGACGCCGAAGGAGGCGATCCTGCTCGTCGATCCCGAGGCGCTGTCGCAGCTGCTGGCGCCGGGTTTCGATCCGAAGGAATGGAAGGCGCACGAAACCGTCACGAAGGGCCTGCCGGCGTCACCCGGCGCGGCTTGCGGCAAGGCCGTGTTCTCGTCGGAGACCGCCGTCGAGTGGTCGAACAAGGGCGAGCCGGTCATCCTCGTTCGCCGCGAAACGGTGCCGGACGACATTCACGGCATGTGGGTGTCGCAGGGCATTCTCACGGCGACGGGCGGCATGACCTCGCACGCGGCCGTCGTCGGCCGGCAGATGGGGAAGCCCTCGATCGTCGGCGCGGGTGAGCTGCGCATCGACGAGCACGCGAAGACCTTCACCGTCAAAGGCAAGACGATCAAGGAGGGCGACTACGTGGCGTTCGACGGGCTCACCGGCGAGGTGAAGCTCGCCAAGGTCGCGTCGCAGCCGAGCGAGATCCTGCAGGTGGTCGCCGGCAAGATGAAGGCGTCGGACTCGCCGATCTATCAGCGCTTCAACACCTTGCTTGGATGGACCGATAAGTTCCGCCGCCTCGGCGTGCGCGCCAACGCCGATCAGCCTGACCAGGCGGAGCTCGCGTATGCCTTCGGCGCCCGTGGCATCGGCCTGTGCCGGACCGAGCACATGTTCTTCGGCGAGGGCCGCATCCCGATCGTGCAGCGCATGATCCTCGCCGACAACGAAGCCGATCGCCGCGCCGCCCTCAATGAGCTCCTGCCGATGCAGCGCGAGGACTTCTACGGCGTGTTCAAGGGCATGAAGGGCACGCCCGTCACGATTCGCACGATCGACCCGCCGCTCCATGAATTCCTGCCGAAACGCGAAGACTTGATGGTCGAGATCGCGGTGATGGAGTCCAAGGGGCAGAAGGGGAAGGACCTGACCGAGAAGAAAAACCTGCTGGCGCGCGTTGAGCAGCTGCACGAATTCAACCCCATGCTCGGCCATCGCGGCGTGCGTCTCGGCATTACCTATCCCGAGATCACCGAAATGCAGACGCGCGCGATCATGGAGGCGGCTTGCAAGCTGAATAGGGAAGGCCTCAAGGTCGTGCCCGAGATCATGATTCCGCTGGTCGGCGACGTGCGCGAGTTGCGCGATCAGAAGGTGATCGTCGATCGCGTGTGCGCGGAGGTGATGAAAGAAACCGGCGTCAAGATCAAGTATCTCGTCGGCACGATGATCGAAGTGCCGCGCGGTGCGCTGACCGCCGATGAAGTGGCGAAGGAAGCGGAATTCTTCTCCTTCGGCACCAACGACCTGACGCAGATGTCCTTCGGCTTCTCGCGCGACGACGCCGGCAAGTTCCTGCGCATCTACCAGGACAAGAAGATCCTCGAGAAGGATCCGTTCGCGAGCTTCGACAGCGCCGGCACGGGCCAGTTGGTCGAGATCGCGGTCAAGAAAGGCCGCAGCACGCGCAAGGATCTCAAGCTGGGGATCTGCGGCGAGCACGGCGGCGATCCGGCGTCGGTGCACTTCTTCCACAAGGTGGGGCTCGACTATGTGAGCTGCTCACCGTATCGCGTGCCCGTGGCACGCCTGGCCGCGGCGCAGGCCGCACTGAGCGTCAAGGTCGGGGATTGATTCGTTACTTCGTCCACAGGGGCGGTCGCACCGAATTGGTGGACCGCCTCGACACGGCGTGGCTGTTACCGAACAGCGGCGCCGTGGTGTGGGCGGACGTCGCCGAGCCGACCGAAGCGGACGGCGTCGTGCTGCGGGAACAGTTCGGGCTGCATGAACTGGTCGTCGAGGCCGCGTTCCTGCGGGAGACGAACCCGAAGGTGGAGCCATACGGCGGCTACCTTTACATCGTTCTCCACGGCATCAACTTCGACGCAATCCAGCATCGCTTCGAGACCCACGAGACGGATTTTTTTCTCGCGCCGAGTTTCCTCGTCACCGTCCACGATGGCCGGCGCCGCAGCATCGCGCACATCAGCGAAGTGTGCACGCGCGCGCAGCACGTCCTCGGCGAGGGCACCGTTGCGCTGCTGCATCGCATTGTCGACACCATGGTCGATCACTATCGCCCGGAGGTTGACGAGCTCGAAGCGCGGCTGGATGAAATCGAAGAGAAGGTGATTGCCAGCCCGACCGACACGCTGACGGGTGAAATCCTCGCCATCAAGCGTGATATCACCATGCTGCGGCGCATCGTCGTGCCGCAACGCGACGTCGTGGGCCGGCTGGCGCGGCGCGAATTCGATCTGATCGGCCAGGAAATGGCTTACCGCTTCCGCGACGTCTACGATCAGTTCGTGCACATGGCGGACGATGCGATCGTGTTCCAGGATCGTGTGACCGGCGTGCTCGACGCGCACCTGGCGACCGTGTCGAATCGGCTCGCCGATGTCTCGAAAGTCATCGCGGTCATCGCGGCGCTGTTCGGCCCGTTGACGGTGATTACGGGGTTGTTCGGCATGAACGTGCCGTTGCCGTCGCTGCTCGGCAAGCCGGAGTATCAGTTCTGGGAAGTCATCGGGATGATGGTGGTGTCGAGCGCGCTGCTGTTCGTCTGGTTCAAGAGAAAGGGTTGGTGGTAGTGGGCCGCATCAGCCGGCTGCCCGACGATCTCGCGAATCAAATCGCCGCCGGAGAGGTGGTCGAGCGGCCGGCGTCCGTCGTCAAGGAGCTGATCGAGAACGCCATCGATGCCAAGGCGACCAGGGTCACGATTACCGCGGATTACGGCGGCAAGAGATTGATCCGCGTCGAAGACGACGGCGTCGGGATGGACCCGGAGGATGCGCGGCTGTGTCTCGAGCGGCACGCGACCAGCAAGATCACGCGCGCCGACGATCTTGGCGCGATTGTTACGCTGGGATTTCGCGGTGAAGCGCTGCCGTCCATTGCGTCGGTGTCGCATTTCCGCCTGCGGACGCGGGCGCGCGGCAGCGACAGCGGGACGGAGATTCGCGTCAACGCCGGCATCATCGAGTCGGTCGTCGAGGCCGGCGGGCCGGAAGGCACGATGGTCGAGGTCGCCGATGTGTTCTACAACCTGCCGGCGCGCCGAAAGTTCCTGAAGTCTGACGCGGCGGAAGCGGCGCAGCTGTCGCGCTTCGTCACGCAACTGGCGCTCTGTTATCCCGAAGTCGGCTTCACGCTGACGAGCTCGGGCCGCAAGGTCATTTCGGTCCCGCCCGTGACGGGTTTGTCCGATCGCCTGTACCAGCTGTATGGCGATCGCCAGGATCTTATTCAGGTCGATCGGGAATTTGGCGGGCTGCGGCTTCACGGTTTCATCGCCGCGCTCGCCGAGCAGGGTCCGGTCCGCGGACCGCAGCACGTATTCGTAAACCGACGGATCGTCAAGGATCGGACGATCGCCCACGCGATTCTTGATGCGTACAGTGTCGCCACTAACAAGGAACGCAGCCCCGAAGTGCACCTGTTTCTCGAGGTGCCGCCCGATCGCGTCGACGTCAACGTTCACCCGACGAAGGCGGAAGTGCGATTCAAAGAGCAGTCGCAGGTGCACCAGATTGTTCGTCATGCGCTTGGCGACGCGCTCGGCAGGGGCCCTGCGCCAGAACTCACGCTCCGCACATCGGACGTGTTGCCTGGCCGGCCGATGCAGCCTTCCATACCCGGAGCCCTGGCGGGAGGAAGTTTTCCGTCGCGCTGGGCTCCGCCGTCGGTTCATGACGGGGGTTCATCACAAGGGTTCAACACGGCGGTTCAAGGTGGTTCGCTCTCGAACCTTCGTGATGAACCTCCGTCCGGAACCTCCGTGATGAACCCTCGTGGTGAACCTTCGGTAAGACCGATGATCGCCCTCGGTCAGTTCCGCGACACTTTCATCATCGCGATGGACGACGAGGGGCTGTGCATCATCGATCAGCACGTCGCGCACGAGCGTGTGCTGTTCGAGCGGATCATGGAGAAGCTGACGAATCAATCACTCGAAAGCCAGCGGCTGCTGATTCCCGTCGTCCTCGAGCTTCCGCCGGGCGAACGGGCGGCGCTAGTCTCGAAAAGCGAAGCCCTCGCGCGATTCGGTTTCGAAGTGGAGGAGTTCGGCGGCGACAGTATCAAGGTCACGGCGATGCCGGCGCTGCTCGATCCCAACGAGTGCGACGCGGCATTACGAGCCCTCGCCGAAGATCTCGAAGGCCTCGATCGCGGGCTGCGAATCGAAGACGCCCTCAAGCAGATCGCCGCGACCACCGCATGCCATGCGGCCGTGAAGGCGCACTACCCGCTGACGCTGGAAAAGATGCATCACATCCTCGAGGAGCTGCGGGCGACGGCGTATTCCACCGTCTGTCCGCACGGCCGCCCGGTGATGCTGCGCATCACCCGCCGCGAGATCGAAAAGAACTTCGATCGCATCTAGCTCCGGATTACGCCGGTGCGAACTGCGGCGGATGGCGCAGGGGACCGACCGCGCGCTCGTATGCGGACGCGAGCGCCAGCAGCGCGCCTTCCTGATAGAGCTGCCCCGAGAACATCACGCCGGTTGGCGATCCCGTCGACCCGAACCCGTTCGGGATGGCGATTGACGGATGGCCGGTCAGGCTCATCACCGGATTGAGGCTGGTCGCTGAATCCAGCGTGAGCGCGGTGAACATCAGGGCGTCCACCGCCCCGAGGGCGCGAGCGACTTCTTGCATGATGACAGTGCGCCGGCGGTTGGCTTGCAGATAGTCAACTGCCGTGACGAGCGAGCACGCGCGCAGATAGCGGCTGGTGCGCTGCAGCCGGAGCCCGGAGTGCCGGCCGCTGCGGGTGAACGCATCAAAAGCACCCGCGCGCTCGACGTATTCGATGAAATACGACAGATCGCCGCTTGGCAACTCGATCGGATGCAGCGTGCATCCGAGTTGTGACAGCGTGCCTTGCACGCGCGCGTTGTTGGCGCGGGCGTCGGCATTCGTGTCGGCGTCCATCATCGCCGGCACATAACCGATGCGCCGCGGATAATCCGGCCGGTGTGCGTCCCAGGCGATTGGCATCGAGTCGGGCACCGCCAGGTCCAGGCCGTCTGGTCCGGCGATGACGCTGAGCACAACGCCGCAGTCGTCAACGGTGCGACACATCGGGCCGATCTTGTCGAGCGTCGTGCCCGCGGCCATCACGCCGTGGCGGCTGACGCGGCCGAAGGTCGGCCTGAGTCCGACGACGCCGCAGCGGATCGACGGGGAGAGGATCGAGCCGCCTGTGTCGGATCCGATCGAGAAGCCCACGAGGCCCGCGGCCGTCGCGGCGCCGGGACCCGCGGACGATCCACTCGATCCTTCGGTGGGATTCCAGGGGTTATTGGTGCGGCCGTTTGCCCATTGATCACCGAAGGCCATTTCCCCGGTGGAGAGCTTCGCCACGAGCACGGCGCCGCCCGCCCGCAGCCGCGAGACGACGGTCGCGTCCTCGTCGAAGGTCTGCGTCGCCATTGGAGGTGCGCCCCACGTCGTCGGCGCGCCCGCGGCCGCGATGATGTCTTTGAGACCGTAGGGTACACCGTGGAGCGGACTCCGAATCCGCCCGGCAGCGACATCTGCATCCGCAGCCGCGGCCTCTTTCAACGCCCGCCCCTCGGTCAGCGTGACCACGCAATTCAGGACGCCGTTGTGGCGCTTGAGACGATCGAGATACATCCGCGTCAGCTCAAGTGATGTTGCCTGCCGGGTTCGCACGAGTTCGGCGAGGTGAGTCGCGGGCCAGAACGCCACGTCCTCGAAACGCTGCGGGCGCCGCACCCTCGGGGGGGCTGGTAATCGCGTCGTCCCGACCGGTGCCGCGGTGGCGACACCAGGCGGACGGGGATCGAAGTGAAAGGGCAGCGCCGACGCGTTGGTCAACTTGTCCTTCTCGATCAAGTCAATACTGCGCGTCAGGCTCGACAGCGACGCAGCCACGTCGTCGCATTCGGCATCGGACCACTCGAGGCCGGCCAGGCGCGCCGCCTCCCTGATCGTGCCTACCGCGATCGTCTTGGTACCTGGCTTGATCTGCGCGAGCAATGTCGACGGGAACATGGTCGACGACAGCCCGGCGAACGCGCAGTACGCTAGAAACGCTCGACGATGGGTGTCGGTCATGGTGCCTGCCTTGATGCTGTGCGATTCACTCATTTCGGGAGCTTACTCCGGCGTCCCGCTATAATCGCCGAACCATTGCGCCTCCCGGCCCATTCGACTTGCCCTTCCGCATGAAAAACCTGACGCGACATCTGTACTTCTGGGTCCTGCTCGCCATCGTCATCGGCGGCACCATCGGATACGTCAGTCCCGAGACTGGTGTGAAGCTCAAGCCGCTCGGCGACGGCTTCATCGCCCTGGTCAAGATGCTAATCGCGCCGATCATCTTCTGCACGGTCGTGCTCGGCATCGCGGGGGCCGGCAGCATGAAGAAGGTCGGCCGCGTCGGCGGCAAGGCGCTGCTGTATTTCGAGGTGGTCTCGACCTTCGCGCTGGTCATTGGACTGACCGTTGCCAACGTGCTCCAGCCTGGCGCCGGCTTCAATGCCGATCCGGCGTCGCTCGATGCGAAGGCGGTCGCCGATTACGCGAAGGTGGCGGCGAATCAAAGCACTGTGGATTTCGTGATGCACATCATCCCGCGCACGTTCTTCGACGCATTTACGGGATCAGGTGATCTGCTGCAGGTCCTGTTCGTCGCGGTGCTGTTCGGATACGCGATGACGCACCTCGGCAGGGAGGGCGACATCGTTCACCAGGTGATCACGACGAGCTCGCATGTGTTTTTCAGGATGATGAACGTGCTGATGAGACTGGCGCCGCTCGGCGCCGGCGGCGCCATGGCCTTTACGATCGGGCGATACGGCGTGGCGGCATTGAAACCGCTCGCCTACCTGATGGGCAGCTTCTACCTGACCTGCGCGTTGTTCATCTTCATCGTCCTCGGATCGATTGCCGCATTCACTGGTTTCAGCATTTTCCGGTTTATCGGTTACATCAAAGAAGAACTGCTGACGGTTCTCGGGACCTCGTCTTCAGAATCGGCGCTGGTGCCGCTGATGCAAAAGCTCGAGCGGCTCGGGTGCTCGAAATCAGTGGTCGGTCTCGTCGTGCCGTCGGGTTACTCGTTCAATCTCGACGGCACCAATATCTATTTGACGATGGCGGCCTTGTTCGTGGCTCAGGCGCTCAATATCGAGCTGACGCTCAGGCAGGAGCTGACGATCCTTGGCGTCGCGATGCTGACGTCGAAGGGCGCGTCGGGCGTCACTGGCGCGGGCTTCATCACGCTGGCGGCGACGCTCGCGGTCGTGCCGTCGATCCCGGTCGCGGGTCTGGCCTTGATCCTTGGCGTCGATCGCTTCATGTCGGAAGCGAGGTCGCTCACGAACTTCATCGGCAACGGTGTCGCGGCGATCGTCGTGTCGCGCTGGGAGGGCGAATTGCAGCTCGACGCCCTCCGGCGGGAGCTCTCGGCGTAGTTATTTGCGAACTGGCTCGCGCGCGCGTGTGACGGGCAACATACCCCCCTCAACCAGCGTCGGCGGCCTGCGCAAATGCGTCGCCTGCTCCCAGGCGTACGCAATGCCGAGGAGATCGCCATCCGTCCAGGGCCGGCCGGAGAATTCCAATCCGAACGGCAGTCCGCTCGGGTAGAAACCCGCCGGGACGACCACTGCGGGCACGCCGATCATGTTGACCCAGCTCGTCGCCGAGTGCGGACCGCCACTGATGCCGCCGTCCTGCGGCATGGTCTCGTCTGGCGGCGGCATCTGTATCGCCGGATAAACAAAGCCATCCAGCTTCATGCGTGTCAGTGTCTCGAGGTAGGCGTTCAACATCTCGCGACGCGGCGCGTGATACATGCGCTCGGCATCAGGATCGCTCGCGAGCAACCGCTGCGCGATTCGCACGTTGCCGAGGTTGTTGAAATAGGTCTCGGTGCCGATCGACGATGTGAACAACGGCGAGCCAACCTTCTGCGCGTACTCCGCCGCTGAATGGTATTCGCCAGGACCAAACGCCGCCAGAAACTGATTCGTTCCATCCTGCATATATGCGTAGGTCGCGACGCGACTGGCAAGCTTCGCGAAGTCGACGGACAGGATGCCGGCATCCTCGACGACGTCGGCGCCGGCGGCCCGTAGCGCCGCGATCGCTTTCATGAACATCTCGCGTGTTTCCGGGCGGAGGGGGATGTTCGCGGCAGTGCGGCTCTTTTCAAATGCGGGGCCGGTCACCCCGTAGGGGATGCCATGGAACGGAACGCCATCTCCTGCAAGAACAAACGCCGGCACGCCGAAACGTTTTCCCTTCAGTGCCCCTGGCGCCAGTGATGACGCGTACGGCGGACGCTGTGCAGAGGCGGGTATGCCGACGGTTCGCTGGTCGCGCGGATCTTCGCCAGCCATCACCGACAACGCGATCGCGGCGTCCGTCGCATTGCGCGCGATCGGGCCGGTGTTGTCCAGCAACCAGTCGAGCGGCGCGATGCCGGCAATGCTGACCAGGCCTCGAGTCGGAAACACGCCAACGAGCGCGCTTGTTGCCGCCGGCATGCGAATGGAATTGCCGGTGTCGGTGCCGTTGCCCAGCACGGCCATGTTTGCCGCTACCGCGGTGACGATGCCACCGGACGATCCTCCCGGCGAGAACCGCACATCGTAGGCATTTCCGGTACGGCCGAACGAGGTGCTGCGGTTGGTGTCGCTGTTGGCCAGGTCCGGCATGTTCGCCGTGCCGACGACGATCGCGCCCGCCGACTTGAATTTCGCGACGATCGTCGCATCCTGCGGCGCGATCAACTCGTGCCCGGGTCGCACGAAGCCCTCCCATCCGGCCGTCGTCGGGTAGCCCTTGATCGACGTGTTCGCCTTGATGACGATCGGAACACCCCACAGTGCGCCACGCGATGCCCCTGCCGCGGCTTCTGTGTCCAGGCGCGCGGCATCCGCGAGTGCATCGCGGCGAAACAGCGTCTCAATCGCGCCGTAGACGCCGTTGTATCGATCGATGCGATCGATGTGCCACTGGACGATCTGGGTAACCGTGTATGTCTTGTCGGCGTACAGTTGCTGCAGCTTCGGCACGGTCACGTCGAGGAGATCGCGATCGAGCGGCGATTCCGGCTGCGCTGCTCCGATGGCGGCGAGCACGACGACGCCCAATAAGAGGGCGCGGGAGGTCATTCGCAGAGCATAATCTCTGGAACGCATGAAGCGTTCGTTATTTGCCGTGGGCCTCGCGCTCTGCGTGGCCATCGCGACAACGTGGCTGTGGATCCTCGCAGCGCCGGTCTCGGCGATTGTCCGCGGCGGCAGCGGACCGCCGTCGCTGGTGTTGTTGCACGGCTACGGATCGCGCGCGGAAGACTGGCTGCAATTCGAATCCAAATGGTCGCTGCCCGGCAACACGCAGCTGCACTACCTGCAGGCGCCCCTGCGCGGTCCGTGGTCCGGCCAGAGGGGTTGGTGGTGGCTGAACCTGAACGGGCACGTGCCCCAAGGCGAGACGTTCGCGGATTACTCGAAGATCCATCCGGCCGGAATTGAGCGAGCGTCGAAGCGCGTGCGCGAGTATCTCGAGAACGTCAAGCAACCGATAGTGCTCGGCGGTTTCTCGCAGGGCGCGATGGCGAGCGCCGAGATCGCGTTTCGTTCGGATCAGGAGCTGGCCGGTCTGATCCTGCTCAGCGGTACGACCGTTGACGAAGAACGATGGGCCGAGCACTTCGCGGGCCGCAGACATCTGCCGATCTTTATCGCGCATGGCCGCCGCGACCCGGTCCTGCCGTTCGAGCGGATGGAGCGATTTCAAGCCAGGTTGAAAGCCTTCGGTCTCAATGTCACATGGCTGCCATTCGACGGCGACCACGGCATTCCCGACGAAGTCGTCGCGGGGATGAATGCTTTTGTCCGCGACATCTTCCAGCGCGACACCCCGTTCTAACGCCGGTTCAGCTACAATTCCCGACCGGGAGAAATTGATGTCCGTGATTTCACGATGGACCTGTGGATTGGCCGTTGCCCTGGCGATGGCGTCCGTAGAGGCGCAACAGCCGCGGCAAGTCGACGACACGATGTTGTTGAACCCGCCCGATGGCGATTGGATCACCTACGGGCGAGATCAGGCGGAGACCCATCACAGTCCGCTCAAACAGATCGACCAGTCGAACGTGGCGCGCCTGAGCCTGGCCTGGTCTACCGAAGTCGGTTCCGACGGCAAGATCGAGACGACGCCGCTGGTGTTTGACGGCGTGTTGTATGGCACTACGACCTGGAGTGCGGCGTACGCCGTCGATTTGCGCACCGGCAAAGTGAAATGGAAATGGGATCCAGGGCTGGTCCGCGCCGGATATGAAGCCGATGGTCCGCGCGCGTGCTGCGGGCCGGTGAATCGCGGCGTGGCGCTTTACAAAGGCCGTGTCTACATCGGCCTGCTCGACGGCCGCCTCGTCGCGCTCAACGCGCAAACCGGCTTGCCTGAATGGGCGGTGCAAACGACGCCGCCTGGAACCGATTACACGATCACCGGCGCGCCGCGCGTCATCAAGGGCAGGGTGGTGATCGGGCAGGGTGGCGCCGAGTACGGCGTGCGCGGATTCCTTGGCGCCTACGACGCGGAGACCGGCAAACTCGCGTGGAAGTTTTATACGGTGCCAGGCGACCCGTCGAAGCCGTTTGAAGACGAAGCGCTCGCCCGAGCCGCCAAGACGTGGAACGGCCAATGGTGGAAGGCGGGCGGCGGCGGGACGCCGTGGGACGGCATTGCCTACGACCCTGAGCTGAACATGATCTACGTTGGCACCGGCAACGGATCGCCCTGGAACGCCCAGCATCGCAGCCCCGGCGGCGGCGACAACCTGTATCTGTCGTCGATCGTCGCGCTCAACGCCGATACGGGCAAGTACGTGTGGCATTACCAGACGAGCCCCGGCGACAACTGGGACTTCAATGCGGCGCAGCCGATGATCCTCGCGAACATTCGCCTGGGCAACCAGACGCGGAAGGTGATCATGCAGGCACCGAAGAATGGCTTCTTCTATGTGCTCGATCGCGCGGACGGTAAATTGATCTCCGGCGATCCGTTTGCGTTCACCTCGTGGGCGACCGGCATCGACATGGCGACGAGCCGGCCGATCGAGACCGAATCGGCTCGCTATCGCTACACGCCGGTACGTCTATCGCCGTCGCCCGTTGGCGCGCACCATTGGCCGCCAATGGCGTACAACCCGCAAACCGGGCTCGTGTATTACCCCGGTCAGGAAACGAGCATGGTCGTCGCGATGGAAGAGAAGTTCGAATACAAGGAAGGGCAGTGGAACCTCGGCATGCGGATGGGCACGCGCCCGCCGGCAAGCGGCCAACCCGCTCCGCCCGCACCACCCCCGGATCCGAAGGCGCCGACGATGGGCGGCTTCTTTGTCGCGTGGGATCCCGTGCTCAAGAAGGCCGCGTGGCGCATCCCGTTCCAATCGAGCGGCGGTGCGTTGTCGACCGCGGGTCAACTGATCTTCGTCGGCAACTCTGCGGGCAAGCTGTTCGCGCTGGATCCGGCGAGCGGCAGGTCACTGTGGGAAGCGCAAATGGCGCCCGGCGGCGTCGCGACGCCGATCACTTACGAGCTCGATGGCAAGCAACACATCGCGGTGATGGCGGGGATCAAAGGCGGTCGGGTGTTTTCGTTTGCCCTGGATGCGAAGCAGACAATGCAATGAGCGTAGGGGCGGGACTCTCGTCCCGCCCGCCTCAAGGCGGGTCTGAAGACCCGCCTCTACGTTTCTTCCACCAGGCGAGCCGCTTGGTGATTTCCTTCTCGAATCCGAACTCGGTCGGCTTGTAGAACTCACGGCCCTTCAAGTTCTCCGGCAGACAGTCCATGTTCGCGACAGCATCAGGCTCGTCGTGGGCGTATTTGTAACCCTTGCCGTAATCGAGCTGCTTCATCAGCTCCGTCGGCGCATTGCGAATGTGCAGGGGGACGGGTGACGCGACATCGGTCCTCGCGGCGTCGGCAGCTTCGCTGTATGCCATGTAGACGGCGTTACTCTTCGGCGCCGTGGCCAGATACAGAACCGCCTGGGCGAGCGCGGTGTTGCCTTCCGGCATGCCAATGAAATGCACGGCGTCTTTCGCAGCGACGGTGATCGCCAACGCCTGCGGATCGGCGTTGCCGATATCTTCGGACGCAAATCGAATCAGGCGGCGAGCGACATACTTCGGGTCCTCGCCGGCCTCCAGCATCCTCGCGAGCCAGTAGACCGACGCATCGGCGTCGCTGTTGCGCATCGACTTGTGGAGCGCCGACATCAGGTTGTAGTGCTCTTCGCCGCTCTTGTCGTAGAGCAGCGTCTTGTTGGTCAGGACCTTCTCGAGCAGCGCCTTGTCGATCTTCGGCCGGCCGGCCGGTTGCTGGGACGACGACACGATCAGCTGCAGGAGGTTCAGTGCCGAGCGGGCGTCGCCATTCGCAAACCGCGCGATCGCGCCAAGGGCCTCATCGTCGGCTTCGGGATTCTGGCGCCCGAGCCCGCGCTCGACGTCGGTCATGGCCTTGCGCAGGATGGTTACGATCGCCGCTTCGTCGAGCGGTTTCAACACGAAGACCTTCGATCGCGACAGCAGCGCCGCGATCACCTCGAATGACGGGTTCTCGGTCGTCGCGCCGACGAGGACGATGTCGCCGCTTTCGACGCGCGGCAGGAACGCGTCCTGTTGCGCCTTGTTGAAGCGATGGATCTCGTCGACAAAGACGATCGTGCGCTTGCCGGTCATGCGCCGTCGCTGTTCGGCGGTCGCCATGACGTCCTTGACCTCTTTGATCCCCGACAGCACGGCCGAGAACGCCACGAACTCCGCGCGGGTCAGGTCGGCGATCAGGCGGGCCAGCGTGGTCTTGCCGGTCCCCGGCGGCCCCCACAGGATGATCGATTGCAGCAAGTCGCGATCGATCATCTCGCGCAGCGGGCGGCCGGAGGCGACGAGGTCATCCTGCCCGACGATCTCGTCGAGCGAGCGCGGCCGCATGCGCTCGGCAAGCGGGATTGTCTGGGGATCGACCGGTGCCGGCTCGTCGTTGAAGAGGCTCATGTCAATACGGTCCGCCTAAAGGCGGACCCTCACGGATCCCCTGTGGGGGCCGGCTTTGGCCGGACCTCGTTGGCGGTGCGCCTCATAGAGGAGGACTGCCGCGGCGACGGCGGCGTTCAGGGACTCGACCCCGCCGTGCATCGGAATGCTCACGCGCGTGTCGGCCGCGGCGATCAGGCCGTCGGGCAGGCCAGAGCCTTCGCCGCCAAGCAAGAGCGCGGTTGGCACGGTGAAGTCGACGTCGTACATCGGGACGCCACCGCGCGGCACAGTCGCAACGATGCGCACGCCGGAGCCGCGCCATTCTTCAATCAGCGACGCCACCGCGCGGCTGCGCACGACGGGCAAGTGGAACACGCTGCCCATCGAGGCCCGTAGCGCCTTCCACCCCCACGGATCCGCGGAGAGTTCGTCGAGCACGACGCCAGTCGCGCCCGCCGCGGCGGCCGAGCGGACGATCGCGCCGGCGTTGCCTGGATCCTGAAGTCCCGCTGCCGCCAGCACGAGTGCTGGCGCCGGGGCGAGTACCGAGACGGAGGACACTGCCGGGATGCGTGCGCTCGCGACGACACCGGTCGGCGAGTTCACCGGCGACAACGCGTTCAAAACCGATCCCGTCACCTCGATCACGAGCGCGCCGCTCTGTCGTAGGCGATCGACGACGATTTGTTCCTTCGCCGTTGGCGGGCCGCAAATCGCGATCTTGTCGACGACGAGGTTGGCGGCCGCCGCTTCACCGAGCAGATGCCAGCCGTCGAGGAGCATCAACGGTCCTGCGCCTCTGGCGAGCTCGCGAAACTCCCTGACGATGGGGTGCTGCCGACTGCTGATCACGTCCATGATCATTATGGTCAAACTCCCTGCGCCGCCGGCGGGGCAAGAATACCTATGCTAGACTGCAAAGTTTGAACCGATGAAGGAAAAACTCATCAAGCGATTTGAAGACGAGGTCAACGCCCTCGAGCGCGAGTTGCACATGGAGCTCCCGAAGGAGATTCAGCGCGCGCGCGAGCTTGGTGATCTCCGCGAGAACGCCGAGTATCAGGCGGCCAAGGAGCGCCAGACCTACGTCAACGCCCGCATCGCCATGCTGAAGCGGCGCGTGAGCGAAATCGCGCTCATGAATCTCGACCGGATTCCACACGGCAAGGCCGGCTTCGGATCGACCGTCACGATTCGCGAGAAGGATCAGGAGATGCAATACCAGCTCGTGATGCCCGAAGACGCCGACGCCGAGAAGGGCATGATCTCCACCTCGTCGCCGATCGGCCGCGCCATCCTCAATAAAGAGGAGGGCGATGAAGTCACCGTCTCGACCCCAAACGGGACCCGAAAGTTTGAGATACTGAAGCTCGTCACCATCCACGACGAGTGAACGAAACCCGAGACGCGTACTCTCCAGAACGACGAACAGCCCTGCTGTTCACCGGCACGGGCGCCGACGGCGCGTACCACGCCGGCGCCATGCGCGCGATCCAGGAAGCCGGCGTCAAGATCGACATCGTCGGTGGTCGCGGCATGGGCGCAGTCGCTGCCGTGCTTGGCGCGGTCGACGGCGGATCGCAGCTCTGGGATCACGGCGGATTCTGGCGATCGCCGGCGGTCGAGACGTTTTACCGATGGCGCTGGCCGTTCGCCGTCCTTCGCTGGCTGGGGATCGCACTTCTGGCCGTCCTCGCCATTCCTGCCGCTGTCATCCTGCTCGGTCTTGTCGTGTATCCGATCGCCTTGCTCCTCGGCATGGCGGGACTGTCGGTGGGCGCCTACTTCGTCGAAGGCTTCGTGTGGACGCTCGGCCAGGCATTTTCGCCGGGTGCGCTGCCGACATGGATCCCTCGTCTCGCGGCGCTCTTCTCGACGCTCGCGCTGGTCGTGCTGGGCGCAGGAGCGTGGCTGGCTTGGTGGCACTCGCCGCTCTATCGGCGATCGAGTGGCAGCAGGTTGTGGACGCTGCTCGGGTCGCCCGTGGATGCGAGCGGCGCGATTCATCACGCCACCGAGACGGTGTGGCGGCTGCTAAAGGGGGGCGCGGCGATCCAGCGGCCAGAGGCGGACGACCTGAGCCGCCGGTACGCGGAGTTGCTCGCGGAGAATCTCAGCCAGCCAGGATTCCGCGAATTGTTGCTCGTTGTGCACGACCTCGATTCGAACCGCGACCTCGTCTTCGGCCTGGTGCGAGATCCGTTTCGACGCATGCTGTTTCCGCCGCCGGGCGGCGTGGCGTCGCCACGTCGCGCCGAGGCCCAGGATCTCTCGAGCGGCACGCAGGCGTTTCTCGCCGATGTCCTGGCTGCGGCGCTGACGCTGCCAGGTGTCAGCGACCCGCGCCTGGTGCGATTTGCGCCCGACTCCTATTGGCGCGGTGAAACGCATCGGCTGACGGATCGGCCGGCCAGCGTCGGGCGCCTGCTCGAAGAAGCCGCGGCCGCCGGAGCCGAGCAGGTGATTGTGATCGCGGCATCGGCGGAGCCGCCGGGACCGCACGAACTGCGTCCGCCACGCCTCGACGGTCTCGGACGGGTCGGTGAGCAAATCGCGTCGGCTGAGGCCGCCGCCCTGGCGGACTCGATTCGCCATCTGCATCATCGCTTTCAAGGCGTTTATCTGATCCGTCCCTCGCACAACCCCATCCGCCCGCTTGATCTCACCGGCGCGTACGATGAAAAGTCCGATCGCGTGCAGTCACTTGATGAGCTGATGGAACGCGGCTACGAGGATACCTACCGCCAGTTCATCGAACCCTTCCTCGGCGCCTCCGGGGAACGTATCAGCCAGCTCGGACGCGCCGTCACCGACTAGTGGAAGGTTTCAACGGCATGGAAAGTACCCGACGAGAGGCATTGCCATGAAGCAAGCGACCAAGCTGATTCACGCGGGCGACGGCGTCGACACCGGCCGAACGCCGTCCTTGACCACGCCAATCTACGAGACCAGCACGTTCGTGTTCGATTCGGTTGCCGACGTCGAGAAGTATCAGCAGGGCAAGCTGAATGGCTATCTCTATTCACGCTACGAAAACCCGACCGTCGTCGCCGTAGAGCAGAAACTGGCGGCGGTCGACGGCGCCGAGACGTCGCTCCTCTTCAGCAGCGGCATGGCCGCGATTTCGACGGCGCTCATGACGCTGCTCAAGAGCGGCGACGAGATCCTGTGTTGCAGCGCGATCTACGGCGGTACCTTTCACATCATCGAAGATCTCCTGCCCCGGCTGGGCATCTCGCGTCGTTTCATTTCCATCGAAGAGCTCGCTGATGTCGGGTCGGTCATCGGCGCCCACACCAAGGTCGTCTGGTTCGAGTCGCCGATCAATCCAACGCTGCGCTGCGTGGACGTTCGCGCGATCGCGGCGGTCTGCAAGAAGGCCGGCGTGTTGGCGGCGATGGACAACACCTTCGCGAGCCCAATCAACCAGCCGGTGCTGTCGATGGGCATTGGTTTGTCGATGCAGAGCTGCACCAAGTACCTGAACGGCCACAGTGACGTCACCGGCGGCGTCCTGTCGGGATCGTCGGCGCTGATGGCTCCGATGGCGAAGATGCGGCGCCTGCTCGGTGGCATCATGGAT
>Ga0310890_10000234_pt1 | contig 16701 bp, 10 predicted proteins | sample T20D3metaG_FD_203751 | JGI IMG/M metagenome (GOLD analysis project Ga0310890, IMG submission 203751) | Lab incubated soil microbial communities from West Virginia University Organic Research Farm, Morgantown, WV, United States - T20D3 | ecosystem: Environmental > Terrestrial > Soil >... | reverse complement strand
CATTCAACTGGGCATTTCAATTCACTAGTCAACTCGTTTATTTCATGCAGCACCAGGGCGGTGGCATTCGCGCGGGAAAGATTGCGGCGACGTGATAATCAACGTAAGAGCTTTGCCTACGTCTTTGCTCCGGAGGAGCAGCATATTTATAGATGAGGGTCTAGAAAATATCGTGCGTTCCGTTACGAGCGGCATGTTTCACTCGGCAACATATCGCCCCTACCGGAAGCGCGGAATCTTAGTTGCGCGCGGCTATAGACATGCTGCTCCTCGGGAGCAAGGACAAAAATTATTAGTAAACGTTTCTCTTCAACCCACAACATGAAAGCTCAATACAACTTCATCATCCGTGTAGCACTTCTTGTTGTACTGCTTAGCGCGTCGACTGCAACTGCTCAACCACTCTACCGAGTTGCGATTCAGCAGAACGTCAGCGTCAAGATGCGAGATGGTGTCTCGCTGACGGCAGATATTTACCGACCTGTCGGTGAGGAAAAGTTTCCTGTCATCCTGGAGCGAACACCGTACAACCGGACAGGCGAAGCGAGGATGGCAAACGAATTGGCCTCACATGGCTATATCGTGGTGCTCCAGGATACTCGTGGGCGTTTTCAATCGGGAGGTGAGTTCTATCCGTTTCGTGACGAGAGCTCGGACGGGTATGACACCGTTGAATGGGCGGCACAACTCGAATATTCAAACGGCAAAGTCGGAATGTTTGGTGGATCGTACGTCGGGGCAACTCAGATGCTCGCGTCAATGGCGAAGCCGCCTCATCTGAAAGCGATCTTCCCTTACGTGACCGCGTCCGAGTATTACGACGGTTGGACCTATCAGAACGGAGCGTTGATGCAGTGGTTCACTAGTTCATGGACATCCGGTTTGGTCATTGACACATTGCGTCGGCAGGCAGAACTTACTCAAGCGCCAAAAGAATGGGTAAAGGAGTTGCCGCTGAAGAACTATCCGCTTCTTAGTGCGCCAGTGTCGTCTGTGCTTGCACCCTATTTTCAAGACTGGCTGAAGCATGAACAAGACGATGCGTACTGGCAGAAATGGCGCGTGTCAGACCACTACAAGGAAATGATAGTGATGGGATTGCACGCTGGCGGCTGGCACGATCTATTCCTAAAAGGGTCAATCAAAAACTTCATTGGATTACGCGACAATGCTGCTACACCCGAGGCGCGAAGTGGACAAAGATTGATCATTGGTCCATGGGCGCATGCGCCGACTTCGCCGCAAGGAAAAATAGGAGATGTGGTCTTTGGTAAAAGTGCAGTGCTTGAGATGACAGCTACGGCATTGCAGTGGTTCGATTATTCTCTGAAGGGAATTAAGAACGAGTATGCGAGCACAGCCCCGGTGCGTTTGTTCATAATGGGCGATAACGTGTGGCGCGATGAACAGGACTTCCCGTTGGCTAGAACTCGATATACGAAGTATTACCTACACTCTGTGAAAGGTGCGAATGGAATTCGCGGCGATGGAGAGTTGACTCAATCTCCCCCAACCGAAGAACGCAAAGACGAATTCAATTATGATCCCAGCGATCCTGTCCCGACTATTGGGGGCCGTTTATGCTGCGGAACTGCTTTACCTCCCGGGCCCGCGAATCAGCAACCAAACGAATCGCGTTCCGACGTACTTGTTTTCTCCACCCCTCGCTTAGACAGAGACATAGAAGTGACCGGTTTCGTTTCGTTGGAGCTGTACGCGTCTACATCTGCAGTCGATACAGATTTCACAGCACTCTTGGTAGACGTAGACCCCAGCGGTTACGCCCGTTTCTTGACTGACGGTATCGTCCGGGCAAGGTATCGAGAGAGCACGACTGAAGTGACTGAGATTACACCGGGCAAGATTTACAAATACACGATCGATTTGTGGGCCACGGGAAATGTATTTAAGGCCGGACATCAAATCCGTCTATACGTGTCGAGCAGCAATTTTCCGAGATTTAATCGCAATCTGAATACAGGTGAGGGAATTGTTAATGGAAGTCGTTTCGTCACAGCTCACCAGACTGTCTACCATGATAAGCAAAACAGTTCAGCCTTAGTCTTGCCAGTGATTCCGCGGGGATTAGATTGATACGAAGACGTGGAACTCAAATCCAAAACTGCCGATCTCCTTTTAGAAACTCCTTGCATTCAACCGTTCGCCCTGCTATAAGCTGCTGGATTCTAAACCACGGACTCGAACCGAGTTTCCCTAAAGCAAGACAATCTGGTTGAACGCAATTGCATAAACGCAAGGTAATATTTAGTTAGTTCCGAACGTAAACTAACCCCTGGGTTAAATATGCAGATAGTTCGTCTAGAACGCAAACTAACCCTCCCCAAAAGTTTTGAGAAAGGCTTCGCGGACACGGGGCGTCGTGGCTGTGGCAGAACCCCATTCGCGCCGGACGAGCTTTCTCAATTCATGCCGATGGCGATATTTTCAATTAAGGAGTCGGAAATGAGAATCGTACGGACACTCAGCGCAGCTCTGATAGTGGTCGGATTTCTTTTGTGCTTTGGTAGCGTGGGCTATTCGCAGGGAACCCATTTGGGAGCCATTCGCGGAACAGTAGTCGATGAAAAAGGCGCCAGCGTTCCCGATGCCACGGTGCAAATTACAGACTTGGCCACGAATATCTCACAATCCTTTACCACCAATGGGGATGGTGACTATGAAGCACCAAACCTTAAGTCCGGTAAGTATCGCGTGAGTATTACGGCTCCAGGCTTTAAGACTACCGTCATAACTGCAGAGCTAGCGGGAAGCAGTGATGTTGTACGAGCTGACGCCAAGCTTGAAGTAGGCGAAGCGAGTGCGATGGTGGACATCAGTGCAGATGCCGGTTTGATTCAAACTGAAGCGCCGACAATCAGCGGTACGATCAATAACAGGAACCTCATCCAACTACCCCGCGACAGCCGCGATATTTATCAGTTCTTATATCTCAATCCCAACATTACTTCATCGGCCGATGGGCTCGATTTTAAATTCATCGGCGCGCAGAGTTATGGCGCCGCATTCTCCTTAGACGGGCAGCGCTCGAACGGTGGAATTTTCGGTGGCGCAACGGCTAGTCAACCATCGCTTGAAGCCATCAGCGAATTGACAGTGTTGTCGAACAACTTCACGGCGGAGTACGCGGGCATTGCCAACATCCGCATTGATACGAAACGGGGTGAGAAAAATTTCCACGGGTCTTTGTTTTACAACAACAAAAACTCCGCGTTGTCTGCCTGGACGATCCAAGACAAAAACAACCTGGCTAACTTTGTCCCAAATCCTGCACGTCCGGATTACCCTAAGCCTTATTTCAATCTGAACGAGACAGGCGGCTCCATCAGTGGCCCAGTGAGTCTGTTTGGAAACAAGAAGACCTTTTTCCTCGGTGCCTATGAACGACGTTGGAGCGTGGATACCGTGCGGTTTTCGGCTCGAAATACATTGCCAGGCCAACGCCTTTTGAACGCTGACTTTTCCCAACTCAGCAATAGCAACAAGCCAGCAGTTCCTGCAGCTGTTCTGCCGCTCCTTACACCGGCGGAGTTAGCCGCCAACACGGTTCTTGTAGGAACAACCCGTCGTTTCATAAGCATTCCTTCCCGCTTATTGAACCCAACCGTAGCTAAACTGCTTCAAGTCTATTATCCAACTTCGAGTCTAAATGCCTTGGTTGATTCTCGTGGAAGACTCAGCGATTTTGCGCAAAACGTCCCCTCCTACAATACCCGTGACCTCGTTACGGCAAGAATCGATCACGACTTCAGCGCGAATGATAAGTTTTACGGTGTCTACAACTATCAGCGAAATCCAAGTACCTCAGGACAGGTAGCGGGCGCAGCATACCCCGCGTTTGGACTCCGAGACAATGAACAGAGCAACCACACGCTCTCACTTTCATATTCAAAGCTGTTCTCGTCCAATTTTGTTAACGAGGCTAGAGGCGGCTTTAATTCGCAAAGTCTATTCAGGAGAGCTCCGCTGACTCTGCGTGAATTTCTCAGCTCCATAGGTTTCAACGAGACCGACATCACAGCCTATGGTGCCGTTGTTGGTCCGGCCGCCATTGATACGCCGGGTCAAACAGAAATCAGAGTTGCAAACTTCGCAACCATCACCAACGGTGGTCGCAGTGTCAATCGCACTCTCGATCAAAAACTAATTACCTTCGGAGACACCGTGACCTGGATAAAAGGTCTCCATAGCCTTAAGGGCGGTGTTGACGTTGTGCGTAATCACGGCACCGATGGTTTTGTTGCAAACAGAGGTAACCCTCGCGGACGAATCAACTATACGGGCACCGCTGCCACGGATGCCTGGGCTCGATTTCTAATCGGGTTACCGGCAAACACCGTTCAGTACGTCGAAAAGCTCCGTGGCCAACTCGATGCGACAAATTTCGAGTACGGTTTCTTTGTCCAGGATGAATACAAGATTCATCCGCGCGTGACTCTCAATCTTGGGTTGCGTTACGAACTGATTACTCCATTCAAAGACAGCGAAAACCTTTTGGTGAATTTCGATCCGGACTTTGTCGATCCCTCCACTCATAGGAAAGGTCGGTTCATTGTTCCAACTTCGGACGTGTTGCCTCTCATCGATCAACGCATAGTTAATTATGGCGTTGTGACCGCTGATCAAGCGGGGATTGGTCCAGGTCTTGTTGAGACAGATCGAAACAACTTCGCACCGCGTCTGGGCATAGCCTGGCGCCTTAATGATAGGACGGTCCTTCGAGGCGGTTACGGACTTTTCTATCCGACTTCTTCAGCTCAAGGGATACGTGACGCGTTAGGTTCCTCGCCTTTCAATCATGGACTCACGAAGTCGGGTAACGTGGTGCCCCTGGGTGGGTGGCCGGGTGGTTTAACGCCCGCCGGTGTCACTCCGTTCACAGGGGGGCGACTAAATGGTTTCGATGCCGCACCGGAAGCTAATAGTGTTCCGTTTGATATACAACAGCCACGCATTGAGCAGTTCAATGCAACGTTCGAGCGCGAGCTGCGCTCCCAGATTGCGGTTCGAGTTTCCTACATGGGTACACGAATGCATGGACTGATTGGTGGCGTAGATGTGAACATGCTTCCGCCAAGCGACACGCCTTTTGGAACGCATGGATTCGATGATGATGGGAACGTCATCATCTGCGATCCGAACGAGGGTAACTGTGATGGTTCCATCGATGCGGCGCGTCGGCCGTTTCCTGAGCTCGGAAGCTTTCTCGCTCGCTACGGTAATTTTGGTAGTGGCCGATCGCATGCTTTGCAAATTGAAGCTAACCGACGCTTTGTGGGTGGACTGACATTTAACGCGAGCTACACCTTGCTAGACCAGAAGGGGGATGGTTTCGATACGGGCAATGCAAGCCTGGGCGGCACCTTCTACAACCAGTTCATTCCAGGCAACGACTTTGCGCGTGATGCGTTTGTGTCTCGTCATCGATTCGTATCGTACGGCATTTACGAACTACCCTTTGGCAAAGGCAAAAAATATGGCGACAATCTTCCCAGTTGGGCCGACGCGGCTTTTGGAGGCTTCCAGCTTTCATGGAATATGTTTGCCAAGAGCGGTACCGGTTTCACTCCCTTCTGGTTCTGCGACAATTGTGATCCTGTCTTTCCAGGAAACATTGCCAGCGACTTTATTGACGCCGTTGGAGGATTCGGTGGTACAACCTTCCGACCTTTAATACTCAACTCCAACCAGTACCTAAAACAGGGCGATCAATTCTTCAATCCGACAGCTTTTGCACCGCCGCCAATTGGCGCTGACGCTCTCGACAACCCAAACATCGCGAGACGCAATACTCTCACGGGGCCGAGTATGTGGGGAGTGAATCTGGGGGTCCGCAAGTTCTTCAAGTTTAATGAGACCACGCAATTAGAAGTCGGCGCCGACTTCAATAACGTATTCAACCACCCTCTCCGTTCTCCGACGGATCTATACTTCGCGGAGCTCGGTTCGTTTTCCCTTGATGTAGATCAAACGACGGGCAGGCTCCTCCCGATTACAAACATTACTCGCAACGAAGACTTCGGACGGATCAATACCAGCTTTACTCAGGAGGGTATCGACAACCGTCGACTCATCCGTTTGCGACTGCGATTAACTTTTTAGTCGCTTAGGAAAGAGCAGAGCGGAACCGCCAAAAGGAGAACCAATGCGATTTCTTCTTTTGGCATTCCGTCTTGAAGGATGCACTCCCGGTTCAGCTCCATCTTGCGGATATGATCAAGGCCAGCCCACGTCACAGATTCACACGCAAACTAAACCTTGCTGATGTAAACGCCGCCGGTCACGACATGCTCAGACTGGTCAATCGCCGAATTCTGCTCAGTATTCTTTCTGACCGCCAACCAATCTCACGAGCAGAGATTGCAAAGATAAGTGGATTAAACAAAGCCACCATCTCCACGATCACAGGAGAATTGATCAGGGACTCCTGCATCATTGAAGACGGTTCAGGTCGGACCACGCCAATCGGCGGTAAACCACCCACGCCACTCCGCCTCAATGCAAACCGCTTTGGCCTATTTGGATTAGACATTCGATCTGACGAAACAATTCTGGCTCTCTGTGATTTCAACAACCGCATAGTGGCACGCGTCAGTTTCGAAACGGGATCAGATGCTCCAGCTTTTTTGAGCAAGGTCGGAAAAGAAATCCGTAAACTGCGCACGAAGCACGATTCCTTTATTGAATATCCGGGCATTGGAGTTAGTCTCCCCGGCCTCGTCGACAATCACAGCGGGAAATTTCTTCTGTCAGTTGTTTTGCCGTGGCGTGATGTCCCGGTGGTCCATCTGCTTGAGAAGGCGACCAATCTGCCGGTCATCGTTGATAACTCAGCGCGTTGTTCTGCTCTCGCGGAGATTTGGCATGGCAAAGCGCAGTATGCGCACGTCCGAAACCTGCTGTACGTAAGTGTCAGCACAGGCCTCGCTTGTGGTGTCGTAATAGATGGCGGGCTTTATCGCGGCGTTAACAATACAGCGGGCCAGTTTGGCCATTTTCCTATTGACGTAAACGGCCCGGATTGTCGTTGTGGTCAGCGTGGTTGCTGGGATCTCTATGCGTCAGATAAGGCCACCTTAAAGCGTTTTCTGGATTTACGTGGCGGTGGCGGCAAACGCGTTTCAACGATGCGTAAGCTAGTCGGACTCGTCGAGGCCGGAGATATAGAAGCGACTGAAGCCGTCCGTGAAACTGCGCGTTATCTTGGCATTGGCATCACTGGCCTAATCAATGGCCTGGATCCACAAGTGGTTGTGATCGGCGGTGAGATAACAAAACTGTGGGGACTGGTGGAACCCATCATCGTTGAACAAACCAAACGGAATTTGTTGGCTCCACGTTCTCAAGGCGTTTCGATAAGACGATCGGCTTTTGAGGTTCGCCCGAGCCTCAAAGGTGCGTTGACGCTGATTCAGAATACCTTGCTGTCCGTTCCACACATGGGTTGAAGATCACGATGAAAGCGGAGCAAGTAAAAGAGCGACTGCGCGGTGGGCTTATTCCGGCAGCCCCCGTAATGTTTGAAGGAGGTGGCGCATTACATGAGTCTGCTCATGAGTCCTACCTTGACTACCTAACCTCACAGTCGATTGCGGGTGTTGCTGTATGGGCACATACGGGAAGAGGATTGCACTTGTTTCCTGATATTGCGCGTCGGGTGATTCAAGACTGGCGTCAAGCGCTCGGAGATCGAGTGCTGATCGCGGGTGTTGGACCGTCTCGTCAGGATATCCTCAAGCAGGACCCTACGAGCGCAACGCTGGCTATCGCATCGCTCGCAGCAGAAGACGGTGCTGATGCATTACTGGTCTACCCGCCTGTTTGGTTGAAGAGTCACGAACAGCGAGACAGGCAAATTGTCGAATACCATATGTGCATCGCTGAACTCGGGTTGCCACTTGTACTCTTCTATCTTTATGAGGCGGCTGGTGGCATCAGCTACGATCCCGTGGTCCTCTCTGATTTGTTGTCCTTACCAAACGTTATAGGGATCAAAGTTGCGACGCTCGATAGTGTAATGACATATCAAGACATCGCGCGTCGCGTCGAGCAGTCTTACCCTGACAAGCTCGTGATTACCGGCGAAGATCGTTTTTTAGGGTATAGCTTAATGAGAGGAGCGCACGCGGCACTCATTGGCATGGGTGCGGTTTGCACTGACCTTCAAGTACAACTGATCAATGCGCACTTTTCAGGAGATGCTCAGCGTTTTCTTTCTCTGTCGAACATGATTGATCGGCTTGCGGAGGTTTTGTTCGTGCAACCGATGGAAGGATATATCGGCAGAATCCTGGTGGCACTGGCCCACTTAGAAATAATCCCGACTGACGCCACTAACGATCCCTTTGGACCACAATTATCGATTAGTGAAATTGAAGAAATTCGGTCGGTAGTGAATTCTCTGACTCTGACCTCTGTAAGTTGAATATGTTTGCGTTGAACGGACAAGTTGACATTGAAGCGACGCAGCGTGCAGCGCTTATACGTGACTACGAACGCTTTCGCTCCGCTTTACCAGCATCGCTGGAAGACTATGTGCGTGAGCAATATCAGATTGATCTGAGCAGTGAGTACGCTAATCACTCCATTAAGAATCCCTTTGGTAAAGCGTCAGGCCAACTTTCCCTGAATATTTCTCAGGTTAAGCGCGACTGCGAAGACGGTCTCGGATTCGTGGTGTTGAAGTCAATCATTGCCGAAGACTCGTCGGGGGCGCAGTCGATGAGCGAGTGGGCCATTGAAGAGACGAGGATGATCGTCGAACGGATCGTTGGACGCGACGGTACAAACGGTTGGACAGTTTCATGGAAAGGGCGTGGTTGGTACGACACCTTCGAGAAATATCTGGAATTTTTTGATGAAGCGCTATCAGTGGCGAAGTCAGTTCCGGTGTTGATCGTTCCATCGTGCAAGTACCACCTTCCGGGGGTTTCTGAGGGTCAATGGAAGATCGGCGAGTATGAGTACACGACACAGAAATTACTGAAGGTATGGCAACAACATCACCCTGGGATACGGATGCCGATCGAGAAGGATTTCAGTCCAACTCTCGCCGGCTCGGACCGCGCTGCCCAGGCAGAAATAATTCTTCAATGGTTAACCCGTGTGACCGGGCTGATACGGCGTGGAGCTGCGCCTACTCCTATCAGTATCGGTCTCAAAGTATTTAACGCAATTCTCGACGACGGTTTTCAGCTCGAAATGTTGCGCGCTATCAACGAACGATGTTCCGGTGAGGACACACCGGATTTTCTCGTCTACGCCAACAGGTTATTTGATCCTAATCGCGAGTTCGATGGGGTGCGTGGAATCGCCTATGGTGGTCCTGATCTAAGTGTCCGAAACCTGGCGGTTTTAGCGGAAGTTCGTCTGCTGGAAAACCTCGGATCGATTCCTGTTTGCACCCTTCCCCTCAGCGCAACTGGAAACATCGTGTCTGGTCGAATCGCCGCTGGATATCTGCTGCGAGGCGCCAGCAGTTTTCAGATCCATACATACTTCCAATTGCCGAGTGGTGAATACACCATGACTTCTGGCGGAAAGACGGCCCGCGCGTTACTGGAACTGTACTTTCATCCGGAAGAAGGCTTGTTAGCTTGGCTGCTACATCTGCGTCGAGTTTTTAACTGGCCAGTTGATTTGAACATTAAGCAGATGGCTGATTTCTGCGTGGAACCGGCAAACAAAGTTTGGGCGGAACACGCACCCGCTCTGAGTTAAACAATGCGGCCGCTGGAGATCCGACTGTTGTTTGAATCAGATATTCCTTCCGCGATGAGACTGAAGGAGGCGGCCGGATGGAATCAAACTGAAGCTGACTGGCAGAGGTTGTTGTCACTTGAGCCTGAAGGGTGTTTCGCCGCCCTCAAGCAAGGTCGATTAGTCGGGACAACAACGACAACGACCTACAGCGGTGATCTTGCCTGGATTGGGATGGTGTTGGTGGAACCCGAAAGTCGTAGGCAGGGAATCGCGAGCCAACTCATGAAAACTGCGCTTGGCTACTTAAACGGCAAAGTTGAGTACGTAAAGCTAGATGCAACACCGGACGGAAAGCTGGTGTACGAGAAACTTGGGTTCCGGGTCGAGTCATCGATCGAGCGGTGGTCGGGACCGGCAAGACCAAAGTCGGAACGGAGTAGTGTCCAAGAATCCGGTGTTGGGCTTCATCTCTCGTTGTATGAACTCGACCTTCTAGCCTTTGGAGCCAACCGATCAGAGTTGATTCGTACATTGATTGAGAAATCTCCTGCTCCACCGGTCATTAACTATGGCGCTGATGGAAGCGTTTCCGGATACGCCCTCGTTAGACGAGGTACGAAGGCAGATTACATTGGACCGGTTGTTAGCACAGACTCCGGTCAAATAGAAAGTTTGCTTGATAGAGCTTTGCATAGATTGAACGGTGCTCGCGCGATTATCGATTGGAATAAAGAGTGCACAGTGAGCACCGCTGTGTTGTCGGATCGTGGCTTCGTAAAGGAACGCGATCTACTACGAATGGCTACCGGGTTGGTGAGCAAGAAAACATCTCCCTTTGTATTTGCGATCGCCGGACCAGAGATTGGTTAAACGCTCGAGGAGGCATATGGAATCAACTGCCGCCGTGCAACAAGGACTTCAGCGAAACTTTCACGCTGACAATCTGAACGTCTATGTGTATGAAACGCGCGAAAGTATGGGAAAAGCCGCAGCGTCTGTCATTGCTGCTGAAATCAGGCGCGCCATTGAAGAGCGCGCCAGGGCTGTTATCATCCTCGCGTCCGCTCCCTCACAAAATGAGTTTCTTGCGAACCTCGCGGATGCACCTGATATCGACTGGTCCCGCGTTACTGCTTTCCATTTAGATGAATACCTCGGCATGGACGAACGCGCACCACAGTCGTTTCGTCGTTTTCTAATTGATCGCCTCGTGAATAAAGTTTCACTGGCAGCATTCCATGGCTTACGAGGTGATTCGCCAGATGGTTCGGAAGAAGCAAATCGATATGCCCAACTGCTGAAAGAGAATCCGCCAGACCTTGCGGTGCTGGGTATTGGAGAGAATGGGCACCTGGCGTTCATCGATCCTCCATTCTGTGATTTCAACGACCCGCAATCAGTAAAAGTGGTCCAACTCGACGAGGTGTGTAGAAATCAGCAAGTGAATGATGGTGCTTTTGCTGCGATCGATGAAGTGCCTCGCAATGCGTTGTCGTTAACTATCCCCACGTTAATGGCGCGACCAAAACTGTTTGCCATCGCACCCGGTCCGGCAAAACGTCAAGCAATAAAAAACACTATCGAAGGACCAGTCAGCACACAGTGTCCTGCGTCAATACTGCGAACACATCCAGACGCACACTTGTTTATAGATAGCGTAGCTGCGGAGTTTCTCAGTAAATAGGTTTTGCAGCGCGCCTCGGCGGAATTCCCCCGAAACGTTAAGTCATACATTCGGCTGACAAGGAGAACGGCTTGCACAGTTCAGTCCATGCTATCGATTACATCGTGCTTGCCTGTTACTTGTTATTGATGGCCAGCATCGGCGCCTACTTTATGCGTTTCATGCGAGTGGGTTCCGATTTTCTCAAAGGTGGTAATCGAGTCGAGTGGTGGGTGGCGGGCATGGCGTCGTTCATGTCTGGGTTCTCAGTTTGGACTTTCACCGGCGGGGCCGGCTTTGCTTACCGCCACGGAGTCATCGGGGTCTTCTTGATGGCGTTGGCCGTACCTGCCTTCCTTTTGGGGTACATTTTTTTTGCTCAAGCGTGGCGACGTTCGCGCGTGACAACGGTCGTCGAATACATCCGGAGTCGTTTTGGAGACGGAACTCACAAGACGTTTTCGTGGTTGACTGGTCCAAGCCAACTAATGTTTGGCTCTGTGCGTCTTTTTGCACTTTCGAGTTTCATGTCCATCGCGCTCGGATTACCAGTGGAGTATTTGGTGGTTATCTGCGGCGTTGTCGTTCTCGCTTACACCGTGCTTGGGGGTTACTGGGCAGTCTGCTTCACGGACATGTTTCAGTTCATGTTTCTGTTTCCAATCGCTTGCATGCTAATGGTGCTTTCGCTGTCCAATGTCGGCGGCTTTAGCAATTTTGTTGCTCAGGCGCCGCCAGGTTACTTCAATCCGTTTGCAGGTGAATACGGTTGGCTCTTTCTAATTGTTTATACAGTTTCTCAGACCACTGGCTACAACAACTTTGGAAACGCTCAGCGTTACTTCTGCGCCGATACAGAACAATCAGCGAAACGAATTGCTGTGCTTTGCATGATCCTGTTCACCATCGGGAGTGTGATTTTCTACCTTCCGCCGCTAATAGCTCGAGTGGCCCTTCCGGAGTTGGCGACTGCGGCTAATGGTTTGAAACAGCCGTCGGAAGGCGCATACATCGCCATGGGGTTGCGGGTTCTGCCGCCAGGAATGGTTGGTGTGCTGTTGGCGGCGATGCTTGCTTCGTCAATGGCCTCTTTGTCCGCTCACAACCACATTATCACTGGCATCTTTGCCAAGGACATTTATCAGGGTTACCTCCGACGTGATGCCTCCGACCGACACATGCTGACTGCAAGTCGCATCACGTCACTTGGTGTCGGAGTTGTGATGATTTGCGTAGCACTGCTTTTTGCGCAAGGCACTACTGGTATTTTTACTTTGCTCTTCATTCTGGAATCGATGTTCTTAATTCCACTGGGACTGCCACTCCTTTATGGCTTCATCGCTCGAAAAGGTCCATGGTGGTCCGCCGTCTGCGCCTACGTCGTTGGGGCCATCACGTCACTCTTCGTCAACTTCTATCTCAATCGGTATTTGGGAATGGGGTTGAACGAAACTTATTTAATTGGAATTCCGGCGATCACTACCACCATCGCCTTTTTCGTTCCGGTGCTCTTAGTTAAACCCACCGGCGAGTTTCCAAAGAGAGTTGAAGGTTTCTTTGTGAAATTGGACACGCCCATCGATCCCGCAACTGAATTAGGAACTGCTGGCCCCTCTGGTCGTAGGCAACTTGCCCTCGTCGGAAAAGTTACCACTGGGATGGGCCTGGCGTGCTTTCTCCTGGTGGCGGCCAGTGCACCGGGAAGGGATCGGTTGATTGTCGGAATTTATGCCGTTGTTACGACTGTTGTTGGATTGGCATTCATTGCAGCTGGTCGAGTACCGCCTCAGTCCGCGCGTATCGACATTAAAGCCGGTGACATTGAACCAGTATCAGTGATCGATAAATGAATATGAGATTGAAATACTGCGCTGCTGTATTTGTCTTAACCTACCTTGCGATTCCTTTAGTCTCTCTCGCTTCAGTTCGCTTGATCTGGGCGGTCAATGATGGAGAAAAAGTAGAACGTGACGACCTGAACAATCCAAACAAGCCTGCAAACTCTGTATGGGATGGAAAGAGAATAAAGATCTTCGGCGCGCGCAATGAGATCATCGCGTTTCAATTAATCATAGAAGCAGACAAGACCGGTATTAGCGGTCTTAGAGTTGCGCTCCCTGAGCTTATCTATCGCGGCGGAAGCGCCAGGATCAGATACGTTGCTCCAGCCCCAGATCCAACAAATTATGTAGACAGGCCGATCGGAATATTCTCGATCAACTACATGAATGTGGAAACTGCTTCACATGCCGAGTGGGTATATAAACCTGGCTCTCCTGCCGCTCCGAAAGATCCAACGGGGTGGAAGCCGGTGCAACTCATTCCCGAAAATGCACGCGCGGGACGCGGCGGGTTCCCACTCAACGTAGCAGGCGATCAAAATCAATCGATATGGATTGAAGTTTATACCGAGCGGAATCTTCCGGCAGGAACCTATAAGGGAACCGTCACAGTAACCGCAGATGGCGGGAATAAAAGTATTCCAATTGAGCTTGAGCTGTTTGATTTCACGTTGCCTGATGAGAACAGCATGCATGCGATGGTCTATTACGAGAGTCTGCAACCGAAGCTCTACCAGGGAAGAGATCTTGATCCCGCCTATCATCGCTTCGCGCATCGACAACGCATCGAGTTGGTCCAAGGTTACGACGAACAGGCAGTCGAAGCGGTGCGGGAAATTTTCGACGGCAGCGCCTTTACTAAAGCACGCGGTTATCAAGGTCCTGGAGAAAGGACTGGCAACCGGATCATTCCACGGACATTTTATGGACCCGGTAAGTCCTTCGATGATCGAGCGAACGCGTGGCGTGAGTCAGACAACTGGATTAACTATCTAGCGAAAAAGTTTCCCAACGCGATTACCTTCCTCTATTTGCCAGACGAGCCTGGGCGTTCGCAGTACCAATACATCAAGCAGCTCGCCGAAAACATCCATTCAAATCCCGGCCCGGGAAAAGCGCTTCGTACATTTGTGACCCATCGGTATGTAAAGGAGTTGGACGGAGCAATCGACATCTGGGATACCGGTCCGCTTGGGTACGACATCACTCGGGCCTATGAGGAACGTGGGCGCGGTCGCAAGTATTGGATTTATAACGGCGGCCGGCCCGCCGCCGGTGCGATCGTGATCGACGCTCCAGCCACTGATCCGCGTGCGACGATCTGGGCATGCTTCAAACACGGTATCGACAACTACTTCTACTGGCACGGAGTGCACTGGCAACACAACCGGCAAAAGGTTGGTGAGAGAAAGCAGAACGTCTGGGCCAATCCGATCACTTTCGATAATCGCGGCCAACCAAATAAACCTATCGACGACCAGGGTTATATCAATGGCGATGGGGTCCTGATGTATCCGGGAGAAGACAAACTTCACACGGAAGAAGATCGCGGTTTAAGCGGACCGATATCCTCCATACAACTTGCCAATCTCCGGCGCGGGCTGCAGGACCATCAATACCTTAGTCTCGCGCGAAAGCTGAAACTCGATCAATTGGTTGTCGAGACGCTTCAGTCAGTCGTGCCGCGAGTTTTCTCTGACGCAGGCGCCTCTGTGGGTTTTGCTGAGAACGGGAATGCGTTTGAGAACGCTCGCTACAAACTTGCGCAGGCTATAGCAAAACAAGGAGGTCGGAAATAACGCGTCGAAGGTTCGAATCGAGGGTTTCGAATTTGCGTCGCAAGGAAAAGGGGAGCCTCGCCATATGCAGAAGGGAGAATGCATGAAACACCTCATCGCAACATTGTTTCTTCTTACGTGCTGCTGCGTCAGCACCGCCTATTCCATTACTTATCAAGTTGGTCCAACAAGGACCTTCAAAAAACTTCAGGATGTCGCTCCGCTGCTCAATCCGGGAGACATAGCAGAAGTCGATGGCAACGCGACTTATCCAGGCGACCTTATATTCACTCGGCCGGGGACATCGGTAAACAAAATAACTATTCGCGGTATCAGGGTGAACGGATTGCGCCCTGTGATTTCGGGCGGTACCAACACGGTTGAGTTTCGGTTATCTGATCACTACGTGTTTGAGGGGTTTGATGTCACGGGCGGCAGCTTTCGAGGTATCTATCATCACGCTCATGACATAACGCTGCGGGATTGTGTTGTTCACGATTGTCCGGCCCACGGAATACTCGGCGCGGATACAGGTTCGGGGTCTCTCCTTATGGAGTACGTGGAGGTTTATCACTGCGGAAATGGAACCGGCCAACATCCTGTTTACATGGCCACTGACGAGTTTGCACACCCCGGATCGGTATTCCGTATGCAGTATTGCTATCTCCACGATCAAAATGGGGGCAATAACATCAAGAGTCGCGCGGAACGCAACGAAATTTATTACAACTGGGTGTCCGGTGGGTTCTATGGCGAGATTGAGTTAATTGGACCAGACCCGCATGGCAACAAGAAGGTCAATACAGATACTGCTCGAGAAGATTCTGATGTTGTTGGGAATGTGTTCCAACATATTCCCACACAGGGAACGAGAATGGCTCGTGTTGGTAGTGATGGCACAGGGGAAACCAATGGCCGATACCGGTTTGTCAACAACACATTCATTTTGCGCCAGGGTCAAACGAGTCCCGGCGTCGAGATATTCCAAGGCATCGAGAGTTTGGAGATGCACAACAATGTGTTCTTCCGTGTTGGTGGAGCGCCTATCGACAAAATTGTTTTGGAGACTCGCGTTCGCTGGGTGTCAGGTCGCGTAAGTACGGGTACCAATAACTGGGTCACCACTGGTTCAGCGTTGATTCCCACCGACTGGACCGGAACAGTGTTTGGTACCAATCCAGGATTCACGGACATTACTACTTATGATGTTCGTCCGATTGCCACCAGTCCTTTAGTTAATGCTGGAAACGGCGCGCCAGCCAGTCCTCCGGGTCATCCGTTCGTTAGCCCGTTATTTCCGCCAGCGTTTCTTCCGCCCCTCCACACCGCCTATGCGGTTGGAACAGCACAGTCGCGACCAGTATTTGGCGCAATTGACATAGGAGCTTACGAGTACACGCCGTAATACGTGTGGTTCTATTTATAGGGTGCCGTCTTCCGCGAGCTGTTCGGGTATGCAAGTCCGCGAAGCGGACAAAAGCGTAAAGCCTGCGGCGTGAGCCCCAGGAATGACGTGAGTAGATTAACCAGCCTACGAAGTGGGCGATATAAGTGCATTAGAACTGCCGCCCGCGTTGCGGGCTCAGATGAATTTTGTGTTTGTTACCTGGGGCGCACGCCCCAGGCTTTACGCTGTTGTCCGCTTCGCGGACTGAATCCGAGAGGATAAAGGCGCGTGAGAATGCGATGGACCAAGGAA
>Ga0310890_10000232_pt1 | contig 16813 bp, 17 predicted proteins | sample T20D3metaG_FD_203751 | JGI IMG/M metagenome (GOLD analysis project Ga0310890, IMG submission 203751) | Lab incubated soil microbial communities from West Virginia University Organic Research Farm, Morgantown, WV, United States - T20D3 | ecosystem: Environmental > Terrestrial > Soil >... | reverse complement strand
TGATACTATTTCTTCAGAAACAAATAGTTCAAATAATGGTTATAAAGGTCTATTACTGTAAAAAATATCAGCAAAGGAACCCCAACGTACAGAATTTTTCATACTAGTTCAAATTCTGAAACTGCAGATTCAAAACCCCTCTTTATGAAATATTTTTCAATTGAAAACGGTGCCGGATATGGTGGATAAATTATAACCATTACTACAAAGACAATTATTTGGAAGGCAGAAAAGAGATTCACAGATAACCTAGCATATTCTAAATTTTGTTCAACGGTCTCTATAGTAGAAATACTTTTGAAGTACTCTAATACTACTTTATTTAAAATATAATGAGAAATTATCAATGCTGACGGGAGAACAATTAATACTATAATAGTGAGCTGAAAACCGGACAAAAGTGATATCCTCTTGTCCAGTCTATTATACAGTCGAGTAAAATTATCAGGTTTTGTTGTTCCCAATACCATTAATCAGTAAAATGCTGCTTCAAAGTTTAATAAATCAGTTTTGACAAACTTAAATAGAAGATATTTGGAACTAGCCTACAAAGATCAAATTAAGAATTATTCTCCAAATTGACCTGTATCTACCCAACCTTGTTGAATAAGTGTCCACCAGTCTTCTGCCAATCCTTCTAGCACAAAGTCATAAGGCAAATATCCATAACCTTTTTCGCCCCAACCCACACCCCAAGAATTGCGAATAATTATTGCACCCTTGGTAACTTTATCACACATTTCATTTTTTATTGGCGTCTTGTCATCATAACCTACCGCCATAACTGCATGGCCACCATCTATTTTTTCTCCTTCACAAGGATAAGGAATTTTGCCAGTTGACGTACTTTGTTGGATAGAATTGTACACTGTAAACCCAAACATGCATGGAAAACCTTTATCGATATTATCTTTGATTGAATGTAGGAGAACTTCCTTTTCTACCCCGGAAGGATCAAGACGAACATAATTTATTGCTTGATAGTTCTTCGCAAACGAGTAACAAAACGCCGGAGGCTCCTTTTCATAGTTCTTTGTATCATATGGCCAGTATTCTTCTGGGGGAACACCAAATAATGTAAGGGCACCCATAGCTGTCCTCAAAAAAGCACCAGTGTCACCTTTAAAATTGAGCATTTTGCGTGTTACTTTATAAAGAAAAAGTCTAGATGCATCTATGTGTTTACCATATGCTCTTCTTTCAAAATACTCAACGAGCCCAACTGCGGCATTGGCAGTACATGAACCAATTGATTCCTGATCTTCAATTGGAGAACACCATTTTCGGAGGTCCTTCTTTGTTGGAAGTGAAACTTTTAGAACTTTAGTTTTTATAGATTCATCCAAATCTACTTTTTTAAACATGTTTGCTACCTTAGTTGTTTGCGGAGTGTAATCTTTGAAGCTAGGATAATCAGGAAGCCAACCCATCCCTTTCTTGATATTTAGATGACTCAATTCAGCACTGTGAGAGATTAAAGTTTATAAATTTATTGATAATCCAAATGCTATCAAAATATCAGCAATCAATAGATGTTTCTGAAAACTGTATGGTTGCACTTTCATAGTGAATTAACAAAATTAAACCAGCGATTTCCTCTGCTAAACCCTTTAAGATGCAATTTAGTCACTTTACTGTAAAAGACCCAAAATGCTTATTTATACGTACGAGCACTAAAAACTATGCGTAAATTATTGGCTATCCTTAAAGCCTTACTCCAGCGGCAAGCTAAAATTGAATCAGTTGAAAAATCTCGTGTTTCAAAAAGTCCTGGAGATGTGACGATGGGCGGACACAACTAACCAGTTTATTTGTGACATCGGCTAGCTTAGGTTAAAGTTTCTAGATTAACGCTTATTCGAAGATAGCAGACTATAAAAGCGAGATTTGGCTCTATTGCCCATTAGTAGTTCTGAGCTCGTGTACAATCGCGCGACTTCAAATGTCTCGAGTCCGGGGACTATTGCTCTTACAACCGGTATTCCCACATTTGGATTAGTTAAATTGACAATTATTACTTTTTTTAATCCCGATTTTTTCAGACGGCTCAAAATAAATTTGATCTCATCCAAAAGATCGTCAATTATATACGACCTGATTTGGGAAAACATAACTGTTTGTTTACTGCCTTTTTTTGAGTTCGGCCTCATAGTTGGCATGAATTGCCATTTCCTTTTGTGTATTTGATCATTTTCCTTATAATGTATTTTAGTGAGGTCATCTCTTGAACCTTGGATATTAATTGCACGTGTTTGTGAAAGTTCTGTTATTGCGCGTATCAGCGCAATTCTACTGTCAACATGTGTTCCGTAACCTAATGCAAAAAATCCATAATCATCTGTTATCCACTCTACACTGCTTGCCACAAAGGTTGGGATTCCAATATCTTCTTGTGTAATGTCCTTTATCAACAATGAAATTCCGTTTTTAGCAAACTTGTCGAACAAGATTTTCGCCGACTCAAACATGTTGACTTCAGAAATATCGACTTCCTGAAAAAGACTTGAATCATCAAAGAAATTAGTTTCAGTAGTACTAGTATTCTTGCTTATACCATAATTCATTTTTGTTAGTAACTTTGTTAGTTCTTGAAGGATAGTGTATGGTATCGAGGATGCACACAAATCAGCTATACTTACTGCGTCTCTCTCAATTACTTCACACAACGCGTGACAGATGGCCTCTTCAAGTACATTCCCAGATGCTAGCCCGTTCGTATGAGAATACGGAAATGCCAGCATGGATGGAAATCTTGCAGAATATCTTGAAAATACAAGCTGGGCTGGAACTAAAATTTCTTGATTACTGAGTAGTTCAAATCCTTTTACGAAATCTATAATTGATCCTTCATTGTAGCTGCTTTGAACAGGCTCTACCACTTCATCTGGGTGAAGTACTTTGTTATATGATTTTGATAATTCCGAATAAGTCCCTTGAATAATTCTTTTGGAGGAATTGTTGGGCAAGGAACTATATCTCTCTATGGATTCCATTAGTGCACTTGCTATAGCATGAGTTTTAGTTGGACCTTTCCCACTATAGACCCAAAAAGCATCCTCTGTACCAGGCAGTACAGCACAATAGTTTGGAATGTACAATTTGTCCAAATAAGTGATGTCACAAAGCCTCGTTACGCCTATTGTGTTACAAATTGGGATAATATTAGAAAGAGTTTCCTGCAGGGATGTTGCCCTAGTTGATATATCACCCTGATCCAATGAATACTTCTTGATACTCTTAAGGCGTAATGGCAATTCTAAGTTTGATTCATACACCGTGACGGGTAATAAGTGACCATTCTTATCAATTTTGCTATCCTGAATATGCAACCATAAAATTAATAATAATTAATCAAAACATTTCATATCGATCTTTCGCGGATCTAAGATCCTGTCCTATAGATACAGCAAAGTATAAACTGACAGTGTGTTGGATTTCAGGCGACATTATGGAATAGTTGAAACTGACGTCAGAACTTCTGTAGAACTATTCGTACTTTTCGTCGCCACCGACAGCAAGAAATATAGCACACGCAATTTATTAACACGTATGAAATTAATTCTAATTGGCGTTATATTGCCCTTAGTATTATTCTTACTTCTTAACTCGAACGGATCACTTGTTGGAGCCAGTTCGTCTTATGGCATATTTACAAAAGAATCTTCGCCGTATCAGACCCCTTATCGAGAATGGATCGGAAAATGGTGGACATGGTGGTTGGGAATTCCAGATAGTCTCCACCCGACAAATAATTACTCGGACACCAAAAGATGTTCCGTAATGCAAGATGGTCCTGTATGGTATATCCCCGATATTATTGTTGATGTAGGAACGGTAACCGCTAATTGTGATATTCCGTTCGGTAAGGCTATTCTGGTTCCATTATCAACAACCATCTGTGAGACAGGAGGGGAACCTTCCATGACAGACACAGAATTAGCTCAATGTGCGGATAACATATTAACGCCTGTTAGCAATATCGACGTTAATGTAGATGGTAGAAAAGTTGACGTCAGCAAATCATTTGACAAGAGTGGCTTTTTTAATTTTACCTTTCCTCAAGACCCTGTACGCTTCTGGGGAGATACCAAACCAGGTCCAGAAAGAGGAATAGCTACTGGATATTTCTTATTTTTGCACGATCTTCCACGAGGAGAACATGATATAAAATTCAGCGTAGTTGATTTACTTCGTGGTAAAGAGGGTCCTCCACCGAGGTACGAAAACGTAAGGGAGGGCAGCTTTAAAATTTCAATACAATAGGCCAATCATAACTTTTATTGATATTATCGCGCTTTGGTAGAATTGGCTTCTTTTTGCTTTTCCCATAATTAACGCATTTTCGACAATTACAATTCTGTTACTTTTTATGGTATGAACTAGTATTCCACTAATCCACGCGCATCTAGTGACCACATTACAATTATGAGTCCATGTTAATGAGAGAGTTTAATCTACATTTATGAATTTGTACGGATTTTCACACTGGTTTTTGTAGCTCAAACGAACATGGACAGCTTGGAATAGTAATGTAGCAAATTCTTATCCTAAACAGATGCACTCTGCTGAATCTTGACTGCGACCACATTGTTGGAAATACATACAAACAAATTTTCTACACATTAGTAAAAATTTTGCATCCTTTTCGAATTTACATATTTGGCTGATCGATCAAAAACTTCCTTTCAATAGATCCTGTAAGCAAATTTATTAATACATTATAGCTCTGAAAATACGCATACCCCTTGCATCTTAATCGTATTGCTAATGATACTGTTGCCAGTTATTTCAATCATATTAGTAAATCAAGCATTTATCTGCTATACAAAGGGTTTTTACATTACCAGTTAATTAGTATTCTTGAAAAGTGAAATGCAAAAGTCAATAAGTTCACAATTTTTTTCCTCTTGGCTAGGCATCATCACAATATCGTTTTTGGTAGTTTTGGTTCAGGTAATTGATTTGAGTGCTGGCGATTCTTGGGCAACTAAACTCAGTGATCGAACATCCTTTGATCACAAAATTATATATTCTGTAATAACAACGACATCCGTGCTTATTCAACTTTACTTTCTTAAAACTTCCACAAGAATCGTTTTTAAGATAAAGAAAGCGTCATCAACTTCGGCTCTAATAATTGCTTACATACACGTTTTATCTCAGATAACGGTGATTATTCTTCTTGTATATCTCCTATTGGAACAATTGGTTACATCAAGATACGATATTGCTTTAGTCCGGTTAATACTAGGAATATCCTTGATAATATCAATACTAATCATGGGAACACTGGCATTTAAATGTATCAATACTTATTTATCCACCAGAAGCAAAATGGCTGCCGTATACTCCTTCGCCATTATATCACTTTCATTACAATTGATTAGTGCTTTTTTTTATGTCGAGGTGCACCTTCAAGACAATCCTCAATATATATATCCAGAAAGGAATCCATCGGCGTCATTTAACTATACGAATTTAAAAAGCCAATTAAGTTCTACATATGAAACTATGAAGATTTTGTCTTTTATTGCAGTGTGGATGGCTTCATTATTGCTTACAAAATCATATTCTCAAAAGATTGGAAAAGCAAAGTATTGGATCACTGTTACTACTCCAGTGTTATACTTCCTACTTCAATTTTCTCCACTGTTACTAAACCAAACAGAAATATGGAACTCTCTACTAATGTCGACCGGATCGATGTTCCTAACTCTTTATAATTTTGTTTTAAATACTGTAAATATTGGGTCAGCCATATTATTTGGAATTTCATTTTTCATAGTTTCCAGATCTTTATCTTACGAGCATATAAAATATTATTTAACAATTTGTGGCGCAGGCATTATGATAATCTTTAGTAGTAGCGTTTCAACAATTTTAATCCTATCGGCCTTCCCTGCATGGGGAGTTGTTGCGGTATCATACGTCTTGCCAGCTTCATTTCTCGTACTTATAGGACTTGATTCCGCAACATTCTACGTAGCTCGAGATACAAGAGTACGTAGTTATTTGAATGAGTCTCGGAATCAGTTTGAATTATTAAGAGCACTAGGTACTGCAAAAGCGTCAGTAGAAGCTAGACATAAAATACAGCAAATTGTCAATCAAATCCACAGTAATATAGAGACTGAAGCCTTATTCACTGCAAAATCTGAATCAGAAGATTTTAAACAATACGTTGGAGAAGTAATAGAAGAACTGAAGAAAACCCCCTTGAGAAAGGATGATACAAAATCAGATAACAAATCTGATCACGAAAGCAATTAACCAATTTATGAAAAGTAATGTATTACTATCTATAAATCTGAGGATTGACACCAGTGTTACCCGTATGAGTATTTTAAATTATTGAAAACGAAAAAAAAATCAATTCAATTTGGAATCTTTATCAAGAGTCTTAATCGCAACTTTGCTCTCCATTAGCAAATCACTAGATGTGAAAGTATTTCCAGATATATCCTTAACAGAGCTTCCTTTAGAAATGATATTAATCTCATATGATGAATCAGTGTAGAAATTATCCATTCCGTATCCCCCAAATCTTATTCTATATGACGATATTGGTAGATCATGTAAAAGGACGAAATAACCTGAAACTAATGCTGTATGCTTACCTGGATAGTTAGGTTCGTCCATCTTGTTTAGAAACGGATTCTTTTCTGAAATATGCAGTTCAAAAAGCATGGATTGTACTCTATATGATTCTAAATTAGGTACCAACCTAAATGCTTTGTAGTTCTTACCCATTTTTTCAAGAGTAGCCCAGAATGGTCCTGCTGCGTCTACATGTTCTCGGACTGCTTTCCTTAAGTATATTTCACTATTGATGATCTTACCTTTATAGGAGTCGCCCATAGTAAAGTGAGTAGTAACAATTGGAACGAGGATCGCCATCCCTTTAGGTATCTCAATAGAAGAGCTCAGGTAACTCGAATCAGATTGATGATATCCTATGTTTCCACGAAGGAACAAAATATCTCCGTATTGTTGTTCATCAGGATTTTCACTTAGTAACCAATTCTGCCAAGTTGCTATTATGTCACCATATGAAAGACCCCTGTAATTTTCTGATGTTTTGACTATGTATTTACTGTCCAAAACTTTCAACCCCTTACGTGGAGGTATATCCCTTCTAAATTTACTCATTACAATATGCTCTTTATTCCTGATACTGCTTTATGTTAGATACATATTAATTGTTACAAGAAACACGTACAGGAAACTAGAATTTAAAAAACTTCGAAATATTCAATTTCACTTATTTAATCTCCTTAACAAATTTCATAGGATTTTCTTCAGGACGCCCTATGGATTTTGGATCTGAAATATCTTGAAGATTTGATTTACCTTTCTTTACTTCGATATCGTAAACGGACCTTGTGGTATATCTTCCTACACCTCTTCCATAGAAGGCGAGTCGGTATTTGCCTGGTTCTAAGTTATATATGATTACAAAAATGCCTGCAACAACGCCTTGATATGGACCTGGTTCAAGAGGAATTTCAATAGTTTTCCTAATTGAACTAGATTCAGATACTGAAAGTGGAAATAATGGTGTTTCAACGTAGTATTCGTCAAGTTCGTTTGGAACGAGTCTAGTTAAGGCACCCTCGCCTTTTTTAATTTGGGCTCCCACGGCGCCTCCGTTTACTGTGTCTCTCCTTGCAGCATAACGCAAAGATAGTTCGTCATTCATCGTTTGCCCTTGATAAGTATCACCTAGAGAAAGCATGGTACTAATTACTGGTATGAATAAAGCCGTATCATCTTGAATTATTATCCTTTGTTCATTAGTCATCGATGAAAAAATTCTATTCTGTGGATTCTCTGGGTCTTCCTGCTTTCCATATGCAAATTCAACGTTTCCTCTTAGAAATGCCATACTCTTTCCTTCTCGATAAATAATGTCTGGGTACTGTGACATCAAATTATTGTACCAAACGCCTACCCACTGACCATAAGTTAGTCCTCTAAAAACTTCTTTTGGATCTGCAATCTTATAGTCCAAGACTAGGACCCCCATTTCTGTCAATCTTTAGTACAACTTCCTCGATGTAATACGAGATGCCAGACATCAAATAATAATAATGGCACTTACTTATAAGGAATGCTCAATTCCTCATAACTCCATAACCCATACAATGAATCGGCCAGATTAAATCATGAATGTTAATAGCGATCATACATTCTTGGTAATAAGCGTCATTGGCCGTCTGTTAATTCGGTGTTATCTTAGAAAAATTGCTGGCCAATATTTGAAATTCGTTTGCCTGGGATAGATGGGATGAAGTAATATCCTCCCCCCAATGTAAGAGTATCAAACGAATTCTTCGCAGATATGTCTTTACCATAAGGAGTTACTTTGCCCTGGAGTTCATTTGTTTCTACGTGAGAAGACATGTGTTTCGCTATATTTCTTTTCATCACTTCAAATATTTTAATATCATTTTGAAAGCTAATAAACAAAATTCCAGATTTTGGATATTCTATGTAGTCTTCTTCCATATACAGACATCCCCTTCTAAAGATAAGATGTTCCGGTCCGGTAGACTTTCTCGAATTGGTTTTTCTTGCATGCGAGGACTCGGGACATTTTTTATTGATATTCTGATATCGTATATCGAATGAATCAAAGAAATTTTTTGATGGATCTCTTTGTTCATTGAAAAGTTTACTTAACCTAACTTTGGCTTCATTCCGTATGGATTCATCTTTAGAATAAAGATCTGAGACAAGTCTTTTCTCCTCGTCAGGAGAAAGCGTTCCTAGTAATAGTCCAGTAGCTTTGCTTCTTCCCACCCATTTTTCTTGTTCTTCGGTGTTTAGCTTATTCCATTCGATTAAATTGTGTTCGATTTTCTGAAATACCATGTACGTTCCATCCTTGAGTTCTATTTCATCTTCATCTTCAGAAATCCAGATATTATTATTGGATAGTCTGTAGGGATTCGAAATTCCATCATAAAATCCCATTAAGTTTCTTCCATCAGCTCGGTGAAATCCCGTATGGACATCAGCAATTTTTGCCCATCCCTTAATTGTTTCCATTATATCCAAGGGTGCATTTTCTTGAGTGTTCAAATAATGTAGGTCCCTTGTTAGTAAATTTTTATTACGCCTTAAGAAAGTGTCATTATTTAATACCATCTTGTTTACAACATAATTATTTGAGGCAAGTTGCAAAATCATGTCAGTTTGTCGCAATACATAGGGAGATTTGTCCCCTATTTCGTAATGTGGTGGTAATTCATAAAGATTCTTTGGACATTTTTTCAATAGATTTAACTTTTTAAAGAATGTTTTACCAAAACCAATTGTTGCGGTGAACATAAATTTAGTCAGAGGATATGAATACATTCCATCTCCTGCACCAGTATCATCGATTTCAATTATTTCCCGGTCAATCTGATCTAATAAAGTACATAATTTTTTTAGCCCTTCACTAACTAATTTTTCACTAGCGGAACGAACATCTAATCGAACAATAAGCAAGTAATCTTGTTCCCTTGGAGCGGGAAACGCTATACCGGCCTGTCTTCGTTTTTCAGCAACCATCTTGTTTTCTAACTCTGTGTGTCTATTCCCAGATAGGTAAGACGTTGCCTCGTATTTCAATGTCCTTTTTTACATTTTTCACGTACTTAAGGTATGTGCTAATTAGCCCGGCTCTAGCAGAACCGGATAAAAACAAGTTAGTAAATAATCTAAATACAAGTCTTTCAGAATATATGGATGATGTCTTCAACGAATGCCAATATCTATGACGAAAATTCATTTCCCTTTGGATATTCATTTGGTGAATGGAGTGTTAAGTGGTGGCAATGGCTTTTGTCCATACCTAAATCCAATAACCCGATTTTGGATTTGTCAGGCGAAAATGCCGCCATTGGGCAATATGACTCTGACGTCTTTTTTCTTTGCCAGACGGTTGAAAATGTCAATCAACGTCGAACCAGAAATATTTCCGTACGTAAAGGAACAAGTCTATTTTCACCAGTGATAAATTGGGTTTCCAATTTCTATGAAGATGGACATTCGGAAATGGAGCTTATTGAAACTGCAAGACGAAAGATGGATATCATCGGAGATTTGCAATTTTATTTGAATGGGGAAAGGATTCAAGGATTGAAGAAATATAGATTTTTATCAAAATTTTTTAGTGTTGACATGCCAAAAGACAACATTTTCGACTTGCCTTCAGGTAAAGCACGATTAGTTTCAGATGGATATTGGGTATTTATAAAGCCATTAGTTATGGATACTACAATATCCACGTTTGGAACTTGCTCCTCAGGGTTAACTAAAATAGGTGTTAATTATAACATCAAGGTTGTTTAACGATATAGAGCAATAATGCCAGTGAGAAATTATTATGGAATATCGTTTCTTATTATGATATCAGAAATTTATCAACTCATTTGAAAATCAGAGGGCGAATTCTATCACTAGATCAATTTTCTTTTTGGATTCTAGAAGATTTGTAGGATGGTTTAATCCATGACAATTATTGAATATCTATTTGTCAGATTGCTTAAATGCGAATCAATCTTTATGTAGCATCTTACAGCAGGAATGTTATAATAAAAAGAATCACCACAGATATGATTTAGATCAGATATCACAAAATTATTCCTACAAGGGATAGGAAAGGAGAATAGAAATGGGATATGTTAATTATAAATTCAAAATTAGGTTAGTTAGCTTTTCTCCGCTTTGAATTTTTTTCAACATATCTAACGAGCGATCTTAAGTCGTCTCCGAGGTTAAACTGATTACATTCTATGACAGTTTGGCTGTCTCCATCCAGAACTGAAATTTTATATATATAATGATCTGCAGAACCCTTGGGGGCAGACTTTAATGAGAATGGCTTCTTGTCCTCCATGATTTTTCTTGCTGTTTGTAAAAGCCCTGATGGCAAACCATCAGCATCTATTTCATTAGAAACCTGAATTCCTGCCAACCCGCCAGTTCGCTCAACTCTAATTCTCATGAGGTATCAGTCATAAGCTCCGAGATAGTTACTTATTACTATTTCAATGACTTTACTTTAATTCCTACTTTTTCCCAAGCATTTCTAACAGCCTTTTGTTCACGACTGCCTTTACCGAACAAGGTACTGGCGACTTCGTATGTGCTATTAGCAGCTTGTTGAAAATTGGAGCGCTCTCTCAATCTCTCTGTCAACGCAATATACCATATCCTGCCCGCTTTTTCCCAAGCAAATCCGCCAAGGTCAGTTGCAGTAAGATAAAAGGCTCGATTTGGGATTCCGGAATTAATATGTACACCTCCATTATCACTTGTTGTATCTACGTAATCTTTCATGTGACCTGGCTGTGGATCCTTACCAATCGTAGGATCATTATATGCAGTCCCAGGTTCTTTCATAGAACGCAATGCAATTCCTTTTACTTTTTTAGTAAACAATCCTTTACCTATCAACCAATCGGCTTTTTCGACCTTTTGTTTGAGTGAAAATTGCTTCACTAATGATCCAAAGACATCAGAGAAACTTTCATTTAATGCTCCTGCTTGACCTTCGTATTCAAGGGCTGCCTCATACTGAGTTACTCCGTGCGTAAGTTCATGTCCTATTACATCGATACTTTTTGTAAAGCGTTGAAATATCTCTCCATCTCCGTCACCGTATACCATTTGAGTACCATTCCAAAAGGCATTATTGTAATCCTCTCCGTAATGCACCGTGGAATCTAGTTTCATTCCCCTTGTGTCGATGGAATTGCGATCAAAGATATCTCTGAAAAAGTTGTAGGTTGAGCCGGAATAGTCATATGCTTCAGTAACAGTTTTACCACCTTTTGCTTTTCCGCCTTCACGTCTCACAATGGTCCCTGGCAAACTCTCAGAATCTTCAGCGTCAAAAATAGTACGATCAAGTCTATTTGATACTGAAAACATTGAAGACATCAATCCAGTTACTAACCTTCTTCCTCTCAGTTGTTCTGTTAAGATAAGATTCTTCCAAGCTTGTTGCTTCTGTTTCTTAGTCCCTTTTTCTACTATTTTCTTGTTTACATATTCTGGGATAATAAAACAGCATGGATTTTTTTGTCTTAATAAACGGCTATGTCTGTCAATATTCCTACAATCTTTTTTCAAAAACACATCTCTTTTTCTTTGTTTTATGATTTATATATTACTAAGTTTTTTTCTGTATTTCATTTCTTAAATGTTATGTTACTTCATCGAAAATTAACCTAGTGTCGATTTATCTAAAATTAATTGTCATAAAGTCATATTTTTTTTTCAAGACAATATTTTTATAATTGTATTTATTTTGATCATATTCTTGTAATACTTTTCTGACGTTCGGAGTGATATTCGTCAAAATAATTTTCTTAGGTCTTCTTGTTTTCCCAGTTTCAATAATCCATCTCAGAGTATTAAGCGAAGGATTGTCGTCCCTTCCATTAGCAGATTTAATATAGTAATTTGCATTGACGGTATTAAAGAATTCTAATGTGGAGTTTCTATCACTTCCATGGTGCGGAACTTTTAAAACGTCAACGTGAAATTTACCATTCTCATCAACATTGCATTTTTTGATAACATATCGACAACATCCTGTCCGAGACCATCCCCAGTAAAAAGGATTTTCCTATTTTTTATTTCCGCCAAAAACGTAATACTAGCCAAATTAGGAACACTCTTATCCAAAAGTTGAACGAGTCCAGATTGAGTCTTTACAGTATTCTGCCTCTTACTGAACCAATCATTCCATTCTTTCCGAAGTTTGTCTATATTCTTCTTTGTAGGACCAAGTAAATGCAAATTGATATCGTTCTGACCAACAGATTTCATGTTGTCACAAACTACAATTACATTATCAAAACCAGGATTAATTGGGATTTTTAGTGTTTTGGCCAACTTCGTTAAATCTGTGCCTTGTTGAAAGCCTTTCATAACTAGTGATTCAATGATGTTCTTGCTTTTTTCAAACTTTGAGTCGGGAAAAAATTTGTAAGTAATTTCATCGGTTCATCAGGTAGTAGTAAAAGGCTCTTGAATGAATTATGCCACATTTTTGATATTTTAACTAATTCTTTTGTTCTGTTTTCTCGTTGGTTTTTGATCTCATCGAGTATATCAAGTAATCCAATAATATGATCAGTATCTATATGACTTAATACCATTAGATCTATTTTTCCATTTAATAGTAACTTTTGGAGGGTGGGCTTAAGATGATTTGTAAAAGTTTGATATGTGCCTCCATCAATTAGCATGGTGGTTGATTCATTATTTGATTTGGATTCTAAGATGAAACAGTCCCCAAATTCTGCCTGTACAACGTGAAGATTCATCACAAAATTTCTTTGCAATTCATGTATTAAAATTAATCAATTGAATGCTAAAATTTTAAAACTATTTGCGAGGATTTAATCTCCATTTGATACAGGAAGGTCGAGTTTATTTCCCCATTCCCCCCATGAACCAAGGTACATTTTTACCTTGTTATATCCCAATAATTTCAATGCCAAAAAAGCGTTTGCTGCCCTATATCCTCCTTGACAATAAGTTATTATCTGTGACTTTTTTGGAACATCTGAATAAATTCGTGATAGTTTACTATTACTTTTGAATACTCCATTTTCAATATTGTTTTCCCAGGCAATATTTATTGCTGAAGGGACATGACCGCGTCTTACTGCCCTCACATCAGAACCATTAAACTCTTTACTTGATCTTGCATCAACTATTGATACATTCTTGTTGTTCAATAATCCCTTTGTCTCCTTAGCAGTTGCCAAAACTTTGTAATTAATTCTGCCCTTGAATTCAGAGTATTTTAAAGGATTAGTTTTTACTTCAATACGATATCCTTCTCTTTTCCATTTTTCAAATCCACCATCTAACATGCCTACTTTCTTGTGAGAAAAATAAAGGAGCAACCAAACCCCTCTAGCCGCTGAGATTCCAGAGACATTGTCATAAAAAATCACTTGGCTTTTCCTTTGTATTCCAATACGCGATAACAATATTCTTGTTTGTCTATTGAAATCCTTGATGCCTCTTTTAGAGGTATCAAACCAGTGTAACTGAAAAAGGTCCACGTTTATAGCTCCCGGAATATGTCCATTCTTATATTCCGAAAACGAACGGGTATCGATTATAATATTGGGATTTTTGGGCTTGTTTACTCCGTTATGAAGGTCTTTTGCAGATATTAATAGGTTCAGGCGTTTACTTGCACAACTAAGTAATATATACAATTTGGTCTTCAATCCAGCTCTGTGAGCAGTATTTAATTGAACGCACTTCAATTCATGTCAATTAGGTAATGTTAATACTCTTACTAGTAACGGATGTATTAATAATCCTTAATTATATACTATTTTGGGATAATGTAAGTTACAGAAAATAGCCGTACAAAGAATTTAATATACCCATCTTTCTTCTTTGAAATGAAAAAATTCACTTATTGTCTCAAGGTATGAATGATGTCTAAAACTTGATTATCACTAACTTGGTCGAAATTCTGGTAAAACTGTTGAATTGAACTGAAATTAGTGTCGACAGGGCTAGTAATAACTTCAACATGATCAATGCCCCCACTCCTCAATAGATCGACTGTACTCTTTGGTGAAACAGCAATTGCTACTATAATGCGTTTAGGTCTGTGTGTTTTTCTTAAACTTCTTACGGTAGCCATAATAGTAGACCCTGTCGCTGCTCCATCATCAACTATCACAATTGTTTTATCTTTAATAGTAATGTCTTTTCCACTCATGAAGGTTTCCTTTCCTTGATAGTACATGTTAGCTAGGCGCTTTATTTCTCGTAACTGGTAAGATATTTCATTATTAATGTATTCATTAGATATTTTCAGTTCCTCGATTAAAGATTTGTACAAATATGTGGTACCATCCTCAGCGACAGCACCAATAGCCACTTCTTCATTGTACGGAGCGCGCAGTCTTTTGGAGATCATCATATCCAGACTGCACGATAGTTTTGTTGCAATGATTTCTGCCATTACAAATCCCCCACGAGGCAAACCAATTACTATGATATCTTGCCTGGCATCATTTTTCAGGACATCCTTTAATGTCTCTGCTAAAATGTTACCCGCTGATTTCCTGTTCTTTATTTTCAATTGAAATTTACCAAATATCTTGTTTAATATCAATACCAGACAACACTATTGATACTAATTAGGTATTAAACATGGTGTTATCCAAGCGTTATCTCAAAATGTGAGTATGTTAGAATTTATGGTTTTTTGCGTTTACTTGCCTATGCTATTAGTGTTAATGAGCGAAGTAAAATGCCTGGTCACCCATTGAGTCGCAACTTCTGCAACTGACTGCATAGTTCCTTCCTCTTCAAACAGATGAGACGCCCCTTCTATAATTCTGTGTTTTTTTTCCTTTAAATTTCTCATTTTTTTCATAGTTTCCTTACTAATTTTGATGAGCGATTTTTCCCTGCTTCCCACAATAAACAAGCAAGGCGATACCATCTGTTCTAAAAATTGATTTTCTACTAGGTCTGTACGTCCACTGCGAATTACAATTGATACTATGTTGTATCGACATGCGGCCATCAAGGCGGCTGCTCCGCCAGTACTTGAAGCAAAGTAACTTACTTGCAATTTTTCTGTGTGAGGATTGCTCAATATCCAATCTGTAGCCATGGATAGTCGCTTTGTAAGTAATGAAATATTGAATTTATTCAATACCACACCAGGCATTTTCGAAATCATATTCTCTAACTGCGAATCAAATGCCTGTTCCTCATCAGATAACAGATCGAACAACAATGTTGCAATATTGTTTTTGTTTAATTTTTCAGATACCAGTTGGTTTCTCTTGCTGTTTTTACTGCTACCACTCCCATGAGCAAAAACAACTATTCCTATTGGATTATCAGGTATCGTTAGATTACCTTCAATAAACGAATTTGAATTTGAATTCTTAATCGGAAATCTAACTAATTCTCCTGACAATATCTCTTCTTAAATTTTGTATAAATTATCTTTTATCCTTCTTTTAAATATAGAAGTTAAGAAATCATCTCATAGACTTTTGGTTGAAAAACCCTGAAGACAGTTAATTACTATTGAAGAATAATACTCCAAAATTACCTGCTTATTTATCGGCTCAACAGCGAAAATTTTATTTGTAATCCTTGCCTAGGTTCCAAAGAATATTCATACCTTTCATCATTACCTATAGGTATTAGTGAAACTTCATCGCTATGACAAACAGGACATTGACACGTCTCTACTTTCTTTAAAATTGTTGCAGTCCAATAACACTTTTCACAAAGCGCAAACAAACGATTTCTATAATTATATTCTTTTGCTAAGATCACCGTAGACATATATCAATTAATTAAGGTGAACTTGTTAATCATTTCCCTGTGTTTTTACGTAGATCATATAGTATCATTAAGAGCCATTTTTTCCCAAAATGCTTTATTCATGTCCAAGGATGGGTCATTTTCAATAAATCCGTTTGAACGTAAGAAAAATCATTATGTCCAGTTCATGTATATAGATTATGTTGATGAATATAGGTCCGTATTGACTATGATAAAAACATGGTAAATAATTATCAACTAACTTTATTGATGAAGATCTATGCAAATGAGCAAAATACTCATAGGAATTAGTGCAGCTATACTACTATCAACGTCTACGATATTGTCAGGTGCTGTATATGCGCAAAAAGCAGTAACAATCAATGGGGCTGGAGCAACTTTTCCATTTCCATTAATTGACACCTGGAGAGTTGACTACCAGAAGGTACAACCAGGAGTCAATATTAATTATCAGTCGATTGGA
>Ga0310890_10000228_pt1 | contig 16856 bp, 20 predicted proteins | sample T20D3metaG_FD_203751 | JGI IMG/M metagenome (GOLD analysis project Ga0310890, IMG submission 203751) | Lab incubated soil microbial communities from West Virginia University Organic Research Farm, Morgantown, WV, United States - T20D3 | ecosystem: Environmental > Terrestrial > Soil >... | reverse complement strand
TCGCCTAACGCTGCGGCCTGAATACGATAGGCAAGGACGCGAAACAGAAGATGGCGGGGCAGGGAAGAGGGCGGCCGTCGTCCAAATGCGGAGTGCCAACGGGCTCGAAGCTCTCCGAGATCGAGATCGCGCAAACGCGCGACCTCGACTTCGATTGGCCTTCGGCGCGGTCCCGCCGCACTGACTTTCACGCGCGGCATGGATTTAGCGTGCCGCCGCTACGCGGTAGACCCGCTCGCCATCCACACGCTTTGAGTCAAGCTTCAGCTTCAGACGTTTACGCACAACCCCGGCCAGAAAACCGCGCACCGAGTGTTGCTGCCAGCCGGTGATCTTCATCATCGCCGCGATCGTGGCACCTTTCGGTGATTGCAATATTGCAATCACATGAGATTGCTTCGAGGCGCGATCGGGCTTTTTGGTTTTGCGATCGCTTACCGATTGACGTGCGAGCTTGCGGGCTGTCGCTGTTGCTGTCGATGAGGTGGTCAATTGTTTCTTGGCAGACTTAGACATTTGAGATCCTCCGTTCGGTTTGAGGCGGCATGCCGCCCACCACCGAAGCCCCACCTCAGCTAAGCAGCCGGCGGGGCAGGATCTCCGAATGCCGTGGCACCCCAAGACTGCAAGCACTACCGCTCCAAATGCAGCGGAACGCCAGCCCTTTCTGGATAATCTTGTTACTGATTTGCGGCGAGTGCGATTATCGAATGATCCGACAAAATGGGATTCAGCGGTTCGAATCCTGCCGCCTCAGCTCCCAACTCCGCTCTCGTTATATTGGTGCCAAAAGTGCGCGAGAAAGCCCGCACGTTGGGCGCTTTTTCGGTGTTACCGAGTCTCTGGTGCGCGCTATATCGCAGCAAAATTTGAAATCTTTGGTGAAAGTCTCTGGCCCGTATTTGGAAAATTCCCGTTTTGCGGAGCCGGGAGGTGGAGACCAGTTCGATCTTAAACTGTGCGGGGGATTTGGCAGTCCTGGGGATGCAACTTTCAGACGTTGCAATCTTGTCCGCTTTTAGGGGTAAAGCAGACATGTCGTTTTGCGCTGCACATGTCTGCTTTTGACCCAAAGCGGACGTCCATGTTGCGCCGCACGTGTCCGCTTTCGGGGGTAGAGCGGACCCGATTGCATACAAATGTACCGTGAATGACCCAAAGCGGACGCAGATCAAGCTGATGCCGCAAGCCTACTCACTTGACGGGGACCCACATCGCATCTTGCGCGATCTTGAACAGGTCGGCCCAAATGAGGAGCGGTGAATAAAATAACGACGGCAGCTTTGCACCTCGAGTTCGCCTCAATGTAAAGAACCGCGCTCCTGCTCGGGGCGCGGTCCTGCTTCTCGATGAGACAATATATCTGGCAGAGCCACCTCGCAGCTTTTGCTTGGCGTCAGCAATATTCACTTTGCCAGGTTAAGCTCCCCACTATTTCTACCCCTCCCGCAATTTCCAGTGCCTCATCGGATACTTCGTACGTAAGGAAGCTTTCTTCATCAGAGGTGCTCGTAAACTTCATCATGTTGCTTCTCCTGTGGTTGATCACTGCAAGGAAAAGACTTCAAAACGGCGTACATTATTCCCGGTAGTTGGAAGCCAGTGGTTCACTCCTGGATAACGAGATTGGGAAGACTGCCTGGGAATGGGCATTGCCGTCCTGAAGAGCCAGGTTGATGTTGATGCACTTCACCTTCGAGATCACTGGTCCGAACTCGGAAGATCGTGAAAAAAGCAGTCGAAGAGCTGACGAGAGCGCATGCAGCCCAGCGTAAGCGCGTGAAAGATCGAGAACTCAAATCAATGATTTCAGGCCTTCAAGTCGACCCGCCTTGCTAGTTGATGGTCCACAAAGTGCCGCGGGAACAGTTGACACTCCAAGAAACGAAGCCGCCTTGATCTCCACTCGGACCAAAGTAGGTAAGGCACCCCCCTTCATGTCCTCTTTGCGTGTGAAGGGTTACCGTTTGTCCTGTTTTTATGGATTTATTGATCTGAAGCTCTAGGTCACCGACTGTATGCTCCAACGCTTGAGTTTTTTGATTGAGCGCATCCATTTTTTGCAAAAGGCAGTCGGTATTGCAGACGGTAGTCGCACCTTGTGCTCGAGCAGCGAAGTAGAACTCGCAAACCACAACGAGGCCGTAAGCGACGCAAGCTAAAGCAAGTGTAAGTGGAGCAGTAAATTTCTTCATAGCATGAGCCCTATTGCCGGACCGGCGTGATTGCCAAAAAGGAGTGACGTCACCTCCAGTTTGGGACCAGAGCGGAATTGCCAATCTGTCAGTGGGAAGATCGCAAACCTCTTGCGATTATTCCCAGCGGCCAATGCTCACCGCCGTATTCCGAATCACGTTTTCTTGAGCGCGGATTGGAGGTCGTTGGTTCGTAGCGCAGGCGACACTCAGCAAGCACATGTTCGTAATTTCAGACCGGAGTCGGTGACATCTTTGTGTTGTTGCTTCGCCCGGGAATAAATCGCCGTGGCGATCAGTCGGGTCTCCGTAAACGCAAAAATTACCGGAGATCAAAGATGCTCAAAACGCTAGGCGATCACGATCCGCCCATCGCAAGGGCGGGCATCGAAGGGGTACGTAATTTTGTCCCTTCTGTAGTCCTTGCTCTTTTGGCCTTCGGTCCGCAGCCGGTCAAGGCTTACGAGGCCCATTGGTGCGCGGTGATCTCGGATGGCTATTGGGACTGCCAGTATCGTTCGATCGAGGAGTGCCGGCCAAATGTTTTGGCGGGCAATCGCGGCTGGTGCAATCCGAACCCCTATTTCGTGCCGAAGGGTGTGGCCGCTAATGGCCGCTCGGTTCGTCGGTCGAAGCAATGAGTTAATGGGGCACTCGCGGCATGCTTGATAGACGATCATTGCTGACCGGCGTTACCGCTTCCGTCACGATGGGTATCATTTCGGCGGCCATCGGCGCTACCGGTTCACTTCGTCTCGTCCTAGTCCATGGACGAGGTCAGCAACGCCTTGATCCCACCGAGCTAAAATCGAATTGGCTAAACACTCTTCGTCGCGGTGCGCAGAAGCTTGGGCGCACACTCCCTGACACAATAGATGTGGCCTTTCCATATTATGGCGATGCGCTTGATAGCTTCATTCGGAAGTACAGCATTCCATTGACCTCGGACATGCAGACAAGGGGTAGCAAGGTCGAGGACGAGTTCCTGGTTTTTCAGGCTGAATGTGCCGAAGCATTTCGTAAAGGCAGTGGCGTCACTGACGCGCAAGTAGATGCGGAATATGGTGCCAACACCAATCCGAAAGGCCCGCTCAATTGGGAATGGGTGCAAGCGATCTTGCGTGCGCTTGACAAGCACGGTGGAGGGATCAGTAGCGCCGCCCTGGAGCGCTTTAGCCGCGACGTTTTCCTCTATACCACCCGCGCAGATGTTCGCGACGAGATTGATCGGATTGTTGCGAACTCGTTGACTGAGCAGCCAACCGTGATGGTCGGTCATTCCTTAGGGTCGGTCGTCGCTTACAGCGTTCTGCGATCGGATCGCCGGTCGCTCCGTATTCCCCTGTATTTAACTGTCGGCTGTCCGCTTGGAATACGTGCCATCCGCGACCAATTTAGGCCGCTACGATATCCCTTGCCAGTGAAGGAATGGTTCAATGCGTTTGATACTCGCGACATTGTAGCCTTGCATCCGCTCGACCGAGCCAACTTCCCGGTCACCCCAGAAATTGAAAATTATACCGCGGTGAAAAATTCGACTGGCAATCGTCATGGTATAGTAGGCTATCTTGATGATTCTCATGTGGCAAAACGACTTTTAGACGCCCTCGGAATTTAGCCGAGTAGGGAAATTAAAATTTCTACTTAGGAAAACCGCCGCTCCGTCCTGCTGAGCTACGGGACCGTAAAGAGAATTTAGCGTCTGGAAAACGCAACACAGGTTACAACAGCATGGGTGTGGTCGTAGCAACAAGAACCCCGCCGCTGTCTCAGGCGCGGTCCTACTTTTCGATCAGATGACGTAACTCTGCCAGAGCCACCTCGCGGCTTTTGTCTGGGCTTGGGTCTTGCCGAAGGGCAGGTGGTAATCACTCGGTATCGTCAACTCATTCCAGTTTTGGGAGTGGCGATATTCCGCGATCCACCCTGCGATAGCGACCCGGCTCGTCCAGTTCAGGAAGCTAAACACGGGTCCCTCCAATCCTTGGAGTTAATCACTCGGACTGATCAGGCTGGGCAGACAGACAGGCCAGTACAGGACGCTAGTGTGTAGTTCCCTGCGATTTCATTCGCTCCTGCGGTTTCCAGTGCCTCATAGGATACTTCGTAGCTCTCGTCACCACCGACGACGACATCATCAGAAGCATGTGCAGACGTTTTCCAATAAATCTTATTCGTTGTCTTCGGGAATAATTTTGATCCAAGTACAGTCTAGTCTCGTATGCGACAAACTTAGCGCGAGACGAGCGAACCAGATGCGCGGAATCATGGTCGATATAGTTGGGGCGACACCTCACAAATGTTGGAGTTCTATGAGCCTGCAGGCATCTTTTACCCAAAGGCGACTACGCCTGCTCTCGGGGCTCGTGCTGTTCGCGTACATCACGATCCACCTGTCTAATCATGCGCTCGGAGTCGTCTCGCTCGCGCTGGCAGAAAGTGGGCTGCGCGTCGAAATGGTGTTGTGGCGGAGCCCGCCGATTACGTTTCTTCTCTATGGCGCAGCCGCAATTCATTTTTCACTGGCACTTTGGACTCTCTACAGCCGTCGCGAATGGAGATTGCCATGGATTGAGATTCTTCGTCTCTTTTCTGGCTTCAGTTTTCCTCTGTTGCTTATCGGCCACGCCGTAACGACCCGGCTCGGCGATATGCTTTTCGCGATAAAACCTTCCTACTCTACGGTCATCGCAAATCTGCTAATGGCCGGCACGCAAGGAATGCAATTAGCGCTGTTAGCGCCGGGCTGGCTACATGGTTGCCTTGGCCTATGGATAACGCTGCGGCAGTTTCATGTCATGCAAGTAGCTAGGCCCTTGCTCGTCGCGTTGGTTGCTCTCATCCCCTTGTTGGCCGCAGCTGGCTTCCTCCGAATGGCGGCTGAAGTCTCCGCCATGGGGCCACCTCCTCCGGCTAGCCATGAAGCAGTGATGGCGGCGGGGACGCTCACAGCTTGGAAGCACGATCTGATGATGATTTATCTCGGGGCTGTATTGACGGCCTTTCTGACGGGCCGACTACATGCCCTGGTGCAAAGGCGATCGGCTCAACTCTCACAAGCTAGGAATGGAGCTTAGCCGCCGCCAAACGAACATCGGGTCACGTCCCAAGGCGCTAGGCATAACGGTGCCACCGGCGCTGCTTGCGCAAGCCATCGAGGTAATCGAATAAAATGCAATGTCCGCTTTTGGCCCATAGCCGACATCAGCTACTGCACCGCACATGTCCGCTTTTGAGACTAAAGCGGACATCGGTGGCCTCGCTTGCGGCAATCCGAAGGTGTATTTTACAGCGTCAGAGGTGAGGACGATGGCTGACCGCGTAGCAAGCCATTACAGCGAAGACCTCAAACTAGCCGATGCAATCGCACAGAAACTGCGGGGTGCAGGCAAAGACCTCAACAAATTGACGACCGCCGATCTCGCCATAGTTGACGAGTTTCACATCCGCGGCCGCAAAGCGACCCTCGAATTGGGCGAGAAAATGAATTTGAGGGCCCGTTCGCACGTTCTTGACATCGGTAGCGGGTTGGGCGGCCCGGCGCGAACATTGGCCGAGACCTTTGGCTGCCACGTTACCGGCATCGATTTGACTCAGGCCTTCTGCGATGCCGCAACTGCAATGTCCGATTGGGTTGGCCTCGGCGACCGCGTCTCATTCAAGCAAGGGGACGCTACGAACTTGCCCTTCCAGAATCAGACCTTTGATGCGGCGATGACAATCCATGTGGCGATGAACATTGCCGCCAAGGACAAGATGTATATGGAAGCTCGCAGGGTTCTAAAACCCGGTGGAGTTTTTGCGGTTTATGATGTGCTGCAAGGCGAAGGCGGGGACGTCCTTTATCCGGTGCCATGGGCGCGCGAACCGTCAATCAGTCATGTCGTGACGCCCGACGAAATGAAAATTCTTCTAACCAGCGCCGGGTTCAAGCTGTTGGAGGTTCAAGATTCGACCGAAGAAAGTCAGAGCTTTTTCGAAAGGATGACGGCGCAGATGGCGAAGACCGGCGCGTCTCCGGTTATGTGGCAGCTTTTCCTTGGTGATGATTTTCCAGCGATGGCGCGCAATCAAGTTCGCAACGTCACCGAACGACGGATCAGGACAGTTACCCTCATTTGTACGGCATAAAGCCACGATAGCGATGTGCGCTATTTGCCCTTAGCGGACATCTCCCTTTGCGCCGCACCGTCCGCTTTCAGGGGTGAAGCGGACATCACCATTGCGGCATGTCTGCTTTCGCGGTCGCTATTGGGGGTATAGCGGACATCGCTTGTTGCGGCGCATATGTCTGCTTATGACCCAAAGCGGACATTCGAACGCGCTCAGGGAAGTTGAAAAACTTAGCGGAATTTGACGATTTCAAACTTACTGTTGCCGCACGCCTGGCACTCGAAAGTGCGCCGGTCATGATCCGGCTCGTCGGGCTCGATGCGGGTGAGCCACATCGGCGCGCCGCATTTGGCACAGTCAGGATGTCCGATTTCTTGAGATGACCACTCGATCCAAGAGTGCTGCATGACCGTATCCCTGCGTTAGATGTTTGCTGGGATCGGCAACACCGTGAACTCCTCGCAGCCCAAGCAGCAGTACGTGAGAAGGTCGATGTTGTCTTGAACGGGATGAGCCTCGCTACCGATTAGACGCGTCGGACCACCGCAACGCTGACAAAGAATCAGCGGTGTCGGCGAGGTCTCTACTGCTTCTTTGAGTCTGATCTCTTTCATGACGCCAACTTCTTCGAGTTTGCTCTGTTTCATGATGCCAACGCTAAGGCACACGTTAGAGGCGTCAATTCTGTTTCTTTGCAACCAGTGTCTGTGTCGAAGGCCCGGTTGGCGCGTAGCCATCCTCTTGCCACGCCTTAGATTCAGTCGGTTCTTAGTCTTTCGGAACCTTTTTAGCCTTTACCTGTTTTTTAGATGCTTGCATATTTAGAGTAGAATGAGTATGTTACTCATATGGCGGCATTCGGTATGGAGAACCACATGTCAGACAGCGAATCCCGCGGTGAACGGCTTCAGGTCATGCTGACGGCCGAAGAGTTGATGGCTTTGGACGATTTTCGCTTCAAGCAAAGGATGCCGAGCAGGGCTTCAGCAATTCGGGAACTCTTGAAACGCGGTCTTGCCGCGGAAGGCTTTACCGTTGCGGCTTTCGGCACCAAGTCCGAGGAATTCGGGGTCACGGGCGCGGCTCCAAAAGGACGCGCCAGATAACGCTCTGTCTCGGAGCGAACTCGTCATTCCTGAGCAATCAGGTTCACGCAGTCGCTGGCTCAGAACTTCTTAGACCAGCTGAGTATGGGGAACTTGTAATGACCGAGCTTAGCGCCAACCCTTGGCCCGACAATCCTCTGGAGAGTCGCCACGTCTCGTTAGATGACGCACTTATTTCGCTTTGCGAGCGCGTTGAGGCGCTGGCAGCCGGTTCGATTGCCGGCCTGACGATTTGCAATCCGTCCCGCACGCATATCGAACGAGCCATCTTTCCCCGACTGCCCGAGTACGCCGCCGCGATTAGGGCAATCCCATTGTCGCCGGTTAACTTTGGCAGTTGCGTACGGGCTGTTGCGCGGGGCGAGATCATCACCTGTCCCGACATCGCGGAAGAGCGGCGCTTTGATCCACAGTGGCAGCGTCTGAGTTTCGATAACGGCATCCGTTCGCTGCAATCGCGTCCAGTCTATCTCGGCGATGGCAAGCCCTTTGGGACGTTTGTACTTGCTTACAGGCAACCTCGCACAGAAACCGATTGGAATGTCGCATTAATGAAGTTTGCCGCAGATGCAGCTGGTCTAATTATTCAATCTGATTTTGACCGCCCCAAAGTCGCTGCCGAATAGACCGCGGTGATGTCCGCTATTGGCCCATAGCAGACATGAAGGTTTGCGTTGCAAAATCTGTCGATTTCCGTTGCTAACAGAGGCTGTGCGTACTTAGTAAAGCTCGCCGGGTATTCTTTCGTTATAGGTTGCCGTAAAGGCGGCACCGTCTACTTCCGGGTTGCGAGCTGCTACGAAGTCGCCAATTGCCGGCACACCTTGAGGGCGTCCATGACTGCCCGCCTTCCATAGGTCGGATCGGATAAGTGCCTTTGCACAATGTTGGAATGTTTCCTCGACCGTGACGACCATAATCGTCGCAGGTTCTTTTCCGTTAACGGCGAACCGGCGCCTGAGATCTGCATCCTGGGAAATCTGTGCGCGCCCATTCACCCGATAGGTCTCATTCACTCCGGGCACGAGAAAAATCAGCGCGATACGCGGGTCCTCAGCAAGGTTCTTGAGGCCATCGATCCTATTGTTACCGCGACGGTCCGGTATGAACAGTGTCCGACCGTCTTCTGCTACTTGAACAAAGCCGGGCTGATCGCCCTTGGGCGAGCAGTCCAGACCTTGTCGGCTGCCAGTCGCAAGTACCAGAAATGGCGAAGCGGCGATAAAAGCGCGGCCAACCTCATTGACATGGTCAATCGGTTTCTTGGCGACGCGCTCGCTCGGCTGAGCGTAGAGCGCCCGGAGACCATCGGCGCTTGTTACAATGCTGCTCTCGAAATCAGTCATTGCAACCTCCTTCCGATTTAAGGCAGCGTTACGCAGATGTGCGTCTAGTGATTGCGCGCCAAGGATACCCCATCGGGCTTGCGTTGAGGATGTCCGCTTTTGGCCCTTAGTGGACATGGGACCACTGCACCGCACATGTCCGCTTTCGGGGGTAAAGCAGACATGCCCCAGGGCAAATGTCTGCTTTCGCGGTCGCTATTGGGAGTAAAGCGGACATGCCGTTTTGCGGCGCATATGTAGGCTTCTGATCCAAAGCGGACAGTGATAGCCCCTTCCACCGCGTCGGTTTGAAACGCTACGATAGCTCTGTCGTGAAGCCTCGGGGGTGAACACATGCCGACGACCAGTCCTCACGCGGAAACCATAGTCCTGCATGCCGGCTACCGGTCCGATCCGGCCACTACGGCCGTTGCGGTGCCGATCTACCAAACCACTTCATATCAGTTCAATTCGACCGAACATGCCGGCAACCTCTTCGCCCTCAAGGAGTTCGGCAACATCTACACGCGCATCATGAATCCGACGCAAGCCGTGCTGGAAGAGCGCGTGGCTGCACTCGAGGGTGGTGTCGCGGCGCTGGCCGTCGCCTCGGGACAAGCCGCCTCTCTGTTCGCTGTGCAAAATATCTGTCATGCTGGCGACAATTTTGTCTGTTCGACCGACATCTATGGCGGCACCTGGAACCTTTTCCAGAACACCATGGGCAGCATGGGCATCGAATGCCGTTTCGTCGACCCCGCGGACCCGGAAAACTTCCGTAAGGCAAGTGACGCGCGTACGCGCTGCTGGTATGGCGAGACATTGCCCAACCCGAAACTTGCAGTCTTCCCGATCGCGGAAGTTGCCAAGATCGGTCGCGAGATGGGTATCCCGCTCATCATGGACAACACGGCCTGCCCGGTGCTTTGCAAACCGATCGAGCATGGCGCCGCGATTGTCATGCATTCGACCACGAAATATATCGGTGGTCACGGCACATCGATCGGCGGCATCGTCGTCGACGGTGGCAATTTTGATTGGGAAAAGCACGCGAGCCGCTTTCCGATGTTGAACACACCCGACCCAAGCTACCACGGTGCTGTATGGACGCAGGCAGTCAAACCGCTTGGGCCGATTGCGTACATCATCAAGGCACGCGTGACACTGCTGCGCGATATCGGTGCGGCGATGTCCCCGTTCAATGCCTTCATGTTCATCCAGGGCTTGGAGACCGTGGCGCTGCGCATGCGGCAACATTGTAGCAACGCGATCACCGTTGCGAATTTTCTCGCCAAACATCCGAAAGTCAGCAAGGTAATATTCCCCAGCCTGATGACGGGGGAGAACAAACGCCGTGCGGATACCTATTTGAAGGGTGGCTATGGCGCGTTGTTAGGCTTCGAGCTCAAGAAAGGCAAAGAGGCCGGCCGCAAATTCATCGACAATCTGAAGCTGCTCTATCATGTCGCAAACATCGGTGATGCCCGCTCTCTTGCGATTCATCCGGCCACCACGACTCACTCGCAGCTGACGCCGGAGGAGCAACTGCAGACCGGCGTCACGGAGGGATACGTCCGGCTCGCGGTGGGCATCGAGCACCCCGACGACATAATTGCGGATATCGATCAGGCGCTCGCGGCTGTGTAAATCGCCGGCGCTTAGTCACGCTCGTCGATGATCATGAGAAGCCTGGTCGCAGGGACAATTGCTGAATCGACCGCCCCTTTCTATTGCGCGTTCAGCCAGCTGTCTGAGCCCTGCAACTTTAGGGCCACGTCAGAAAGGAAAATGCGCACCGGTTGACCGTCCGCGGTGCCGCGGTGATCCTGTGAAACAAAGAGCGGCCCCGCCTTCTTGTAGTCAGCCCACGTCACCATCAGGAGCTTGGGCCTTTTTTGCGTACCCGGTCCGCCGCCGTGATAGACAATTTCCTCAATTTTATTGTCCGTGCCGACATAGAGGTCCCAAGTGTCGCCCGGTGCGTAGCCACCCTCGGAGGGATATTTCACCACGACCCGCTTCGCGGAGCCATTCCCCAGCGGAAGCTTTTGCGCGCCCTCATCGGTAATCGTGGCACTTCCGTCCCAGGAAAAATGCAGCACGAGGAGCAGCCAGTAATTGTCGTTGCTAAACGCGGGATCGATGTCATTCTTCACAGCGTCGGATTGGCTGCCGAGCTGCGAACGCACATACGTCACCTTCACCGGTTTGCCATCTTTATCTTTGCCTTCGTAGGAAATCAGGTCCGTCTTGGGTTCCCATTCCCAGCTGCGGGAAAGATTCAGTCCGGGGACCTCCAAGTTAAAGGTGTAGCGGATTTTCTCGACTTGGCCGAACGACTCAAATCCATAGGCCTTGAACATTTGTTGGAAAATCGGCGGACGTTCCTGCGCCTGGGAGGCTGCCGCAAGCGCCAGGACCGACACCACCAAGGCCAGGAGACGGGTCATGTTGAGACGAGCGGTTTTGACAAAACGGTGGTTGACCTCTTGTGACGTTTTTTTTGGATCCATGGTTGAATCTCCCGAGTTCACTCATCGATGCATATTCTGCTGACCGTGCTGCCTTAGCCCGCCTGTACCGCGAAGCGCGTAAGAAAGTTGTCCGCTGCGCGACGGCGGATCAGCGCGTCGATGCCGAGGCTGCGACCGGCGGCATAGACCGCGAACTGCACGTGCACGATCGCGAGAAACATGTAGTTCCACGGCCATTCGGCGGGATGGCGGTAGAGGCCGAGCCAGAGGTGCAGTGAATAGGCTGCGGCAACAATCGCGACGAGGCGCACGCTGACGCCAAGCATGAGTGACACCGCGAACGCAAGCTCAGCCAGGAACACGAGCGGGTCGATGATATTGATAAATGGCAGGTATACGCTCTTGACCAGCTCGCGATGAAACGCGAACGCCGCATGCTCGCCCATCTGCCCGGTCCAATACTGGAAACCACCCGAGACCGGTAAAGGCAGCTTCCAGAGGCAGCCCTGAAACCACTGCGCACCGACCAACAGGCGGCAAATCCAGATGATCGCGTGGCTGCCACGGCGCTGTTCCCGATTCTCCGACCAGTTCTTGAAGGCGATCCATACGCTCGCGACGAGCAATGCCCAGAACAGCGCCACCATGACATACTGGAAAAGGCCGAGCGCTCGATGATCGTCAGTCGCTCCGATCAGAAACAGCCAACTATCCAAGAAAGGATTCGTGCGCATTGTTGTCTCCCCGCCGACAGTGGATCACTGCAGCCCTCTGGCACGGCAATCAGTTTATTTTCTCCTGCCATTCTGGCCAAGTGCTCACCTCGGAACGGGCTTCCAGAGCACACGATCGTGAAGAACGTCGGACGCGGTAGTCGCTGAGCTTTTTATCGAGCGGCAGATATGGGCTTGTCGGACATCAACGAGAACCGCTACCAATATTCGGCAAATTTCAGGGTCAAACAGGTCGAGTGCCGATGTCGGCCAATCACGGTGAAATCCCGCCGATTCTCGCGCAAAAGCATTACAAAATACCGTCGGCATTTACGCCGGAAAATCTGCTCCGCGAAGCGCGCCGGCAGAAGCAAATTGGCGCCGCCAGCATTCCCCCCATCTGTATCCTCGATCCAGACGGCGACATGGTGCGCCGCCTGCTTGCCCGCGGTGAGGCCCGGCTCGACCCGGCATGGGCGTGCTATCACACGCAGCTGTATTCCTTTAGCCGCGGCGGGATCGATTTCGGAATTGTCGGCTGCGCCGTCGGCGCCTCATTCGCCGTGCTTATCGCTGAGGAAATGTTCGCATCCGGGTGCAAATTGCTGATCAGCGTGACGTCATCCGGGCAAATTGTGCCAATACGCCCGCCGCCTTATTTCATCTTGATCGAACGCGCGCTGCGTGACGAAGGCACCAGCTATCACTACATGGCTGCATCTGACTATTCCCATGCCGACCCTACATCGGTCACAGCACTCGACGGGGCATTCGAAAAGTTGCAAGTGCCGGTGCTTACCGGCGCGACCTGGACAACCGATGCGCCGTTCCGTGAGACCCAGCCTGCCATCGATGCCATGCGTGAAAAAAATCTGATGGCGGTCGAGATGGAAGCGGCCGCGCTCTATGCCTTTGCGCAAGTTCGACAAAAGCCTGTCCTGTGTTTTGCCCATGTTACAAATCAGATGGGCCGCATCGCCGGCGATTTCGAAAAGGGTGAGGCGGACGGCACTAAAGATGCGCTCGACCTGGTCGCGATCGTGGCCGAGCGCCTTCGGTCATTCTGGTCGTGAGCGTTGCTGCGATCGGAGTGATGTGCAAGGCGCCCCAGCCGGGCCAGACAAAAACACGACTCGCGAAAGCCATCGGAGCAGTTGCCGCCTCAGAACTGTCCGCCTGCTTTTTACGCGACGTTGCCGCGGCGATTGAAGCGGTACCCGAAACTCTGGGTCGGCGCGGCTACGCGGTCTATGCGCCGGCGGGAACTGAACGGGTGCTGCGCAAGCTATTTCCGGAAAAGTTTCCACTCATGCTGCAGGGCGGCGGCGACCTTGGAGAAGCGCTGTTTGGCGCGACGCGCGATCTGCTGCTTGCGGGACATGACTGTGTCCTGCTGGTCAATGGCGACAGCCCAACGCTGCCTTCCGGCTTCCTGGCACAGGCAATCGAGATATTGCGCAATCCAGGCGACCGAATGGTGCTTGGTCCGGCGAGCGATGGCGGCTACTACCTCATCGGATTGAAATTCCCACACAGGCGCGTGTTTGCCCAAATTGATTGGGGAACCGAAACCGTGCTTGGCCATACATGCGAGCGCGCCGCGGAAATCGGACTTGCCACCACGCTACTTCCAGAATGGTACGACATCGATGATGTTGAAACATTAGGCTGGCTGCGGGACGAACTGGCCGGCAATTCGACGCGATTTCGCGGCGGCAGCCATGCTTCAGCGACGCGAGCTTTTCTTGCGGCCGCACCACCGGCGAGCGCGTGATCCCATGTCGGGGGTCTTTACCGATCAATTCGCCCAACCGCCGCCATCCACCGGAAAACACGCGCCGCTTTATCAATTGGCCACCATCGGTGCGATCTTCGCAGCCCTGACCCTGGCGACACCGTTTGCTTTCCGGGCCGGCGGCGACAATGCCTTTATTGCCATGGCCATTCCTGCGAGCCTGTTGACGATTGCCGCAACGCATGTGGCCGAGCGCACCGCGACAAGCCGCGCCCTGTGGCTGATTTTCGGCATCGGGATTCTGCTGCGCGTCTACGTGCTACTGTTTGACCCGCTCCTGTCCACCGACATCTTTCGCTACATCTGGGATGGCAGGGTTCAGGCAGCCGGCATCAATCCGTACCGCTACTTTCCCGCCCACGACGCGCTCGCGCCTCTGCGCGACACCACGATCTTTCCCAGGATCAATCGGGCGGATTATGCCGTCACGATCTATCCGCCAGTCGCCGAATTCTTCTTTCTGATCGTTACGCGCATCGGCGAAAGCGTCAACGTCATGCGTCTGGCCTTGCTCAGTTGCGAGGCGGTCAGCGTGACCTTGATCATGCTGTTCTTACGTCACATGGGACGGCCGACCACCCGGATTGTCGCATATTTCTGGCATCCCCTCCCGATCTGGGAGATTGCCAATAACGGTCACGTCGATGCCCTGGCGGTCGCGCTGATGCTGCTCGGGCTGTGGGTCGCTCTGACCGCTCATGCAAGGCGCGGGGCAATCTTGATCGCGCTCGGGGCGCTGGTGAAGCCATATGTGGCGCCGGCGCTGGCGTCGATCTGGCGCCCGTGGGACTGGAAGATGCCGGCCGCCGTGATCGCCCTAATCGCGCTTTGTTATCTTCCGTATCTTTCCGCGGGCTGGGGGATCTTCGGTTTCCTGACCAAAGGATATCTGACGGAAGAGGGTATTGCTTCTGGTGACGATCTCTGGCCGCTTTCCGTCTGGCGTCTGATTTTCGGCACTCATCGCGGCGATGTTGCCGCCTACGCCGTCGTAGCGGCGTTGATCGTGCTGTTCATGACGTTGTCGGCTGCGCGCCGCCCGGACAGGACAATCGCGTCCAGCCTCGCCGACACGAACATGTTGTTGCTCGTCGTCTTACTCCTGGTGTCGCCAAATCGTCCCTGGCACTTCCTACCCATCCTGCCGTTCGTCGCCCTTTGCGGTAATGCGCCGACATGGGTCGTTTCGATTGGCGCGCTCCTCCTGACCAACGAACTGTATTGGGAATTTCACCTTCCAAAGCCGGTCATCAAGTCTATTTTATTTGGAAGTTTTCTCCTGGCGTGCATTTGGTCAGCCCGGGCGGCCTATCTGAAGAAGGCCGCGGGAACAGGACGATCGTAATGAGTGTTCGCGGCAGCGATCCGGTTGTTGACACACGCGTCGATCCGCGCCGCTACCACGAATCGGTCAAGGGCGAGCGCACCGAGGCGGCCGCCCACCCGCCGGTCTGCGTCTACCTGGAAATCACCAATCGCTGCAATTTGCTGTGCACCACCTGCCCGCGCACTTACGAGGAGCTCGAGCCGCCGGCAGATATGAGTTGGGACTTGTTCAGGTCGATTGTCGACCAACTGCCTGATCTTGCCAGGGCCGTGCTGCATGGTGTCGGCGAGCCGATGCTGGTCGCGGACCTGCCACGGATGGTGGCGTATTTGAAGGATCGTGGAATCTACGTTCTGTTCAACACCAACGGAACTGTCCTCAGTGAACGCAACGGGCGCGCGCTGATTGCCGCCGGGCTTGATGAGCTACGTGTATCGCTCGACGCATCGAACCGCGAAAGCTTCAAGGCTATTCGCGGCAGGGACTATTTCAACCGCATTGTTCGTAACGTGCGCGCGTTTCGCAATCTGCAGGAACGCGAGGGACATACCAAGCCGCAGGTGTCCGCCTGGCTGACCGGCTTGAAGGAGACCGTCGAGGAGCTGCCGGCCTTCGTTAAACTCGCGGCGGAGATCGGCGTCCAGGAAGTCTATCTGCAGAGGCTGGTGTTCTTCGACCAGTCAGCCATTGGCAAAGCCCAACCGGATCAGGCGCTGTTCGAGCGTCTGACGCGCGAAGAGGCGGCCTCTCTCAGGCAAGCCGAGGATCTCGCGCGCGCGCTTGGCATCACCTTCAGCGCGTCGGGCGCGGCGTCTGAACCCGGCCTGAGCTTGAAAAAGACCGACGAGGACTCGCCCTGGTCGCTCTGCCGGCGGCCCTGGTCGCTGATGTATTTCACCGCCAACGGCCGGGCGTTACCGTGCTGCATTGCGCCGTTTTCACAGCATGGCTACGACAACTACACGTTGGGTGATGCGACGCAGCAAAGCTTGCGGGACATCTGGAACGGGCCGGCGTATCGGCAATTCCGCAGGGCTCTGCTCTCCGATAAGCCGTCCGCCGCCTGCGCCAATTGCGGACTGCGCTGGAGCCTATGAGCGACCCTGCGCACGAGCGCGATGCGCCGGCGTCCACGTCCCCTCGCTCTGCCATTATCTCGGCGATCATCCCATGCCTTGATGAGGAAGCGGCAATTGCACAGGTCGTAAGCGGCGTGCTTGCACAGAATGTGAGCGACGTTGTCGTCGTGGATGGTGGCTCGCGGGACAGGACGGTCGACGAGGCGACCGATGCCGGCGCCCGCGTCATCGTCGAGCCACGGCGCGGCTACGGGCGCGCGATCCAGGCGGGCATCGCCGCGGTGCGCGAGGACGCGGATATCGTGGTCTTTCTCGATGGCGACGGCAGCGATCCCGTGGAATTCATACCCCGCCTGGTATCGCCGATTATCGCGGGGCAAGCCGTCTTCGTTCTCGGCTCTCGCGTTCGTGGTGCGCGCGAGCGCGGCAGTCTGGCGCCACAACAGGTCATCGCCGCCTATGTCGGGCGCCTGCTTTTACGTCTCGTCTATGGCGCACGCTTCACCGACCTCTCGCCATTTCGCGCGATCCGGCGCGACGCGCTGGATCGCCTCGGCATGGTCGACATGACGTACGGCTGGAACCTAGAAATGTTAATGCGGGTTGCAGCCGCCGATCTGCCTGCATGTGAGATCGCCGTCGGCCAGCGTCGCCGGGTGGGCGGTGTTTCGAAGGTATCCGGGAATTTCATTGCAGGCATAAAGGCAGCCTGCTCCATGGCGACGACTT
>Ga0310890_10000227_pt1 | contig 16860 bp, 15 predicted proteins | sample T20D3metaG_FD_203751 | JGI IMG/M metagenome (GOLD analysis project Ga0310890, IMG submission 203751) | Lab incubated soil microbial communities from West Virginia University Organic Research Farm, Morgantown, WV, United States - T20D3 | ecosystem: Environmental > Terrestrial > Soil >... | reverse complement strand
TAATTTAAAATGCTAGTCATCCAACATCTCTAGGTTATGCCTTCGTCTCTGGCGGATTACACCATTCTGGAATAATTTGGTAAAGGTAGGTAGGTAAGACGATTCTGAGATGCTTCGCGAATGTGTTCAAATATGTGTTTGTATTCCCATGAAAGAGAATCAATGTTTAACCATACATCAATCGATGACTTGGAACGTTCCCATCCTCAGATCCTCCTACTCCTCCTCCTCCAGCTGCAGCACGCTGCTCTTGTTCAGCTTTGATAATTTGTTCTAATTGTTTCTTCAATTTTTGTCCTTGTTCTCTCAATTGACTCGTCTCAATCTTTAGTTTATTGTCTTTAATAAAATTATTAAATGATTCAATCAATAAAGAAGCTCCTTCAGGATCAGGAATTCCGCTCGAAGATGGAATAAGGATTGCAGCGCATGGAATTTGATTAGATAAACAAGCAGACAACAATCCGCCTGCAATACCTCCTATGAATGTAGTATACTTCTTAGTTGAATCTTCAATCGCTTTTCTATTGAAATTACTTTGTGGGTTAGATCCATCGTCCGGGGCAAATTCGGTCTCACTTCCATTATCTTTTTTTACTTCATCATCTGTAACTTTAATTTCTTTATTTGTACTCTGTTCCATATTCTCGCTTGCCAAAATCACTGTTTTTCTATCAGAATCAGGTATGCCTTGAACAGGAATTCCATCTAAAACCATCACTTCTTCTATCGAATTTTTCATAGCCCAATCCATTACAGCATCTAGAACAAAATGTATACCATCCATCATTATGGGCGCTTCGCATACCAAAACACAAACATTTCCTTCCTTGTTTGCGTATAACCTAAATGGATGTCTTAACTTACCATCAATAAATATTACTCCGGGAGATATGTAATGAGATTCTACAAATGCAATCTGATACATTTCTAATTTGTCAATTATATAGCTTGTACTAATTGAGCCGACTAGCCCAGGTCCTGGGAATCCAGCAATAAGGATTGTTCGATCTTTTTTTAAGTTATTCAAGTCTGCAATAGTAATAATTTTTGTCGTAATCGGAGTTGTAGTTGCAGTTTCACTACCACTTGATAATGATGAAGACATAGAATTCATTAATTATCTATACCTCTCATATTTGCTTATTAATTAATATAGTTATTAATGGTTACATGGCAGAAACTTTGAACTAGATACCTTTAGGTTAACCTATCACGGAAGGACGATTTTGATTCTTCACTGTTTTATTTCAGTATCTTTGCTTTTATGTGAATAATATATTACATTCTCTGATATAGATTTCGTGTCAAACTCTTCACTAACAGATTACATCGTAATTGAATACCAATTGAAATAAGATTATATAGATATCAACTCAGTTTGATTGTATATATGAAATTAAAAAGGATTCAGTTACGCAATTTTGTTATCCCCATATATTTTCCTTGAAAGTCCATTTTTTATTAAATAAGAAATTACTAACTGATGCTATTGTGACTCCTACTAAGAGTGAAATATCATATGGAACTCCTGATTCTCTGAGCATATATATTGACAAGAACTGTATTAGGATGCCCAATGAACTACATCCAATGAACATTCCGTATTGCCTTAAGAATCGTGTCAAATTGACATTTTTGTCTTCGAAAGTCCAGAATTTATTTAGCAAGAAATTTGTGGTTACTGATACAGCTATCCCGACTGCAGTGGCTTGCAAATATCCAAAGCTCCCCAAGATACCATTTGATAAAAGAATTGATATCAAATAATTTAAAACAAAGCCGCTGAATCCTACAGTGTAGAACCTAGCCGCCTTTGAAATGAATCGAACCGATTTTCTCTTTTCTAATTGAGTGTTTTGTTTCTTAGATTTTCTTCCATAACGATAGAGTTTCCAAACTGCCTTAATATACTCCAAAATTATTGGAAAGTTGAGTTTACTCTGTCCGTATTTTCGATCCTTAAAAGTGTAGGGTATTTCTTTCACCTTGACAGTATTTTTTTTCTTTATTAAAATTTCTAACAATATTTTAAATCCATCTGTATTAAATTCCATGCCATGAAGTGTATGTTTTGGAAAAGCAAAAAACCCTGACATCGGGTCATAAACATTTTTTAAACATAATCCATGTCTGGCAATAAAATTTGCTCCTATACTAAGCAATAATCTTTTAAGAGGCATCCCATTGATAGCTCCGCCTGTAATATATCTAGAACCGATAATAATGCAGTTGGGTTCTTTCTTTAACTCTGATATCATTCTGTTTATTACCTCGGGAGGATGTGAAAAATCAGCGTCCATGATTAGGACGTTTTGGCCCTCGCTTGTACTGATTCCGTTCACAAGAGCCGAAATCAAGCCAGTTTTTTCTTTTCTATGAATTATCTTTATTGAGGTGCTTGGGTTTACCTGATCTCTATATAAAGTGCCCATTTTTTCCTTGATATATTTTTCCACTATCAGACCAGTTCCATCAGGGGAGTTATCGTCCACTATTATGATTTCTACATTCGTTCCTGCAGGTATATTTGATTGAATTTGATTAAGTAAATCCGTAATATTCCTAGATTCATTAAAAGTAGGTATGATGATAGATACAAATTTTTTATATTCTGTGGTTTTTGATATGGTATCATTTAGATTAAGCATCGTCATTAGTAATCCCTCATCTCACACCATTAATTTATTAAAATACTATATAATACATACGATTGTTTTCTAATATAATATAGGTTTGTTAGAATCAAGATTTGGTTTGCATTTAAAATTTGATTATACAATTTCATCTTTCCTACTGCATAATTTTTAGATTGGATTTTCTAATTGTTGTTTAGTGATCCTGTAATTTTATCACCAATTTGCATGAATCTAATTTATTATTTACAAGGCTGCAAATTTGCATAAATTACAATATGTGGTTTTGAGTCACCTTTTTATGATATCCTCTTTGTGATTGATTGGCTTTTGATACTTGCTGAAATCTTGACTAATTTGTTAAATTGTTGTTCTTGATTGATGATTTCTAAGATTTATTAAAGAAAATACAAAAAGTAGATTAGTCTGATTTCAAAACTCATGAATCAACAAAAATAATTAGATCTTAGTCTTAATTAGGAACTATTCTATAGAGATTACCATAGAGATGAGAAAGAACATAAAGATACCCTTCTGGGTCCTCCTTGATGTTAGTGGCGATAATCAAATGATACTATTTTTCATCAATGTTGAATTGCTTTAATAGCCTTGGACTATCAACTACAAGTTCATGAAATTTATCTATCTCAATAGTCTTAATCGGATCCATCAAAATAATTTTATCATTTGATTTGATATTACTAAGACTATCTTTTTGCTGTAACATGAGTAAATGATTTTTTATATCTGTAGTAATTTCAGTATTGCAGATTTTACTATTATTAATTACATTCAGGGATTCTTGAAGCATTCCTTGAATATGTTCATTTCCTTTATTTTCATGGAAGTGGGGATTTCTTGTTTCAACTTGAAATATTTCCACACCATGTTGTCTGATGTCCACTGATTTATTGGAAATAATACCTCCATATTTTTCTAAGATATTGATTAGTTCATATGGTTCTACGGAATATCCACTAGAGAAATCTAGGTTTTCTGCAAGCGACATAGAAAGTGAGTGTTCTCCAGCATTACCCGTTGTAATAATATCTCTCTCATATCCGGTAATGTATGAGATCAAGTCATTTAGGTATTTATTACTATATTCAGATATTCTTCCCCATTTTGGAAAATATACTTTGTTGTTTGCTATTTTTGGTTTAGAGTGCCAACATATTCTTACATTACACAGAGGAGAATTTGACATAGCAAAACCCGATGCAAAGATCTTGATATACTCATTTACTGCTCCGGGAAAATAATTGTCACTATCTACAAACCCCACATACTCTTTCTTATGCAATTTGGATAGCAAAATCCCAATTATCATTCCTTCTGCTTTGCCTTGACGAACTTGGTTATTGTGATCCAAAATTGAAGGGTAATTAATCTTGTGGAATATTCTACCAAGGTTAGGATCCGTTTGATGTATTGTGATAATCCTTTTGTTTGAAAACAGAGAATACTGTTTAACCATTTCCACTTCCATAGCGTACCTATCAACGGGATGTCTTTGGCTGTTTGATACTATGATTATTAAACATTCGTTAGGGATACCGCTTAAAACCCCTTCCAAAAGACTCAATTTTTCATCCTTAACTGGAATCACAACTGCCATGGCTTGAAATATTTGTGATAATGTGTCATTGTCAAATGCCGTGGTCAAACTGTTATATGCCTGCGAAGTGGTACCAAAATTACACCCGGAATCTATTTCATATATTTTTTGAAGTGAGTGGATCTTTACAGCACCTATGGTTTCAGTATATTTAGGTGGAAAATCTAACCTCATTTATCTTAAGGCGTATATACATAATTATTTAATAATATGATATATTCTGGAAATTAATTCCATGCTTCCCTTAGGTTCAAGTATTTAACTTTAACTATTATAATTCATCCTTCAAAATGATTTGGATTTTCTTTAGGAAATCAAATCAATCTTAATCCAAATAGGGGTGAGAATTCTAATCTAATTATTGCAACCCAATTTAGTTCTCTTTACTTGATCAGCTTTTATATCTTTTGTTTGGTAGTCTGTTACTTCATACCATACTTTATCTATGTGAACAGGATAATTACAAAGAGTAGGTCTAAAACTTGACTATTCTGTGATAAAGATTAAATGACGCACTCGGGAGTATTGAGTCTTTGTTCTGCTAATTAATTCAGAATTCAATGGAAATGATTTATCACTACCTATCATTTTTCAGTATCAGTCATTACGAAAATGATTTAACTAATTGAGACGAATTGCCTAACTTACATTGTAGGTGAAGAAATATTGTCTGATTGGTTTATTTATTTCCATATTTCTACCAACTTTTATTGTCACAAATCATGATGTTATCATATTCGAGGATTGCCATTAATCTTATATTTATTATGGTCAGACTATGAATATGAAACAATTTCTTATACCTATTCTATGTTTTGTTTATATGTTGTCGATCTTTTTTATTGCAGTTTTTTTGGTTCCTATCTTTAATCCCTCTTTAGCGGCCGCGACCCTCTCCGGAAAATCTATTTGAATGAAGGGTATGGATTTACCCAATCCGAGAACTGAGGTAACGGCAGCTAATTTGGATGACACAGTTTATGTGATAGGTGGTTTTACTTTTGATGGTAAAATTACAGATATTGTAGAAATGTATAATTCAACTGATAATACTTGGGCTCAAAACATAAAGTCATTACCTTTGCCTCTTCATCATTCTTCTTCAGACACCTATGGGGGCAAGATTTATGTGGTTGGAGGATATACGGGGAATTGGATCCCTAGTAACAACCTATTCATTTATGATCCAGCTACCAACAATTGGACCGTGGGTAATCCTATGCCTACACCACGAGGTTCGCCAAATGCAAATTTCGTTAATGGAATATTGTATGTAATTGGAGGAGATAGTTATGATCATTCTCAAGTAGTTGTAGAAGGATATGACCCGATTACCACTGAATGGATGACACTATCTTCGATGCCTATATCTAGACATCATGCTGCATCTGCCGTGGTTGATGGAAATATTTATGTGATCGGGGGTAGACTTACTGGTTCATTAGTAAATGTAGATGTAAATGAGGAATATGATCCTGATTCGGATTTATGGACTACTGATCTTGAGCCAATGCCGTCAAAAAGGAGTGGTATTGCGGCCACATCAGTAAATGGGTCAATTTATGTATTGGGAGGTGAACAAAATCAAGGAACGTTTAATAATAATGAACGTTATGATCCTGCTACTGATACTTGGAGCCAAGAATTGCCAATGCCCACTGCTCGACACGGATTGGGTGTTGCTTCATATGATGATAAGATATATGCAATTGGTGGAGGCCCACATACTGGATTGACTGTTTCGAATAAGAATGAGATCTATTATTTGAATCACGAGTGAATCTAATTATTGACTCTTCTTTAATACTTGTCAAGATTTTCACTAGGATTCAATTTTTGTGGTGGGGTCTAAGGTTATCAGAGATTAAGAAAGGCGACATTCTAGGGACATGGACTAATATTCATTACTCATTGCTATGTATTAGAGGATTCTAATTCCAATGGATAATTCCAGTTAAATTCACTGCTCTTGCAAAATATTCTTGAGAAATTCAAGATTGTTGATGATATTATTATTTTATGTGATTAATAATGAAATAATTCTGTATAGTTGAACATTAATAGATTATTACGAAACCTTAATTAATTTATGATATTTCTCTATATTATTAGACTTATCCATGTTTCATAGAACAAAACTATTGATTTCTTTTTTCGCTATATCTTTGATTTTACTTTCTACTATATCTTCTTCATATGTTCAGGTTTCTTATGGGGCTTATGCAAAAGCCCCTTTATCCCCCACCGGACCGACAGTCAATGATGATACCCTTACGGTTGAAAAAGTAGCTGATGGTCTGGAATTTCCTACTAGTATGGCTTTTCTTGGTCCTAATGACATTCTAGTCACTGAGAAAACTACAGGTAAAGTGATGCGAGTTACAAACGGTTTTGTGTTGCCTCAACCAGTACTTGATGTACCGGTAGCAAGTGCAATAGAACGCGGCTTGCTAGGTATAGCTGTGTCAAAACAAACAGACGGAAAAACTTATGTTTTTCTCTCTTATACTGAATCAGGCAATGGTGTAGACGGCAGTGATGTTGATGCTCTTGTTGATCCATTAGGAAATCGATTATATCGTTATGAATTTGTTGATGGTCGATTGATAAATCCAGTGTTATTATTGGATTTAACCGCAATTCCAGTAAATGGTAGGGGTGAGCACAATGGTGGTAAAATTCGAATTGGTCCTGATAATAATGTCTACTATTTAATAGGGGAAGTTGGGGGCCACAGAACCCAAGCCCAAAATATAATTGATGGGCCGGCCCCGAATGGTCTGGGAGGCGTACTTCGAATCACTCAAGACGGTGGTATAGTAGATCCCGGTGATCCAATATTTGGGGAAGGGCTGCCTTTGAATGTCTACTATGCAATGGGTATCCGAAATAGTTTTGGCATAGATTTCGATCCATTGACAGGGAACTTATGGGATACTGAAAATGGTCCAGTAGCGGCAGATGAAATTAATCTGGTTTTTCCTGGCTTTAATAGTGGTTGGGAACAAATCCAGGGCTATGTGGACAAGGATTTACTAGAACATGGTACCACAGAAGCAGATTTGGTATATTTTGGGAAAAGTCAATATGCTGATCCAAAGTTTGTGTGGGATACGACAATAGGCGTGACAGCCCTTAAATTCTTAAATTCACATAGGCTTGGAGATCAATTTGCAAATAATATGTTTGTAGGTGATATCAACAATGGCTTGTTGTATAGATTTACACTGAACGAAGAACGAGATGCTATTTTCATAAATGATACTTATGTTGGTAATACAGAATTATTACAAGATAATGAAGTAGATGAGCCTAAAGAAAACCAGCCCCTGATCTTTGGACAAGGTTTCGGGGGAATAACCGATATTCAGGTAGGTCCAGATGGGTACTTGTATGTTTTAAGCTACACGGGATCAATTTATAGAATATTGCCAATATCTGATAGCATTGAATCAAAACCTCAACCTAGCTTACCTCCCACCTCACCTCCACAAAATGGCACTTTAGCATCCAAAACCGTATCTGCAGTGATTTTGGGAATAGATGGTGATAATTCCTATTCGCCAAACCCTATCGAGATTGAATCTGGACAAACAGTAACGTGGTTTAATGGAGATACCATATCTCATACGGTAACTTCTGGACAGGATGGTGACTTGGATGAGGGCAATCTATTTGATTCTGATGCTATAATTCCAAATCAGTCTTATAGTCTGACATTTGATACTCCTGGAGAATTTGATTACTATTGTATATATCATCCCACCATGGTTGGTGAAGTAATAGTGAATGGACCAGGTACATCTTCATCCACATCAGAAGATTCCTCGGACGAAGAGTCAGATGAAGAAGATTAAGAAAATTGAAAATATGGATCCCCTCGGATAACTCAAGCAACTCTTACCAAAATAACTAACTATACTTTCACTCCCCTACCCATTTTTATAACATATTGAACATATTCAGCTATGAAACAATTGATCCATGATCAAAGACTACAACTACTATTCGACTCTTTTTTGAATCTACATAATTATGGGAATGTTGACATCTCTAATTCAGAATGGGGAATTTATTATGTTGAGTACTAAAAATGCGCTAGCAAATATAGCTGTTAAGAATTTAGAAATTTCTAGAAAGTTTTATGAGAACATTTTGGAACTGGAAAAAATAGACTCTGTTGGAGAAGAAGTAGTGGTTTATAGATGTGGTACCTCTGCCATCATAGTATATCAATCACAATTTGCTGGAACTAATAAAGCCACTAGCGCAACTTGGGTAGTGGATGAGGATCTGAATGTTTTGGTAAAGAACCTTAGATCTAAAGGTGTAAAGTTTGAACATTATGACTTGCCTAATACAACATTAAAAGATGATATTCATTTTGATGGTGATATGAAAGTGGCATGGTTCAAAGATCCTGATGGTAATATCCTAAATATTATTAACAAATGATCTTATACTATTATTCTTCATCCATATAATGAAAGTTGTTCTTTTTTAGCTCAAGTCCAATAGAATTCTACATATAACAATAATGCAAAAGAAAACAAAATGATTCATCATGAAATCGATATGATCATGATGCTACTCCTTCTTTATCATTAACTTACCACTGTTATGATCAGTGTATAAAAATTAATTTTCTGATTTTTATAGTATGGTAAATAAAAATAATACCTTGCCATTCATTCGGATAGTAAGTGGATGGTAAGGTAACATTTTCTTTATCTTGTTTGTGGCTTATAGATAAGCGTGTGTTCGTAGCCCACCATTAACGTTGTACTAATTACTTGAACCGCTATTTGAGTTTGGAGCAATGTTGTCGCTACTGTCGCTACTGTCGCTACTGTCGCTACTGTCGCTACTGTCGCTACTGTCGCTACTGTCGCTACTGGCGTCAGCGTTATCACTAGATGCTGTGTTAGCACCTGCCTCTGGATCATAAATTGGTCTAAAACAATCCCTTATTTCGCTTTCAGATGCAAATCCCTTTTCGCCTTCTGATTGAGCCAGACAATTAACAAATTCTTCATAATTGTTTTTTCCTGTTTCGTCATCGCCATCAGATTGAGCAAATACGGAACTACTTGTTATGCCGGATGCAGCAAACAATGATACTATCGCAATTACTATGGTGACAGTTATTTTCTTAGTCATGTTCATTAAATTTACCTGATTAACATCGTATAAAAGTGGGGACCCATCATTCTACTATTATGGATTTATCCCTTATTTTTCTATGCTCTATAGAGTTTGCTGTCATACACCATGGATAGTTTGGCGAACATAAATTTCATTATAGGGTTTAGAGTTATTAAAAGTACCAGGATTTTCTACCCCTGGCGTCGGTAAATAGACAAGCAGGATTGAAAATTCAAACAAAATACCGTATAAATAAAAAGCGGAGTTGACGATACTCAACTACATTTTATTTTTAGTACAAAAATTCATCAAATCTTTATAAAGATATTTTGCTATCCATAGAATATATTTGGTTAATTATAGATAGTTTTGTGTCTCTAGAGACACACCCTGTTTCATCTAAAAATACTCAAACATCTAAAGCGCCTATGTTAATCCATTGCCAATCAGTATATGTCCATTTAAGTTTAAAAGGCTCACAGATTTAAACCACCCAAGGATTCATGACAATTGAGTCTAAAGATTTTAGATCATATAATACAATTTCAACATTTTTATCTTAATACTATTGGTAAAAATACAATCTCTGAATGTTTGAACATTTTGTTTCATTTTATTATCGGATTTACGTCAATCTACTAATATCGTTTCATAGCCCTCCGAATTCAGACCCTAGAATATATCGATAACGAGGAGATTAACTATGGAACATAAAATTGAGGCCAACAATTTTCCAAATCCGATATTTGTGTGTATGAAGCTTTTTGGATAAAAAAAAATAAAATTTGGTTGTATAAGGATGATGTTAGTAGATTGCTATTTATTGTGTTGTTGTGCTATTGTCTGATGTGCTATTGCCCATCATGGTATTAGCGTCCATTCCCATCCCTGTATCTGACAACTGTGTAGTGTTATCAACTGGTGTAGATGAAGTATTCATTGTCATGTTTTCTTGGGCGAATACTGGCGTGTTTGCTCCTATCAATAATACTGACGTAGCCAATACGGCTATGATTGCGACTGTAAGAATATTGTTCATTAAAAGATACTAAATAACAATATTTATAACATTCCACCATTTTTAAAACATGCTATAAATCAGTACCGATGTACAAAAATATCGTAGTCTACTTTTGTAAATCATTGACTCTAGAATTCTACAAATTAACGTTTTATACAAAAGTTTTAGATCATTTGAATTATTTGTGTACATGTATGTATTTGATACAATAATCGTACTTTTCTTTAAATACAACCCATATAGTATTTAAATTGAAATGAAGAACATTATCTTCCTGAAATCAGCAATCATATCTGTGCTTTTTGTAACATTTGGCATAACTTTTGGAGGTTGGACATCAAACAATGAAGTTTCTGCTCAATCAAATAATCAAGAAAATAGCCAGGTTCTTGCTGAATTGATCGCAAATTTAACCCAAGCACAAAATACTGTATCAAGTAATAATTCAACAGTCGCAACCGCTCAACTAACTGCAATAATAGGAGAACTTTCTGATATTCTAGGTAAAATTACAACGGACAACGATGGTCAATATTTAGATACACACACTCACTTCTTTACTCACAATGGTCATACCCATACCGTGACCCATACTCATCCTCATCATGCAGATCATCACAGTCATCATGAGAGCTGGACCGAGAAACATCATATCTTTGATCCCAGTAATTGCAAACCAGGTAGAATGTGTTAAATATTCTATCCATCTTATCCGCTCTTAATTTTTTTCTGTTGTGAATTATTTGTCATTTAATGGTTATCATTAGATGCCGTTACTGGATTTTAATATTTATTTAATAATTTTAACCACCTTGTGTTCCGTAATCCATAATCAAGAGATATTTGTTAACTTGATAGGTGAATATGATGTATAAATTACTGAATCATGGTTAATGGCTTAAAATATTATCGATGAGCTCTAATGATACCCTTTTAGAAATCTCCTGTGAGGTATACAACAAATTCAATGTTATAATTTTTTCGGCATGTCTTGCTAACAAATAAAGTCAACCGTGACTAACTTGAACCGAACTTGGTCAATAAATTCGACTATGCTCTATATTACTATAACAAAATGACTACTATAATAGGAATCAAAACAACTGAGGGAGTAGTACTTGCATCCGATAAACGCGCTAGTAAAGGCTTCTTTATAGGATCCAAGATAGTACAAAAAATTTCCAAAATAGATGATACCCTTGCAATTGCTATTGCAGGACAGCTGTCCGATGCAGAGCATTTAATCAAGGTTACTGCAGCTGAGAGAAAATTGATAGAACTACGGAGGGGATTCCCACTGAGTGTAAAAGAATCTTCAAGACTGATCGCAAATCTCGCCTACTCGGGGCTAAAGAATTATCAACCTTATTACGTCGAGTTACTAGTAGCAGGTGTAGATACCAGCGGTTCACATGTAAATGTTGCAGATATGAGTGGTGCGATTACAAATGAAGATTATGCTGCATCAGGTTCGGGAGCTCCTATAGCTTATGGAGTGCTTGAAAGCCTTTACCATTTTGATATCACAAACGACGAAGCAAAGGAAATTGCTAAAAAGGCTGTTGCAGCGGCAATGGAACGGGACCCAGGCTCTGGCAATGGAATAGATGTTTTAGTCATACCAAAATTGGTAGCAGCCGAACGTGTTGTATTATAAGGGGTAGGAGGATAATAACAAATGTCTGAAGATAATAATTCTGTAGGTTCTCCTTATAGTTTTGGAAATAACAATAGATATCCATACTATTATGGACAAGGTGGTCGCCTGGTATTAGTAGATAATGCTCTAGAGGCAGTAAATAAGGGTTCAACAACAATTGGGTTAAAAACTTCGGAATTCGCCCTCATTTCAAGCCATATCAAACCCACTTTACCCTTGGTAGATCCTAATGAAAAAATATTCGTAATTGATAAACACATAGGAGCGACTGGAGCAGGCTATATTGCAGACATAGAACATTTAATAGAAGAAATAAGACTGCAAGGACAGAAACATCGCATTTCATATGACAGCTCTATCGACATAAGATCTATCACAAAACATCTAAGTACGTATTTACACAATTACACAATTTATGCTGTAAGACCGCAAGCAGCTTCAATCATCATTGCTGGAGTAGATGAAAGTGGAATACATTTGTACCGAGTTGATCCTAGTGGAACTTATTTGAAAGGAGGTGGGTTTGCAATAGGTCATGCTTCCGATGGGGCACTAGACGTGATTCAAAAAGGATATGACACAAATATGAATATTGAACAAGCATTGAAATTGTCAAATGAAGCTATAGAAAAAGCAATCGGAGAAAAACCTGTGGTTGAGTCGGGGATAGTTACTTCAAAAGGATTTACAAAATTAAGGCAGAAACTATAACATAACGTGATAATGATGCCTTGGTATCAAACAATCCATTTCATGAAGCGATGATTCCTAAGTACATTTTTTTGATTTCCTATTAATTTACAAGAGGTCTATAATGTGCGAGAAAATATATTGATTGTTTGAATTTTTGTATCTTACAATATTCTTAATTCCCGTTTTAGGTGAAAGTCATAACAGACTGAGTTTTATATTTCTTCAATTATTCCTATCATGCGAAACATTTATGTCATTAGCGTAAATGGGGGTATATTCTTTTTCTGGTTTTAGTTCTTCAAGTAAATTCTCTTGCAGAATTTTTATTATTTCCTCAATTATCCTGTTTGAGTAATGCATAGCTTCTACCTTCTCACCATCAGAAACGGCATCAGTCTCTACAATAATATATTCTGATAAAATACTAACATTAATCTGGAATATTTTATTGCTACTGTGTTTGTCTACTGCTATCCACTGAAGTCTAAAACCTGTTTCTTTTTTTATCAGGCCGAACCATCTTAAATTGCCAAACCATTTCCCGGCTAAATTATCCACTATGGGTTCGATGTTACTCTTTACGGGCATATAGATCTGGATTAATTGCTTATATTTTCTATGTTTTTTTGATTTATCTATTTCTATCTCTTCATTTAAAAGATTATCTTCCAATATTGGATTGAAGTTATACATATTTCTTTCAACCAACTTGTACCCCGATGATGTTTTCTCAATTAGGTCCAAATCCAAAAGTCTTTTTAAAGCCCTTGATAGACTTTGTTGGTGAATATCAAGTTTTCTCTCAAGAGCTTTAAATGAATATGTTGCCAACATTTCTTTTTGTAGCAATGATAGAATTTTCTTATCGTTATTACGAATATCATTGATAGACGTTGTAAGCTCCTCGTTATTTACATGAGGATCAGTTTTCTGTTTTGAATTTAATGAAAAGTCATTATAATATATTTTTAATTTAGTTGTCTTATTTTGAAAATTGTTGCCAGCGTGAAGAAGCTCCACATAGTTTTGGATGTTACCATAGTCCTTAGATTCATATTGTGGTAACAATAACTTTGTCATTTCCAACATTAATTCAACCCACTGCCTAGATACGGAAATAATTTTACAAGAGTTGATGCAGAAATTTTCCCAAACATATATTCTATTTCATTCATGGACAATTCTATCCTCAATTCCATATTCTATATATCGATTAATCCGCTTAAATACTTATTTCATGGACTTTTTTGTCTATTTGTCCAAGTCTTCGTACAGAAATTGATTAAGGGAAAGACAATTTCATCTCATTATGACTAGCGTGATAAATGCCTAAATTCTATTTCTTGTTACTAAATTTCACTAATTGAGTCTCATTAATTTGATTCCATTTTTTTGTTACACGTACATTTGGAAATGGGTATGGCGTAAGAAGTCCCGACTTGTTACTGAGGAAAAGCTTTTCGCAACTGTATATATATCATCTGCTAATATATCTGACAGAAAATTTTTGTTCATGCCATGATTATTATTAATAAATCTAAATTTGGTAATAAAAAATACCAATGTCTGGTATCTATGTGAACTAACGAATAGGTAAGGAATTTATATTAGTATGTACTAATACAAAAAATGGATCTTGATCAGAATTTTACCCTAACAAGACTTGAAAGAAGATTTATCCTTTCTTTTAGTTTAACTATTTTTTTAGTAGTTGGAATGGTTATTTCGACCAGTAATGCTTCTGTTGCATATGGACAGATAGGGGATACTAAAGTCGGTGTATTCAATCATACTCAGACCGATTCTTCAGGAAACACAACCTGGATAAACTCTGGTAACTGGTCTATGAGTGGAATAAATTCATCATCTCCCAGCTTGACTGCCATTATTGAAATGGCCAAACCAAACGGAAGCGCAGGACACGAACATGAGATAAATAATTTTAAATTAATAGGATCACCCGTTGTTGAAAATCAAACGATTCACCTTAATGGTACCTCTACTATAACCATGAGGGACGGACCGGTTACAAGTGAACCCACCGTAATAGCCTTATCCCAGGAAAAAATTGATATTTACTTTGATCCTGAGAATATAAATAATCATTTTGAGAATCAGTCAATATCAGGAATAGTGAATTGAGTGCATCAAAATTTTGATATGTAACAAATATATCTCTTTTTTTGATATTTCAATAGTTTTAATTACTTCAGAACAATAATTTTTCTACAACTAAAAATCATTCCTTGAACCCTTTTATATATTGGGATAATGCTTGATTTTGAAGTTTTACATATAACTCTAACAAGTAGTGTTAATTAGTAGATAGCGTATCGTCTATTACTAAAGCCGTTTATGAAATGTCAACAGTTCTCTATATGCATAACACTGTTGTCAAGATTCTGCTCTTATACAAAATAAATCAATGATTTTATGGTATGAGATAACTTTGTAAAGGATAAATATTAGGTCCGTATTCTAAGGATTTTTGAAGAGTGTTCGACCTGTATATCACTTGCAGTTTTATGTTTTTAAATTAATTATGAAATATGTATACTACTTTGCATACAAACTCACTAAATATTAATAAAAGAACTCCCTTAAATTCTTATTATATTCTAGATATACTTTTAAGCAACAAACCATTTGAGTCCAACCTTGGCAGTTACTATATGATTCGTCTAGCGATGGCTGGTCTTCATTTATCCAGCCTGCCTCTGAAATCGTTACTAGTGTCATGTCATCTCCAAGCTGTTCAAAGTCTATCTCTACAGTCAAGCGATTAGATTCAACTGCACTAGCCCATTCAAAAACGATTTTCTGGTTCTTAATTGTCTGTTTTACATATACTGAAAAAGTACCGGGATAATCATGAAAATCCCACATGACCTCCGTTCCTTCATCGAGTGGCCCACTTGCTCCACCTGTGGTAAAATATCTGCTTAATTTCTTTGGATTATAGACTGCATCAAATACTTCCTCTATAGGCTTTTTTATCTTGGCTTGCACTCTAAATTTCAAATTCATGAATATACGCCGTTATAAGGTTTATTAGTAGTATATGTTATATAAATGTAACATGTATTCAGAAAGGGAGTATGACCATATCCTTAAGGCACTAGCTCATGCTGGCAGACGTGAAATCCTTGATTTGATAAAGGATAAACCACATACAACCTCAGAATTGTGTCTAATCTTAAAAAAAATGGATAGATGTACGGTAATGCAACATTTAAACGTCTTAGAAAAAGCGGATTTGATTCTAGTTAAACATAGCGGCAAATACCGATGGAATTACATTAACCTTCTTCCTATTCGAGAATTACATGATCGCTGGATATCCAAATTTTCTCTGGATGCCATAGACATACTTACAAAGTTGAAACAAGATATAGAATGAAATCCCTGAATACCGAAATCTGAATTCTGATTCAAAAGATGCTTTGAATTATTCCTGAGCGTATGTTAAATGGCTACTGCATTTGCATTTAGGTGTATTGATTTCTCGGATCAGATGGAAATCGAATTTAAAAAGAGGAACAGTATGATTATCCGTTTGTTTTGTTACTAATATGATCAAAAATTAGATATGCCAAATAATATTTTGTTTTTGAATGCTGACAACAGACATTATTTGGAAAATTAATAAGGCGTTTTAAAGAGGATTAAATTTAATGCTCGACGGCTAATTCGATACGGAGTTTCTATCAATTGAAAAATTCATGCTACTCTAGATGATAACATGTGATCCAAAACAGATTGTAAGGCACAATTCCAAGGTCCCTAAATACTCGGAATATCATTCCATAACCTTTATTTATTTTAACTATAAAGCAGTCATATGTGGTATCAAAAATACTTTTTATTTCTGTCAGTTCTTGCCATCATGTCACTAATATTGCCATTCAATGTACCAATTAAAGGTTCATTAGCTCAAAATTTTACCTCGAATATCGATGCTTCATTTCTCAGTGAAGAGGATAATAAATTATATCTTCTAAAAGGCGACCAATATGTTCGCCTTACATTTTACGTGGGTCAGGGTGCAACGATGGATAGTGGTTATCCACAACCAATCAGCAATTGG
>Ga0310890_10000213_pt1 | contig 17160 bp, 13 predicted proteins | sample T20D3metaG_FD_203751 | JGI IMG/M metagenome (GOLD analysis project Ga0310890, IMG submission 203751) | Lab incubated soil microbial communities from West Virginia University Organic Research Farm, Morgantown, WV, United States - T20D3 | ecosystem: Environmental > Terrestrial > Soil >... | reverse complement strand
AGCGGTCGTAGACGGCATCGAACACGATGAGACGGCTGCCGGCCGCACACCGCTGCCCGGCATTGCTGAACGCCGAACCGATCGCCCACGTCACCGCATTCTTCAAATCGGCGTCGTCGCACACGATCAGCGGGTTCTTGCCGCCCAACTCGAGGCAGGTCTTGGCGAGCCTGCGTCCAGCGGTCTCGGCGATCCATCGTCCGACCTCGCACGATCCCGTGAAGCTGATGACGGCCACGTCCGGATGCTCGACGAGCGGCGCACCTGCCTCAGGGCCGAGGCCGTGAAGCGTGGTGTAGACGCCATCCGGTACACCGGCTTCCCGCGCGAGGACGCCGAACGCCCACGCCGAGAGCGGCGTGTCTTCCGCGGCCTTGAGGATCGCCGCGTTCCCGCAGAGGAGCGCCGGAAACGCCTTCCAGGCAACATTCGCAATCGGCGTGTTGGCCGCGATGATCAGTCCGGCCACGCCAAGCGGCTGGCGCACCACCATCGCCGACTTGTTGGCGACGGCGCTGGTGGTCGTCTGACCGTAGAACCGCCGGCCCTCGCCGGCGACGAAGAAGCCCATCTCGATCGCGGCGTCCGTCTCGCCGAGCGCATCCTTCTTCGACTTCCCCGTTTCCGCGACAACCAGGCTGGCAATCGCCTCTCGGCGCTCGCGCATCAGCAGCGCGATCTGCCGGAGAATGTCGCCACGCTTCACAACAGTGAGCGCGGCCCACGCGGGCTGCGCCCGTTTCGCGGCGTCCACGGCCAGTCGCACGTCGGCAGCGCTCGATCGTGCGACACGGCAGATCTCGCGGCCGGTCGCCGGATCGATCTTGGCGAACGTGCGTCCGTCGGCAGCTGGCGCGTCGGCGCCGCCGACCAGATTCGGAATGACTGCGGGAACCGTCGAGATGTCCACTGGCTGGCTGTGCGCGTCCCTGGTGACGATCATGACCTCGTGGAGGTGACTAGGTTTGAACGACCGATCGCAGTTGCGACACGAGCCGATCCCACCCGTACTCGCCGTGCGCGACATCGCGCGCGGCGCGTCCGAGCCGCTGGGCATGCTCGAGGTCCGGAAGCCGATCGCAGAGATTGATGTCGATGACGTTCCGCATGTGCGCCAGGCCCGCCGGCGAATGCTCATCGAGGTTGGTGATGACCGCGCAGCCACACTCCATGGCGGCGTTCACCGTGGTGTTGTTGGCGCGCAGGCCGCGCTCGAAAAACGCCGCGAGGAACGTGCAGTCCATCAGGTGGTTGAAGACGGCCGTGTCGGACAGGTAGCCCATGAAGTACACCTGCCCGTTGAAGATCGACTGCAGCTCCTCGAAGCGGACCACGAACGAACCGTCGAAGCTCGTGTTCTCGTGGAGCGCGGTCGAGACGTACATCGAATAGCTCTTGCCGGTGGCATCGAGCAGATCGCGAAGCCGGCGATACAGCGGCACGCGGATCTTGTGTGCCATGCCAAACGTGAACACCTTGATCTCGGTGTCCTGGAAGCGCTGCGAATTGAGCAGCGTCCCCGGGCAGAACAGTTCGACGATGTCCGGCCGTGCCGGGGTGAGCTGGTGGGACAGCTCGCGATTGCCGCAATAGACCTTTGCCGCGGCAGCGAGCAGACGGTGCTCGAACGGCGTTCCGTCGAACGCGTGCAGAAAGATGTCGAAGCGGCCGGTGTTCGCGTTCACCCAGGCCGCAAGCGCCTGCGCGTCCTCAGGGGTGAACTCCGACATCTTGATCGAGAGCAGCGGCCGCCCGTAGTTGCTGAGCTCGGGTGATGCCAGCCCGACAACGGGCACGTCCAGTTCCTTGGCGAGGATCGCGTTGAACTTCGCGATCCCGCACGTCCACGGATTGAGGTGATACCCGGCAATGCAATCGTTCATGGGTTCGGTATGGTCCGATGAGAGGTCGCTATTGTAGCGTGCACGTCGGACGTCGCCGCTTCAATCAAGTACTGCGGCCGCCGCCGCGCCTCGGAGAGCGCGCTCCACACGTATTCGCCGACGATGGCGAGAGCCAGCAACTGAACGCCCGACAACCCGACGAACGCCGCCAGCACGATGAGGATGCCGCCGCCCAATTCCGGCAGAAGAGCAATGCCGCCGATCAGCAGCGCCAGTCCGGCGGCAAGCAGGACGGCACCAAGGTACGCGCACCAGCGCAACGGAGCGCTCGAGAACGCCGTCACCGAATCGATGACGAGCTGAACCTTCCGCGCGAGGCTCCAGCCTGACGCACCCGCCGCGCGCGGCTGCTTGTCGTACTCGACGTACTCCTGACGGAAGCCCATCCACGTGAGATGGTTGAACACGCTCGTCGTCCGCTCCGGGAAGGACCGGAAGGCGTCTACGACCCGACGGTCCGCGAGGAAGAAATCAGCTCCTCGCGCCGGCATCTCGCGCAGGCCGACAATCCGCCGCACGATCCAGTAGTAGATCGCCGCAAAGCCTGCGTGCGATCGGTCACCAGGGCGTGCGCGCCGCACCGCCCAGACGATCTGCGCACCGCGGCTCCATCGCTCGACCATCGCACCGATGGTCTCTGGCGGATCCTGAAGATCGGCGGCCATCATGACGACCGCCTCGCCGGACGCCATCTGCATGCCACACCCAATCGCGACGTGAGAGCCGGAATTGCGCGCGAACCGGACGCCGCGCACCCGCGAATCGGCGGCCGACAGGCGCTGCAGGACGGCAAACGTGTCATCGCGCGAGTGGTCGTCGATGACGATCCATTCCCACTCCACACCCAATCCGTCCATCGTCTGGACGATCCGGACGTGCAGGGCCTTCAGGTTCTGCGACTCGTTGAACGCCGGCGTGATGATGGAGATCACGAATGTGCCGATACGGCGCGGAGCAGCGCGTCGATGACCCGGTCCTGATCCGGCTCACGAAGATCGTGAAACAGCGGCAGGACGATGGCGGTGTCCTGTGCTTCTTCGCTGCGATCGAGCCGCTGGCCCGGAGCAGCCTTCCAGGTGCCTGCTCCGTACGCCGCCTCTCGATGGGCGTTCATCACCCCTCGACGCGTCGAGATGCCTTCATCCAGCAGCGCCTGCATCACCGCGCGCTGCACTCCGGGAGGCACGCGCACGGCATAGCTCTGCCAGTTGCTGCGAGCCCATTCAGGCTCGAACGGAACCTTGATCGCGCCGCTTCCGCTCAACGCCGAGTGATAGCGAGCCGCCAGCTCCCGCCGCCGCTCGACGATGGACGGCAGGCGCTTGAGCTGCTCGCGCCCGATGGCACCCTGGATGTCGGTCATCCGGTAGTTGTAGCCGACGACCGGGTACTCCTCGAAAGTAACCTGCGACGACTGGTGGCGAACCGTGTCCGACACGCTCATGCCGTGCTGCCGGAGGAGACGAAATCGCCGATCGACATCGGCGTTCTCCGTCGTCAGCATGCCGCCGTCACCGGTAGAAAGCAGCTTTCGGGGATGGAAGGAAAAGCAGGCGATATCGCCGCGCGGCCGGCCGATCGGCTCCCAGGCGCCGTCCCAGCGAATCTGGCTGCCGATGGCACAGGCTGCGTCCTCAACGACAGGCACGCCATGGGCACGCGCGACCTCGAGGATCGACGCAAGGTCACATGGCATTCCAAGCTGGTGGACGGCAAGGATTGCCTTCGTGTGCGGCGTGATCGCCGCATCGAGTTGAGCCACGTCCATGTTGAACGTATCGAGCTCGACGTCTACGAATACAGGCATCGCACCGCAGTAGCGAACCGCGTTCGCCGTCGCGATAAACGAGTGGCTCACCGTGACGACCTCGTCTCCCGGGCCGACACCACACGCGAGGAGCGCAAGGTGCAACGCTGTCGTGCAGCTGGATACCGCGCAGGCGTGCGGCGCGCCGACGGCAGCCGCGAACTCGCGCTCGAAGGCGGCCACCTCCGGCCCCTGAGTGACCCAGCCTGAAAGGATCGCCCGGCGCGCGGCCTCCGCGTCCCGTTCGTCCAGTACTGGACGCGCCACCGGAATCATCGAAGCGGTCTTCGTCACACCCGCGCTCGATTCGTCACGCACGCACCCGCTGCGCACGCCACCACTTCACCAGTCGCGTCAGGCCGTCTTCGAGCGACACCGACGCCCGGAAGCCGAGCAAACGCTCGGCCTTATCGGTCGAGGCAAGCCGGCGGGGCACAGGGTTGACGCTGCGCGCCGGGCCATATTCTGGCGCCCGGCTCACCCCCATCACCCTCGACAGCGCCGCTGCCAGATCGTTCAGGCTGGTCTCGACGCCGGTCGCCACGTTGAACACTTCATCCGAGACGTCCGAGGCCAGCGCCGCGATGTTGGCCCTGGCGATATCGTCCACGTACACGAAGTCCATCGTCTGCGTGCCGTCGCCAAGAATCAGCGGCGGCTCCCCTGCGTCGAGCCGCTCCATCCAGCGGACGAGCACCTCCGTGTACTTCCCGTGAATGTCCATGCGGGGGCCATAGACATTGAAGTACCTGAAGGCCACATAGGGCAGGCCGAACATGTCGTTGTACGACCGCAGCAGCCCCTCGAGCATCACCTTCGACGCGCCGTACCACGTCCGGTTGCCATAGGGATGATGCTCTTCGGTCGTCGGAAAGTGCTCGGCCATGCCGTACACCGACGCCGTGGACGCGGCGACGACCTTCCGGACACCCGCGGCACGAGCCGCGTCAACGACGTTGAACGCACCCGCGCACATGACCTCGAACGCTTCGCGTGGATCCGCCGCGCACGCAGTGATACGCAGCGCCGCCATGTGAATGACCGCATCGGCCCCGGTCACCACTGCCGTCACCGCGTCGCGATTACGGATGTCGCCCTCGACGACGGCGACGCGTGGATCCTCGAGCACGGCAGCCAGGTTCGAGCGCGTGCCGCGTGAGAAGTTGTCGAACACGATGATCCGCTTTGGATCGTGTTCGACAATGAGCTGATCGATCGTCGTCGAACCGATCAGGCCGGCGCCGCCGGTCACGACGATGGTTGAGCCGGAAATCTTCACGCGATGGGTTCCTGGTGATCGCGCCGGCGCAGGAAGCGGGCCGGTACGCCTGCGACTACGGTGAACGGTTCCACGTCTTCCACGACAACGGCCCCGGCGCCGACGATCGCGCCTTTGCCGACGGTGACGCCAGGCAGCACGACGGCGTTGACGCCAATATCGGACCAGGCGCCGATGCGTACGGGACTGATGGTCAACGCGGTCTCGATGATCGGGACGTTCACCGGCACGGCGGTGTGCGTCGATCCGAGCACCTTGGCACCGGGCCCCCAGCCGACCGACTCGCCGATGACGAGGTCGCGCGCATCGAAGTAGCTCTGCGGCCCGATCCAGACGCGATCGCCGATCACGCACCGGCCATCGAAGCGCCCCTGGAGCACGGCCTGATCGCCGATGAAGACGTTCGACCCGATTTCAAACGTCTCGGGATGCTTGCAGAGCACGCCGCGGCCAATCTGGACGCCGTCGCCGAAGCTGCGTGCCAGCGCCCGCCATACCGCCCGGCGCATCATTGCGTCGAACTCCCCTTCACCGTAAGTGAACCGGCCGTACAACTCGAGCAACGCGCGCGGCTCATACCGGGACCGCATGGAATCGGCGAGTTCGCGCTCGAAGGGTGGATCCGGCACCACGGGCCGGCGGCCGTGGACAGCCTCGACGACGCGATCCTGTGTGTCAGCCATCGGCGTGCGGTCTCACCCCTGAGCAGAAGCCGCAGGCGTCCGTTCAGCCGCAAGAACTGCCGCGGCGACGGCGTGCACCTGCTCGGCTGTCATCTCCGGGAACATCGGCAGCGACAGCACCTGGGACGCGACCGCTTCCGAGACCGGAAAGTCTCCGGCGCGGTATCCAAGGTCAGCGTGCGCCGGTTGCAGATGGACGGGAATCGGGTAATGCACGCCGGTCTGAATGTCCGCCGACTGCAGCGCCGCGCGGGTGGCGTCGCGATGCGGCAGCTGCACGGCATACACGTGATACACGTGCCGGCAGCCAGGCCGCTCCACTGGTGTGGTGATGCCGCTCCCAGCAAACGCACGCGCGTAGTCCGCAGCACGCGCGCGGCGGGCCTCCGTCCAGGCCTCGAGATGGCGCAGCTTCACGCGGAGGATCGCCCCCTGGATGCCGTCCATCCGATAGTTGAATCCTTTCACGCTGTGCTCGTACCGCCGCTCTTCACCCCAGCTGCGCATGACCCGAACCTTTTTCGCCAGCGCAGGATCGCTCGTCACGACGGCTCCGCCTTCGCCGTAGGCGCCAAGGTTCTTGCCCGGATAGAAGCTGAACGCGGACATGACGCCCATCGATCCGCAGCGGCGCCCCTTGTACTCGGCGCCGTGGGCCTGGGCCGCATCTTCAATCACCACCAACCCGCGCCGGCCGGCGATCTCGAGAATCGGGTCCATGTCTGCGGCGTGCCCGTAGAGATGGACGGGCATGATCGCTTTCGTCCGCGATGTGATCGCGCGTTCGATCTCTGACGGCGCCATCGTGTATGTCTCGGGATCGATGTCGACGAACACCGGTGTGGCTCCCGCGTAGACGATGGCCGCGGCTGTCGCGACGAACGTGAACGGCACCGTGATCACTTCATCGCCGGGCCCGACGCCGGCCGCCAGCAGCGCGAGGTGAAGCGCGCTCGTACCGGAATTCACCCCGATCGCGTCAGCCGTCCCGCAGTAGGCGGCGAACTCACGTTCGAAGGCCACGACCTCGTCCCCGAGGATGAACTGGGTGCTGTCGAGCACCCGCAGGACGGCCGCGTCGATTTCCGGCTTGATCGCCCGGTACTGGCTGCGTAAGTCCGCGTATGGAATCACCCTGCCACCACTCCCTGAATGTCGACGGGCCTGCCCTGCTGCTGCATGGAGACCGTCGCCGCTTCCAGCAGGCGCACCACGCGCAGTCCTGCCTCACCATCGCTTTGCGGCGGTGCGCTTCGCGTCACGCAGTCGATGAAATGCGCCGCCTCGACGTGCAGCGCCTCGGTGACCGCAAGCTTCGGCGCCCACATGTCGCCGGTTCGGTAGCCGACGAGCATCTGGTAGATGTTCTCCGGATTCGGATCGACGGAGATGCCGCTGTCGTAGACCTTGATCTTCTCACCGGTCTCGAGGTCGTCGAACACAATCATGCGCCGGCTTCCGCCGAGCAGCGTCCGGCGCACTTTCACCGGCGCCAGCCAGCTGGCGTGCACGTGCGCGATCATCGGGCCGTCGAAGAACATCGTCATATAGGCGATGTTGGCGGGGCGGCCGGGCACGTGGGCAAGACCGGTGGCGGATACGGCGACGGGCTGCTGCGGCAGGACGAAATCCATGATCGACAGATCATGGACGGCGAGGTCCCACAGCACATCCACGTCCGGCTGGAACAACCCGAGGTTGATGCGCACCGAGTCGTAATAGTTGATGTCCCCGAGCTCGCCGCCGACGACGAGCTCGCGCATCTTCTGCACCGCGCCGGTGTAGATGAAGGTGTGATCGACCATCAGGACGAGGCGCCGGCGGGCGGCCTCGTCGATCAGCCGCCGCGCCTCATCGCTCGTGGACGTGATCGGCTTCTCGACGAGCACATGCTTGCCAGCGCGCAACGCGGCGTTCGCCAGCTCGAAGTGCAGCCCGACCGGCGTGGCAATGACCACGGCGTCGACCGAGGGATCGGCAATCAATTCCATGGGATCGCCTGTCGTCCGGATGCCCGGATATCGGCGTTGCGCCTGCGCCAGCCGCTCCGGGCGCCGGTCGCAGACGGCGGTCACCGACGCGTCAGCCAGATCAGCGAAGTTCCGAACGAGGTTTGGACCCCAGTACCCGTATCCGATGACACCAACTCGAATCATTCGATCCTCATCAGCCGGCAGCTGCAAAACACGGGAGTGACAACGGCTCGTAGGTGCCGGTCGGCATCCGGCGGCGGTCCACGAGCACGCGAAAGGTGAGGTTGGACGACCCGCCGAATCCAGTGGTCCCAGCCTCGCGATAGTGCTGCGAGAGGTACGTGTCCAGAATCGCGAGCGTCGGATCGAGAAACCGGTCCGGCGAGGCGCCGCCGGCAGTCTCAACGTCAATCAGGGCGAGCGGCGCCGGTCCCTTGCTCAGCGCGGCAATCGTCCTTCTCTGCTCGGCATCGCGCGTCCAGAACCCGCGCAGGACGACCGCCCGATCGGCAGCTGACGCGCGGCCGCTGAAGAAGAGCACCTCCGGATAGAACCCGTAGACGAACACACGATCGGAAGGCGCCGTACATCGCTGCAGATACTCGGCCGCTCCGCGCATGCCGGTCGCGGTCGACAGCAAGGAAAGGGGAGGCGGCGATGCGAGCAGCCACGCCATCTGCCGGTCGATCTCTTCGGACAACACCTTCCGATTGAGCACGGCGAGGCTGTCATCGACGCCACGACGCACGTTCGCAAACGCCGCCACCGCACCCGTGGTCGCGATAAAGATCGCCACGGCACATACGGCGAGAACGTTCCTTATGGCAGGACGACGGTGTCGGAAGGCCATCGCAAGCAGCCACGCTCCGAGCACAGCGCTCGGAAGCGCAAGGTCGGCCAGCCGCGAGTTCTCGTACATGTTTCCGCGCAACCAGAACGGTCCCGCAATCGCCGAGAGGCCAACGACAGGTGCAATCCGCATCCACGAATCTGGCGCAGGCTGCCGGCGAAGGACGGGCAGAACACAGATCGCCAGCACGACGTACGGAAGGGCCATGAACAGGTAGTACAGCCACGCGATCCCGTTATTGCGCGACAGCACACCCGGGGCGACGGCCACTGAAGGCGGTGTGCGGAGCGTCCGCCGCAGCCGGTCCACCAGCGAGTGTCCCGCGGTCGCTGGATCCGTGCGATCGATGTTTGCCGTGTCCTCGATCTGCGGATCGTTCACGATCGCGCGGATGTTCTCGAAGCGATGGTCCCGCAGCTTGTAGTTCCAGGTGCGGCCGTCATCCTGCGTCCCGTCGGCCAGCTGGTAGCGCCGCTCCCGCTCGACTCGCATCGACTCGTCCGCGCTCGCCGCCCACCGGATCTTGACCGGGAATCCTGGCGATCGCTCCAGCGCGGGACGGGATAAATCAAACGCGAACGTGGGCAGCGGATCATCGGACCGGCCGACCTCGCGCTCGATGAATCGCTGACTGGCTGCAGCGTAGGCGGGAATTCCCCCGAGCACCTGAACGTAGGCCAGATATGGCACCACGAAGAGGGCCAGCGCGATGACGTACGCGCGCACAGTGCCCAGAGGCGCGGTACCCGTAGCCAACTTGAGGGACACCCACGTCACCGACGCCGCGACCCCCAGATAGAAGCCGAGGTCGTGTCGAAACAGAAACGCGACACCCGTCAACGCGCCAAGGATCGCCGCATGCATCGCCGTGGGCCGGTGGATATAGCGCAGGCAGCCCCACAGGCCCAGCATGGGAAAGACAGCCTTCGGATAGTCGTACAGCCGGGGCGACATCAACACGCCCAGCGCAACGGCCGCGAGGCTGACTGCAATCGAACCAGAGACATCGCGGGCCACGAGGAACGCCACCGCCGCTGCCAGCGCCAGCAGCGCGAGATCGAAAAAGACCTCTCCGGCGAGGCGGTAGCCGAACACACCGAGCAGAGCCGCCGACGCCACGTTGTGGAGCGGATCGCCCTCTTCGACGAGGTCACGCAGCGGCCACTCGCCAAATTCCTGGACCTGACGGCCGATCGCGAGAAACTGGTAATCGTCGTCAGTCAGTTCCGCCGACAGGAATCGATAACCGAACGCCCCGACCGCGACTGCGCACGCAAGCACCGCAGGCAGCAGCCGTCGACGCATCAGCCGCGGCTCACTGCCCCGCGCCGGCTCCCCGCCGCATCACACGCGCCGGCACGCCGGCGACTGTTTCACCAGGCGCCACATCGTGCGTGACCACCGCACCGGCGCCGATCATCGCGTCTTCACCGATCGTCACGCCGCAGAGGATCGTGACGCCACTTCCGATCGATGCGCCGCGGCGCACGCGCGTCGGGACGACCGCCCAGTCCTTCTCTGTCTGCAGCTCGCCATTCGTTGTCGCGCGCGGCCGCCGGTCGTTGATGAACATCACGCCGTGACCGACGAAGACGCCGTCTTCGATGGTGACGCCCTCGCAGATGAAGGTGTGCGATGAGATCTTGCACCGTCGTCCGATGACGGCGTTCTTCTGAATCTCGACGAACGTCCCGATCTTCGTCTCGTCGCCGATCCGGCAGCCGTACAGATTGACCAGGCTGGGGTGATGAATCGTGACCCCTTCGCCAAGCACCACGTCGGGAGCTATCGGCACGAGGTCACCTCAGACTCGTACTGCATCGTGGAGCTCCGGGCGGCGCGTTCGCGCCAGTTCTTCAATGGCCGACACCAGAAACGGCGTCGCGGGATGGGACAGGCCACGGGGCCGGACGAAACTTTCGATGAAGGTTCGAATTCCAGCCGCGTCGTACTCGCCGCGGAGCGCCGCGGCCAGCTGGCGCCGGTGCGTCTGAAAATCCGGTGCGACCTCCACGAACCCGCCCTTCTCTTTGAGCAGGTACTCAAAGTGAATCGTGCCCTGCTGCCCCTCGGCGACCTCGGCCGGTGCAAGGATCGTGAACACGGGCCGGCCGACAATCCCGGCCTCGAGCTGCGCGCTGGTGTTCAGCCCGACAACGGCGGCGCTCTGCACGAGCGTGTCGAACAGCGTCTGATCGGCGTTGAGGGCGAGCGGAAACACCACAGCCACACCGGGTGGCGGCGTGAAGCTCCGCCACTGCTTCTGTTCACGCGGATGCGGCCGGATGAGCACGCCGCAGTCACGCAGCGCCGGATCGGCACGAAGGTCACTGATCCATCGCCCGACGAAATCGACTTCACGCTGCGCCACGAACTCCGACGAGCAGAGATACGTCACGATCGGCTTTGCCGGGTCGAGCCCAGCGGCGGTGCAGAACGCCTCCCTCGACTGCTTCGGCTGCATCCGGAAGAAGTCGTCGAAACGCGGTGCACCGGTGACGACGACGCGTTCGGCGGGAACGCCGTGCATCTTCACCGCCTCGTACCGCTGGCGGCTGTTCCAGACGAACACGCGATCCGGCACGACGTGTATCAGCCCCTTGTTGGTCAGGTTGTCCCAGCTGAAGACCGGAAAGCCGACCGGAATGTTCAGGGCCTGGGCGCTCTTGACGAAGTCAGCCTGGTAGGAGCCGAAGTTGATGAGCGGCGTGACGAGCACCACGTCGGGCGCCTCGGTGCGGATGAATGCGTCAATGTCCGCATCGCTGGGAATCGTCGATTCCATCAGCTCCAGCATGGCCGCCAGATTCCGGCGTCCTTCCTTGCGGAATGCCAGCAGCATGCGTCCGACCTGGTCATCGACCATGCGCTCATTGCAGTGCGGGCAGTGCATGGCAATGTGCGAATGGTGTTCGTGCGTGAGCGCCGCAACCATCTTGCGCAGCGCGCGCGTGCGCAGCTTCGGCGCGTGGTCGTAGCGGCTGTCAAGGTAGCGCAGGTAGTCGCGCAGCGCCCGCATCTCGTGAATGGGATGCCCCCAGGCGTCGCCGCGACGCGGCGGGGCCCTGACGAAGGAAATGGCTGGATGACCGGTCAGCGTCGCAGGCGGAACGAGATCGGGGCGGCGGTTGTGCAACGCGACGCGGACACGATGGCCCTTTTCGGCAAGCGCGAGCAGGACTCCTTCGAAATGCCGGAGCATCGTCATCAGCGTGACGTGGAAGAGGACCGTCACGGTTTTCTCTTCCGGCGCCGGACAACGACAAGGCCTGCGTACGCAAGACCAGTCATGCCACTGATCGCCGAGCCAAGGTAGAAACGCGATGGCGCATAGCGAAGTTCGAGCACGTGCTCGCCTGCCGGAACAGCAACCGCGGTGAACGCGAGGTCGGCCCGCATGGCAGTCGTCCGTCGGCCGTCGAGATAGGCATGGCGCTCGGGGTAGTACGGTTCGCTCAGGAACACGAATCCGTCCGCCGGTGCGATGACGCGAACGGAGACGTAGCCGTCCACACGATCGCTGGCCGTTACTGTCGCGCGCCCGGGCACCTGGCACGAAGCCGTGCCGACGAGCACCTGCCGCTCGGCGTCCTCGCTCACGGCAGACACATCGGGTTGAGCTTCGGGCAGCGACATGATCGCCCCCGTTCCTCTGTCAACGCCGTGCGTATCGTCGATCTCGGGGTCGCGGATGATTGCGAGCACGGCGTCGAGTGATGGATCGCCAAGGACGTAGCGCCATGTCTCCGGCTCCACCCAGACGCCTTCCTCGAGCCGATGCCGCGCGGCGATTGCCTCTCGATGGGCATCATCCACACCGTGCGCCCACCGCACTTTGATCGAATGACGGGGCCTCAGTTCTCCACTTGGCATGTACCGTCCAAGCAGCAGCCGCGAGATCAGCTGCGGCTTTGACACCTCTTCGGCCGCGCAGATCCAGCGCGCACGCGGCCAGGCGTCCGGATTGGCCTTTGTCACGAGGGTCAGGTCTCCCGAGGGCTGCCGATCGCACGAGACGACACGGGTGACGTTGGCGAGATCGAGGAGATCGCGCCTGACCGGCGCCGGGCCCTCGCTTCCGATCCGGCGATACATTCCGTCGGTGGGCGGAGCGTCTCCGCTCTTTGCGAGCGAGGCCCACTCGCCGTAGCCACGCAGGTGGAGTCCGGGCGGGCCATCAACGCTCGATTCGCGATTGAGAAGGAACTCGCGCGGACTGATGCGGTTCTCACACAGCGAAATTGCCCGACCCTGAGACGGAGGCCCGATTGCCTGACGGATAGACGCGGCCGAATCGAGCGGCGTCGTCGCCACCGCACCCGCGGTGAGCGTGGTCACGTCGAGGACGACTGCGGCAAGGGCGGCAACGAGAGCCAGTCGCTGCCATCCAGCAATCGCGGTCGCAACCACTCCAAGAACCAGAGCTGTGACGACAATCGGGACCCACGGCCAACCAGGAGCAGCGACGTTGACGCCAGAGGTCGGGTGGCTGGCGACGTAGGACGCCAACGCGATGGCTGCAATGCCAACGGCGCCGCCTGCCGAGAGGAGGCGCCACCGCCGCTGCGCCGTCAGGGCCAGGAGCGCCTCGAGTCCTATCGCGCCGAGCAGCGCGAAACCAACGGTCGCAAGAAAGAGGACGCGTCCAGGTACGCGAAGTCCGGGAAAGAGCAGGTGCTGGAGGCGGAAGAGCGGAAGCGTGTCGCCGAGCGCGAGCGCAACAGCCAGCAGCGTCAGGGCGCCGAGATACACGGCGATGCGCAGCCGCTCGCGGACGAGAAAGGCAAAGGGCACGAACGCAGTCAGCAGCCAGCCGACGAAGACGAGCCGGTCGGCAAGGTAGCGATGAGGGGGCTCGGAGGGCACCTGGTGAAACGGAAAGAAGATCGTGGCGAGATCGCCGGCCCGCCAGCTTCCTTCAAGCGCTTCGCTGTACGGAAGCCCTGCGCTTCGCCCGGCTTGCGACACGAGCGTCGCGGTCGGCAGGAGCTGAAACGCTCCGGCAGCCGCACAGAGCACGGCCAGCAGCGCGAGCTGCACGAGCGGTTGCCATCGCGGTGCGCCTTCGGGCCACAGACTGGAATATACGAAGTACAGCGACAGCGCGGCTCCGATGTAGAGGCTGCCCTGCAGGTAACCGGTGAGGAACTGCAGCAGGAGCACCGCCACGAGACGACCATCGGGAACAACGCGTCCGGATCGTACGGAAACAATCGCGAGCCCCAGCACCCATGGTGCCCACGCCGCCGAATACAGCACCAGCAGGTGGCCGTTGTGTATCCACCCGGGAACGCTGCCGCCGAGCATCACGGCCACCGCCGCGGCCGCAGCCGCGAGCCAACCGAGCCCGATCACCCGCGCGGCGTACAGAGTGCCCGCGGCGGCGATCCACAGGTGCAGCGCCATCATCCAGCCGAGATACGCGGGCACCGGAAGCCATCGCAGCAGCAGGGCCGGCGGATACAGCACCGTGGTCTGCGGATCCGCCAGGTGCGGTGTGCCGGCAAAGTGATACGGGTTCCAGAACGGCAACTGCCCGCTGCCGAGCGCCTCGCGCGTGTAGACCTCCCATGTGTAGAGGTTTCCGGAATCGATGCCTGGCAGACGATCCGTCGACGGGTTGAGCAGACCGCGAAGCAGCACGCAGAGGAGCAGTGCCGCGCCGCCCAGGACGATGACTGCCGGGCGTTTCACGCCATCTGCGCTGACGGGCCGACGCGATTGGCGTTGGGTTCGGTGCTGTGTTTCACGGCGAGATGGCGAACCGGATCCGGCTTCAGCCGATCCACGTCGAAGACGTTCGTCGGCTCGAGCGTGGTGCAGTACTGAAGGTACAGGCACAACCGCGATGCGCCAGGCTGAACACGGCTGCCCATGTGCAGGCAACGCGACGTGTCGATGGCGACGCCGCCGCCCGCCGGCGCCTTGAGACGGACGATCGAGCCGTCGCCGCCGACGGCGGCGATCTCCTCATCCTGGTAGCGCCCGATATTCGGTTTCCCCTGCCGCCGGCGCAGCTTCCTGATCTCCGCCAGGATGCGCGTGGACTCGTCGGCTGGAATGAACGTGAACGGGCCTTCGGCCTCGCCGACGTCGAAGACGTGAATGAAGAATTTGACCTGCGTCAGCCCCTCAGGATCGACGTGGAAGAGCTGGCTGGAGATGTTGTCCGCGGCCGCACGCGGCAGCGAGTAGACCAGATCGACGCGGCAGAGATACGGAACCGTGCCGAGATACCGCGTCGCCATCCCGAGCACGGAGTCGCTCAGCGCAAAATCCACGAGCGTCGGCTTCTCACGCAGATCGGCGTCATCGAGCAGGTTCCGCAGGAAGTTGTCCTTCCGCTTCAGGTACTTCTGCCGCCGCTCCTCGTCCCATGAGTCGAAGCCTTCCCGCTCGGCGTCGATCGCGGCCTTCTTCCGCTGGAACAGATCGCGCGCGGCCGCAAGGACGGTGTCGAACTTCTCGAACTTCTCGACGGACGTAAACGCGTATCCCTTCGCCGGATCCATGACCGGGGGCTGTGCCCGCGCGACGTAGTCGTGCGCGGTCCGGCGACGCGTCCGGTTGCTGGACGGCGCGCGCAGGAACTCCGCGGTCTTCAGCAGCGCACGGCCCTGCGGCGTTTCGCGTACGCGGTAATACGCGTTTCGCTGCACCTCGATGGCCTGCACCGTGGCGCGACGAAACGCCCATGCGACGTAGTTTCTGGCGGCCTGGATCGCGGACATGAAGGGACGTTCTAACGCGTCAGACGGACATCTCGTAGTGGTCGGCCTGCGCGCGTCCGGGCTCGACGCTGTGGCTGACAGCCATCTGCCTCACCGGGTCACGCGCAAAGCGCGACACGTCAAACACGTTCGTCAGCTCGCGCGTCGTGCAGTACTGCAGGTAGAGCACGAGGCGAAATGCGCCCGGCTTGCAGCGGCTGCCGAGGTGCAGGCAGCGCGAGGTATCGACGGCCACGCCGGAGCCGACCGGCCCTTTGACCGTGACGATGTCCTGCGCCGCGTCGACCCCGACCACTTCTTCGTCGAGATAGCGCCGCGACTCCACGTCTCCGCGGCCATGGGTCTTCCGCCACGAGCGGACGTCGTTGACGACACGGAAGCTGGTGTCGGCCGGCAGGAACGTGAAGGGCCCTTCGGGTTCATCGACGTCGTACACGTAGATGAAGTACTTCACCTGGCGGAGCCCCTCGTGATCGAGATGGAACAGCTGGCTCTCAATCTTCTCTTCTGTGCCGCGCGACACGGAGTACACGAGATCCACCCGGGTGAGATACGGAACCATTCCCAGATACCGCGTCACCGGACCGAGCAGCGGCTCGCTCAACGCGAACTCGACGAGATCGGGATTGCGGCGGAGATCCTCGTCCTTCAGGAGATGGCGATAGAAGGACTGTTTTCTCGACTGGAACTTGGCCTGCTTCTCCGCGGTCCAGCTCTCCATCCCGGCCATCTGTTCGGCGATCTTGGCCTGCTTCACCGCAAAGAGCCGGCGGCACGTGGCGAGCACACCGCTGAACTCCGGGCTCGCGGGATCGAACGACACGGGAGCGTAGCCCTTGTCGGGATCGATCACCGGTGCGCTGATCCCTTTGACGTAGGCCGCCGCCACCCGGCGCCGGCCGCGCAGCTCCCTGCCGGCGCGAGCGAAGGTCGTAGCCTCGAGCAGCAGCCGGCCGGCCCGCGTGTCGCGCAGGTGGAAGAACAGGCTCTTCTCAGCGGAGCGCACGCGCCCAGCGACGAATCGCGCCATCTTGGCGCCGCGCTGCGCCTGCTTCCGCGCCTTCTTCATGCCGCGGATCGTCTTCTGCACGACGAGACCAGGAAGGCTGCTCACCATGCGGTAAACCCTCCATCGACGCGAAGCTCGGCGCCTGTGACGTACGCGGACGCATCCGACGCCAGGAACTGCAGTGGGCCGATCAGATCCTGGTGCACCGCCATCCGGGCCAGCGGGACGCGCGCGTTGAACTTGCGCTTGAACTGCTCGTCCTGCGCGCCCAGCACGCCGCCTGGCGACAGCGTGTTGACGCGGACGCCGAACGGCCCCCATGCCGTGGCGAAGTACTTCGTCAGATTGACCACGGCGGCCTTCGACGCGCCATAGGCCGGCGGTTTCAGGAAGGGCGGGTCGCTGACGATGTGATCGTAGAAGCGGGCGTCCGGCGACACCGACGCGTAGAGCGACCCGATGTTGATGATCGAGCCACGCCGCGCGGTGGCCATGTCCGAGCCAAACAGCTGCGTCACCTGAAAGAGCCCGAGCGTGTTGACCTCGAAGATGCGACGGTTCACCTCGAACGGAATCTCCTCCAGCGTGTGGCCGCCGCCTTTCGCGGCCGGAGGCGCGTCGATCCCGGCGTTGTTCACAAGCACGGAGGGGACGTCGAACCGTGAGCGCACGAGATCGCGCGCGGCGCTGAGCGCGGCACGATCGGTCACGCTCGCACCCACGAGCGTCAGCTTGTCGGGATGGGCCGATTGCAGCGCCGCGAACGCCGCATTCGGCTCGGCGCCTGGCAGGTCGAGCCCAATCACGGTGGCGCCGGCCTCGAGCAGCGCCTGCGCCCACACGGGTCCCAGGTTGCCCAGCGCACCGGTGACGACGGCGACACGGCCGTCGATCCGGAATCTGTCGGTCATCGAACGGGAGATA
>Ga0310890_10000212_pt1 | contig 17189 bp, 19 predicted proteins | sample T20D3metaG_FD_203751 | JGI IMG/M metagenome (GOLD analysis project Ga0310890, IMG submission 203751) | Lab incubated soil microbial communities from West Virginia University Organic Research Farm, Morgantown, WV, United States - T20D3 | ecosystem: Environmental > Terrestrial > Soil >... | reverse complement strand
AAAACGAACAATCTTCTGGACATCTACCAGATTTCGCATTAACTAAGGTTTCAACATCAACTTTGTCACCTCCGAATTTTACGGTAATTTGATTTGCACAATCTGCGAGGAAATCCAGATCAGCAGAATTAATTAATTTCATTGCTTCCTGAAAATTGATTTTCTTATTTGAAAACACATCAATCATTTTTTGGTAGACAAAGTTATTCGTCAAACTACTCATTTGATAATACCTTTTTTGTATGGACTTACTTATATTAGTATTTTAGTCTACCTATAATTACTCGTCAAAAACGAATTTCGTCCAAAGTACCATAATCTTAATTCGTCTAAAAAAGGACCGATTTTCATACTGTCTAAGAACTAGACCAATTTTTTTACTCTAATTTTGGAATAACGTTGAAATTTTTTCTTTTTTTACTCGTATTTTTTTGACTACCTTTATTTTACTCTCAAATTTAGATGGTTGTTATGAAGTACGCGTTTGCTTACCTGCGAGTGAGTACAGAAGAACAGACAGTCTTAAATCAAAAGTTGGCGATGCAAGGTTGGGCTCATTCGCATGATTTTCAGATCTTGGATTATTTCGAAGACTCTTCAATTAGTGGAAAAACAGCTGCAATTGGTCGAAAGGGATTCCAAGAACTCTTGCGGATAATAGCATTAGAATCTGTCGATGCAGTTTTGGTCTATGAACTTTCAAGGGTTGGTCGTACTTTTTGGGATACTCTGGAAGCTATTAAGGCAATTGAACATTATACACCATTAATCTCCTGCTCTCCACGGGAAACTTTTCTTCAAACAACTGAACCAAGTATCAGAAAGCTTATGCTAGGCATCCTGACATGGGTCGCAGAACGTGAAAGGGAGTTGCTAGTTCAGAGAACCAAAGACGGCATTATTAGGGCCAAATCCGTGGGAAAACATATAGGAAGACCTAGAAAAATATTAAACACTACTGACTTAATTAATCACCTTTCTCAGAATAAATCTAAATTAAAGATTGCGAAGGAATTGGGAGTTTCAAAAGCAACCTTGTACAAGAATTTAAGAAATCTGGCTCCCTAGCCAACATACCTTTTATTAATTTCTAAGACAATCTCCAATTGAGTGTCCATTATCTTATTAAGAGAAAATGAGTCTATGGCTAAAGGGGGTATGATAATCATCGTGTCTCCTAGAGACCTGATAAGGACACCTCTTTTGAGGGACTCTCTCATAACAAAATAGTTAATGGGTATGTTGTCTACCATGGTAATGGGTTTACCATTAACTGCAAGATCGAATCCTGCTAGCAATCCCTTCGCTCTGATATTTTTTACAATTGGAATTTGTTGAAAATCTTGTAACCTCTTTTTAAGTTGTTTGCTATTTGATCTTATCTTGTCCAGAAGATGATTCTCTTTGTACATTTTCAGGTTTTCAATTACAGCTGTGCAACCAATTGGGTGTCCAGCATATGTGTGACCGTGAAATAAGTGTTTTTGATCTCCTAAATTACCAGAGAATTGTTGATATATTTTTTTGGAAGTTAATGTAAGGGCTAGGGGAAAATAGCCTCCTGTAATAGCTTTGCCAAAACATACAATGTCTGGAACGCTTTCTTGGGATATGTATTCTATCATGTTTCCGAGCCTTCCAAACCCTGTGGCGATTTCGTCTAAGATCAACAAAATGTCATGCTTTTTACACATTTCATTTATTCTCTTTTGATAACCAGTTGGGTAAATATTAACTCCTCCGGCCAATTGGGCACCGCTTTCCATTATTAACGCCGCTGTTTTATGTGCATTTTTTTCAATTATCTTTTCTGTCCTTTCAACTATTACATTTAATTTTTCCAAATTAACTATCCCATCTAGGGTTACCTTCTTAGGATTCGGAATAACATGACAATTCAATAACAACCTCTTGTAACTCTTAAAGTATTTGTCAACATACCCTACTGACATCGCACCAATAGTGTCACCGTGGTAACCATCGGCCAATGATAAGAATGAGGTTTTCTTCAAATTACCCTGATTACTCCAATATTGTAGAGCAATCTTTAAGGCAACTTCAATAGCCGAAGAACCATTATCCGTGAAAAACATCTTGTTCATGCCCTTAGTTAATTTTAAGAATTTATTTGATAACTCAATTGATTTATTATTTCCAATTCCAAAAATAGTTGAGTGAGGGATTTGTCTGATTTGGTTGATCATTGCATCCGTAATTCGATTACTGCTAAACCCCCAAACATTGCACCACATATTAGAGACTCCGTCAAGATACCTGTTACCTTCATTATCACAAAAATAAAAACCAGTTCCAGATCTCATAATCCTCCTATTGAGATATTTGGTGTAATCATGCATTTGCGTATAAGGATACCAAATGTTGTCACTTTTAGGCAAATATAGATAATATAATCTTGTCTTGATTAATAAATTCTTTATCGTTCTATTCTTGAAATATATATTGATAGCTATTAATGTAAACTGCTAACCAAATGGATTTAAAGGAATTATTGTACTCGAAGATCGATCAACTTGGCGTAGATTATATCAAAACGAAAATTAAAGGTAACATTCAGAATTCGGAGTACATAATCAAACGATTACTTGAAGAATGTGCTAGTTCAAGCGAACTTCGGAATTTAACTAATTCTGATTATCTCGAATTGGCTGAGGGCCTACTGCATTATTTACTAGCAATTACTATAACGCCATCACAGAGGAAAATTAATATTAATAATATTGAAGTCAGCATTCTTGTTCCGGGTGCACGAGATTTGAGAATAAACACAGATAAAGTGATAATTATTCAATTTTTAAAAGCGGATAAGATAGAATATGACCAGACCATTAGGGAGTTATTGAAAATACAACCAACTCTCAATAACATTTGGTTGGTCTCATACTATCCTATGGTAACTATGGTTCCACTTAAAAATTTTGTAATAGATGGTGAGTCAATTAAAAATAAGGATATTGTCCAGCCATTTTCAAAAGTGCTGATTGAAATAAATGATTTTCTAGATCGGACTAATTATACCGGTTTTCGAATTATCTAGGATTTTGACTAAATGTTTCATAATTCGAGTTTTGAAATATAATACTGGTGAAATGTTTATGAAGAAATACAAAATTGAATTTTATGCATTAAGTACTGAATATAATGAAATAAGAAATTATTTTCAAGATATACCCATTGAAGTAATAATATCCGGACTCCGATTTTCAATTAACAGGTACAGAGCAAATGAAGGTGGTTACTTGAATCCAGGACGCAAGAGCCTAGTCAAGAAAGAGACTGCATTACTAACGAAAAAACAAGCTAAAGTTAGACTAAAAAACTGGAAGATCATGATAAAAAAATATCGAGAAAGTGGATATAGCTACCCTACCATTTACCGAATAAAATTAAGGTTGAACGCTATTATCAGCGATACAAAACCCCTAAAATAGTAATGATTGATTGTAGGTCAATAAAGAGAGTTACTTTCCGAGATCTTAGAATCTAATCCTGTATTTGGTAAATCAGGGAATTTGTCCTTCATGTTTTGTTCTACAATAGCACTAGCTTCTTCAATTATTTTCAAAGCGTCTTCACTTACAGCGCTAGTGTTTCCGTTAATATCAGAAGTTGTTGGAATTTGCCCAGAATCATTCATAATGCCGTTTAATATGTCTGTGATCTTTCCAAATGACTGTCCTGCTTCTGGTATCATTGAATTTAATCCGCCTTGAATATTCTTTATTACTGACATTGCGGGGCTTAGAGTAACAACGACATCGCCCAGTTCGGTAATGGTATTCAATCTAAGTTGTATCTGTTCCAATGCCAATTTTGCTGATGTAATCATCTTATTCATTTTCCTGATCTGCGATAATTCGTTTGATAGGATTTTAGCATATTGACTATCATGATTCTGCATCGCGCTAATAATTCTTTTAAATATTATTTGATCTTTCTCGTCCATCTTAGCTGACATACTTTCCAACTTTGCGATCTGAGAGTGCAGTCTCTTTTGTGCCTCCTCTATTCTAGGTTTCAATGGTGATGGGGGTTTGATGTTCTCTAATAATTTCATACCTACATTGCTTATCTCATTTTGTGGTTTGATCCATTTGTTGCTGAAAGACATTTAATTTTATACCCTTTCCCAATCTAAAATCTTGTTTATAAAGGTGTATTTTACTCCAAGCATGTAACCGAAGTGACATTATTCCGAGGTTACATTCCATATCCTCCAAATTTATACTGGATAAGCACCGCAAGTCTTGCAAAAACTTCCATTCCAAATAAATATTATATTACAGGAGGGACATCTCTTAGATTTTTCAGGTTGGTCCCCGGTTTGATGAATGGGTGGGTCAAAAAATTTTCTGTATTTTTGATAATAATACATATGTTCTTTAGATCTAATCATGACCCCCTCGTTCTGTGCCTTTCTATATCCTTCGATGTAGTCTGTATCCGTAATACAATTTTCTAAATAAGTTCCTATCTTGCTTATTCCTGAACCACTTTCTAGTGCCTCCTTTCTTCTCCAGGCAATCTCGTATCCCAAAATTTCTTTAAAACAACTTCTCAAAAAAAATTTTCCGTATATCATGTTTTTATGTATGGCGATTTTTTCATTCACCGATAAAGTCTGACTAAACTTAATGATGTTATCATCAAGAAACGGGGTTGTTGTACAGAGATCATACTTTTTAGCTAATGCAAATGATACAAACTCCATATTTTGAACTATTTTGTTTAATCTTGATTGCAAAATCTCAGGAGTCTTAAGGTATTTACCCAGAAAATTATAGCCTCCAAAAAGTTCATCTGCCCCATCCCCTAGAATAATCGAATTCGCTTTTAACCGTCTAGCCTCTTTAAATCCTAAAAGTTGAACTACGCTATTTCTTAGAAATATTGGGTCAAATGTCTTAAAGTCCATTATCAGCTCCTCCAAGTTTTCTAAGATTGCTTTAATACTTGGCATTACAATGTTATGATTGATTTCATATTTCTCTGCTATTTTGCTAGAATATCGATAATCGGAAGAATATTGATCGATGGATATTGTTATGGCTTCTCTGGGATGCATATAATTCAGAAGGATACTACTATCTAATCCTCCAGAAAGCAGTATAGATTCACCATGGGAATTAGTGCATACACATTGCAGAAGTTCCCGGAATTCTCTACATAAGTCTAACAAACATAATGATGTTGATTTTACGTTTATAAATCTAAAACTTTAAACCTTAAACTTGAATGGAATTTAGAGCAAAAAAAAAGTGTATTAATCCATCCTGCGGAATAGAATATTCCATAGATAATGATATTTATCGTTGCTCTTGCGGTTTTCTTTTAGATATAAAGTATCCAGATGTCCCAAATAGAGACTTAATTGAAATATTTTACCAACGACGTAACTTTGGAGGGAATATATTTAATGAAAGTGGGGTATGGCGATATAGAGAATTATTAAATTTTATTGATGTTGATACTGAGAGCTTGCAAGAATGTTCCAAATTTTTGGTTTCATTGGATGGTTCGGAAGGCAGATCATCAAGACCTTACCAAATGAGTAAGGTTGCAAAGTACGTTGATTTACCTAATGACAATTTACTTCTTCAACCTGAGGGTTATAACCCGAGTGGGTCCTTTAAGGATAATGGAATGGCAGCTGCAGTCACACATGCAAAATTGTTGAAGGTTAAGAAAATAGTTTGCGCCTCTACTGGAAATACTTCAGCATCTGCAGCAATGTACGCCTCAAATGAAGGATTTGAGTGTGATGTTTACATCCCCAGGGGTGAAATAGCTCCAGGGAAGCTTGGTCAAGCTTTTCAATTTGGCGCTCAAGTACTTCAAGTGGATGGTAATTTTGATGATGCTCTGACATTATCTTTAGAATTGGCCTCGAAGGAAGGCGGATATACCGTCAATTCATTGAATCCTTTTAGAATTGAAGGTCAAAAAACCATAATATTTCGGATAATGGAACATCTAAATTGGAACCCGCCTGATTGGATCGTATATCCCGGAGGAGCTCTAGGTAATATATCCAGTTGTGGTAAGGCGCTTATGGAGCTCTACGAATGGGGCTGGATAAAAAAGATACCTCGCGTTTTAGTAGTCAATGCTGTGGGTGCAAATACTTTCTATCAACTAGTAAATGGATTGTTTGAGGATACAGCGTTAAAATGGAATGAAGGTAGAGTTAATACCGATCTCATTGACCGATTTTACTTAAATCAACAAGAAAATAATATTGTACCTAAGACTCAAGCGACGGCAATTCAGATCGGGAAACCTGCTAACATAATTAAAGCATTGAGAACAATCGAGTTTACAAATGGCATTGTAGAACAAGTTCAGGATATAGATATGATGGACGGAATGACCATAGTGGGGTTGAATGGATTTGACTGTGAAATGGCATCAGGATCTGTTCCAGCAGGAATAATGAAGTTACGCGAAAAGGAATTAATAAAGAAAGATGAGATCGTTGTAGGAGTACTAACAGGCAGGCAAAAGGATCCATCGATCGCAATTCAATATCATCTGTCTAAATCCAATAAATATTCTCGACCGCCTCGTGAACTAGTTAATTGAGGTCTTGTTACCGGTTTTTTTAATCGTCTTTAACGTTGAGAGTATAGCATTGGATTTATCTTCTGTCTCTTGATATTCTTTGGCAGGCACTGAATCTATAACAATTCCTGCACCAGACTGTGTGAATGCTCTCTCTCCGTTAAAAAAGATCGACCTTATTGTTATCGCAAAATCACATGATTGATTGAAAGAAAAATAGCCAACAGATCCAGCATATGGTCCTCTACTTTCTGGTTCAAGGTCATTTATTATTTCCATTGCTCTTATTTTTGGTGCTCCTGATATCGTGCCAGCCGGAAATACAGCTCTAAATGCGTCGAATGAATCGTATTTTTTATCCAAGATGCCCTCTACATGAGATACAAGGTGTTGTATGTGACTAAACTTTTTAACTTTCATTAATTCTGAAGTAACAACCGAACCAAATCGACAAACTTTTCCAAGATCGTTTCGGGCTAGATCAACCAACATAGTATGTTCGGCGATTTCTTTTCGATCCTTTAGTAATTCTCTTCGGAGACGTTCTGTAATACCCTTGTCTACTGAAACCGGTCTTGAACCAGCAATGGGATAAGTTTCAACCTGATCCCCGGTTATTCTTAGTAACATTTCGGGGCTGGATCCAAGCAAAATCCTAGAACCGGTCTTATAATAAAACATGTAAGGTGAAGGATTAATTTTTCTGAGGTCCTCGTATAATTCCAGGTGGTTTCCTTTAAAAGTAAATTTTATTTTCTTTGATAAAACTGTTTGAAATATATCTCCAGCAGATAAGTGCTCCTTAATCTGGTTCACTTTATTCTCAAATGCCTTTTTTTTTATACTTCTCTTTGGCAATGAGAATGTTGAGTCATACTTTCTTTGCGTCTTGGTTTTCCTTTTGATAATTTTTTTAATAGTTTCGATTCTAGATTTTTCATAAGAAAAATATTCTAGTCTCTTTTTCGTATGATCGTACACTAAGCCATCATCAAAAAACCCGAATTCAAGAATGGGAAATGATGTATTACTTTTGACATTGATTTTCTCCCAGTATTTTATTGCCTCATAACAAAAATAACCTACAAGTCCTCCAACATATCTGTAATCTTTATTACTAACTATTGGAAAACAATTTTTCAGTGTGTCGAGAGGGTCTGTGAAGGAAATTTTCCTTAAAATCCTCTCTTTTTTATATACTATTAATGTTTTATTGTAACATTTTATTTTGTATTTAGGACCAAAGCCAATAATGGATGATTCGACCAATTCCTCAGGTCCTTCCAATGATTCAAAAATGAAAAGGTCATTGAATACTTCACTTAAACTCTTGAATATTTCAAATGGATGGATGCGTGTATTCAAATCAACAAAAGTTGGTTCAATATCAATTTTGAACAACCTATCTAGATCACTTGACACTGGAAATCCCTTTCTAACGTAAGTCTTCTAAGACATCGCTATCATAAGTGCCCTCAATTGAAAGTGGCTTTCTACCTACAAAACCTTCATTTTTCCCATGCCAAAACTTAATTTTATCCTCCCCCATCTTCCAGCATAACCATACCTCCTCGTTAAAACGTTTCGAAGGGAAATCTAATAGACCTTCATCAAAACTCTTGATTAGGATACCTAATCCCTCAAGTTCCTCAATATCTTTATACATCTCAGTAATTGCCTTGTTCACTTGAACCTTCTTTATGAAAAATGACTCGTGTGACACTTCTTGGCTTGCAACTGACTCTAATTCAGTCTGCAGATCCATTATATTATTCCTTTGCATCAGGATATCGGCAAATTTGACCTTTACCTCTGGTAATATACTGTTAGCTTCTACGGGGGTGAAGAAATTAAACATGAAATGGAGTGGGGTCAATAAATATTTATTTTTATTTAGTATATTAGCATTGATCGCTTCATTATAGAACAATTATGAATTAATATTACCATAACACAACTGAATTGAAATGAGTATTATTAGAAACAAAGATACTATTATTAGATATCATAATTGTAAATCATTAAGTGATTCCTTAACAGCTTTAGATTATGCTTTCAAATATTCTGATCCTGAAAGGCTTGTTGGTGAATCTATTAACATAGCTTCAAACTTACAACTTTCTGGCATAAATAATAGAATACACCAATTCGACTTACCTGATAGGGCATCTACTCTTGTTGTTAGTGTCGGCAAAGCTTCCGAGAAAATGCTAGTTGGATTCATTAATAAAATGAAGGATAGAATTAAGAAAAGTATATTGATTATTCCTATTGGATACTCGATAGAAAAAATTAACTTTGAATTATTGGATAATACAATAGTAATTCAGTCATCTCATCCAATTCCAAATGTCCAAAGTACTTTGGCTGCTAGAAAAGTAGTTAAGGAATTACAAAATAGTAAAAGTATACAATTAATAGTCTTCTTAATATCTGGAGGATCATCTTCTCTTATGGTTTCACCTATTGAGGGGATTAACCTTACGAACAAAAAAATTATTAATAAGATGCTGATAACTTCTGGAGCTAATATAGAGGAGATAAATATAGTTAGAAAGCATCTATCACAAATCAAGGGAGGCAAGATATTGCGTCGTATACCTCCAAGTACTCCAGTCATTGCTTTAATTCTCTCTGATGTAGTCGGTGATCATCTCGATACCATAGGGTCGGGATTAACATCCTCAGATAGATCTACATTTAAAGATGCACTTTCTATTTTGAACAACTACATCACCTTAAATAGTAAATCCGAATCTATTAGAAAAGCAAAAGTCGTGCTAGAATCAGGGGTTAGGTCCCAAATACCGGAGACTATGAAACCAAAAGAATTTAGTTCAAGACAAGTAACTAATATCATTATTGGAAACAATTCAAATTTTTGCAGACTAATTCAGGAATGTTTCAAAAAGTGGGGTTACTTCACAAATTATATGGGATCAAATTACGGGATTTCTATGAATGATTTCATTAAAGTCGCATCCGGGATAATTAATACTAAACATGAACCGAAAACTTGCATCATTTTGGGGGGAGAAGTCACCAATACGCTATCAGGTCGCAAGATGGGAATTGGGGGTAGAAATCAAGAGGCAATTTGTCAACTGCTGCAAATAATTAGAAATAACGATCTTCATGATTTTTCCGTTATTTGCATAGGCACTGATGGTATTGACGGAAACTCTCCTTCAGCGGGTGGCTTTATCGCACCCAGGACTATCGAACTATTGAAAAGTAAAAAATTAGACGTAAATTATTTTATCAAAAGCAATAACTCTAATGTGTTGCTCACAAAATTACGTTCAAGAATAGACACGGGCTATACAGGTGCGAATTTCAACGACGTTTATCTTTTCGTCAAAAACAAATAACGACGTCTTTTATTTAGTTTCTCTAAATGGTCCATTCTATAGGAATATCTTGGTATAGCCCATTGGGAAGTATTCTCCTTATAGAAATTGGCAAAGTTTTCTTTTCCAGTTCATATTTAGCTATCATAATGGTATCTGTAAATTCTGGCGGGATCTTTGTTAGAATGGGTGCCCCCAATGACAATTGCAATGAACGGGCACCTGTTATCCTAGCTTTTTCAAATCTAGTTAATCGGACAGGACCGATAAGGATTTCATTATTCTTAGATGGAATTTCCTTAAGCTTAAATTCTACATCAGCATCATAGGTTTTATAAACTATAACCACACTTGATTCTTTTTTCCCCACCTCACCTAACTTACTATCTGAATCTTCCGATTGCAAGTTATCTTTTCCAACGTCGCCAATCTTATCCGTGTCTAAATCATCATCCTTCACTGCGCTTGACTTCTTTTTTGCTCGCTTAACAGCCACTACTATGCAAAAAGATTAAATTATATAATTAAATGTTGCTGAAAGTTCATATTTATAAACCTTTTATTGATATTTGTGCCAGCTGAGTTTCAAAGCGTTTCGACTATACCAATAAAAATAGGCTTAAATCAGGCACTTGAAGTAGAAGGAGAATTAAAGAGACATCTCTCACCATTAACAGTAAAGAAATTACTTGAGGTATTCCCCATTTATGGCAGAATTAATAGTTACGAAGGTAGATTTATCTATATTCAGGTGGGTCTTCAGATCGGATCCGAAAAACCTGTTCACACATTCAAAAAAGGAGATTTAGCGTTTTCTCCATTGGGAAATTTCATTTGCATTTTCTTAGATGATGCTTTATTAAGTCAAAAAATGAACTTGTTGGGGAGAATTACCTCAGGTAACATCGATATATTACAATCTTTTAGAGTCGGAGATCATTTGAGCATCGAAAAGTCACTGAACTAGGATTAAACTACTTTAACTTTTGGTATATTCTATGTCCACTATATCCGCCTATCGATTTTATAATGCTTTTGTTCTCTAGATTTTTCAAGAAATTATTAGCAACCGAAATTTTCACACCTAGAGCCCTTGCATACGAATGAACAGTGATAGCCTTCATCGAGTCTAGTGTCTTTAATCCCTGCCCTTCTTCAATCAACACTGATAGCTTTTGCTTTTGCTGAGTTTTAGAAGCTGGCGTCTTTTTTACCTCCTCTTTTTTACCTCCCTTATTATCTTGAGATTTGGAAGCATTGGACTGACTTGGTTTTTTCTTATTACCGCCCATTATTAAACAAAATTTCTTTATTCGCAGATTATTTATATCTTTAAAATTGGTTTTACTTTGAGTGTTATTCTAAAACAAGTAAGAATATCTTTGCATCTATTGCGTATGGTTACTTCTGTTACCCCTGCTAACCGAGATATATCCATCTGTAAAATATTAATTCCAAGAAGGACCGATGCAAGATATAGATATGCCGCTGCTATACCGTTAGGAGATTTGCCATCTGACAGAAGATGATTTTCCGTTTTTTTGGCTATTTCAATGGCCAGTCTTTCGATTTTAACATCGAATTTTGCAGTATTAGCCAATTTCGAAATATACTGATTAATATTGATTGACTGCATATTTATTATTGTAAAACTCTGCTTGTTTTTGTTTCCGGTCTTTGGATCGTGTCGCAGAAAATCGGTAATTTTGTTTTGGCCTTGAATTACCATACTGGTATCATCATTTTCACAAATCAATACCATAGAACGATAGTATTTTGAAGCCAATTTCAGATTTTCACTAGTGTCTTCGGTGTTACCATTATGATGTACTATTTCATTAAGAGACCTAAGGATTTTACAAATTTTGCAAGCATAGTATATAGCCGCTGCAGCCATGGATGCCGAAGATTTTCCCTTGGTATCGTTCCTATTCTCGTAATTTCTGTAAATTAATGCTGCTGTTTCACATACAACTTTAGGAAATGACATGAGCGAACAAATTTCGTTAATTTTTGATAACACGTTTGAAAGTCTCCTATCTTTCGAATTTGAGATTCTTATGATATTGTTCCATTTCCTTAGATTGACAACTGACTTTCTGATATCATCATTGAAATGTCGACCAGAATAGTCTTTGCACTGATTATCAATCTCGGTATGAAGACCATAATCATGATACGCAATACTGTTTACACCACTAGCCCTCAAGGCATTTGATTTTTGTCCGGGGTCGCTAACATAGGCATCCGGACCTTGATATACCAAATTTTCTTCAACCACATAACCACATATACTACATACAAATTCCCCTTTTACTGCATCCTGCACCAGGTTTGCATGACATTCAGGGCATTCATTCACAAGATCTACATCATTCGAAACCATTTGCTTCACCTATTTTTTATTGTTCTTAATTTTCTTTTTATTTTTGGATTTTGAAAAAAAGTCTTTTTTTCCCATAACGGTAAAATATACTTTCAAACCTGCCATCTTATTCTTGGCTTGAACAAAGGGGATTATAGATGCATAGGGAGAGTTCACTGAACCAATTAATTCAGCGATCTTGCCTATCCTCTTCTCCTTATTGTCTAAAACCATCAACCCCGATTTCACCTGTGAACCGTTATTCTCGACTCTTACTATCAAGCGTCCGCTTTTCGAAAAATGAAGTATTTCTCCCAGCAATTCCATAGTCAAAATTCGATAATCACTATTACTTACATATTCTTCTGTCAATTAAAGCTATCAAATCTATCAATTATTATTATTGAATCATACATGCAGGTCATGACGGGATTTGAACCCGCGACCTAAGGTTTACAAAACCTTCGCTCTGCCAGGCTGAGCTACATGACCATGATTTTAATATCAATTAAATTCTGTAATTAAAAGCTTTTGTATATATAGTGACCTCCTTTTTTGATAAATATATGACGGAACCCAAAAAAAAGAAAATATTTGACGTTATCGTGAGTATCGAAAACAAGCCATTCCTCAACGATCCTGAAGGGGAAACAGTGCTTAACGATCTTATTCTCAAAGAAAATTATTCCGATGTAGTTTCGGTCAGATCAGGAAAATCTTTATTAGTCAAAATATTATCCTTGGACGAGAGAGAAGCATTGTTCAAAGTAAAGAAAATGTGTGATGATCTACGAATATACAATCCAATAGTAAGTAACTGTGAACTTTCTATCAAAAAAATACAAAACAATTGATTATTCTTATATCAATTAGTTAATACAAAAAAACTTAAAGGTTAGAAAGAGCTTTTTTATTACAAGCCAGTTGAAGGATTATGAAAATGTTATCATATGGGTGGATTACTATAATAAGAGCTTGTCCAGGGGAAAGGGTAGACGTATATCAAAATCTATGGCAGTATATGATCCGATGATAACGGAGTTGATTGGTGCCGCAGAATCTTTAGGGTATCAAGTTGAAAAAGATCAGATAAATGATGGTGCGAGATTTCCTAGACGACCACATATCAAATCAGGATATATCATGATATCTAAGAATGAATCACTAAAGAATAAAATATTGAAAGACATCGCCGAAAAAATGGTGATAAATAGGACAAAATCAAAAGGCAAGTAGTCTGTACCTGGTAACAATAATTTATTAAAAACATAAATAATCAATAGTAGATAGAAAATATGTCTGAATTTTTGCGACATGTTAAATAATTTAAGGAAATACATAATAAATTGACCCGTGATAATACTGAAAAAATCACTTTTCGTGAAAGATCAATACCTTTGAGAGAACCCAATGTGGTAATAAAAGGCGATAAAGGTAATTCACTATTATCATCTCCAGTAAATTTTGAAGAAAAATTGGAATATCAAGTAATGCAATCCATTCCAAAAGAGGCTCAGGTAACGGTTGTTAGGTGTGAATCGGCTAATATTGCAATTTATACTAAGAATCCATCATTCGCACTGACAGAGTTAACTCTTCATCTTTCGGCCCTTTCAAAATCAATGAAGAAAAGATTCATAATTAGAACAGACCCATCCATAAGGCTTTCTGAAGATGATGCTCGTAATGCCATCAGCAAAATATTGCCAAAAGAAATCCTGATAACCGTACTATTTTGTGATGAAGCTACAGGAGAGGTTGTTTTAGAGGTAAACAATCCCGAGGGGATTACTGCTGAAATATTTTTGCAAATTGCAAAGGAAACAGGTTGGATTGCACACACAAGACGATCCCCTCATATCCCATCAAATAGCATAAAAAATATACATTCTATATTAAAAAATTCCTCCAAAGAACGCATTGCCTTTTATCAAAGTTTAGGAAAAAGAATTTTTAGACCTCCTTTGTTGTCTAATTCATTACTTTATAATGATGATACCAATTGTGAAGCTAACCTAACCCCTACCAATAAAGTCAGCAATTCTAGATATTTATCAAGGAAATCTGTTGATGATGGAGCAATATATCAATACAGCAATTTGAAAGAGGTCACTATTTACTGCTTAGGTGGTGTTAAACAAGTAGGTCGATCCTGTTTTATTGTTGTGACTCCAGAGAGTAAAATAATGCTTGATTGTGGTATTAATCCTGGTGAAAATATGAACTATAATGCTTACCCTAGACTGGATTGGTTTAATTTCAATTTAGAGGAATTAGATGCAGTTGTGATTAGTCATGCCCATATAGATCATCAAGGGTTCTTACCGGCAATATTCAAGTATGGATACAAGGGGCCGATTTATTGTACAGAACCCACTTTGCCTTTGATGACTCTATTGCAAATGGATTCGGTAAAGATTGCGCAAAGCAATGGGTCGTACTTGCCATATGAGATCAGAGATGTCAATGAGGTCATCAAACATTGTATACCACTTCCTTACGGAAAACCAACTGATATATCCCCAGATGTTACAATAACTCTAAATAACGCAGGGCACATCATGGGTAGCGCAACAGTCCATATTAATATTTCAGGAGCTCACAATATCTTATATACTGGTGATTATAAATACGCGAAAACCCAATTACTAGATGGAGCTTTGGCAAATTATCCACGGGTTGAGACTATTATTACTGAGAGTACCTATGGTGCGAGTTCAGATATTATGCCCGATCAATCTGTTGTTTATAACACATTTACGAACAGCATCAATCATACATTAATGAGTGGTGGCAAGGTGCTGATACCTGTTCCTGCTGTAGGTAGGGCACAGGAAATAATGTTAGTCCTGGATAAAGAGATGAGAGAAGGTCGATTGGTGGAATCTCCAATATTCATTGAAGGAATGATATCTGAGGCAAGTGCCATTCATATGTCTTACGCGCACTACCTTGGATATGAAGTGAGAAAATCTGTATCTGAAGGTACTAATCCATTTTTGTCCTCTTACTTCACCGTAATAAACGGAATTGGTAAAAGAGAAGAAGTCTTTAACGATGATTCTCCTTCCATAATTATGGCAACTTCTGGAATGTTAGAAGGAGGGCCGTCGGTTGAATATTTCAAACAAATTTCTCCTAATCCTAAAAACAAAATAATATTCGTTTCTTACCAGATTAACGGCACGCTGGGTCGTAGGGTGCTAGATGGGACTATATCAGAAGCTAGTATGATAGATAAGAATGGAAAGGTTAAAGTCATTCCGGTAAGATGTTCAAAACAAAAAATTGACGGTTTTAGCGGTCACAGTGATTTTAATCAAATACTAAATTTTGTTTCAAAAGTGAGACCCAAGAGGGTCTTGGTTAATCATGGGGAAAAATCTAAATCAGAGAATATCGCAAGTGTAATTTACTCCAGAATGAAAATAAGATCTAGCGTCCCTGACAACAGAGAAATCATAAAGTTAAGGTAAATTTCGATAGGTTTTTTCGTATGTATGATGTTCTTAATGTTGAACTGATTTGGCCATAAGATATAGATGTATTAATTGTAATATTGTGTTGAGCGGAGAGGGTGCCTCGCGACATTATTTAGCAAATCCTAATCATAAACTAGAGAAGTTACCACCACCACCTAAGCCTGGCAAGCCGACTACTTAAAAATCTGTAAGAGTAATTACTCTCTTATACTTTCTAACGCTGATACAACTTGCCATAAGCTAGTCCTGATATGTGATTGCATTTGAGGATTTTGGGTGACACCGTCTAACATACTAATAGCATTAGCAGCTCGCACTGATATACTTCCTCCTTTCTCATCCTTAAGAATGGCTAAGACCTCCCTTATCATATTTCTAATATTTCTTTGAATGTTGACGTTTTTTATTAGAGAATCTAACGTAGATATTGCATTATTTAATCTCTCAATATTTTCTTTTTGTTTTAATTCTTTCTTTGTAACTGTCAATTTGAATCACACAAGTTAAATTTTACCTATTTCATATTAATAGCTTTATTTATTTGATCTCTTGATCCCAAGATGTGAAAAATTTTAATATGAATCTCATCAATAGTTTATGTTTGAAAATGGGACTAATCGATGAATAGGTCAGTTATGATTATATCATTTTGGATAATAGGGTTTATTGGAGGAATTTTCATTTATTCAATTTTACCATCAATATTAAATTTTTTTAATTCTTTCATACCAAATTTGTTCTCACGGTATTTCTTTGAAGCCCTGATCGCAGGAATAATAGGATCAGGGTTAAGCACCATCGCTGTACTCTATTGGGCTAACAAATCCTCTAAAGAAGAATTTTGAAAAAATGATCCTCATTATATAGCCGAAAATAAGTTATATCATTTATATATGCTCATCGATGTTCTAGTAGCCTTTGCTGTTTCTCTAGTTGCAGGTCTGATTGGCTCGATGGTAGGTATAGGTGGCGGCATAATTAACGCCCCGTATCTTAGTTATCTTAATTATACCCCATCGCAAATATCTTCAACAAGTCTTATTGCAGTTTTTTTTACGAGTTTATCTTCTTCGTTTCAATATATTAGAAAAGGGTTGACCGAAAAAAAGATCGGAATGATTTTAGCCTTCTCATCAATCCCGGGAACATTCATCGGTGTTTACATTTCAAATTCCTTTACTTTGGATGAATTTCGATATTATTTCGCGCTCATTTTGATGGCTACATCTCTCTACTTATTATTTCGATCAAAAATACTGGGCCAAGATAAAAAAATGCCTGATCTCTCACAAAAAGGAGCTAATTGGAAATCCTCTCGAATATTGATCTTGATTATTTTCTCATTGATGGCCGGTACATTGTCTAGTAGTTTTGGGATAGGAGGTGGTATCATTTTTGTTCCGTGTTTGATTA
>Ga0310890_10000211_pt1 | contig 17196 bp, 14 predicted proteins | sample T20D3metaG_FD_203751 | JGI IMG/M metagenome (GOLD analysis project Ga0310890, IMG submission 203751) | Lab incubated soil microbial communities from West Virginia University Organic Research Farm, Morgantown, WV, United States - T20D3 | ecosystem: Environmental > Terrestrial > Soil >... | reverse complement strand
TAGCCACACCTCCTCCTGCACCACCACCACCGCCGCCGTCTTCATCAGCACACGATGAAACCAGTCGTGATTTGCCGCGCGACTTCGAAACTGTGCTCAATCATCGTACTGCCGAAACGATGGCGGGCGGTAGAGAAACAGCTCCGACGGCGGCGGAAACCATGATCGGTTTTGAATCGGCAGTGCCTCCGTCGCCAACACCGCCAACGCCGCCACCACCGCCCGTTAATGTTGCGCCGCCACCACCACCTCCAGTTTCCCCAACGCCACCACCGCCCGTTGCCGCTGCGCCGCCACCACCTCCGTCGTCGACGGTTGTTGAGCAGGCTCCAGACACGGTCATTGGCGTTGTGCCGCCACCGTCTGCTCCGAAAAAGAAATCAAAACTGCCACTGATCATCGGTGGCCTACTGCTGTTGCTAGTGCTTGGCGCCGGCGCACTGGTCGGAGGTTTTTTCCTATTCATCAAGCCTCGGCTCGACGAAGCGAACGCTCGCAAAACATCGAGAGACGATACACCAGTCGTTGATACGAATAAGAACACCAACACCGAAGTCGCGACACCGACACCTGAAGCTTCGCCGTCTGTCGCGGAGTACGTGGCGCCGCCGGGTGCTGTTCAATTCGTAAATTCAAAAGACACGCTCGACGGTCGGCTGGCTGAACACTACTTCGACTTCTCGTTCTATTACCCGCAAGCTTGGACGAAGGATCCGAAAGCGGGCGTGCCTGGTGCTGGAAACTTTGCGCGAGTCGAACGGCATCTGCCGCCTGATTTTACTCAGGAAGCATTTGCCGTAAGTTGGTACACAAGCGCGGGAAGTTTTGTCGCTGACTTGCCGAACTTTCCAAAACGCGCTGAAGAGTTAAGCGCACTGCTGGCGAAGAACTATCCGGAATATGAAAAGGTTTCTGAAGGTCCAACGAAGATAAACTCGATGGATGCATATGAGTTTCGCTGGAAAGGTCTTTCAAAAGGAACTGAGAAAGGCGATATACAACTCTGGGGTCGCGTTGTATTTCTGCCCACAGGCAACGAAGGTGACTCGGCGGGAGCAACTCTGCTAATGCTCACAACGTCTCTTGCCAGTGAACTCTCTAGCGTTGCAGACGTAGGCGAGCGAGGGGAAATGCCCGTAATCTTAGAGTCGTTTAGGTTTGGTAAAAAGCAGTAGGGAATATGGCTGAAAAGAAATCGGTTGAAGTAATCAAAAGAAAGTTTTGGACGCCGCTGCGTGTCGTGACGACGTTTGTGGCTTTAGCGATGCTCGTTTCACTCGGCCTTTCGAGTTGTAACTCTAGTGAGCCGCCCGGGACCTCGAGCAGCGCTCCTACTCAACCGGCTGCTTCCGGACCTACACTTCCGCCAAATGTTCTTAATGCCGAATTGAAGACGGTAAATAGGAATTCGATCAAGTTGTCTGACTACTCAGGAAAGGTCCTGGTAGTTAATCTTTGGGCGACTTGGTGTGGACCATGCCGCATGGAAATTCCGGAACTCGTAAAACTTTACAAAGAGTTTCAGCCGCAGGGTTTAGAGATAGTAGGTTTATCAACTGAGGATCCGGACGCTTCTGCGGATGCCGTGCGTGATTTCGTTCGTAGTTTTGAGATGGGTTATGCAGTAGGTTGGTCTCCCAATGATGTTTCGATTAGCTTGATGCGAGGCAACACCAACATCCCGCAAAGCTTTCTCGTCGCACGTGATGGTCGAATTCTGAAAAGGTTTGTCGGCTTCAGTCCCAACACTACGCCGCCTGCGCTGCGCAAGGAGATTGAAGCCGCACTAAAGGGCTGACGCGTCTGTCACTCGTCTTTTTCAGGTTCACTCTGCTGGCCTAATCCTTCTGCAACGTCTCGCTTCGCCGCGCGCTCTAACTCCTTCATCTCCTTTTCGGCACGCTTATCAGCCTGATCCATTGGCGCCGGCTCTCCCAAATCATCCTGAGTAGTTATTTTGGTTTTATCAATACTCATCACAATCCCCCTCTGACCTTTATGTTTAGGCTAACAAGCGGAGCGTTTCAGAAGGTTTGGGAAATGATGACGATTTGGGCACGAAGTGCATGATGATTGGGGATTGCCCGCGCCCGTCGCATGGTACTTCACGTTGGCGGCTGCAAAAGCAGGTGGGTATTTTTCAAGATCCAGGTCCTTGCGGCGTGGAGTTTCACGCATATTTTGCCCGCTGCTACTTTCTTCGGGGTTAACAAAGAACGTCGCAAGGGCGTGGTATCCGCACCGCGACCGCATTTTTGTGTCGCCGCAAACGGGAGCTATCACGTGGCGAGGCCGTGGCATCCGACCTGCATCGACAACTTCAGTATCCGGAGGTAAACTCCAAACGAGATGAATCTGCTAGCCATCAGAAAAATCCTGCGGTTTGCGCTGGCGATCAACGTTTCGCTTTGGATGGCCGGTGCAGGCTGCCTGTTGGGATGCAGTAACGAGACTCACGCTTCCTCAAGCGCTTCAATGGAATCTGCCGATACCGTTGTCGCCGAACACTCTTGCGCGTCTGGTTCGCACGACTGCTGTGCGAAAAAGAAGGCTCAGCAAGAAAGCACAACGGCGAATAATCCGCATACCGATTTGAGCGCGTCTCAAGTACGACCCACGCAATCGTCAATGATGGAAAGCTGCCCGATGGCCGTTAACGCATCGGCGATTGTTTCAAAGGGCCGTGCTGAAACTCCAAAAGCTTCGATCGTGAAGACCATTGAAGCGCCTCTTCCGTCGACTGCTCTCGCAAACGACACGCGGGATGTCGACCCACCGAGTTTTCACAACCGCGGTCCTACCTATCTTCGCTGTTGTGTGTTCCTGATTTAGAGATCTGCCTGTCGTAGACGAATCTTCGGCTACGTCTTTAAGTAATCGTGTCGGCCGTGATCGCCGACGCGCGGCATTGATCTTTATTACAGGAGACAAAAATGAAACCCCATAGAAGTTTTATTCTTGCGGTTCTAATCGGAATGGTTCTGGTTGCATTCGCAGTCAGTCTTGCGCAAACGACTAGCCAACAAACTAATCAAAAGAAACAAGCTGAGAGTTGCTGTGCAATGGACTCGTGCTGTTGCCACGGCGACTCGTGTGCAATGAAGACAGGTGAGAAAACCGATGCCGCAGGCGGATGCTGTTGTGGCGATTCGTGCGACATGAAAAAGAAGCACGACGCCAATCATGCGAGCAAGGAAAGTTGCTGCTGCGGCGATGCACACAAGACGACGGCGCAGGGCGACTCCAAGAATGCGTCAACAAAACATCAATGTTGCGGGGCTGAGATGGCCAACAACATGACAGCCAACCATGACATGAAGAACATGAAGAATCATGACATGAAGGATGGCTGTTGCTGCTGTGGTGATTCCTGCGACATGGATATGAAGAAGACCGCTAAGTAATCGGTCACGTCCTCCAAGATAGCGGGCGTCTCGTGATTTGAGACGCCCGCGGTTCCCCTTGAACGAGGTGAATATGTTTTTTGTGCGTAGTGGCCTGACTTTTGTTCTGTTTCTTCTGTGTGTTACGAATTTGTTGGCCCAACACCAGGGCCATACGATGCCTGCTCCCAAGCCGACTCCAGTTCCTAAAACTTCGGATAAGAAACCAGCCACATCACCAACTCCTGAGGCTTCGGAAAAGAAACCAACCACAACACCATCTCCGCCGATGGATCACACCGGCCATGGTTCAGAGGCTATGGACATGGGCCCGGTGTTAATGATGCACGGCGAAGACATGTTCATTCGCATCGGTGACAGTGAAACTAATCTGTTGCCGATGGGGCGGATGGGTTCGGGCACGTCATGGCAGCCAGCATCGACCCAGATGAATATGCTGCATAAACAAGCCGGCGACTGGCTGGTGATGTTTCACTACAACGCTACGATTGGTGTCAATGGCCAGGGCGGCCCGAGAGGCGTAACGAAATTTGAATCAGCAAACTGGTTCATGCCCGAGGCAATCCGCCGCGTCGGAAAAGGGACACTGGATCTCCGCGGCATGTTGAGTTTTGAACCATTTACCTTTCCGAAGGGCGGGTCGCCCTTATTGTTTCAGACGGGCGAGACGTATAAAGGCAAGCCGCTGATTGATCGACAACATCCGCACGATTTTGTGATGGAACTCTCGGCGAACTACACGCTGCCACTTGGAGAAAAGGGAACGTGGTTCACCTATTTTGGTTATCCAGGTGAGCCTGCGCTTGGGCCGGTTGCGTTCATGCATCGTGCGTCTGCGGGACTGAACCCTTCAGCGCCTTTGTCACATCACCTGCAAGATTCAAGTCACATTAGCTTTGGGGTGTTTACGACCGGCTTCACTTACCGCTGGTTCAAATTGGAAGGATCAGTATTTAACGGACGCGAGCCCGACGAGAATCGTTACAACTTCGAAGCACATCCATGGAACTCTAGATCGGCGCGGTTATCGTTCGCGCCGAATTCGAATTGGTCGATACAAGTCAGTCACGGATTTCTGCGAGACCCTGAAGCATTGGAACCGGGGGACGTCAGAAGAACGACGGCGTCAATTAGCTACAACAAAAGATTCACACGCGGAAGCTGGGCGACGAGTTTAATTTGGGGGCGAAACCACGAGAGCCACGACGGCGAGATTTTCAACTTGAATGGTTACGTGGCTGAATCGAGCGTGCGATTCGCGGAGCGCAATTCTGTTTACACGCGACTTGAGCTAGTGGATAAGAACCAGTTGTTGCGGGACGCTGACCGTCTGCTCCTGGGAATAACTGATCATCACCCATCGTTTCGCATCGGGGCTTACACCTTTGGTGGTGCGCGAGATTTGTGGACGTCGGAAAAACTAACCACGTCGCTTGGTGCCGACGTTACGTTCTATTCAAAACCGTCGATCCTGAATTCAATCTACGGTAACAATCCAACTTCATATCGAGTGTTCATCAATCTCCGACCGGGAAGAGCGATGGGTCATCAACAGGGCCAGTAGTTAGCCGCAGGTTCACGCAGATAAACACAAGTCAGAATTTATCAACTAGCAGAATGTCTATTCTTTATGCTGATCTGTGTCATCGGCGTTAATCTGCGGCTGACTATTAGCTCTGTACCACCGCGGCGCTGCGAGCTCGTACTGACTCATACACCGGCGCTAAAAACTCAAACGCAATCCAAACTGCATCTGACGTGGATCGGCGGCAGCAGTCGGCTCACCAAACCCACTTCGCGGAACTGTTCCGGTGCCAAACACATTGATTGGCAATTGCAAGTCGGCGCGATTCAGCACGTTAAAACCTTCTACCAACAGATCCAGTCCCAGACGATCCCGCAGTTGGAAATGTCTGCCCAATCTAAGATCAAGAGAAGCGAAATTGAATCCCAGTCCTGTATTTCTTCCTACGCCAGCAGGTCGATCGTTCACATTCGTGTCGAAGTTTCGATCGTTCCCCGTAACGATGTTGAATGGCAGTCGTGAGTTATAGGCGAAGACATAACTCAACTGAATGTCGTTTATCAGCTTTCGCAGAGTACTCGCAGATGTTTGATGCGGTGTACTGATCGTCCCACTCAGCGTAAGCCGGTGTCGCTGATCGTTGTCTGATAGACCACGTTCATCGCGTAGATTGAAGTTGTCCTGTGGCGTGAAGAAGAATGCATTACCGGCATTGTCGATCGCTTTCGACAAAGTGTAAGAGACGCGCCCGCCAAACCACTTGGAGAACCGTCGATTCAATGAAACAGTCAGACCGTTGTAATCCGAATTGCCTGAGCTCTCGAATCTACCGACGTTCGCAAACGCCGGATCTGGTCGACCGAGGTTTGGCACTGCGGCCGAAGCCGAGCGCGGCACGTTCACATTGCGCGACAAGATCAGGTGCCGTCCGCGGGTGAACAGATATCCGACCGACAGCGAAGTTGACGTACCCAGGTCGCGTTCCATCTGCAAACTTGCCTGTTGGTTGTAACTGTTCTCTATCGACGGATCCATCGTTGTGATACTCACCAGCAGGTCAGAAGGAAAACTCGGTAGGACCGCAGGGAAGACAGGCGCGTTCGGCTGGTCCGCTGGAAGAACGGCGACCTTGTATTTCGATCCGTCGCGCTGCAGTGCGTTCGAGGTAGCTCGCAATGGAATCCGGTCGAAATAGATTCCCCATGATGCTCGTATCACCGTCTTGTAATCACGCGACGCATACGCGAGACCAATTCGTGGGGCAAAATTATTTCCGTCCATTCTGATCGACGGCAGGAACTGTGCGTCATAACGAAGACCGGCATTGATCGTCAGTTGTCTTGAAGCCCTCCATTCATCCTGAACAAAAAAACCGAAATTCGGATTTGATTGAAACTGACTGGTTGCACCAAACGCTTGTTGAAATGTTGTGTAGCGGCCTAATAGAAAGTTCGCCAAAGATGAAAACGAATAAGAACCCTGAATCGCTCCGGGAAACGTAATGTTCACTCGGTCGAGCAGTAGTTCTCCACCGATCTTTGATGAATGGTTCGAATAGTCAAAGCTAAATGTATCGAGGATTTGAAATGTGTTGAGATCGCGTTGGGTTGGCGAAACCGTCGCTGCCCCAAAGTTAGCTACTCCCGAAATGTTTACCGCTGGTCCAATAGTGTCGTTGAGAGGCGCGTCGAGCTTGCTGTTCATATACTGAACGCGCAACTCATTAATACGATTCGACGATAGAGTCGCAACATCCGTTATTACAAAGATCTGATCCGTGTCTTTCAGGGCGGTGCCTCGACTGGCATCGTTCAGTCCACCAACGCTGCGGGAGTTAATGCTGTTGATGTTGTAGACACTGTATCGTGCCGCCAGTTCATTCAGCGACGAAAGCTGGTGATCGACACGAACGAGGAAGTTTGTCGTGTCGTAGCCTGTTGGAACCAATCCGGTTGTTAATCGCGAACCCTGATATCCGTATGCTGCGAGTGTGTTGTTTATCGCGCCGACATTTTGCGGCGAAATGGTAATGACGGTGGTGTTCTGCAAACGCGTCTGCTCAAAGTTGGTAAAGAAAAACGTTCGGTCTTTCCTAAGCGGTCCACCCAGGGTAAAGCCGTACTGGGCCTGGGTTAAAGGATCTTTGGTGGGTGCCAGTGGGTTGCGTGCATCGAAGCGGTGGTTACGAAGATAACCATAGACGCGACCACGCACATCATTTGTTCCGGAGTGAGTAATGATGTTGACGAAGCCTCCAGACGCGCGGCCGAATTGTGCGATTCCTCCTGACGTGACAACCTCGAACTCACGTATTACTTCCTGGCTGTAGGACGTTGCTGGTAAATCTGCGGCGTCGTCATTTGCAGAGAGTCCGTCGACGATAAATCCATTATTAATGAAGCGCTGGCCCGTTATTGAGATCCCAGTTCCGGGAACAGCTGAGGTCTCAGGGAATCTCTGATTTGCGACCGGGTTCGTGCGAGTTACTGCCGGCGTCAGTGCCGCGAGATCAAGATAGTTTCTTCCATTCAAAGGCAGCGAATCGATTTCGCGAAAGGTGAGCGTTTCTGCAACCTGGGTCCGCGCTGTTTCGACAACGGCCGCTTCTCCTTGCGTCACCTGCACATTCTCGACGACTTCCTTAACACCAAGTTTAACCAGCAACTGGAGAGTCTGTCCGACGGTTAGCGTTAGCTGCTTGTTTAGGGTCGAGAACCCATTGCATTCAATTGCCAGCTGATAGGTCCCAACCGACAAGGACGGAAACCGAAATCGACCGTTCTGATCGCTAATGGCGGTTTGCGACTGATTGTGATCGATGTTCGTGGCAGTCACTGATGCGCCATTGATTAAGGCGCCGTTGAAATCTGTGATGTTTCCGCTGAGAGTTGCAGACGTGACCGTTTGCTGTCCGAAGGCAGTCAACTGACAACTTGCGATTAGAAAGAGGACGAGCGTTATGGACAGAAATAATTTTCGACTGTGAGTACCCATCATTGCTCTCCGCTAGATGCCCACACGCTTGCCCGTGGAAAGAAGTAAATACCACGTCGCGGTAGTGGGTAGGTGCGAGCTATGGCCGATCGTCGAATGCCGCGTGGAAAGCAGTTAGTACCACCACGCGGTAGCGGGTGGGTGCGCAGCTATTCGAGATTGTCCCGATCGGAATCGAATCGCCAATCTAAAATCGGCAATCAATCGGAAAGTTCAGCAGTGATTTACCGAAGGTGGGCCGCGAGGAACAGTCTTGTTGAAGTGTGCGGAAGTGAAAAGATGTGCTGGCGAAGCGTAACGCCTCAACGATTCGCGATGGTTCTGCTCAACCGTTCCTCGTTGAATCAGATAATTAAAGTCACGATTAGGCCTTCGATAGCCCGCCCATATTTGAGAACAGCACTCGGTCCCGCATGGTGCTGTAAAAGAGGCAGTCGTACCCTCCTTGGATGAGGTAGTCGGCTCGGCGACGACGGTGATCTGGTCCACTGCGCTCTTGGCATCCAGCCCACACATCGGTTCTGGAGGTGGCGCTTCCTTCGACATCATTCCCATGTCGCAGTGTCCTGCCATTCCATTGCAGCAAGACATTAGCGACACAGACGCGCCCGTCCTTATCGGCGTAAAAGTGAGGGTCGCCAGCAGAATGACGATCGTCAAACACACCAACGCAGCAGACTGTGCTATGAAACGAACGCGCTTTGTGAGACTTGCGAGCATAGCGATGTGCGCATGCTATCTGCTCTTCACAAACTATGCGAGCCAGACGGGTGCTTCGGAGCACGCCGTTTAACTAACTTCATCTTGCACTTTGGACACGTCCCGGCTTGCTTTGACGTGACATTTTCGTGCATCGGGCACACAAAGTGAAACTGGGTTGGCTTTTTCGAGTGCGCCGATCGCTCTTTCTGTTGTGCAGAGATGCCGGGAGTGTACCCACTCGCAGTTGTCACGATCAATGCTGCCGCGAGCAGCGATAGAAGCAGAAGCTTTCGGAAGTTCATTTCGTACCCTTGATGCAAAGGCATCCTCCCTGCTCACGTTAATCGGCGCGAGCAGGAAGATTGCTTTTGACTAGTGCCCGACGTGGTAGGCGGTGTGCTTTATTCTTTATACATTGTCTACCTTGACTGCATCGAAGGTTTTTCTGTCGCCGTCAGTTGCTAAGGTGACCGGAAACCACACTGCATTGCCTTTGCCGTTCCCTCCCGGGAAGTTTGGGAAGGGGGTTCCTGCCGCTATATGCTCAATGTACTCAACTTTGTTGTCGGTACATTTGTAAAGGTTCGTATCAGTGCAGGTCGCGCCCGTAGCAAAGCCGTTGCCGCTGGTTCTGAATACTTCTTGAGCCATACCTGTTCTCCTTCAAGATCGAAGTTTCATAACTTGCTTCCACTGTCTCTGGAAGCACTAGTGAATTTTGTTACCGGCACGCCTGGTGGTTTGGAGTTACTAACATTAGAGCAACTCCCACCGCAGCGTCACCGCTTCCTCAGGACGAAACGCAATCACCATCAGCTTAACGAGCTGCTGGAAATTTGTGTCTTTCTTGTCCGCGATACGTACAAGGTAAATGTGGCCCAACTTGATTGGCGCGTTCGCAGATGGAGTAAGCTCCGTAAAGAGTTTGGGCCCCTCTTGCAGTGGTTGGTATTCTGGCCTGCCAAGATCTTGCTTCAGAATCATGATCTTGTCGCCGTTAAGATGTAGAGAAGCGAACCCGGTGCCGCCGCCCTGCGAGTCCTCAAAGCCATAACGCCGACGAAGCTCGTCCGGCATGCCGAGATCGACGATCGACGCCACTCGGTTGACCTCGATACCGCTAGCAAGACTGCCATTACTCGCCAGAATGTAGCTAAGATCACTGCAACGGTTACGCCACTCATTATTAACAAACGCAAACCCTTCTTTCCCGTCACTAAAACACATCGTACGGGCAAGCGGATCGTGGACATACATGGTGAAGATTCCACCACGTTTTTTTGGTTGAGTCGCGCGCTTCTCATCAGGCGCAGTCGGAGTTTGTGCGCTCATTAACTGCTGGGAAGCGACTCCGATGAACACGACCATTACGATGAAGAGAAAGCGTTTCATAACCCTTTGTTTCTGACTGTCAAACCTCAAGCTCATATCCCTCCCTCTTGGGGGACCGCTGTTGTTGAAGACTATCGACTAGCCACGTTCGGCAGATGCACGAGTTCCTGAAACTTTTTATCGTCAATATGTCGCGCCTCATTCCGCTGCCTGAGTTCCTTGAAGTAATAGAACGGAACAAACGCGGACCCAAACTTGTTGCTGATCCAGTCGTCCTTATGGACGTAATTGAGCGGGTACAGATTGACATCTTCCGAGCACTGGTTGAGCGTTTCCGTTACCGCCTTAACGACTAGTATGTTATTGAGATAGGTAGCATCATCTAAAGTCTCGGCAGCGGTGGTGTACAAAAGCGCGCCTTCGCGGTAACGCCGTTCCCACTCCTTAATGACCTTCAACGCCCTTTCATACTGCCGGGAGTTGATTTCCAGACGCAGTGTGGTTTCCGAGTCGTTGCGTGCCTCTCGAAGATACTTCTTGTATACGTCGGGAGGGACGGTGCCCAGGGCCCTTCCATCTTTCGCTAAATAGACGCCGAAGGCGTCGATTGTGGGAACTCCTCCAGCCAGTTTGATAACCATGGGAAACGCCGAGCCACTCGCATCGTAGAACTCTCCCTTGCGTGCCGCGAGCACGATGAAATACCGGTCGGGATCGACCCTGGTCCAACGAGTAGTCCCCATGCCTGGTATTTCGCAAGTAATGGAAGAGTCGTCATAGCTGACGACCTTCATGGTTTTTCTGGCAGCCCCGAATATCCGGTTTTTGCCGGTAGCGGTAAACGAGATCGATTTCGGTCCCTCCAGTTCCTCGCTTACGGCGTATTTGGCAGTTGCGGTCTGCTGGGGTTCGCCGGCGCCGGAATCCGAAAGTACAGTGACCTCACCATTAGAATCGAAACGATAAAGTACTGCCTGGGTAGGTGAGAGCTGCGCTTTCCATGTTCCAACTATGCCGAATGAACAACTCTTTTTCTGGGCCAACGCAGTAGCGGTAGAACCCAGAAGAATCATAGCCAGTAGCGAGATTATGGCTTTAAGTTTCATGTATTTCACCCAGTACTTTCAGGATATTGCAATCTTTTGTTGGGCCAGGAATAGAAGCCACTTTCAGCAGCTTCTATTCCTGGTCTGATTTCGACCGTGCGAGGTCGGTTTTTTACTTAGCCTTGATGGTCCGGTGTCGCAAACTAAATTGCGTCTCGGCGTAAGTAGCCGTGTTCCTTGACGACCTTGTTGATCCGAGCTTGACGAGCCCGGATCACCGCGTCCCATTCCGCAGGTGTCTTAAACGGATCGGCCCAGGAGATACGCTTCAGAATATTCTTCTGGCTGGCAAACGCCTGTGCATGGCCCCAGTAGTTGGTGGCATCGTTGACAATACGGAATGTGCCGGAGTGCATAGCAAAATCAAGGTCGACCCCTATATGGCCCATATTGAAGAGCCTGTAGCGGATCGTCTCGATGTCGTAGGGATCTCCGGTCAGGAAATACCAGCCAGGCAGATCCGCGTTGCGCGTCTGTGCGTAGTGCTTCAGCGCGGCAGGCGTGTCGTCCTGTGGTTTTACCGAGATTGAGTAAAAGAAGACGTCTTTACCCATGCGATCTTTCAGGTCACGATAAGTTCGCTTGAGAACCGTAGTCACCAGAGGACAAGCGCCGTGACAATCGGCGTACATCATATTGATCACGCATTGCTTGCCTCTGATCAGATCGTCATAGAACCTGACCTCTTTGTTGTCTTGTGTTCGAAGCACCGCATTTGTGAACTTCGCAGCGCCCTGCGATGAGGGATGCGGCGTGAACAATCCTCTGGTTAATAGTGATCTTCTATCCATTACTACACCTCCTCACCGCGCAGTTTGGCTTCGAACTCCTTGTTGGCCTGGGCAATCTTTGCGTCGCATTCTGCCTTGGCCGCTGCATCAGGAACAATGACCCAATGCACCATCATGAACGCATCTTCATGGCCCATGTTGTGACAGTGGATCAGGTAATCTCCGAGATAGTCTCGGAATTGCATCCTGATCCGTGAGGCCTCTCCCGGCTCCACCTTGGTTACGTCTTTCCTGCCGTCCAGTAGCTTAGGCACCGGTACTTGTTGAAATACGCCGCCGAGAATCGCCCATCGCTCCGTAATTTGAAATTCCTCAAAGTGAATATGCACGGGGTGGGCCCAGTTGGTAGGTCCATCTGCGTTCGGGGTGTTATTGTTGATGAACCACTCTTCACAGGTTCCCTTGATGACGCAATGCTGCGGCACATCGGGATCGAAGACACGGTCGTTGATCCTGAAAAATCGTGGATTCGACCCCACCGGATCGCGAGTAAAGTTCCACGTGAACGTAGTGTTCGGCTCACATAACGGCGGATAGGTACAGAGGGTCTCTGGAATGGGCGGTGTATCTTGCGGGAACCAGGTCTCTCGGTTTACCACGTCGAACCGCATTAAAACTTTTCCGATGTTAAGGCCTGGCGGTAATCCCGGAGGATTCACGTTTCCTGGGTTGACACTCTGGGTCCTTCCCGCCCCTCCATCTGTGAGATACAGCTTAGAGCCCACAGGGTATTGCCCGAAGTCGATGATCACGTCGTAGCGTTCAGCGACGTTCACTCGAATTGCACCCGGAGTTTCAATCACCATTTGAGGAACTCCACCAACCACGCCTGCCTCGATGGCGTTGGTATTAGCTGCATTCGCGCCCGCATCGACCGGAACCGGATGATCGAGGAAATTGGCATCAGTGGCGATGCAAGTCATCGTTTCAATACCGCCCGTCGGGCCGATGAGAACAAGGTCCCACTGGGCCGTTGTCGGTCCGGTAGAGAGAATGCGGAACCGGTACTTTCTGTTCCTTACAGTTAACCTCGGCTGAATCGATCCGTTGACGACCCACTTGTCGCCACCGGCCGCATTGACCATTTCATTTCGGCCTTGTTCATCCAGCAAACAGAACCTCTTCTCGGTAAGGATCAGAGGAATGTCAGTGACGCCGTATAATCCAGGCAATCGCAGCGAACCTGCGCTCGGGTGCTCATGACCCGGATCCGTCCTGTCATAAACGATGTACATGCCGTTCAGACCCATGACGTTGTTGTTGAGGGTCTTCTCTTGACGGTGATCGTGGTACCAGAACGTGCCCATCTTTTCCCTTGCGTCACCGACCCCGTTCCCACCCGGGTTCGGGTTCGGAAAAGCTTCGATGCCGGCGTAGACATTCGGGTAGAGATTGTCTTTCCATTTGCCGCTTGGGAAAAAGTCGGCTGCGAAACCGTCGCTCTCTGAGCCATGGTGACCGTTATGCAAGTGGATCGTTATCTCGGGGACGCCAAACGTGTTATCGCCGTTCGGCGGCAAACTGTTACGGAACCGAACAAGGGTAGATTGACCATATCGACTCAGGAGCATTGGGCCAGGGTACCTACCGTTGAACCCCCAGATATATGACTCGCCAAAATCGGAATGGAATCGATGCAGGCCGGGCCTGGCTTCCAATTCGGTGGTGATGTGAGCTGGCGTGAACTGAGCCCAGCGCTGATGGTTCGCTCGGTCGGCCTCACCCGCGTTTAGGTTTGGTGCCTCGGTTGGTTGTGGATTCAGTGGATGGTCTATCGCTACAAACGGAATCGGTAGCTCATCCTTAAAAGGTGTATGTGCCGGACTCCCGGCGGGGTTTGCGAGGCATGGAGCCAGGGGCTTTGGAACTCCCCCTTGAAAGCCGAGTGCCTTTCTTGAAGTTAACATTCTTGGGGCCAAAACAGTCGCGGCCCCGGCTGCCGCTCCAATCTTCAGCACAGTTCTTCTGCCGATCATCGCCTTCGACCCCTTCTCTTCTTTGGTTACCTCCCGGCGCTTAGCCCGTTTTTTAGGCATAGAATCTCCTTTCAGCCCGCAACGGGCTTCAATGTTCGAAAGCTTTTGGTGACTAGTTTTTTGTCGACCCTCAAGAAGAGGGCCGGTATTCATCGATCGAGCAAAGGCAAAAGCAGAACTACTAAGCGAGGAATTGCCTGGTCGGGGTGTATTTCGTTTTCAGTTTCTTCGATGAGTGACAAAAACGATCTTGTTACTGTTCTTTTGAGTACGGCGGACACATTAGTCATGAACCATCCTGATGGCAAGCAATCTTGCTTGGCAGTTTTTGCTGATCATTAGCGAATCTTGCTGTGAGTGCGATCAGTGACACGAGACATCAATTATTCATGCGATACGCCTAGACGACTGACGACGCTGCAACCGAAGCTGTGTAACTAATCAGATTCAAGGTAGGCAGGAGAATCGCTAAAGATTTTTTTGCACCGTACTTAATCTTCACTGGTTGGTCCAATTGCGAGGCTTTCGGCAATTCGTTCATTAGCGTTCTGTGTTGGCTTGGCGCGTTTCCATAGGCTTTCTTGAAGTCACGAACGAAATGACTTTCGTCGTTGATGCCAACTCGATAAGTGATTTCCTTGACGCTTAAAAAGCTCGATTCAAGAAGATACTTTGCTTTCTCCAATCGAAGTAGCTTCAGATACTTGATAGGCGACATGCCAAGGTCTGATCGAAATACGTGAGAAAGCCTCCACACCGAAAGATTTACCGACTTGGCCAGCTCGGACAGAGTTAGGTCGCGGTGAAGATTCTCACGCATGGTCTGTTGAGTTTTTAGCGTTCTTTGGTCCAGCGATCTGGGTGAAGAAGTTTGTGAGTTCAACGGTGTGTTCCTTCCTTGCGATGAAACCGGAAAACAGTTTTCGCCGTGTTTGGCCGTCACGTGGGTTGTTCGCGAACGATCCAGAGGTACTCTGTGGCATCAATGCGCAGCAGAGTGTCTACAAGTTCTGAGATTCGGATCAATGCGTGTAATCGCATCATGAAAAAACAAATCGTGACATGAGTGAACATCTTGGGAGTGAGATCGCCACTCTTTCAACCCTGGGCGGGAGTAAAGCGGTAGTGAACCGGACGAGGCGGCGCAATTTATTACTAATGAGGAACTACTGTCAATAGTCTTAAGTATGATTTGCTGCCGAATAATGTCACGCTTCCATTGTTTTTGTGAGGCAAGGCGGTATCGATTGTAAAGCGACACCTTTCTATGGGCCACAGTGTTGAGTTAGGGTTATCTTGACCTGCGTTAGCAACTTCTGATGAAAACACACCCCACCACGATCGATCCGGTCTGTCATATGACTGTCGATCCGTCCAATGCGGCTGGATCGGTCGAGCATGGCGGTCAAACATATTACTTTTGCAGTACTCATTGCGTTGCGAAATTCAAACGTAACCCGCAGAGCTTTCTGAATCCTCCTCAAACACCGATAGCCATCCAGCCGATCTCGATTAGCCGTACCAAACCAGCCGCACCGTCGGATCAATCAGAAGTTGATTACACGTGTCCGATGCACCCGGAGATCGTGCAGAAGGGCCCGGGCAGTTGTCCGATCTGCGGAATGGCCCTGGAGCCTAAAACAATTTCGCTTGAACAAGATGAGGCGAATCCCGAACTCGTCGAGATGACACGGCGATTCTGGGTGTGTGTCGTCCTCACATTTCCGTTACTCGTCGTCGGTATGAGCGATCTCTTACCGGGAGATCCCTTTGGATCGCTACTACCAATGCGCACGATTCAATTGATCGAATTGGTTTTGGCGACTCCAGTGGTTCTTTGGGGTGGTTGGCCCTTCTTCGTTCGCGCGTGGCAATCCGTTGTTAACCGAAGCCCGAACATGTTCACGCTGATCGGAATGGGCGTCGCCGTGTCGTACCTCTTCAGCGTAATAGCCGTCTTAGTTCCTTCGATTTTTCCGCATTCGTTTCGAGAACACACAGGCGAAGTTCCTGTGTACTTCGAGGCGGCTGCCGTCATTGTGACCCTTGTATTGTTGGGCCAAATGTTGGAATTGAAAGCCCGTGGACAAACTGGAGCGGCAATTAAGGCGTTACTCGGACTGTCGCCAAAGACAGCGCGTCGGATTCGTAACGATGGAAATGAAGAAGACGTCGATCTTTCGCTCCTCAGGCCTGGCGATCATCTGCGCGTGCGTCCGGGTGAGAAGATCCCGGTTGATGGAGTTGTCATTGAAGGCACCAGCGCGGTTGATGAGTCGATGGTGACGGGGGAACCGATTCCGGTTGAGAAGTCCTCCGGCTCGAAAGTTATCGGCGCGACGATAAATCAAACAGGCTCGTTCATTATGCGTGCAGAGCGAGTCGGTTCAGAAACCCTGCTGGCGCAGATCGTTCAGATGGTGGCGGATGCACAACGGAGTCGCGCGCCCATTCAGCGTTTGGCTGACGTCGTTGCTTCGTATTTCGTACCGATCGTAATCGCCATCGCTGTAGTTACGTTTTTGGTTTGGAGTGTCTGGGGTCCGGAACCGGGCATGGCTTATGGCCTGGTGAATGCAGTTGCTGTTTTGATCATTGCTTGTCCGTGCGCGCTGGGCCTGGCGACACCAATGTCGATCATGGTGGCGACTGGAAAAGCCGCAACCAGTGGCGTGCTCTTTAGAAATGCTGAAGCGATCGAGATACTTCGCAAAGTGAATACCCTCGTAGTCGACAAAACAGGAACACTCACCGAAGGCAAACCCAAGGTTGTGAGTTTGGTGACGGACTCGGTGGACGAAAACACGTTATTGCGGTACGCGGCGAGTGTGGAAGTTGGTAGCGAGCATCCGCTTGCGAGTGCAATTGTCGCTGGCGCGAATGAGCGGCAAATACAGTTGGGACGCGCCTCCACGTTTAAATCTATCACCGGTAAAGGCGTTCTCGCTGAAGTCGATCACAAACGCGTCGCTCTCGGCAATCGCGGCTTGATTGATGATCTGCAATTGGAACTGTCGGCGTTCGAATCACGCGCGGAAGAGTTGCGCAAAGACGGACAGACCGTGATGTTTGTAGCAATCGATGGACGTGTCGCCGGATTGATTGGAGTGGCCGATCCAATCAAGCGGTCGGCCGCTGAGGCCATCGCGCAGCTTCATCGCGAAGGTCTTCGTGTTGTGATGCTAACAGGCGATAACAGAACAACCGCGGAAACAGTTGCGCGGAAGTTAGGCATCGATGAGGTGATCGCGGAGGTGCTTCCGGATCAGAAAGTGGAGACGGTAAGGCAGCTACAGTCGAAAGGTGACGTCGTTGCGATGGCTGGAGACGGCATCAACGACGCGCCGGCTCTGGCACTCGCAAACG
>Ga0310890_10000209_pt1 | contig 17230 bp, 14 predicted proteins | sample T20D3metaG_FD_203751 | JGI IMG/M metagenome (GOLD analysis project Ga0310890, IMG submission 203751) | Lab incubated soil microbial communities from West Virginia University Organic Research Farm, Morgantown, WV, United States - T20D3 | ecosystem: Environmental > Terrestrial > Soil >... | reverse complement strand
ACCACGCGCTACGACGACACATCAAGAGGCGCGAGCGCCGCGCGTCTTCCGGCCAGGACGCGTCTCAGGCCGACCAGGACGCGCCTCAGGCCGTGCAGGGCGCGCCTCGGGCCGCCCTGGCGCCGCGCTGACTGCCGTCGTCGGCCGGCGTCGGTGGCTCAGGATGATGGCGATCGCCGATGCGATGAAGACGGTGGAGTACGTGCCGCTGATGATGCCGACGAGCATCGTGAACGCAAAGCCGCGGAGCACCTCGCCGCCAAACAGATACAGCGACAGCACTGAGAGAAACGTGGTGCCCGCGGTGATGACCGTGCGCGCCAGCGTCTGGTTCACGCTCGTATTGACCACCTGCTCCAGCGGTTCGCGCCGCATCGAGCGCAGATTCTCGCGGACGCGATCGAAGATCACGATGGTGTCGTTCACCGAATAGCCCGTGATCGTCAGGATGGCGGCCACTACGTTGAGCGACAACTCGTACCCGAAAAACATCAGAAACGCAAGCGTGACGAAGATGTCATGGAACGTCGCGGCAATCGCGCCGACGGCAAAGGAGAACCGGAAGCGAAACGCGATGTACAGCGTAATAGCGACGATTGACGCCAGCGTGGCGTAAACACCGCGCCGCTGCAGCTCTGCGCCGATCACCGGCCCGACAATTTCGGTGCTGATGACCTCGAAGCTGGGTAATCCGGCTTTCTGCAGCGATTGCACGATCTGCTGCGAACCCTGCTCCAGACTGGTGCCCTGCTCCGACGCCTGAACCTGGGGAAGCCTGATCATCCACTGGGCCTCGCCGGGATCTCCGTACTGCTGAACGACCTTTTCGCCCGGGAGACTGTCGACCGCCTGGCGAACCCGCTCAGCGGTCACGGGCTGGTCGAACTTTACGATGACGATCGTCCCGCCGGAGAAGTCGATTCCGAGCGGAACGCCACGCGTCGCCACCAAGGCGAGGCCGGCAATGATGACGAGGAGCGACAGCCCGATGGCGTACCAGCGCCACCGGATGAAGTCGAAATTCGGAGTCTGGAAAAGCTGCATAAGCCTAAATACTCAGCGTCTGCGCCTGCGCGCGGCGCGACAGCATCAGCTCGAACATCGTTCGCGAGACGAAGACGGCAGTGAAGACGTTCGACGCAAGGCCGATGATCAGCGTGATGGCGAACCCACGGATGGGACCGGTGCCGAACTGGAAGAGGAACGCCGCGGCAATCAGCGACGCCACGTGCGTATCGAGAATGGTGAGGAAGACGCGGTCGAAGCCAGCGGCGACCGCCTGCTTGACTCCTTTCGCCGTCTGCAGTTCCTCCTTGATGCGCTCGAAGATCAGCACGTTCGAATCGACGCCCATGCCGATGGTCAGCACAAACCCTGCGAAACCTGGCAAGGTCATCGTCGCACCCAGGTAGGCCATCATGCCGAGCAGGATGAGGAGGTTCACCACGATTGACGTGAGCGCGTTGAAACCCGCCAGCTTGTAGTAACCCACCATGAACAGTACGACGAGCACGAGGCCGCCAATCGCTGCCGTCACCCCCGCCCGGATCGAATCGGCGCCGAGCGATGGCCCGACCGTCCGTTCCTCGAGAAAGTCCATCGGCGCCGGTAACGCGCCGCTGCGGAGAACAAGAGCCAGGTCCTGAGCCCGCTGCTGATCGAAGCCGCCGGTGATCTGACCCTGGTCGGTGATGCGTGATTGAATCACGGGCGCAGAGATCACCCGGTTGTCGAGAATGATTGCGAGCTGCCGGTTGATGTTCTGCTCAGTCAGCTGGCCGAAGCGGACCGCGCCATCGCGGCTGAGCGAGAATCCCACCGCGGGCAAGTTGTTCTGATCGAGCGAAGGCTGCGCCGTCCGCAGGTCGCGTCCCGTAATCGGCGGAACGCGGCGCACCACGTAATAGACCGTGCCGGGCGTTCCTCCACCGGCGGCGGCAATATCTTCCGATCCGGGCACGACCACAAGGTCGGGAGGCAAGGCATTGTTGTATGCCTGCTTCGCCGCTTCCTCGCTTGGAAACGGCCCCATCTCGACGATCTTCAGCTCGAGCAGCGCCGTCGAGCGAATGATCTCCTTCGCGCGCTGCACGTCGGTGACGCCCGGCAACTGCACCAGAATCTGATTGACCGGTCCCTGCCTCGCCACGATCGGCTCGGCGACGCCGAGCTCGTTGACGCGCCGCTCGATTGTCTGGAGCGCCTGCGCAACGGTGGCCTCCCTGAGCTGACTCGCAATGTTCGGACGCATCGTGTAGGTGTAGCGGCCTGCCCCCGGGGCGCGGGCGTATACGGTATCGACTTCTACCGCGGCCTGCCTGAAGCCTGCGTCGTTCTGAACCCCTTCCACGATGAATTCAGTCGGGCTCGTCACCTCCAACTTGGCGAATTGAACGTTCGCCGCCATCAGCCGCTCGCGAAGGCGTTCGACGGTCGTCTCGGTCTCGATCCGCAGGGCGGCATCCGTCTGTACGCGCATGACCAGGTGCACGCCGCCCTTCAGGTCGAGGCCCAGATTGACTTTCTGGCTCGGTGGATAGAACGCCCACACCGCAAGCGCGATGACGGCGCCAATGACGATCAATCTCCAGCGCAAGTTCTTGTTCACGACTGACTCTCCGGCGCTATTGGCTCTTGCCCCTGATATCCGACGATGGCGTTGCGGGAGACCTCAACGCGCACGTTGTTGGCCACCTGCAGCTGGATCGATTGTTCGGCCAGCCGCGTAATCGTCCCGAACAGGCCACCGGAGGTGACAATCCGATCGCCCACCTTCAACGCCGCAAGGAACGCCTGCACCTTCTGCTGTCGCCGCCGCATGGGCATCAGGATGACGAAATAAAAAATGCCCAGGACGAGCACAAAAGGCATGAGCTGCACCCATGCGCTCGGGGCACCCGGCGACGGCGCGCCCATGGCCAGCAGGACGGGGATATACGAATTCATGAGTCGACCGACAGGCGCCCCACGGAACGCCCATCAGGCCGTTCCGGAAGACAACACCGAGCGAAGGAACTCCTGCCTGAACTTCTCAAAGGTCCGAAACAATATAGCCTCCCTGATCCTCTGCATGGTGTCAAGGTAGAAGCTGAGATTGTGCAACGTGTTAAGGGCACCCGCGCTCATCTCGCCCGCCATGTACAAGTGACGTAGATACGCCCTGGAATGGCGGCGGCACGTGTAGCAGCCGCATTCCGGATCGAGCGGGCCATCGTCCTCTGCGTACTTGGCGTTTCGGATGTTGATTCGCCCTTGACTGGTGAACAGCTGGCCATTCCGGGCGTTGCGGGTCGGCAGCACGCAATCGAAGAGGTCGATCCCACGGCCCACGCACTCCACCAGGTCTTCCGGAGTTCCCACGCCCATCAAGTAACGGGGCCGATCGATTGGCAGCCGGCGTGTGGTGTCGGCGGCGAGCTCATACATTCGCTCGCTCGGCTCGCCGACGCTCAAGCCACCCAGCGCGTAGCCTTCGAACCCGAGCCCGACGGTCGTCTCGGCGCTCTCGTCTCGAAGGTCCTGGAACATCCCGCCCTGCACGATGCCGAATTGCGCCTGGCCCGAGTTGAAGTCCGCAGACCGGCCAGGATTCTGTAGCTCGAGAAACCGCCGCCGGGATCGCTCACCCCAGCGAAGTGACCGGGCCATGGCCTCGGCGGCCTGATCCCGGGTGGCCGGATACGCGATGCACTCGTCGAGAGCCATGGCAATGTCGGAGCCCAACCGCGCCTGAACATCGGTGGCACGTTCAGGGGTGAGCAGATACGGGGTCCCATCGAGATGCGATTGAAAGTGTGCTCCTTCCTCGCTGATCGCTCGCCGCTGCGCCAGGCTGTACACCTGAAAGCCTCCGCTGTCGGTGAGGATCGGACGGTCCCAGCCGATAAAGCGATGGAGACCTCCACGCCGCGCGATGAGCTCGTCGCCTGGACGAATCAGGAGGTGATAGGTGTTCCCCAGAATGATTTCCGCGCCCGCTTCCTCGAGCTCGCGATGATGGACCGCCTTGACGGCTCCCTGCGTGCCGACCGGCATGAACGCCGGTGTCTGGACGACCCCATGCGGGGTCCGCAACTCGCCGTGCCGGGCTGTCCCGTCGGTCGTCCGGAGCGTGAAGGAGAAAGCGGCCACACCTTAAGATATAGGTTCAGGTGAAAAAACTTCGCGTCGGCATCATTTACGGAGGCCGGTCCGGCGAGCATGAGGTGTCGGTTGCCTCCGCGGCGTCGATCTTCAGACACCTCGACGCGACCAAGTACGAGCCTGTCCCGATCCGGATCGAGAAGACCGGCCGGTGGACGCTCGGCGACAAAGTCCCACAGGCACTGTCCGCCGCGGCAGTGCTCGAGCAACGATCTTCGGAAGCCCTGCAGATTGTCGAACCTTCGGCAGCTGTCGCGGTCACGGGCGTCGACGTGGTATTCCCCGTGCTTCATGGCCCATATGGCGAAGACGGAACCGTTCAGGGCCTGCTCGAGCTCGCCAACGTCCCATATGTCGGGGCGGGAGTGCTCGGCTCGGCGGCGGGCATGGACAAGGCGGTGATGAAGACGCTGTTCGCGGCCAGCGGGCTGCCGATCGTCGCGCACCTCGTTGCACTGCGCCCCGAATGGGAGCGCGGCGCAGGCGACGTCACTCGACGTGTGGCCGCGACCCTGGGGTTTCCCGTATTCGTCAAGCCGGCGAATCTCGGATCCAGCGTGGGGATCTCGAAGGCGCGAAACGAATCGGAATTCGTCGAAGCGATGGAGCTGGCCCTGCAGTTCGACCGCAAGATCGTGATCGAGGCCGGCGTCGCTGACGCGCGAGAGATCGAGTGCGCCGTGCTCGGCAACGACGAGCCCAAGGCGTCGACCGTCGGCGAGATCATCCCTTCGCGCGAGTTCTACGACTACGAGGCGAAGTATCTGGACGAGGGATCGGAACTGCTGATTCCTGCCCCGCTGAGCGCGAATCACACTGCGCAGATCCAACGCTTCGCGGTTGAGGCGTTCCGTGCCGTCGAGGGCGCGGGCATGGCGCGTGTAGATTTCTTGATGTCGCGCACAACTGAGCAGATCTACGTGAACGAAGTGAACACCATCCCGGGATTCACGACGATCAGCATGTATCCGAAGCTCTGGGAGGCGTCCGGACTTCCATACTCCGCCCTGATCGACCGCCTGATCGAGCTCGCACTTGAAAGGCACGCCGAAAAGCAGCGGCTGCGCACAAGCATTAATTGAAGCGACTTCTTTTTACGTTCAGCATCGCCTTCACGTTATTTCTCCAAGCTGAAGCGCAGCAGCCGCCGCCAATTCGTGGGCTCACCGGCGTGGACGAGCTCGCGCGCGTGTACGACGCCATTCTCGATGCCCGCTTCGAGCGAGTGCCCGTGATGCTTCAGCAAGCTTGCGGGCCGGCTCCCCGTGAGGCCTGCCAGCTTCTCGACGCGGTCAATACCTGGTGGCGAATCCAGCTGGATCCGTTGAGCACGACCCGCGATGCGGAGTTCGAGTCGAAGATCGAAGCAGCTGTTGCCGCAACTCGCGCGTGGACAGCGCGGGAACCGCAGCGAGCCGAGGCGTGGTTCTACCTTGGGGGCGCCTACGGGGCCAGGGCCCAGTGGTGGGTGCTGCGCGGCCGACGGCTGGCCGCAGCTCGCGACGGTCGCCGCATCAAGGAGGCGCTTGAACGGGCGCTGGCTCTGGACCCGGGAATGGCGGACGCGTACTTCGGACTCGGTCTCTATCAGTACTACGCGGATGTGGCGCCGAGGGCGCTGAAGATGGTCCGGTGGATCATGCTGCTGCCCGGGGGAAATCGCTCGGCGGGGCTGGAGCAGATGTTTCGCGCACGCGACACTGGCCGTCTTGTGCCCAGCGAGGTCGACTATCAGCTCCACATCATCGACGTGTGGTACGAAAAGCAGCCGGCGCGTGCCCTTGAGCTGCTTGGCCGTCTCCGGACGCGGCATCCGCACAATCCGCATTTTTCGCAGGCCATGGCCGAGATCCAGGACTTCTACCTCGACGACACGGCCGCAAGCCTCCGCACGTGGACAACGCTGCTCGAAGCCGCGGAGCATGGTCAGGTCGCGGAATCCCCGCTGGCGCAAGCGAACGCACGTCTCGGCATCGCCTCTCAGCTCGACCAGCTCTCCCGCGGCCAGGCGGCGCTCGAGCACCTGCACGCCGTCATCGACGCACGACCGGCAGCGCCGTTCGCCGTCATCGCGCGCGCCCACCTGCAACTCGGTCAGACGCTCGAGCATCTCGGCCGCAACACCGAAGCCACTGCCGCTTATCGCGCGGCAATAGCTGCTGCAGGTCGCAACGACCCGCTGGAGATCGCTACGCGCGCACGTACGTCGTTGCGCGCGATCGAACGATCGTCACGATCGTCGACGACGCAGTGAAGTTCGATCGCGGTTGATCCGACACATTCATTCAACGGGCGAGAACTTGACAGCGCGAACGCGAATGGACGTGGGGTCGCGGCGCGTTTTTTGACAACAAGCGCGCTTTTATGCTTGACATCAAGGGATTCTCACCCATAATCTACATCTGGTATGAGGGTTGATGGCTCAGCCCACCAGTTGTGACGGTCACGTTGGCTGTCAGAGGTTGAGTCAGGACGACCTGAGGAGAAAACAATGGCGAAGAAAGCTGCCAAGGGCGGGAAGAAAAAGGCCGCGAAGAAGCGGTAAGACTTCCTCCGGAATTTACGGGGTGCTCATGGAGCACCCCATTTTTTTACGTTGTTCTCGCCCCACAGTTTCCTGAGTTGCTGCTCTCCTCATCGCGCTCATCACGGGAGAGCCCACGAAGCGAGACCGCCGATGCTCGGGCCGACGTGCCAGGCGGCAGAGTGCGCCGGGTGGTCGGGCGGATTTACTCGCAATCAAACCACCGAAAGGGGGGATTAAGCGATGGCGAAGAAGGCTAAGGGCGGCAAGAAGAAGGCGGCGAAGAAGAGATAACGCCAGCTCGCCATGAACAGGGGGTGTGCCTGTGCGCGCCCCCTTTTTTCATGTACACGTAACTTTTGACTTAATCGATGACCCCGTCCGAGATGCGAACGCGGCGGATGACATCGCCGGGGACCAGCCGATCCACCACATCCATACCGTTCACGACATGCCCCATCACCGTATAGCGACCGTCGAGGTGCGGCTGCGGTGAGTGCGTGATGAAGAACTGGCTGCCCCCCGTATCCTCCCAGTCGAGTGCCATCCCGACTGTCCCGCGCAGATAAGGGCGCATGTTGATCTCGTCCCGAATCGTGTAGCCGGGGCCACCCTCGCCGTCCCCGCGCGGGTCGCCGTCCTGCACGACGAAATCGGCAACAATGCGATGGATGGCGATCCCGTCGAAGAAGTTCCGCCGCGCAAGCCCCACGAAGTTCGCCACCGTGAAGGGTGCATCGAGAATGGCCAACTCCAGCTCGATGACACCGCGATCGGTCTCGATGTAGGCATGCGGTGAAAATTTGGGGCTAATCATCCACTGCCGCTCTGCTTCGGTGAGAGGACGGACAGGAGCTGGACGGATAGCTTCGTCCACCGCTGCATCGACGCTGCCGCGCTCACGATAGATCGTCAACGCCCGCACACGAACGGCCCAGTCACGGTCGCGCAACGCTTCCTGAAGCAGCGGCTCGGCTGCACGCGGATCTACCTGGTTCACCGCTGTGAGGATTGCGCTGCGCGCGACATAGGTGCTGTCGCCGGCCGCTTCGCGATAGGCCTCGACAAGCGCTGCCCCTGCCCCCTGCGCCTTTATCTGCGCGAGGCCGTTGGCGGCCGCCGCTCGCACGGCGAAGTCGTCGCTCTTCAGCCGCTCAACGAGAATCTTGTCGACACCCGACGCCTTGGCCGCAACAAGCGCCGACAGCACAGCCGGCACCACACGTGGATCGCGATCCCCGAGCAGCGCCAGGAGCGCGGGAACACCCTGTCCCGAGGGCAATGATGCGAGGGCAGCGGCCTGCGCGGTGCGAACGGTCCAATCCCGGTCCTCGTCCAGACCCGACAGCGTGACGAGAAAGCCTTCCGGGTCTATTCGCGCAAGGCTGCGCATCGCGAGACCGCGAATCGTCGGAGACCTGTCCGAGAGCAGGTCGAGCATGACATCCAGACTGTCGTGTCCCGCGACCGCGGCCAGTGCAGTCATGGCCTCGACGCGAAGGAGCGAATCGGCCTGCCCGTCGGCCACAATGCGCGTGAGAACGGGTGCGGCGGCCGCGTCCTGGATAGCTGCAGCTGCGCGAATCGCCTGCACGACAACGGCCGGGTCGGCCGCGCGACGCTCGATGATTTGGCGCAGGGCAGCGGCAGCCGACGTAACCTTCATGACGCCGAGCCCGCGTGCGGCAAAGGCAGGTGAATAGCGGCCCGGTGTGTCGAGGAGCGCGATGAGGGCAGGCGCGGCGCGCATATCGGCGAGCCGCTGCAGCGCGTAGGCGACCGGCCACCATGTCGAAACGGGCCGACCTGAGGCATCGAGAGCCGCCGCGGCTAGAGCCTCGTACGATCCGAACCGGACGAGCGCGTACAAGCCAAGCCGCGCCGCCTCGACGGGCGGCGCCAACGGATACGCAAGATCGTCAGAGGCAATCGACGCCAGGGCTCCGGCCCGTACGTGCCGCAGCACCATGTCGCTGACCGCCGTCGCATCGGCGCGCACACCCAGCATGCCCAAGGCCTCGGCGGCGCGCCCTCCTACCAGAGGATCCGAGTCGGCAAGGGCAGCAAGCAGCGGAGTGCGGGCCGAGGGGTCGCCGACAAGGCCAAGCGCAAACGCCGCCATCTGGCGCACTTCTGGCTCTGAGTCGGCACTCAACAACTTCGTCAGGGGCTCAATCGCATCGCGCAAGCCAACGCGGCCGAGCGCTAGGGCGGCGCGGCGTCTGACGCGCGCCTCCGAATCGCCGAGCAGGCGAATGAGGTCCGAAGGGGCCGGAGGCGCGACTATGGCTGGCTGAGTGCGCGTCGCAGGAACGAGAACGACGGGAGGTGGAGGATTCGGATCGCGCAGCAGACGCTGGTCTTCAAGCCGCAGGATCCATCCGAGCTTCTCTTCCCACGTGACGACCGGCGGTGCGACGGAAACCGAAGCAGGAGGAGACGACGCCGGCGGAGCGGTCGCACAGGACGCGACCAAGACAACGAGACCGAACACCACAAGGCCGCAGGCCGCAGGCCGCAGGCCCAAGCCACAATCATCGTCAGTCCTGTTTGTGACTCGTGACTTGTGGCTTGTGACTCGTGACTCGTGCATCCTCGCTCGGATGATAGCATGCAGCCACCGGCGCCTCAGGCTCGGCTCTGGCACATGTCATTTCAATACATCGCGATCGAAGGCCCGATCGGTGTCGGCAAGACATCGCTAGCTGAGCGCCTGGCGTCGCGGCTCGACGCGGCCTTCGTGCGAGAGGAAATGGAGAACCCATTCCTCGCCGATTTCTACTCGGGCCGGCCAGGTGCGGCCCTGCAGGCGCAGCTCTTCTATCTGCTGAACCGTCATCGTCAGCAGCTGACACTCCGCCAGGGCGATCTCTTTGCACAAATGACCGTCGCCGACTATCTCTTCGATAGGGACAAAATCTTCGCTTACCTGAACCTCGACGACAACGAGCTGTTCATCTATCAGCGGCTCTACGAGCTTCTGGCGCGCGATGTGCCGTCGCCCGATCTCGTCGTCTACCTTCAGGCGCCGAGTGACGTCCTCGTACGGCGCGTACGCGATCGGGGCAAAGACGCGGCGGACGAGACGCCGATGCCCGAGGCGAACTACATTCGCGAGCTCAACGAGGCGTACCAGCACTTCTTTTTTCACTACTCGACGACGCCCTTGCTGGTGGTTGAAACGTCACAAGTCGATCTGGCGGCGAGCGATGGTGCCGTCGACGATCTGCTCCGCCAGATCCGGACGATGAACCGGGGGACGAGATACTACGTGCCGAGGACGTAATTCAGGTAATCTCCTGCAATGGCGTGGTTCAAGAAGGCGCGCAAGCGGATGGAATCGGCGACGGCGGAAAAGCCGAGCCGCGTGCCGGAAGGTCTGTGGGTCAAGTGTCCCGGGTGCGGCCAGATCCTGTACAACAAGGACCTCGAAAACAATCTGAACGTCTGCCCCAAATGCGCGCACCATTTCCGGATCAGCGCAAGGGAGCGGCTGCAGGTCCTGTTTGACGAGGGAATCTGGACCGAGTACCACGTGCAGCTTGCCTCCAACGATCCGCTGCACTTCACCGACACCAAAGCGTACCGCGACCGCCTGCGCGCAACCGAAGACGCGATCAAGATGAAGGATGCGGTCATCGTCGCGACCGGCCGCCTCGACAGCATCGACGTGGTGGTCGCCGCCATGGAGTACGCATTCATCGGCGGCAGCATGGGCGTCGTCGTGGGAGAGAAGATTACGCGGGCAGTAGAAATGGCGCTCGACCACAAACAGCCGCTGATCGTGGTGTCGTGCTCGGGCGGCGCGCGCATGATGGAGGGAGTGCTGTCGCTGATGCAGATGGCCAAGATCTCAGCAGCGCTCGCGCGGCTCGATCGGGCCGGAGTGCCGTTCGTGTCGGTGCTTACCGATCCGACAACCGGCGGTGTCACCGCGAGCTTTGCGATGCTCGGCGATCTCAATATCGCGGAGCCAAAAGCCCTGATTGGCTTTGCGGGGCCGCGCGTCATCGAGCAGACGATCAGGCAGAAGCTGCCGGAGGGATTTCAGCGCAGCGAATTCCTGCTCGAGCACGGCATGCTCGACATGGTGGTCGACCGCCGCGAGATGAAGTCGCTGCTCTCGCGCGTGCTGCACTTCATGGGCTCGGCACCGGTCCCGCCCCAGCCGCCGCCGGTTGCTGTCGCCGCGGCAGCCGACGCGGAACAGGGCTGAGTTGCTCGACCGGCTGTTCGCGCTCGAGACGTTCGGCATCAAGCTCGGTCTCGAGAACATCTCACGCCTCTGCGCCGCGCTCGACCACCCCGAACGGTCGTTTACGGCACTTCACGTTGCCGGCACCAACGGGAAGGGGTCTGTCACCGCGATGGCGCACGCGGCACTCGTCGCAGCAGGCATCCGCGCGGCGAGGTACGTGTCGCCGCATCTGGTCGACCTGCGGGAGCGGTTTGTCATCGGGAACGAACCCGTTGATGCCGCCGCGCTCGAAAGCGCCGCACAAGACGTGCTCGACTGTGCCGACCGCCTTCGCGCGGCCGGCGATCTGCCGGTGCATCCGACGTTCTTCGAAGCGACGACCGCCATCGCGTTCGAGCTGTTCCGACGCGCCCACGTCGCGGTTGCGGTGATAGAGGTTGGCCTCGGCGGCCGATTCGATTCGACCAACGTGGTGCCTGCGTCGGCGGGCGCCATTACGACGATCGGCTTCGATCACCAGGAGCTCCTTGGCGATACGCTCGAAGCCATCGCGTACGAAAAGGCCGGCATCATCAAGCCGGGAATGCCGGTGGTGGTCGGCGCCTTGCCCGAGCAGGCGCGTCAAGTAGTCGCAGCAGTCGCCGACGATCGACGCGCCACTCTAATCGAAGCGGCGGCGAACGCCACGGTGGAGTACCAGATGCACGACGGACGGGGCACCGTGGCTATCGAAACGCCGGACGCACACTACGGGCCGGTGATCCTGGGCCTGCGCGGCGAGCACCAGGTGCAAAATGCGCTGGTCGCCGTTCGCCTTCTCGAAGCCGCAAAACACAAGGTCGCGATTCCGCTGCCGCGAGACGCCATCGAGCGCGGCCTCGTGGACGTCGATTGGCCCGGACGGCTCGAGCTGATTCGAATGCCCGATGGGGCGCAGGTGCTGCTCGATGCCGCCCACAACGGCGAAGGCGCACAGGCACTCTCTGCCTATCTGGAGCGATGGCACCCGGAACGCCCGGCGCTCGTCATCGGGATGATGCGCGACAAGCACGTCTCGGACATCGTTGACCCCCTGCTGCCGGCGGTCTCCTCGATCATCGCAACCGCCGCCGACACACCGCGGGCACTTGCAGCGCGAGAACTGGCCATGCGGATCGCCGCGCGGGGGGCATCCAATGTGCGCACCGAACCAGATCCGGCGAAGGCGGTCGAGCACGCCCTCGCGACGAGCCGCAGCGTGTGCGTGACGGGCTCCATTTTTCTGATTGGGGCCGTTCGCGACCGTCTTCGACGCCGTGCTATCCTGCGGTAATTCTTCGAGATCCAGCCAAGGGTTGCCCCTTGTGATTCCGCCATTCGTGACGATGAAGGTGAAAGCCCTTGGCTCGGTAACCGGTCTCTCTTGGGCGCGCGTGGCGCCCGTCGTGGGCTTTTCGCGGCTGCTCTTTTGCGCTCTTTGTACGTGTGCGGCCCCGGCGCTGGCCCAGACGACGCCATCGCCACCAGGTGCACCGCCGGCCCAGACGACGCCGCTAGGCGCAGCGCCGGCCAGGAACGACCCGTTCTTCGGCACCTGCACAAGCTCCACCCAATGGCATTACGAGCAGATGTCCGTGGACCACGTCCGTCTTACCGGCCAGGTGCAGGTCGAATGTCCGCAGATGGCATTTTTCGCGGACGTTATTGACATGTACACAGATCCCGAGCTGCGCATCGTCGCCACTGGCAACGTCGTGTTCACCAATCCCGAAGGGCGCCTGGCCGCCGAACGCGTCGACTTCAACGTTGTGAAGGGAACAGGTACTTTCTACGTCGCCTCCGGCATCATGTCGCTCGGCGAAGAAGTCGACCGCGCGCAGTTCGGCAATCAGGAGCCGGAGGTCTATTTTTACGGCGATACAATCGAGAAGCTCGGGCAGCGCAAGTACCGGTTGACCCGCGGAGGCTTCACCACATGCGTCCAGCCGACGCCACGATGGGAAGTCACCAGCGATTCCGTTGTGCTGACCCTGGACGACTACGCAATTGCGCGAAACACGGTGCTCCGAGTGAAAGGAGTACCGATGCTATACCTGCCGCTGCTCTATTACCCAATCAAGAGTGACGATCGGGCCACCGGTTTTCTGCTTCCCACGTACGGCACGTCGACGCTGCGCGGCCAGAGCCTCAGCAACGGCTTCTTCTGGGCGCTCGGACAGAGCCAAGATGTGACATTCGTTCATGACTGGTTCACGAGGATCGGGCAGGGAGCAGGCGCCGAATATCGATATGTGGCCAGCCAGAACTCATACGGCAACGTCCGCGTCTATCGCCTCGACCAGCACCAGGCGGAATTCCGGCAGAACGGACAGGTGACGCGTTTGCCGGACCAGTCTTCGTATCAGGTCACCGCGGCCGGCAATCAGATGTTGGGCACCTCGGTACGCGCACTGCAGCGCATCGACTACGCCACCAGCGTCGTGGCGCAACAGCTTTACCAGCAGAATCTCTACCAGGCATCCAATGCCACGCGAACTATTGAAGCCGGCATCTCGGGCAACTGGGGTGCCCTTACGGCCGGTGCGTTCTTTCAGCGCACGGAGACTTTCACGGGGACGGACTCGTCACAGGTGTACGGGAACACGCCGCAGCTCACCGCCTCGGTGGCGCCGACCAGGCTGTTCGGATTGCCAGTTTATGCGTCAATCAACAATGACTTCAGCTATTTGCCGTTCCGTGAAATCAATGACGGGGAGGTCGAGGATGACAGGAGCCTTGCGCGGCTCGAGGTTTCGCCGACGGTGCGGGCGGCCCTCTCGCGTCTCAGCTTTCTCACGCTGAACACCAGCGCGTCATATCGAACAACCTACTTTTCGCGGAGTGCGGATGCCAGGGGCGACGTGATCACCGAGCCGCTGACGCGCCGGTATCTCCTGGTGCGATCGGATGTCATTGGTCCGGTATTCTCAAAGATCTGGGATACGCCGGGCAGCCGTTTCAGCGAGCGCATGAAGCATCTGATCGAGCCGACGTTCGCGCTCGAATACGTCCCCCCCATCGACAATGCGTCCCGCGTCCTGAAGCTCGCGGACTCGAGCGACGTGATTCTTGGCAACACCGCACGGGTCACTTACGGGCTCAACAACCGCTTCTTCTATCGCGCGCGCACCTCCGGAAGTTCGGCCGGTTCGACGGTTCAGTTTCTGACGGTCGGCATAGCGCAGACGTACTACCTCACTAGGCTCTCGAGCCTGAACGACACGCAGTATGCCAGCGCGTTGAACCGATCGCGTTCGGTGGATCTGTCTGCCGTGGCCGTGAACGTCAGGCTGACACCTTCGCCGGCGCTCGAATCGACGACGCGGCTCGAATACGACGTGAACGGCGCAGGGCTCCTCGCGATGACAACCGGAGGAACCGCTCAGGTCGGCGTTGGCTCGACCACGGTGAACTACAGCCGTCAACGCCGAGGTCAGCGTTCAACGCCGGAGAGCTCGATGACCTGGACGAACTCGCTCAGGTTCCTGCAGGGACGAGCGACGGGAGCGTACTCGCTGACATGGGACATCGGCCGTTCGAGCATTCTCAATCAGAGCGTCGGCATGTCATATCTCGCGCAGTGCTGCGGCATCCAGGCCGAATTCCAGAAATACAACTTTCCGCAGTCGCGATCGGACTTCCCGGTTTTTTCGGACCGCCGATTCAACGTGTCGTTCGTGCTGGCGGGCATCGGGAACTTCTCGAATTTCCTTGGCGCCTTTGGAGGCCTGGTCGGCCAGTGAAGGGGCTGATTCTCAGCGGCGGCAAGGGTACCCGCCTGCGGCCACTGACGTACACGAGCGCCAAGCAGTTGGTACCAGTAGCCAACAAGCCCGTCCTGTTCTACGGGATTGAGGCCATCGCGGGCGCGGGTATACGCGACATCGGGATCGTCGTCGGCGAGACGCAAGCGGAAATCCGAGCGGCTGTGGGCGACGGCTCGAGATGGAACGTTCGTGTCCAGTACATCGAGCAGGACGCGCCGCGCGGCCTCGCCCATGCCGTCAAGATCAGCCAGCCGTTCATCGGAACGGATCCGTTCGTGATGTACCTCGGCGACAATCTGCTGAACAAGGGCATCACGCATTTCGTCGACCAGTTCGCACGTGAGAAACCCGCGGCGCAAATCCTGCTCGCGCGCGTACCCGACCCGCAGATGTTCGGCGTCGCGGAGCTCCGCAATGGCAACGTGGTGCGCCTGGTCGAAAAGCCGAAGGAGCCTATAGGGGACCTGGCGCTGGTCGGCGTGTACATGTTCGGGTCGGAGATCTTCGACTCCGTGAACCAGATCGCGCCGAGCTTCAGGAACGAGCTCGAGATCACCGATGCGATCCAAAACCTGATTGACCGCGGCCTCACCGTGCGGCCGCACATCGTCGAGGGTTGGTGGAAAGACACCGGCAAGCTCGAAGACATCCTCGAGGCCAACCGGCTGATCCTGGACACACTGGAACGGCGCATTGAGGGAAAGGTGGACGACGATAGCCGCGTGGAAGGCAAGGTCGTCATCGAAGACGGAGCGACGGTGGAGCGATCCGTGATTCGTGGACCGGCGATCATCGGGCGCGGCGCGCGCATCGTGCATGCCTACGTCGGCCCGTTCACCTCCATCATGAACGACGTGGAGATCCGCGATTCGGAGGTCGAGCACAGCATCGTGCTCGAGGGAGCATCGCTGAGCGACCTGGCGAATCGAGTCATCGACAGCCTCATTGGCAAGAACGTTCGTATTTACCGTATTCCGCTGAAACCCAGCGCCTATCGGTTCATGTTGGGTGACAATTCTGAAGTCGGCATCAGATGGTGACTGCCCCATGACGACCCCATCGGCATACACGGCGACCGTCGCGAAACAACCCCGGATCGAAGGGGTGAAGACGAAGAGCCTGCGTTTGATTCCGGACGAGCGGGGATGGCTGCTGGAAATCCTCCGCGCAGACGACAAGGAGCTGTTCACGAAGTTCGGCCAGGTGTATCTCTCAGCAACATACCCTGGTGTGGTAAAGGCGTGGCACTACCACCGTGAACAGGTCGACAACTTCGCGTGCATTGCCGGAATGGTCAAGCTCGTGCTCGTCGACATGCGGCCCGAATCTCCCACCCATGGGGCAATCAACGAATTCTTCGTCGGCACGCAGAATCCCATGCTGGTGCAGGTTCCGAAGCTCGTGTACCACGGCTGGAAGTGCATCGGGACCGAAACGGCGCTCGTCATCAACGTTCCCACCGAGCCGTACTGCTACGACGCGCCCGACGAATTCCGCCTCACTCCCCACGATACGCTCGCATACGACTGGGCGCGCAAAGATGGTTGATGTCCTCGTCACAGGCGGCGCCGGATTCATAGGAAGCAACTTCGTTCGATACGGGCTTTCGCAGCATCCGGACTGGCGCATTACGACGCTCGACAAGCTGACCTATGCCGGACGACGTGAAAACCTTCACGACGTCATAGACGATCCGCGACACAGGTTCGTCCATGGGGACATCCTCGACGACTCGGTCAGCGGACCGCTCGTCGAGCGCGCCGACGTCGTCGTACACTTCGCGGCCGAAACGCACGTGGACCGTTCCATCCGTGCGGCTGGGGAGTTCATCCGGACCGATGTCGAGGGCACATTTGTGCTGCTCGAAGCTGCGCGGCGAGCGCCTCGACTGCGCCGCTTCGTGCAGATTTCGACCGATGAGGTCTACGGCAGCGTTCCGACCGGCGCAAGCCGCGAGACCGACGAACTCAGACCGCGCAACCCGTATGCTGCGAGCAAGGCTGGGGCGGACCGCCTTGCGTACAGCTACTGGGCCACCCACAACGTGCCCGTCATCGTCACGCGCGCGTCCAACAATTACGGTCCCTACCAGTTTCCTGAAAAGGTTATTCCGCTGTTCGTCACCAACGCCCTGGACGACATTCCCGTTCCTCTCTATGGCGACGGCATGAACGTCCGCGATTGGCTGCACGTGGACGATCACTGTCATGCCCTGGACCTCCTGGTGGAGAAAGGCCAGAACGGCGAGGTCTATAACATCGGCGGAGGCAACGAGATCGCAAACCGGGATCTTACGCATCGGCTCTTGGGGCTCGTCGGCAAGACTTCGGCGCTGATCAAGGCGGTGGTCGATCGGCCGGGTCACGATCGCCGATACTCTCTCGATTCGACCAAGCTGCGGGGGCTCGGCTGGACGCCACAAACGCCATTCGACGCGGGGCTGCAGAAGACGGTGGAATGGTACCGGCGCAACGAGTGGTGGTGGAGGCCGATCAAAGAAGGTGATGTCGCCTTCCGCGCCTATTACGAAACGCAATACGGGGGCTGAACACGCATCGGCATTTTCAGGGTGTCTAACCG
>Ga0310890_10000205_pt1 | contig 17278 bp, 14 predicted proteins | sample T20D3metaG_FD_203751 | JGI IMG/M metagenome (GOLD analysis project Ga0310890, IMG submission 203751) | Lab incubated soil microbial communities from West Virginia University Organic Research Farm, Morgantown, WV, United States - T20D3 | ecosystem: Environmental > Terrestrial > Soil >... | reverse complement strand
AACTTCAGAATTGGCTTCTGTAGAAACTTCAGAATTGGCTTCTGTAGAAACTTCAGAATTGGCTTCTGTAGAAACTTCAGAATTGGCTTCTGTAGAAACTTCAGAATTGGCATTATCCTCATTACCCGCTAGAGGAGAGGAGAGAAGCTTAGTTTTCTTTACACCCACATGACGGATAATGGCAATTTTCTTTGCAACATCCATCATTTCAGAACTCATTTTTCCCATAGTCACTTCTTTTACAAATTCATCAAGAGAGAGTATAGGAATTTTTTCAGCAAGTAATTTGGCCATAGACAGTCGGATTTCATGTTTTTTTGCGGAATTTATTCTTCGTTGACTAAAGGCTGTGGCAGATACCCTAAAAACATAACCATCTGACGTGGTGTATTCATCAACATAATTTATCATAGAACTTCCTCGTCGGATGAGACTTCGTAGAAACTCTTTAGCATATTCATGTCCTTTAAATATTGTTGAAGCCATTCCAGAATTAATTTTATCAATCTGAACAAAAATCTTAGTTTGATGTTGGGTTGGATCTTGCTTTAGCACATCATACAATGTATTTTCAATTACCCTTCCTTTTGCATTGCTAACATCGGAAATTGGGATATAATTTAGAGGGACTCTGTCAAATGCGGGCGGAGCATTTACTATAATCCATTGTTTATCTCTCCATTTATCACGTACCCTGCCCCCTCGTCTGGAACCTTTTGCCATATGCAGGCAATCCTTGAATCCAAAATATAAGTTATACTAACTCATATTTCGGACTAAGATTCACTTTAGCGCTTTTTTCAATGAATTAAAACTCAAGCATTGCTTTCCAATCTCCGTTTATCTAACAAAAATTATTCTTTGATTACCTGAAAGTCTTGCAGCTGCTAAAAATTACGAACTGAGAAATTGTCCCGACCTCACAAACAAATTAATAAACATTATAGAAAATATAAATGAAGAAATTTCATGTCTCAGATCCCAAGTATAGGGTACGATACTAGGATTAAAAAGATGATTGTTGTAATCCTTTCAATTATCCTACTGTCAATTGTTGGTTTTTCAATGATCATTGCTTATCCTAACGCATTAGCATCTACTATGGACCAACAAGTGACCAATCAAATTTTGGAATATGAGAAGTGGAATTGTGGAATAGAAAGTACACCAAATTCCAACTATTTCGTAACAGAATTTCAGGTCCCAGAGACATGTAGTATCCCCATAGCCATTACATATGATAATGCAGAGAATAAGGTATGGTTTATTTCCACTAGGAATGGAACTTTATTTGGATTTGATCCGACTAAACTGACATTTGAATCCTACAGAATACCTTTCTGGTATTCAAGAGATCTTCCTGCGGGCAATTCTTGGAGTTGGGACGTAAAACTAGATAATACGATGAATAGTCTCTGGTTCACGGATGAAAAATTAAATTCGTTATGGAAATTTGACAAAATAGAAAAGAAATTCTATAATTACCCCATCCCCTTTAGATCAGAGTTTTTTTCTACCTCTTATCCAATATCATTGGGATTTGAAAATAATAATAGTATGTATTTTGTAGGAATAAGATCTCTCTCTTTGTGGCACGGTCAAATTGATAAGATGACAAATGGAACCTCACAAGGACTGGAAGAAATACCAATTCCGCTTAAGAATGCATTTCAAACTATTCCAAACTACGAAGTAGGGTTGGGATCGTTGGCAATTGATAAGGAAAACAAAATAATTTGGATTACAGCTCTAGCGTTTGAAAAAAAAGGTGTCTTAATCAGGTACAACATAACGGATAATAAATTTGATATTTTTGAATTACCTACCAGCATTAAATCTCCAACTGGCATAGCAGTGGATTCCCACGGTAAAGTCTGGATAACAGACCACGCTACCAGTTCTTTTTACAAAATATCTCCACCAGATAACTCAAAAAACTTGACAAGTACAAATATAGAACATGTTGTAACATCACCACTTTCATCAAGAATCATTGGAATTGATTATTATGACATTTCAAACAAATCTGTGAATTTATTCAAAAATACCTTACCCTATTGGATAAAGACCACCAATGATAATTCGATTTGGACTAATGAGCACGTCGGAAATAAAATTGCAAGATTTGTCCCAGACAAAGATACCTTGATAGAATATTGGATCCCAACACAAAATATTCATTTTTCCGTATGTGATCCAGTTAATAGTAGCAAGCAATGCGGCTATTCTAATGTATTGCAATTTGACGTATCAGCAGAGTCCTCCAATGCTTCGGCGGACATTGGACCACGTATCTGGTTTACAGAACAATCAGAAAATAAGATAGGTTTTATTGATTTAGATAAAGGTATCCCCATATCTTTGTCCATTAGTCCTAAAGTAATAAGCCTGCGCAACAGTAACAATAGTATCGAAAATATTGAAATAACCGTAAACAAAAGTGACCCAATTTTAGATTTTCAAAAACACATACCACCATTAACCCACAACGACACATTCTTCTTTAAGCCAATAATCGCAGGGACATTTGTACCTAATGGAGACCTAATGGGTATGCGTGTTTCTTTTTATCCTGAAATTTTAGAAATTAAATCTCAGGATTTAATAGAAAATGAAACATCATATCTAGGGAGGGTTAATGTCACTCTAGGTGGGACGCAATATGTACCCCCAGGAAACTATTCTTTGATGATAGGTTTAGAAGGCCAAGATTTTTCTATTCTAAAGAAAGTAAAATTAAATATCTCAGGTTGACAACATGTCCCAATTTTCTCAATTGAGAATTTATGCGTCAGATGCACATCTAAAACCTGAAAAAAGTATCCGCTCATGAGGCTTGAAATAGTTTCTGTAGCTACTTCGTATTTGCTCTTTTGGAGTAGCAAAGCTCCCTCCACGAAGTACCTTTTGATTAATTGCCCATTTGTCTGTATACTCCTCAAATCTGGATTGAAAGCCTGGATACAACACATATTCAGACGAAGTCCATTCCCAAACGTCCCCGAGCATTTGATAGCACCCGCAGTGACTCTTACCCTTTGGGTAACAACCTGCTTCAGCCGGATGCCATATGTAAGAATCTAGCAGATTGGCGTGCTCATTTGTCATTGGGGTATTACCCCAAGGATAAATTGTTTTGGAATTAGATTTGCTATCCCATGAAGCAGCTTTTTCCCATTCGGCTTCTGTTGGCAACCTCTTTTTAGCCCATTTACAAAAAGCGTCAGCTTCATAATAGCTCAAGTTTACGATTGGTTCATCTATTCTAATTTCCTGAGTACCTCGAAAATCCTTTTTTTTCCATTTGTTATCGTCTTTGTCAAATACCCAATAAAGTGGCGAGTCCCAATTTTCAGACAATACCATCTCCCAGCCATCTGCCAACCAATATCGGTAATTTTGATATCCTCCTGCTTCAACAAATTCTATGAATTCCCTGTTTGTAACTAATTTGTTATCAATCTTATATTTATTCAAATATACTTTGTTTTCTGGTAACTCATTATCATAACAAAATTCTTTACCGTTGTAGCCCAGTAAGAATATACCGCTGTCAATGTGTATCATTTCCTTTGGAACTTGTTCCAAGACAAGAGGGACATTAGCCTTTCTTGGCACATAGTTATCAGAATCGTCAAGAAATCGATTATAGTAGTACTGAAAATCATAAATCATCAACTCCTGATGTTGTCTTTCGTGATTAATTGCGGTATAGATATCCAAGATTAACCCATCTGTATAGTCTTTTGGATCTTTGGTCCTCAATTTTATAAAGTCTACAAATAGTTTCTCTATTTCCTTTCTATACTTGATAGTTTGCATTACAGTGGGTCTAGGATATCTCCCTCTGTCACTTTTCTTGAGAATTGACCCGTATTTCTGATAATAGGAATTCAAATAGGAGAGGTTAAAATCGTCATCATAGTTGTTATAGCTTTTAGAGTATTTCTCTAAAATCTTGTGAAAAAACCAAGTTACATGCGCTATGTGCCAATTAGGTGGGCTTCCAAAATCGCTCGACTGCATCACTGCATCCTCAATATCCAGAGGAGAAAATAATTCCAAGGTCGTATTTCTCACATCCATGAACTCTTTGATCAACCCTTCAATTTGCAATGAGGTTTGCATACTGTATTTTAATAAATAAAAAAGTATTTTAACATAATTTACCTATTTCTGTGATCTCAAAATATCAAAGTTGAAATATCCAATAATATTATAGTAGTGTACTGATATAGTTTGGAAAACAGTGAATCACAACCATCAGGAATAGAACAAATTTCACAGGGTGACAATAGTCAAAGAAGATACCCCAATAATAGGAGCAATGGCAATGGAGGCAGCAATGGCAATGGAGGCGGTAGCTACAACAGATTTTTTAAGCCATCCCCAGTAAATGCAGGAGAAGAACACGAGATAGATATAGAATCGATGAGTAAAAGAGGGGATGCAGGTGTAGGAAGGATTCAAGGATTAGTAATTTTCGTTCCGAATACGAAAGTAGGAGACAAAGTCAAAGTTAAGATTACTCGAGTAGGAAGAGGTTATGCTACAGCAGATTTGGTAGAAGCTAAACCTGAAGAATAACCTTAAAAAACTTTTCTAGTTTTTTTCACAAATTTTCTCAATTATTTATGAATAAATGAGTTAGCGCTTGACTCATGTAATGCAGTTACCTAGGAAGGTAATAATAGGGAATAGTATTTTAAAGAATTCGGGAGAGTTCATCAAAAACAGTGAGCAGAGTATTAATAAAATTGCAATCATAAGTGGTAAAAATGTTAAAAACAAGATAGCAGGGATTATAGAAGAGAGCTTATCCGAAAGTAATCTCCAATTTGAATGGGTAATTGCAAAAGAAGCATCATTCCAACAAGTCGACTCGGTTACGAGTCTACTAAATGATCGAAACATCTCCCTCATTGTAGGTTTGGGAGGAGGCAGATGTATAGATCTAGGAAAAATGATAGCCACAAGGTTGAGAGTCTCATTTGTAAGTATTCCCACGTCAGCCTCACATGATGGAATATCTAGTCCTTTTGTTTCGCTTAAGGGAAATGATAGACCTTATTCTATTAAGGCGGATACGCCTATTGAGATAATAGGAGATTTAGATGTTATTTCAAACGCCCCCTATAGACTAATTGCCAGTGGGTGCGGAGATTTAATAGCAAAGACAACCGCCATAAAGGACTGGGAACTAGCGAGAGATCATAATAACGAGTACTATGGCGAATATGCAGCAAAGTTGGCCCAATTAGGATCTAGAATGGTTATAGATATTTCTAAGAAAATTATTAAAAACGAAATTACTGCTCAATTAACAAGGACTATAGTTGAAGGATTAATAAGTTCTGGAGTAGCGGCCGGTATAGCCGGAAGCAGTAGGCCATGTTCAGGGTCAGAGCATCTCTTCAGCCATGCACTAGAATACATTACTGAAAACAAATGTGGATTACATGGTGAAAGGGTAGGAATTGGAACTATTATTATGGCCAGATTGCATAATCTAGATTGGTTGGAGATTAAAGACTCCCTGAAAAGAATTGGTGCTCCCACAACTTCTAAGGGAATAAATGTAGATAAAGATCAAATAGTAGAAGCTTTATTGCTTGCAAAGAAAATCCGACCTGAAAGGTACACCATCTTGAACAGGCTTGATATTAGTTCGTCAAAATATCAAGACATTCTAGATGAATTAGGGATTTTAGATTGAAAAACGATCTAAACTTCGGATAAATGACAATAATAAAGTTAGGATTTTTCCTTTTTAGATTTAGTACCGACCTCTGTGGATTTGTCATCGATCTCTGTATTTTCTTTTATATCCTTATCATCCTTATCATTACTAGTATCGTTTTCCAAAGTAGAATCAATATTTTCTGTTTCCGAGGGTTTCTCAACGGTTGAAACGGAATTAGTGTATTTCTCCAAAAATACTATGGATTTTAAGGAAGGTATAAATTTGAAAATATCGGTGGATATTCCTCTTTTGATAATTTGAATACCCTCTATCAAGAATGTATTTTCAGGGAGAGATATTTCTAGTTCAGAATCTTTATTTTCATATTTAACATCTGTCAAGTCTATGGGCAACCGTCGCCTAATCAGGTTCGAAATTTTTTCACTGTCATCTTCCAGTTTTTTTACAATATTTGCGGAATATACAAGAGTCCTTCCTGCATACTTGTGGTTAAAATCAACTTGAACCCGTCCAGATCCAATAAAACGGATGATTCCGATTCTATCATCTAATTCTATTACATCTCCAATACTTACTTCATTTGCTTTTTCACCGAGTTTGCGTAACGGGATCATGCGGACTTTAGATGGATCTCGTTCCCCAAATGCCTTTGCAGGAGGAATTTCAATATTTAGCGGGGTATCGATACTAGACTCTAGTAAGGCTTCGTCCAAGCCTTTTAATACCCAGCCTTCTCCTACACCCAATAAACGCGGTTCATATTTCTTATTTGGATCATAGTCGGGGTTATTTTTAACATCATCCTCTCTAGTTGTCTCAAAAATCTCATTAGTATCTTTAATCTTAGCAGTATAATCAAGTAGAATAAGTGAACCTTTTTCCAATGTCATAAAATTCGCTATTAATTTTCCCTATATTAAGTTTGACAATAAAACAAAAAGGATTGTTTTATAATTTTGTAATAGCTTTGTTTATGGCCCCGGATGGTACCTCGATGTTCATCATTCTCAATGCAGACTCTATGGCAGACAATGTCCTCACTACATGATATTTGTTAACTTCTCCCATTGATCCGATTCTGAAAACTTTACCCTTAAGGTTCCCAAACCCTCCTGCGATTAGGATCTTAAATTCATTAGACAAGAGATCCCTAAATTTCTTGTCGTCTACTCCAGGCAAATAATTGACAGCGATAACGACATTGCTGCGTGCATCGGGTTTCGCGTAAGGAGTCAATCCCATTGCTCCCAAACCTTCGTAGAAGGCATCCGCACACCTTCTGTGTCGTTCAATTCTATTTGCTAATCCCTCCTCAAATATTAGATTAAGGGCTTCATCATAAGCATAACACAAAGGTAATGCAGGTGTAAAAGGTGTTTCATAATGTTCCTGATAATATTTAAAATATCTCTTGAGGTTAAAATAGAGAATCGGTGCAGAATTCTCTTGTATGTACTTCTTAGCCTTTGAACTTATAGAGATTGGGGAAACTCCGGGAGGAGCAGCTATAGCCTTTTGAGACGCTGTGAGACATAAATCGATATTCCATTTATCCACTGGTAATTCATCCCCACCTAATATAGATACTGAATCTGCGATAAAGAAACAATCATTTCTGGAGCACAAGTCACCTAACTTGTCCATATACCTAATTGTCGTTCCTGTTGAAGTTTCATTGTAAACTGCATACAATGCTTTGATATCCTTATGTTTGTCAAAAACTTCTTCGAATTTTTCGAATGGGGGATTCTCACCGAATGGCGATTCGATCCTTATAGATTGCCCTCCCCAGCTATCTATCAGATCTGCTAATCTTGTACTAAATTCACCATTTACTGGTATTACCACCTTATCACCTTTTTTTATTAGGTTTACTACTGATGCCTCTACTGCACCAGTTCCAGAGGAAGATAATAATACAATGTCACCTTGTGTCTGAAATAGTTTTTGGGTTTTTTCTATGATCGATCTATACAATATTCTAAAATCTTCACTTCTATGATTAATTATGGGAGCTAACATAGCATTCATTACTCTGTTGGGAACATTTGTCGGTCCTGGCAACATTACTAGATATTCCATGGCAACTTTCAAAATTAGAGGGAGCCTACCCGTTATTTATAAGTAATTCATTTGTTTTGGTCTTATATGAGGAGAGGCATTTGAATCAGTTTCAGAATAGACGAAAGAAACTAATCGATCTCATGAATACTAGGAGAGAAAACCAAAAGAATACTACTAACGTGGCTATGGTTCTTGATAAGCCCGAAGACATATTCTATCTTACGGGTTTTTGGGGGGAAGGTATTTTGGTCATATCAGAAACTTTTTCAAAATTAATAGTCCCGAAACTAGAGTATTCACGCGCTTTAAGAACGTCCAAGGATTGTGATATTGTTTCGTCAGAAAGAGGCAAATCCTTAACTGATTCTTTATTTAATCAATTGAATGTTAAATCTGTAGTTTACTATAGTAATAGTAATTATCATATCGTCAAAGAACTTGGCAAAAAAATAGGCAAAAAGGATCTTGTAGTCGATTATAACCCAGTAGAAAAACTAAGGGAAATAAAAGATGCACAAGAAATTGACAAGATAAGGAAAGCATCCAAAATAATTGATAAACTTTTTGAAGTTGCTACCAATGAAATTAGAGTAAATAGGACCGAGGAGGAAATTCAGGCCATACTTGTATATGAAGCCATGAAGATGGGTGCCAAATTTCCTTTTTATGAATTTACCTCTAACCCGTTAATAATTGCAAGTGGGTCCCAATCGTCATTTCCACATGCTGAGACATCCAGAAGGATAATTAGAAAGGATGAATTTATTGTAATAGACATTACTTTAAGTTATGATCATTATGTTTCTGATGCGACCAGAACCTTTGGAATAGGAAGGATATCAAATAAGATGAAAAGTGTTTATGAAATAGTAAAAACTTCTCAGGAAAACGGAATCAGACGATTATCAGAAACTGATAATTTCGCATTGGTTGATGCGAGCTGCAGAGATACAATTCAGAAGGAAGGTTATGGAGAATATTTTATTCACTCGACTGGTCACGGCATTGGATTAGAGGTACATGAATCCCCTTGGATAAGACCCAAAATAACTAGTCATATCCAAGAAAATATGACCATAACCATAGAGCCTGGTATATACTTGGAAAATAAATTCGGTGTAAGAATTGAAGATAGTTTATGCATAACTAAAAAGAAGAAAGGACAAATTGGACAACATTTTGATTCGCTTAATCTTAATTCCTTTGACAAAGAGTTGATTATTCTATGAATTGATTTTCAGGAAAGTAATAAAAACGAATAAAGATGACTAAATACCAACAGAAAAGAGATGTATTTGGGGATGAAGTAATTAGCTGCTCCAGTCTGAGTATTACAATGATGACCCTGCGACGAACTGACCCAATCGATCTAAATAAAAACAAACACAAAAGGTTCAGCATCATACACCTTGATATAATAAACTGATTTAAAGGGGCCAAGAACTATCTTAATATGATTATAGTAACCGACTCACATCTACCAAATGAAAGCAGCATCTTGACATAATCATTGGGAGATAAATCTCCGCCCGACCATGTTCGAAAATAAAATTTAACCGGCTTTGTCATCACCATTTCTGCGATAGGTTTAACTCCCTATCTTGCTACTCAAAGTCCATGAAGGGAAAATTGCAGTGGTTCTCACAAGAAATGAATATGGGGATTTTTTGCTTTGGAATCAACACATAAAGTCAAGAAATATCATAACATGAGTTACTCAGAGTTACTCTTTTATTTAGAATCTTCTCAGCATCTTTGGTTTCAGCAATTCTGGATGCTCTTTTAAGTATCCAATTTTCTGTAAAATATCTGTTTTGTTTTTAGGGAGAGTGCCGCCTATGGAGTATACATTAGACGCATGATTTGCTCTAAAAATAACGTTACCAGTAACAGTGATACCGTTGATCAAATTGTTCAATTCATCCAATACACCTAGATCATCAAGTGGAATGAAAGGTTCTTTGAATTTTGTATAAAACTCTTGCTCGATATCAGGTTCCATATAAAGAGTTAATGCTCCTATATAATCTGGTTCTATCTCGTTTATTACTTTGGATGTATCTTCTGCATGAACCTTGGAATAATTCTTACCACCCAAGCCCAGTATTATCATACATGACAGAATGAATCCGGTGTCTTTAGCTTTTTTACAACTGTCTACTATCATCTTAGATGTTGCTCCTTTTGTTACCTTTTTAAGTACCGTATTATTGCCGCTTTCTATGCCCAGATAAACCATATCCAACCCTGCTTTTTTTAAGGATTCCAATTCATCGTATGATTTTTCCAGTAAATTCTTAGGCATCGAGTAGCTAGATATCCTCTCTAAGTTTTTGAATTCTTTTCGTATCTTTGAGAGAATATGAATCAGTTTAGTTGTTTCCAAATTTAGCGCGTCACCGTCTGCCAAAAAGATCCGTTTGGTATCTGGAAAATAACTAGCCATCAAATCAATTTCTCTATCGATTTCGTCACTAGATCTTTCGGAATACTCTTTTGTTCTATACATATTACAAAACGAGCATTTGTTGAATGAACATCCTAGTGTAACTTGAAAAATCAAAGATTGTGATTCAGATGGTGGACGATATAAAGGATAATCATAAACCAGTTCCATAAGGTAAAATGGAATGAACCACAATAAATAACTTGTTCGATCAAATCTTTAGACCAATTTTTTACTTATTTTCGAGAAAGCAGATATCTCAGACTCTACTTACAAAAAGAATAAAATAATATAAAATCTATAGCATTTATTTGAAAAAGGCCTCAATACCTTATGCTTGACCTGTATCATAACGGAATTAGTCATTTTGTTCTTAAATTAATAATGTATCGTCACTTTCATGTTATTAGATAGCAATTGTTTTATCTTAAAAAATGTTTTACAAATCAAAAATGAAAGTATAAAAAAGAGTTAAGGATAGATTCCTACTTATTTCCTTTGAACAAATTCATTAACATTTCCAATGGATTCTTGGATTCTGTTGCATTTGTACTGTTTCCGCTTGTTGCATTGTCTGCTGCTTGTCCAACTTCACTTGCGGTGTTGTTTGCTGCTTGGCTTGCGCCTTCTGTTGCATTGTCTGCTGCTTGTCCAACTTCACTTGCGGTGTTGTTTGCTGCTTGGCTTGCGCCTTCTGTTGCATTTCCAGCTGCCTCACCAGTTTCGTTTGCTGCACTACTTAAGGTCTCTGTTACATTACCAGCTGCCTCACCAGCTTGATCCAATGCTCCTCCTATACTATTGCCAACTTGTTCCCCTAAAGATTGAGCATTTACTGATTGGGTGAAATAATTTCCACCACTACCGGCTATTAAAGAGATAATTCCTGCAAAAACGAACATCCCTACTGCATATTTAATAAAATTCATTAGAAAGTATTAGTATGGGGTTGTTTTTAAAATTTACATATAATATTTTTATAGAAAAATTAACAATTCATAAATTATATCTCAATCATATCGAATTTTTTACTACATTTTTGATATTAACCTGAGATTATTGAAAATAATACGTAGATAAATTAATTTTGAAAAAAAGTTAATGTGGTTTGATCTCTACAGGAGCAAAAAATTGGATCACTATGCTAAGTATATAAAGCCCCACAAGAAATATCCCGACGCGGATGCCGATGTATTTTTTAAACAACGGAATCAACGCTACAACAGTAATTGATGTAGCTAGCATCATCTGAAACCACAATAGCTCACTGTTAGGAATGGTAGTAAAGAACCCACCATGATACATGGCAGCTATGATTGCCACACCCAATAGTAGAGAATTATTTAGTATTTTGGACCCAAGGACATTTGCTATAGCGATTGCAGTCCCTGCAGCCCCCTTCCTGGCTAATATCATCATAGAAATTTTTTCTGGCATTTCTCCTGCAATAGGACTGATTATGACTGCTAAAACAATAGTGGATACTCCAATATCTTCAGAAAAGGTCTGAAGAGAATCAATAAATGGACCAGCAGCTACCAAAATACCAATGGTTCCTGCTACGAAAGCCAAAATAGCTTTTGTCATATCATTCTTGTTTGTTAAAATATGAACCGGAGTAGCAACTGATTTACCTTCTATGGTCTTTACAACGGCTGGTTCACTGATCTTTTGTTCTCTCTTCATCTCTATATACGCTATCAATACATAAGCTACGAACATTCCAACAAAAACGAATCCATCTATGAAATTATATCCGTCAAGCAAGAGAATTGCACTGATTAAAGCAGAGACCAATAGGAACACTTTATCAATTTTGAATGTGCTCACATCAATTCTTTTAATCGGTGCTTTTGATAACCTAGTAGTTGCAATTATTAACATTAATGCTAGACCGAGAGTCATCATCAAAATATTACTTCCAAGCCCTGCACCTATTGCAACTTCATAGAGGCCTACTGATGCCGCATAAATGACAATTGCTATTTCTGGAAGCGTTGTTGCAACACTTAGCAAGGTTCTACCGACAAATTTAGCTCCAAATCTTGTAGACAAATGTTCTGCACCGTATGATAAAACCCAGCTTGCCAAGATGAGCCCTCCCAGCCAAGCCAACATTAGTAGAAAATTCTCAATATTCAAAAACAGTTAAATTTATCGCAAAACAGCATATAAATTTAATATTTTGTCTTAAATAATTTGATAATTGAAAGGACAAATAGTCCAGTAAAATCAAATTAAACAGTACATTAAAGAATGATATGGATTTTGCTAGCAGCAATATTAATAAATACAATGAAATAAACCACTTGGTTTCAGCCAGGAAGAATTCATTTGAGGTCACTTTCAGAATGATGGAATTGAAAGAAATACAATCCGATAGTTTGTTGGAAGTAGCAGAAAATAAAGTCCTGCAAGCATTTAGGATCAATAAAAAAGAAATATTTGTCGAAGATGACGGTCTTTTCATAGAAGCCCTAAAAGATTTTCCTGGTGTTTATTCTTCATATGTAAATAAAACAATTGGAAACGTAGGTATTCTAGACCTGCTAGGCAATAAGGTAAATAGAAACGCGAGTTTCAAGTCGATAATTGCATTCCATGATGGTAATAAAATCGAATTATTTACCGGTGAAATAAAAGGTAAAATAGGATTTGAACTTACAACCGGAGGTTGGGGTTTTGATCCGATTTTCATACCTGAAAATTCTGACTTGACATTCGGTCAAATGGATATGAAAACAAAGAATCAAATATCGCATAGAAAGGTTGCTTTAGATAGGTTTCTAAAATGGTATCAATCTCAAGGCTAAAATGAGCATAAGTCCTTTACTGCGGATAAGAATCTATCCATCTTGAAATAAATCTAGCTTTGTTCTGCAAAACAACAATTCTAGATACTATACTCTCATCCATTATAGAGTAATCATCCAAATGGGTTTTTAATCCACTGGAAAACGCCCTCACCTCATCCATCTCTAACATATTTGATTCTTCTAGTCTATTTGTAGACATTCCGATATGCATGTATGATTTCAATTCAATAAAATGTGGATTTCCTATTTCAACTAATTTAGCAAAATCCTCAAGAAATATAGGATTATCGTTGAAATTTCGAATTAAAGTAAACCGTAAGACCGTGCGGGTATTAACTTGGGAAATAAAATCAAGACTCTGAAGCCATCTCTCCCATGCATTTCTATGCCTTGGTCCATTTATTTTATAGAACAGATTCTTGTTTGATGCGTTGGTGGACAAGTAGATTTGAGTTGGTAAAGCATTTTCATTGGCTAGTCGATACAACATTTCAGGTTCTTGTCCGTTAGTCACCAAAAATATAGACTTTGTGGCCTTGAGTCTGGACAAGTATTTTATTAGCTCAGGCAATTTAGGATACATAGTCGGTTCCCCTGAAAGAGAAACTGCGTAATGTTCTGGGAAAAGAGATTCATCTAATTTAGAGAAGTTAACTCCGGTCTTCCCATAATATCCAACGACCAATTTTCGTCGTTCTTCTAAAAGGTTTTGAACAATTATTTCTGGATCATCAACCAAATGGGCTGGCATTTCCATTGTATCGTAAAATTCGGTCGGTCTCCAACAATAAATGCAACGATTCTCACAATTTAGAGCTGTAGGAGTCATTTCCATGCATCTATGAGTAGATATTCCATAAAATTTGTGCTTATAGCATGACCCGCCATCAGAAAAAGATTTTTTTGTCCAATGACATAATTCTACGGCTGAATGATTAAATACTCCATATTTGGCCTTCTTTAATTTTTGTTTAGCAGCAGGTGTAATTTGGATAAGATCAGCATCAGTATTGCTGTGAGAATATATTTCACCAGAACAGCTCATCCCTTTAGTGGATGAATATAGAAATATAAGTTTTATACAGTAGCAGAAGTTTAAGACAAATTTTTGCTATGTATGTAAAGTTAAAACAATTATATATTAATAATCAATATAAAATTTTGATTCAATTAGTGGCCTTCGTAGTATAGCCTGGTTAGTATAGGCGGCTGTGGATTTCACTTAGTTTCTTAAAGAATACGGAAACCGCTTGAGGAGGGTTCAAATCCCTCCGAAGGCCCCTCGGGTCTATAAACAAATTCTCGCGGAAAAATATGTCCTACGGCGGTGACTTTCCTGGCACTTCACTCTAATTTGATAAACTAGATCTACATCATAATCGGTCACCCCTTCGCAATATCCTTGTCAATTATAGTAGAACTTTCATGAAAGTTTGAATAGTTATATCGACATTACTTTCCAAAATTCCAATAAAAATATGAGTTATTTTATTTTGTTTGGTACCTCAGATCTTTTGCCTATAGTTAAAAAAAGACCTCCGCTAGTAATCTTGTCTTGATCAATAATGTCTGAATCGATTGAACTACTAGGTCCATTTTCACTTTCACTATCGAATTCGCCTTTGGCATCTCTGTTGGGATCGACGTATGTAAGATCATCTAATCCATCATAATTTGTACTCAAGCCAAGCCCTGACCCCGCTGTTTGAAATAACATTTTAATCGATCTTAGGAATTCTTAGAATGTGGTTATCATTATAATTAATGTTTTGCCAAGTCGGAATCATATAACAATTGCTCGTGAGTTTTTATTTCTCCATGTCAATAAGTTGTATGATAAATTAATAATAATATAAAAAATAAAAATAAATCAAAATAATCTATTCCGTTATTTCGGATACTACTACGATATATGCATTATTAAAACAAGAAAAAAAATTTGTTGAATGTATATTGAAATTGCATTTTTTCCACTGAATGTCAGGTTTAATATACCACCGGAAGTTAAAAAACGTCAAATGAACAACATAATCTACACATTAAGATCGAGCTGATGAATGAACAAATGTTGATAAGAAAACAATCCGAAATAGTTTTTCATGTAGTTAAGAAATAATACTGGTGAAATCTACAACACAATTTTTCCCCAATCAATATGATGTGTGGCCAAAATAACATAACGCAAAGTCTATGTTAGGACCGGCAACAGGACTTAATTAACAAGGTTATTTCAGAACAGGGAATTTATTATTATTTTCCTGAAAAATTAATATCTTAAAGTCATATAATATGGATATGAATTCAAACAGTTCAAATGCTTTTGATAGCAAAAAACTAGAAGAATTTGTAACTCAGGCAATCAGCGATCTAGGCAGCAGTTTAGGATCCATGATGATTATTCTAGGTGACAGACTTGGTCTTTATAAGGCCCTAAGTCGATTTGGACCCATGACGTCAGAGGAGTTAGCTCATAATACGAACACAGCGGAACGTTATATCAGAGAATGGCTCGCAAGTCAGGCAGCAGCAGGATATCTAACTTATGATCCCGAAAATAAGAAATTTACTTTGTCAGCAGAGAATGCGATGGTCTTGGCAGATGAAAATAGTCCAGCATATCTCCTTGGTGGTTACCAAGTTTTAAGATCCATATTTAAAGATGAAGATAAGTTTGTAAAAATTTTTCAAACTGGGGAGGGACTGAGATGGGGTGATCATCATCACGATCTTTATGAAGGGACTGCAAAATTTTTCAGGCCTAATTATATGAGTAACCTAGTTCAATTCTGGATCCCCGCTCTTGATGGAATCGAACAGATACTGAGAAAAGGGGGGAAAGTTGCAGACATAGGTTGTGGGTATGGTATATCAACAACCATAATGGCACAACAATATCCAAATTCTCGATTCTTTGGATTTGATAACCACCTACCTTCTATTGAGGCTGCAACTGCTAATGCCAAAAACGAAAAGTTAGACAAAAACGTAAAATTTTCACAAGTTTCTGCAAATGAACCCATTGGTAACGACTACGACTTGGTGACTTTTTTTGATTGTCTTCATGACATGGGAGACCCTCTAGGAGCCTTGAAATTTGCTAAACAGTCCCTAAAACCCGATGGATCGTGTATGATAGTAGAACCTATGGCCAATGACAAAATAGAAGACAACCTGAACATGGTAGGAAGGATATACTACGCAGCCTCTTCCATAATTTGTGTCCCCAATTCCCTTGCAGATAAAGGAATTGCCCTTGGTGCACAGGCAGGTGAAAATATGGTTAGGAATTTGGCTCTCGAGGCAGGATTTACAAAATTCAGACGTGCTACTCAAACGCCGTTTAATATTATCTATGAAGCCAAATAAATATGGATTCAACCCATATCTAGTTTGATTCAATAGGGGTTTAGATTCATTGTGAGTATATCCTATTGGAAAAAAATTGTCGAATTGGTGGGAAAAATCTAAGTAGCGTCGTATTTGCACAATTGTCGGGTGACCCCCGCTGAGCTGACAAGACAACTAACGTGTAACTATTCAATCATAGACTTAAAATTAGTATATACTATCTTTGATAACTTTTGCACCTCCGATACGTTTCTATCGATATCTTTAACAAGTCCATCGCTACTTAGATTTTCATTTTTCAACTCTTTATGATACTTGCGAATCCAATTTTGAATCATATTTTTTGTTACCTCCAAATGAAACTGAATCCCAATGGCATTTTTGAATCTAAATGCTTGGATATATAAGTCCGATTCAGACAAAATTTCGGCTTCATTGGGCAAGGTAAACGTATCACCATGCCAGTGGAACACCCGGATTTCATTTCCTCGTATACTATCAAATATACTCGATTGGCCTTTACTTGTTATTCGTACTTCGCCCCACCCGATCTCTTTTTTTGGTCCTGGGTATACATTTCCTCCACAGCTAGAAGCGATTAGTTGTGAACCAAGGCAAATTCCAAAAATCGGGATCCCCAGATCGAAAGAAGAATGGATTAATTTTTTTTCTTCTAGGAGATAATCAAGGTTATCATTAACGGACATTGGTCCACCAAGAATAAAAACCGCATCGTATTCTGGTAAGTTTTGAGATCTTATTGCCTTTGTGGTGGCAAGGATTTCTTTGACCTTGAATCCGTCTGATAAAAAATAACTTTTCATGTTGCCCAAAGTCTCTATGGAAATGTTCTTTATACACAGAATTTGGTTAGTATGACCCAAATTACAGATGGTATCC
>Ga0310890_10000203_pt1 | contig 17366 bp, 15 predicted proteins | sample T20D3metaG_FD_203751 | JGI IMG/M metagenome (GOLD analysis project Ga0310890, IMG submission 203751) | Lab incubated soil microbial communities from West Virginia University Organic Research Farm, Morgantown, WV, United States - T20D3 | ecosystem: Environmental > Terrestrial > Soil >... | reverse complement strand
CCGGCAGACCGACGCGCCGCTGCTCGGAAGCACGATAAGCGAAGGACTCGTGTACCGGTTCATGCACAAGCCGCTGTCGCCGAACCGCGCAGGCATGTTCCTGGACCACGCGATACGCTGCCATGACGAGCGCAGCAAGCAGCCGAGCATCGTGCAGGTGTTGCTGCCGACCGTGACCCAGCTTCCGCCGCGGATCGAGCGACGCTACTGGTATGGCGCGGCGGCCGGCGTTCTCGCCTTGGTCGTGGGACTGGTCGTGTACCTGGTCCAACGCGAGCCCGTCGAAGCCCCGGTCGGTGAGACGCGTCCCCAGGGGACGGGGATACCGCCCGAGATCCTGCTCCCTCGCGCCGATGCCGCCCTCGAGGCAGGCCGGCTCGAGGCACCCGCGGACGACAACGCGCTCGACCTGTACAGGGAGGTGCTGCTCGCGCAGCCGAACAGCGCGGCGGCGCACGCAGGTCTCGAGCGCGCGACCGGACTCGTTCTCGCTCAGGCGCACTCGGAGTCGGTCGCGGGCCGCGCTGACGAGGCGCGCCGACTGGTACGGCGCGTCCTGACCGTCGACCCCGCGAACCCACTCGCGCTCGCGATGCAGGCGCGGTTCGAGACGCCGCCGCCGATCAATGCGGACGCAACGGAGGAAGCGGGCGAGAGCTTCATGTCGTTGCTGCGGCGCGAATTTTCGCCGCGGCGCCGCAGCACGACGCCGGCCCCAGCGCCGACACCGCGCGCCGCGACGCAGCCACCGCCACCAATCGTTGCGGATACGCGTCAGGCGTCGGCACCGGTCGGCGCTTCACCCGGCGCCGCTCCTCTGCTCCCGGCGCCCGACGAGGCGGCGGCTCCTGGACAGGCGGAGACGGCCACGTTGGCGGACGCGACCCCTGCGGTCGCCGCGACCTCCTCGGCGGCATCGCCGCCGCCGACCGCTCCTGCCGCCAACCCCGCCGGCAGCGGTCCCTCGCTGGTGCCCCTTCGCGAGTTCTCCCGGGTGTCGACCAGCCAGCCGGCGTACCCGGACGACGCGCGCCGGAAAGGTACGGAGGGGTGGGTGCGTCTGGAGTTCACCGTGAACGAGCGTGGCCAGGTGCGGGACATCGTCGTCGTCGGCGCCGAACCGAGCGGCGTTTTCGAAGATGCCGCGTCGGCGGCGCTCGCACGCTGGCGGTTCCGCCCACCGGTAGCGGCCGACGGAAGACCGGTGCCGCTGCGCACCTCGGTGCAGTTGCGGTTCCAGCTCCAGGACTGACGGATCAATCGCGCGTCGCCGGGTTCGTTCCCCTACCGCGGGCCGTGTGCTCCCGACCGAGACGCATCGCGACCAGCGCCCATACCGCCGCGAGCCCCACTCCGCACCAGGCGATACCCGACAGGCCGAGGTCGAACGCACCCTTGACCAGGGTGTGCGCCGACGCGGAGGTCGCGTCGCCGCCTCGATAGACGAAGGTGTCGATGAGGCTCTTCGCCTTGTATTTCTCCTCGCGCGTCACGACGGTGTACAGCGTGTCGCGCGATGGCCGCGTGATCGAGTACTCGCCGATGCGGCGGATCATCAGCACGCCGATCAGGACCGCGAAGGTCGGGAAGAGCGCGAGTATCCCGAAGCCGAGCAGCATCAGCAGCGGGATCGATACGATCAGCGCGCGGAAGCCGAACCAGCGGTACAACCGGCCAAACAGAAACAGCTGGATCACGAGCGAGCCCGCCTGCACCCAGAAGTCGATGCGGCTGAAGAATGCGGTCTGGGCGTCGCGGTCGGTGAAAACCTGCGCGACGAGCGCCTGCTGCTCGAGATACAGGAAGGTCGAGATCCAGGTGAGCAGGAACACGAAGAGCGCGATCAGCGCGAGATAGGGGGAGCGCAGCAGCTGCACGAAGGCGGCAAGCGAATGGCCGCCGAGTTTCGCGTCGGGGTCGACTCCGGTTGCGCCGGGCATCGCCGCCGCGATCCGACGCTGCCAGCGCAGCACGCCAACCATGAGCAGCAGCGAGAGCGAGAGTAGTCCCGCCGAGATCGGCAGCAGGTTGATGGTACCCAGCCGCTCGGCCAGGAGCTGAACGAGAAACGGGCCCGCGAGCCCGCCGAGGCTGATCCCCGCCGCAATGAAGCCGAACAGCCGGCCCGCCTGTTCGCGGCTGAACACATCGGCCATCAGGCTCCAGAACACAGCGACGACGAACAGGTTGAACACCGACAGCCAGACGAAATAGACGCGCGCGATCCAGGTGTGGTCGGCCTGCGCGTTGAACCACGCGTAGAACCCAAGGATGTTGAGCACGAAAAACAGGTACACCCACGGCAGGAACGCGGAGCGGCGGAAGCGCGAGGTGAGCCACCCGTAAAGCGGCTGTACAGCCAGCATCACGACGAAGGTGCCCCAGAAGAGCGCCGGCAATGTCGAAACGCCCGAGGTGATGCCCATGGTCTCGCGGATCGGACGGAGCACCGAGTACGCGGAAAACATGAAAAACACGCTGGTCGTCGCAAGCAGTACGCCGGCAAGCTCCGCGGGACGTGCGTTGATCGCGGCCGCGAGCCAGCGTGCAGCGCCCGATTGCCCGGGCGTCTCGACGCTACCCTCCGGATCAACCGCGGACATCGGCGGGACTCCCGAGATCGTGACGGTCCGTGCGCTCGCGATGCCGGCGGTCGCCGTAGGTGCTTTCCATCAATGCAATATCCACTGCTACCCCCGGATCGGATTGCGGATCGCGCAGGACCGGCGAGTCATACTGCCCGACGTCGCCGCTGAACACGACCGACACGCAGAATATGGCAGGCCCCGGCGACCTCGCCGGCCACTCCGAAGAACGTGAGCCGTATGGAGACGCTCCCTTTTTTTCCGGCACATCACGCTGCCGGCGGGAAGGAGCGTCCTCTTCAGGATGGAGAAAGGGAAGCGTTCCCTACGCGATGCGCTGGCCGGCCTGCTCGCCGAGCGCTCCGTCCTCGCGCTCGCGCAGCAGCTTGGTGCAGGCCTTCACGACCCGCGCATCGTAACGGCGGCCCGCCTGCGCCTGCAGCTCTTCGATGCACGCCGTGAGCGAGAGCGCCGCGCGCTGCGGACGCTGCGACATCATCGCCTCGACCGCGTCGGCGACAGCGACGATCCGCGCCTCGAGGAGGATGTCGTCGCCGCGCAGGCCGCGTGGATAGCCGGACCCGTCCATACGCTCGTGGTGCTGGCGGACGGCTTCTGCCACCGGCCACGGAAACTCGATGCGCTGCAGCGATTCGAACCCGCGATCAGGGTGGGTCTTGACCAGCTCGAACTCGGCGGGCGAGAGCTGCCCGGGCCGCCAGAGGATCTCACGCGGTATCTGCAGCATGCCTACGTCGATGAGCTGCCCCATCACCCTCAAGCCCCGGACCGTGTGGCCCGGCAGTCCCATCGCCGCGCCAATGCTTCCAGCGAGCTCCGCGACCCGGCGCGCGCGCCCGGTCTTGCACCCATCCTGAGCCTCGGAGAGCGTGGCGAGCGACTCGATCGCCCCCAGCATCACACGCTCCATGTGGTCCATCGCGCTCACGACCTCGGTGTCGGAACGACGGCGGCGGAGCACCTTCCAGAGGCCTTCGCTCACGTTCAGTGCGTGGCGCTGATCGTCCTCATCATACGGTTCGCTTTTGTCTCCGAGCAGCACGACGCCGACGATGCGACTGCCGTCGACGATCGGCACAACGAGCTGGCGCATCAGCGTAGCCGGCAGACCGGCCTGGCGCAGCGTTCCCATGCCCTGGCGGCCCTCGCGGCGCACCGAGCGCAGCGACGTGGCGCACTCCTGCAGCGCGGAGCCATCGGGCAAGCCGCCTCGCCAGCGGGTTGGCACCGTTACCGTGTCGCCGCCGCCTCCCGCCGCCCGACGCGAGGCGAGCTCGAACTGCGCGCCCTCGGGCATGGCCAGGAACATGCTGGCGAGCTCGCTGCCAGTGAGCTGCTGCAGCAGCATCAGCGTCTCGTCGAAGATCTCGCTTTCGGTCAGCGAGTGCGCGCGCTGCGTCAGGTCGAGGGTGCCGGCGATGCGGCGCTGCTCGCGCTCCCCGCGCTCGACGGTGCGGCGACGGTTGGAGATGTCGCGGACCGTCACGACCCGGCGATCGGGCAGTTCGGCGAGCGGCGCCGTGGCGATCTCGACCTCGAGAGTCGAGCCGTCGCCGCGACGCCAGCGTGTCTCGCGCAGCATCAGACCGTCGCCGGAAATCGCGGCGCTGCGCATCGTGGCGTCGTTCTCGGAGCGCGGCTCGAACTGCGCGATCGTGGCACGCTCGATGTCGGCGGAGACCAGGCCCGTAAGAGAGCGAAACGCCGCGTTCGCCCAGGCAATGCGGCCCTCGGGATCGATCAGGCAGCACGCCGCCGCAGTGTGCTCGCCGGCCGCGGAGCGTACGGCAGACAACTCGTGTCGCCTGCGCATCTCGAATTCCGCCGTGATGTCGCGCGCGATCGTGAGCCAGCACGGGCGTCCGGCGTAGGAGACCGTTTCACGCCTGAGCTCGAGCCGGACCGGCGCGCCATTGGGACGCGGCAGCGTGACCTCGACGGCGGCCCCGCCACCGGCGACCGGATCGAATCCAGGCAACAGCTCGCGCAGGTTTCGCTTGCGGAGCAACGCCGGCGAGACGCCGAAGAGCGCGCCCGCCGAATCGCTCGCGGCGAGCAGCGCCAGCGTCTCCATGTCGCAGAGCCAGGTTGGCAGCGGCTGCGCGGCGAGCAGGCGCTCGGCGTCGTCCGCCGCGGCCTGCGCGCGCGTCCGCGCCGACTGCGCTTCGGCAAGACGGGTCTCGAGCAGGTTGACGCGCGCGAGCTCCCCGCGCGTTTCCTCCACCTGGCTGCGAGCCTTCGCTTCGGACTGCGCAAGCTCCCGTTGTTGCGATTCGAGGTCCGCGACGCGTGACTTGAGTTCCGCGACGCCCGTCAGATCGGCGGCCATGCGTTCGGAAGCCTCGCGGACGTGGCGCTCGGCGCCGGCGCGTGCCTCCTGAGTCTGCTTTTCGGCCGTCTCGCGCGCTTCGCGTTCCGCACTACGGAGTCGCTCGTTGGCGGATTCGAGCTCGGCGAGCCTGCGCTCGAGATCCTGCAGGCGCCGACGATCCTGCTCGCGCTTCTCGAGCAGCTCGGGCACGAGCACCGGTAGCCGCATGGTGCCGGAGCCGGGCTGTTGGTCTTCGATCAGGTTGACCAGGTCCTCGATCCTGCTGCCGCGCGGCATGAAGCGCTCGGCGCCGACCTCGGCCGCGAACACCTCGTACTTCGGTCCTTCGACACGGAAGGAGTGCAGCACCACCGGAATGCGCTGCAGTACCGGATCCTCCTTGAGCCGACGGCAGAGCGCGAAGCCGTCGAGCTTCGGCAGCATGACATCGCTCAGGACCATGCTCGGGTTGTCGCGCCGAGCGAGGTCCAACGCCTCGACGCCGGTGCGCGCCCGCAGCACACGGTGCCCGCGCGTCGCGAGCAGCGTCTCGACGGCGGCCAGATCCTGCTCGCGCTCGTAGGCCACCAGCACGGTCTTCATCGCTGTAAACCCCCGGCCAGCCGCGCGCTGCGGCCGCCGCTCACGTTTCCGGGCGCCATTCTCAAGGGTGCTCTTCTGCCTCGCAGTATGCTCCGCGGGAGTGTCCGGCCAAAGGGTGGTACGGACACGGGATGCAATTCACAGTTCGCGCGCCCGGTCGGTCATAAGGTGCCCCGGAGGCGGGAACACCGCTGATCTGCGGGCTGCTCGACGGAGGCCCTCGACGCGCACGATCGCCCGTGCCTGATGCGGCCCAGGCCTGCTGCCGCTATCGTATGCGCGGGTCGAAGGCTAAGGGCCGTCCCGGATCATGGGCGGACCGCGCAGCACCGGGAGTGTCGATGACGAAGCAGCATCCAGCCGGAGACGCGGCGGCGATTCCGTTCGACCCCGGACCGCGGGCAAGCATTGCGGTTGCCGGAACGGCGCAGCGTTTTCCGGTGCGGCGGATCTACTGCGTCGGACAGAACTATCGCTCGCACGCGCTCGAAATGGGCGCCAATCCGGATCGCGAGCCGCCGTTCTTCTTCATGAAGCCATCCGACGCGGTACGCGACGACGGGGCGATTATCGCCTACCCCCCAGCCACGCGGGATCTGCATCACGAAGTCGAGCTGATCGTGGCAATCGGGCGCGCCGGGGCCGGGATCGCCGCCGGAACGGCGCTCAAGCACGTGTTCGGCTATGCAGTCGGGCTCGACCTCACGCGGCGCGACCTGCAGGCCGCCGCGCGCCGCATCGGACGCCCCTGGGAGACCAGCAAGGCGTTCGATGGCTCTGCGCCGGTCGGGGCGCTGCTTCCGGCGATCGGGAGCGCGTTGCCGGAGCAGAGCGCGATCCGCATGCGAGTGCAGGGTGAGGTCCGCCAGGAGGCCACGCTCGCGCAACTCATCTGGCCGGTACCGGAGATCCTCGCGCAACTCTCGACGCTGTTTGAGCTCATGCCGGGCGACCTCGTCTTCACCGGCACGCCCGCGGGCGTGGGGCCGCTCGCCGTCGGTGACCTGGTCGAGGCGCACATCGACGGGCTCCCGGAGTTGTCGATTCGGATCGGACCACCGGCCACAGGGACCGCGGCGGCGTGACCCGGCGACCGCCGGTTCCGGCCCATGAGTGACCCCCTGCTGCTCGGAGCGGCGGCATTCGCGACCGGGCTGGTGGGCGGTTTCATTTCCGGCCTGTTCGGCGTGGGCGGCGGGATCGTGATCGTCCCCGTGCTCGATACGGCGCTCGGCAGCCTCGGTGTCGACTCTACGGTGCGCATGCAGGTCGCAGTCGCAACCTCGCTCGCCACTATCGTCCCGACCTCCATCGCCTCGGCGCGCGCTCACCATCGCCGTGGTGCCGTCGATCTCGAGCTTGCGCGGCACTGGGCGCCGGCGCTGATCGTGGGCGCCGCTGCGGGGAGCTGGCTTGCCAGCGGTGCGCTCGCGGGTGTGCTGCCGGCGCTCTTCGGGACGGTCGCGGCAATCATGGCGGTGAAGATGCTGCTGCCGATGGAGACTCGGGTGCTGGCGCCGGCCGTGCCGACCGGACCGCTCGTGCAGGCGATCCCGCTCACGATCGGCACCGTCTCGAGCATGATGGGGATCGGCGGCGGCACATTGTCCGTGCCCGCCCTTACCCTGATGAACCAGCCGGTGCATCGGGCGGTGGGTACCGCGAATCTGTTTGGTCTCGCGATCGCACTGCCTGGCACCATGGGCTATCTGCTTGCGCAACCAGACGCGCCGGTCCCCCCAGGCAGCATTGGCCTTGTCAGTATTCCCGCCCTGCTCCTCATCGCGCCGGTGTCGGTACTTGCGGCGCCCTGGGGCGCGCGGCTCGCGCACCGCCTCGACCGCCGGCGCCTCGCCGCGTTCTTCGGCGCTTTTCTACTCGTGGTCGCGGCGAGGATGATCTACCGCAACTTCTCCTGATGCGTCTCGCCAGCCGGGTCAGCCGCCGGCGAGCAGCTTCGTGCATTGGCGCAGCATCACATTCGCCCGCGCGCCGCTCCTGTAGCAGTATAGGCACGACCACCCGCGACGCGCGCTGGTCACCGAGGTCATGACGATGCAAGCCCGCTGCCTTACCGCCGCCGCCCTCCTGGTTCTTGCCGCCGCCTGCGCCACGACATGGACCGTGGACAAGTACGAGGCGCCCGAGGCAGGCTTCGCCAATCGCCGTACCTACGCCTGGAAGGGTGGCGAGATCGGCCTGCCCAACGACGTAGATCCGGCGCTGCTTGCGCGCGCCGACCAGGCCGTGCGCGTAGCGGTCGAGGGCGAACTGGCACGTAAGGGCTACACGCCGACCGAGGTCGGCAGCGCAGACATGCTGGTGAGCTATCAGGTAGCCGGGCAACGCCGCTTCGTTATCTCGAACGACAGGCCGGTCGGTGCCTCCGCGGCCACAGAAGCGATGACCCCCGGAAGTACTCCGGCGCCGCCGTCGTCGTCTCAACTGCCGCGCGAGCAGACTGTGCGCGACGGCACGGTGCTCGTCTTCATCGATGATCCAGCCACGAAGCGCCTGATCTGGCGCGGACTCATCAACGCCGAAACGCGTGTCGCGACGAACGAAGGGGCGATCGAGCAAGCTGCCGGCATGGCCCGCCAGATTGCGAGCGAGCTCCCGCCGCGCGGACCCTGACAATTCATGCCGACCAGATGTCGGCTCGGCCTGGCGTTGGGGCGCTCCCGCCCGGTTCAGGTGTAGTTGGGTTCGTTGCCGGGCTTCCACTTGATGTTGCAGCCGATGCTGGGCGTTTGCTGCGCACGGGGCGGCCGGCCCTCGAGCACGGCTGTCGTTGCGGCGCGCAGGTCCGCGCCGGTCACAGCTTGCCCGTTTCCGGGCCGGCTGCTGTCGAACTGGCCGCGGTACACGAGCCGGCGGTCCGCGTCGAAGAGGTAAAAGTCGGGCGTGCACGCCGCGCGGTAACCCTTCGCGACGGCCTGTGTCTCATCGAGGAGATAGGGAAAGTCGTAACCCAACTCGGCGGCCTCGGCACGCATGCCGTCGGGACCGTCGTGCGGGTATGCCGCGAGGTCGTTCGAGTTGATCGCCACCACGGCGAGACCCCGCGCCCGATACTCGCGCGCATAACGCGCAAACTCGCCGCGGATGTGTCGCACGAACGGGCAATGACCGCAGATGAAGACGACCAGCAGTGCGCTGCGGTCACGAAAGTCCGCAAGCGCATGCATCTGCCCCGCGAAGTCGGGCAACCTGAAGTCCGGCGCCTCCGTCCCGAGCGGGAGCATCGTCGATGGCGTGCGCGCCATGTAGCTCAGCGCCGCATGATCAGCATGACGCCCACAATGAGTAGCCGGTTCATGTGGTCGCAGCCGCTGGCCGGTCGCGCCGCGTCCACACCTGCCAGACCAGCGCGCCAATGCCTGCGGACAGCGCCGCCAGCCCGATCAGCGGACCGGCGTAGGGAACCTTCTGCAGCAGCCAAAGCGCAAGCAGTGCCACGAGCAGCGCGAGGATCCGCGCACCCAGGCTGACGGGCTGCCCGCGACGCACGAGCTCGAGCAGCTTCTGTCCGACGAACAGCGCCGCCGTCACCCAGCCGAGGAACATGAGCAGCAGGTAAGCCGGCACCAGCAGCAGGGCGAGAGGAATACCGATGATCGTGATCAGGAGCACGACGAACAGAAACGGCACGCAGACGAGCACGGCCAGACCGAGACCCAGGCTGACCCACGGATCGCGGCCGATCAGCGTCGCCGCCTGCGTCGAGAAGGCCGGGAAGATCGCGGTGAAGAGCGCTGCCACTGCAAACACGCCGACGAACCAGACCAGGGAGCCAACCGCGCGACCGGCGTCGACGACCACGTGAGTATCGCGATCCGCCCATCGATGCGCGGACATCTCGTGGAACTCGACGCCGCCCGCGATGCTCGCGCCTTCGGGCACGACGGGCGCATCCGGACCGCGGTAGACGAGCTTGCCGTCGATGCGCGTCCCGGGGCCGATATGCAACTCCCCCGAGCGCACGATGGCGTCGCCGCCGACAACACCGTTCAGCCGAACGTCGCCGCCGGTGACCTGCAGATATTCGGTCACGGAGCCATCGAATTCGACCCGCCCCCCGGTGACAGAGGCGCCGCCCTCGATCATCGTCGCCGGGCCGATCTCGACCTCGCCACCGGCGACACGTGCGTTGCCGGCGACGATCGCATCCACGCTCACGTTGCCGCCCGCGGCGTACAGATCGTCGCCCACGCTGCCGCCAACCGAGACCTCGCCCCCGGCCACCACCAGGTCGCCCTGGACTTCGCTTGCGATATCGACCTGCCCGCCGGCGAGAAGCGCATCGCCCTGGACCGCCTCCGTCAGGTTGATCATTCCACCGGCGCTGAATCGGTCGGAACCAAACTGCCCTGATACTGCCTCGTCGTCATGCACGCAGCCCGCGAGCCCGGCCGCTGCGACGGCGGACAGGATCATGATAAACGCGGGTTTCCTCATCGAGCTGCTCCCGGAGGGGTACGGGCCTGTCCGTGTGCGCCGCGGCGTGTCTCTGAACCGCTGGCAGGCAAGCGCGGAAGAAGTCTACGTCAAGCCGCCCGCCGCCGGAGCCACGCGGCTGCGTCCTGGCGCCCTTTCGGGCACGATACGTCGAATCTCCGCCTTCTCCAATCGCATGGCTTTTTTTGCCGAACTCAAGCGACGCCACGTGCTCCGGGTCGCGGCCCTGTATGCCGCGGTCGCCTGGCTGCTGATCCAGGTCACCGACGTGGTCTCCGAGCCGCTCGGGCTGGCGGGCTGGCTGCTGAAGGTGGTGATCTGGCTGACGGCGATCGGTTTCCCGGTGGCGCTCGTGATCGCATGGTCGTTCGAGCTCACGCCCCAGGGTCTGCTGCGCGATCCGAGCGCGCCGTGGACCTGGGGTTCCGGGACTTCGTCGACTGGGGGTTTGCGGGCATCGAGTGCGACCCGACATTTGACAGCGGATACTTGAGTCGATGGGACGCATCTTCGAGGTCAGGAAACACGCGATGTTCGCGCGCTGGAACCGCATGGCGAAGCAGTTCGCGCGGATCGGCAAGGACATCACGATCGCGGTCAAGAGCGGGGGCACGGACCCGGCCACGAATCCCGCGCTGCGGCGGGTTATCCACAACGCACGCGCAGTGAACATGCCGAAGGACCGGATCGATGCCGCCATCAAGCGGGCCTCTGGGCGCGACGCTGCGAACTTCGAGGTGATTCTCTACGAGGGCTACGCACCGCACGGCGTGGCGATGCTGGTCGAGACCGCGACCGATAACCCGACCCGCACGGTCGCGAGCGTGCGCAACCTTTTCAACAAGCACGGCGGCAACCTCGCAACGTCCGGCAGCGTTGCGTTCCAGTTCAAGCGCATGGGCGTTTTCCGGTTGAACCCCGAAGGCATCGACCCGGACGATCTGGAGCTGTATCTGATCGACCACGGGCTCGAGGAGATGGGCGAAAGCACCGGCGAGAAGGGCGAGCCACAGCTGGTCGCACGATCCGCGTTCGAGGACTTCGGACAGATGCAGAAGGCGCTCGAGGACCGGGGCATGACACCGGTCTCCGCCGAGCACGAGTACGTCTGTGTCGCGCCCACCGAACTGCCTGAGGCCCAGGCCAACGAAGTCCTCGAGCTCATCGACAAGCTCGAACAGGACGAAGACGTCCAGAAGGTTTACCACACCCTCGCATGAGCAACCGGCACCGGCCTCAGGGCAATGCCGGGCCCCTCGTCTGCGGTGGTAAGCGCCCTCTCAGTCGGCCGTCACGAAGCAGGTTTCGGTGATGGTCTGGTTTCCGTTCTCCGCGATCGCTAGCACTTCAAAAGCGTACTCCGTCCCGGGTTCGATGAGCTCCGCCGGTATCGTGAGCGTCGTGCCGGTGTCGGCGGACGAGATGACGTCGAAATTCAGGTCATCGTGCTCGATGATTACCTCGTAGGCCTTGATGTCGATCGGGTCGTTGTCGATCGTGGTCGCTACCTCGTTCCAGTCGATGACCACGGGAATCGGGACGTTCTCCGCGCAGGCATCCTCGCTCACCATGGGCAGGACAACCTCGGGCGCGGCCGGAATGTCGTGCGAGAATTCGGCCTCTCCAGTCAATGCCGCACCATCGGGGGTGCGGCCGGCGAAGCGGTAGGTTCCCTCCGGAAAGATCTCGAAGAACTCCTCGAGCGACAGTTCGTCGAGCGTGGGTTCGTTGCTCTCGACAAACATCTCCGTGCCACCGCCCTGGTTCAGAAGACTGCTCTTGCTCCGGGCGTCGAAGATCTCCTTGCCTGCCGGGTTGAAGATCCTTACCGACTGCCAGCTGTCAACATCGAGAAAGAACTGAACACCGACGTCCTCGTCGCTGGCGTTGAACTCGATGATCAGGCGGACGTCCTCGAACTCCACCGGCGCCTTCTTCTCCGCCTTCTTCTCCGAGTTCGTCTCCGCGTTCGCCGCCCAAGCGCCCGCTGAAACGGCGGCGAGCGCAACTGCGACCGCCACTGCGATTCCAGGCAGAGCGAATCGATGTCGCCCAGTCGCCACGGCGATCCGGGCCAGTTCGCGCTCCGTATTCATCGTTTTTCCTCCTCTTCCCTTTGCAACCCTCCGTACAGGAGCCGCCCGAGGCCCCAGAATCGCTTAGACGAGCTGCAGGGCCGAATCCTTCGCGACCCACGAGCGGATCGCCCGCACGAGTGATCTAATGCCACCCATGGACGCGGCCCGCGACCTCTTCTCCTATCGAAAGCACTGGGCCCACCGGTTCGGCCCGGCGCCCTTCCTGCCGATGTCACGCGCCGAGATGGACGAGATCGGCTGGGACGCCTGCGATGTCATCCTGGTGACGGGCGACGCCTACGTCGATCACCCGAGCTTCGGCATGGCGATCGTCGGGCGCGTGCTCGAGGCGCAGGGTTTCCGGGTCGGCATCATCGCGCAACCCGACTGGCACTCGACGCGCGACTTCACGAAGCTGGGCGAGCCGAAACTCTTCTTCGGCATCACCGGCGGCAACATGGACTCGATGGTGAACCGCTACACGGCGGATCGCCGCATCCGCAGCGACGACGCCTATACGCCGCATGGCGTCGGCGGTGCGCGGCCCGACCGCTGCATCCTCGTCTATGCGCAGCGCGTACGCGAGGCGTACAAGGACACGCCGCTAGTCGTCGGCGGCATCGAGGCATCGCTGCGGCGGATAGCGCACTTCGATTACTGGTCGGAGAAGATTCGCCGCTCGGCGCTGCTCGACGCGAAGGCGGACCTGCTCGTCTACGGCAACGCCGAGCGACAGATCTGCGAGATCGCGCATCGTCTGTCCGCGGGACAGTCGATCCGCGACATCCAGGACATGCGCGGCACGGTCTTCGTGCGGCGTGGCACCCCCGCGGGCTGGATCGAGATCGACTCGACGACCGTGGACACGCCCGGACGCATCGATCTTCCGATCGACCCGTACGCAATGGAGACCGGGCGCGAGCCCGGCATCGTCCGGCCGGCGCCGGGCCAGCCGACCGCGCAGGTGGTCAAGTTCTACCGCAAGGTGCCGAACGCCGACCGCGCGCGCAGCGTCGTGCGGATGCCCTCGTTCGAGCAGGTGGCGGCCGACCCGGTGCTCTATGCGCACGCGTCGCGGATCCTGCATCTCGAGTCGAACCCCGGCAACGCGCGCGCCCTGGTGCAGCGGCACGGCGATTTCGACGTCTGGCTCAACCCGCCGCCGATCCCGCTCACGACCAGGGAGATGGACGGCGTCTACGAGCTGCCGTATCGGCGGATGCCGCATCCGAGTTACGGCGCCGCGAAGATCCCCGCCTACGAGATGATCCGATTTTCGGTCGCGATCCAGCGCGGCTGCTTCGGCGGCTGTACGTTCTGCTCGATCACCGAGCACGAGGGGCGGATCATCCAGAGCCGCTCGGAGGATTCGGTGATCCGCGAGATCGAGACCGTGCGCGACACCGTACCGGGCTTTACCGGCGTGATCTCCGACCTGGGCGGGCCGACCGCGAACATGTACCGCCTCGCCTGCAAGTCGCGCGAGATCGAGAGCGCGTGCCGCAGGCCGTCCTGCGTTTACCCGGGGATCTGCCCGAATCTCGACACCGATCATGCGCCGCTGATCCGGCTCTATCGCCGCGCACGCGAGTTGCCCGGGGTCAAGAAGGTGCTAATCGCCTCGGGCGTGCGCTACGACCTCGCGACCGAGTCACCCGAGTACGTCAAGGAACTCGCGCAGCACCACGTCGGCGGGTATCTAAAGATCGCGCCCGAGGCGATCGCGGAGGGTCCGCTGTCGAAGATGATGAAACCGGGCGTCGGCACCTACGACCGGTTCAAGACGCTGTTCGACAAGTACTCGAAGGAGGCCGGCAAGGAGCAGTACCTGATTCCGTACTTCATCGCTGCTCATCCCGGCACGACGGATGAGGACATGCTCGAGCTGGCGCTCTGGCTCAAGCGCAATGGCTTCCGTGCCGACCAGGTGCAGGCGTTCCTGCCCTCGCCGATGGCGACCGCGACCGCGATGTATCACTCGGGAAAGAACCCGCTGCGCAAGGTGACTCACCAATCCGAAGAGGTCGTGATCCCGAAGGGGCTGCGCGTGCGCCGCCTGCACAAAGCCTTTCTGCGCTATCACGACGCGAACAACTGGCCGTTGCTCCGCGAGGCGCTGCGGCGCATGGGTCGCGCCGACCTGATCGGCAACGGCAAGCGACACCTGGTGCCCACCTACCAGCCGATCGGCACGGGTCGCGCGCACGAAGGCACGCGTAAGCCCGGATCCAAGGCGACGCCGTTTCGCACCCAGCATACCGGGTTGCCCGATGCCCCGCGGCAGAGGCGAACGCGAGGGCCCGGCCGACTGGGGGGGCCGAAGTAGACACGAAACTCCGGCCCCGCGGAGGGAGGGTTCGCCGATGGATCTTGTGACTGTCGCTGCCGTCGTCCAGACCGTGGCCGTCGTGATCGCGGTCGGCTTCGGGATCATGCAGATCCGGGAGTTCGCCGCCGCGCGACGACGCACCGCGGCCTATGCGCTGATGCAGTCGTTTCAGTCACCCCAGATTCTGAGAGCGATCATCACTCTCGACAGCCTGCCGGACGACGCGCCGAAATCCACGATCGAGGCTCTGCCGACCGAGAGCCAGGTGGACCTCGTCAACGTGATGGCTGTATGGGAAAGCCTCGGCATCCTCGTCCACAAGGGGGAGGTCACGCTTGCGATGGTCGACGACTTCTACAGCGGGACGCTTATTCAGAGCCATTGCAAGCTGCGCCGTTACGTCGCCGAGTTGCGGTCCGAGACCGGTCGCGATACTCGTTGGGAATGGTTCGAGTGGCTGGCCGACCGCATGGTCGAACGCGAATCGGGCGCTCCACCGATCCCGGCTAACATTCAATACCGAGACTGGAAGCCACGGTAGCAAAATGCGAGCAGACCATAGGGTGGTCAAATTGGCACACGGTTTCGGAGCCGGGTACGCTGTGAGCGCGAATCAAGGTCGTGCGTCGACTCGTCGTTGGGTCGGCCTGCGGGAGGTTTGGACATGAGCCTGCGAATCAGGATTCCGCAAGTGGCGCGAGGCTCGAGGGCGTGCGCGACGATCATCAGTGTCGCGCTCGCCGCGGGCTGCCAGCCCATGGTGCGCCCGGCTGCACCCACACCGGAACCGCCCGCCCGCCTGCTCGATGCCGGGCGCCTGGAGTTGCCGACCGATTGCGTCGTGAGCGCCGGCCGCATCTATCGCATGAGCTACACCGTCGGCACCGACGGTCGCACGGGGAGCCTGGGCGCCATCACGCCGCCGGATGCGCCGGCCTGCCTGCAGGCGGCGCTCAAGTCCTGGGTTGCTTCGTTTCGTTACGCACCACTTGCGCAGACACAACCGCTTACCACCGACTGGATGCTCGTGACTGCGCCGCGCGGATCTTAGAAGGTCATGTCGAAGACCGTCGCCGAGCTGACGGCGATCGCTCACCAGCACGCCGCCGCCGAGGGCGCCGGCGATCTTGCGGCTACGCTCGCGACGCTCGAGGCCGAACCCAGCTATGAGCTATACCCGGTCGCACTGCGGATGACGGGCATGGACCGGGCGCGCAGGTACTACGAGCATTTCTTCGCAAACGTCGCGCCGCGCATCACGGGCTACGAGATGCTCGGGGAATGGACGAACGAGCAGGGCGTGCTGCAGGAGTATCGTCTGCGCGTCCGCGGCGACGATGGGATGCGCGATTTCCGCATCATGGGCCTGCTCAAATTCGGCCGGTCGGCGCTCAGCGGGGAGCGCTTGTATGCCGGCGAGGAGCTCCTGCGTCTGCTCTTCGAGCCGCTCTGGGAGGAGCTCGAGCCCGCTTAGGTTTGCGTAGCCTCAAGCGTCCGCGCCTACGCGTTCTGTCTGTTTGTCGGCGATCTGGTGCATACTTGCTAGCCTAAAGAGCCTGATCCCTCCGCAGCCCGGCGCGACCCTCAAGGGGTCCGGAGCCCACGATGATCTCGAGCTGGCCCAACGTCCGCTTCGATTACACCGGGGCCACGGTGCTGGTGACGGGCGGCACGAGCGGCATCGGCGCGGGCATCGCCGCGGCCTATCGCAGCGCCGGCGCAGAAGTGCACGTCACCGGCACGCGAGCCTCCGTGGGCGAGTACGACACTGACCTCTCCGGCTACCGGTATATGCAGCTCGACGTCGAGGACGCGGTGAGCATCGACTCAGTCGCGGCCAGCCTGCCGCGGCTCGACGTCCTCGTGAACAACGCTGGTCTTGCGCTGCCCTCGATCGGTCTCGACGAGTACCGCCCCGAAATCTTCGAGCGCGCCATCTCCATGCACCTCACCGGCGCGTACCGCATGGCACACCGCTGCATCGACAAGATCGCCGTCAGCCGGCTGCCAGGCGGCGGCTCGATCGTCGGCATCGCCTCGATGGCCTCGTACTTCGGAATCGAGGTCGTTCCGGGCTACGGCGCGGCAAAGACCGGCCTGGTCGGCCTCACCCGGGCCCTCGCCGTGCACTGGGCGAGACGCAATGTCCGCGTCAACGCGGTCGCGGCCGGTCTCACCGAGAGCCGCATGACCGCCGCGACGATCGCCAACCCCGCCTGGACGGCGCCTACGCTCGCCCGCACGCCGGCGGGACGACACGGCCTGCCACTCGACATCGCGGGCGCGGTGCTGTTTCTCACCAGCGCCGCAGCCAGCTGGATCACGGGGCAGACGCTGCCGGTCGACGGCGGTTACACGATTGCTGGCTGAGGGTAATCGACGATGAAAGCGGTCAGATTGCACGGCAGGGACGATCTGCGTCTGGACGAGATCGAGGAGCCCGCACCAGGCGCGACAGACGTCGTCGTCCGCGTCGCGGCATGCGGCATTTGCGGCAGCGATCTTTCGTATCTCCGCACCGGCGGCGTCTCGGCCCCGGTCGTCGAGCCGATCGGGCTCGGCCATGAGCTTTCGGGCACGATCGCCGCGGTTGGTCAGGATGTGCGGGGACTCGCGCCCGGGATGCGGGTGATCGTCAACCCGATGGGTGGCGGCAACGCGATCGGCAACGGCAGTCCCGAAGGTGCGTTCGCGCCCCTCCTCCTGGTGCGAAATGCGGTGGTGGGCGACGGGATTCACCAGATCCCCGAGTCGCTGCCTTTCGAGAAGGCGGCGTTGGCAGAGCCCCTCTCGGTCTCGCTACACGCGGTGAACCGCGCCGGCGTGAAAACCGGATCGAAGGTGGCGGTGTTCGGTGCCGGCTCGATCGGGCTTGGCATCGTGCTTTTTCTCAGGCAGCGGGGCATCGAGGACATCGCGGTCGTCGACGTTTCCGATCAGCGCCTCGGTCGCGCCCGTGCTCTTGGTGCGAGCATGACGAT
>Ga0310890_10000201_pt1 | contig 17388 bp, 14 predicted proteins | sample T20D3metaG_FD_203751 | JGI IMG/M metagenome (GOLD analysis project Ga0310890, IMG submission 203751) | Lab incubated soil microbial communities from West Virginia University Organic Research Farm, Morgantown, WV, United States - T20D3 | ecosystem: Environmental > Terrestrial > Soil >... | reverse complement strand
GTTCGACGACTTCATGTAGATCATTCGGTCAACACCATTCACTTCCTGTTCGATTGGTGTTGCCACCGACTGCTCAACGGCTTCAGCTGACGCGCCGGGATAAGTTCCAGTTACGCGAATGTTCGGCGGCGCAAGAAACGGATATTGCTCAATCGATAGACCGCGGATTGTGACGACTCCGATCAAGAGCGTCAGGATCGAGATCACAATGGCGACAATCGGGCGATTAATGAAGAAGTTAGACATGGTTCAGCTTCCCTTGGTCTTGGCGGCTCATCCTCCGGTCGAAGGATTCACTTGAATGCCCGCTCTTACCTTTTGCATTCCCTCGACGATGACGCGCTCACCTGGATTCAGACCATCGAGCACGACAACATCTTTGTCTGATTTGTCTCCGAGCTTGATGCTGCGTACTGAAACCATGTTTTGTGCGTCGACGACCATCACTGTCTTCGAGCCTTGAAGTTCCTGAACGGCTCGCTGGGGAACCAGGATGGCGTTTTCTCTTTCAGCAACCGCCACGCGAAGTCGAGCAAACTGGCCCGGTCGCAAATAGCCACCCGGATTTGGAAAGGTCGCTTCAACCTTTACGGTTCCAGTTGTCGGATCTACGGTGCGGTCCAACACTCGAAATGTGCCCTGATACCGATGTAGGCTTTCGTCAGAGAGAATCAGATCGAAACGCAAAGCTCCTCGGCGATCTCCCACCGTTTCCGGATCAGTTAACTTCAGGTATTCGATTTCACTGACACTGAAGTCAACGAGCAGAGGATCAGAGGCGGACACTGTTGCGAGCAGTGTTGCGTCACCTCGGCCCACGAGGTTTCCTTCATCAACCTGGAGGAATCCAATAGTTCCCGAGAGCGGTGAGTGGATATCGCAGAAGCTCAAATCGAGTGCGGCTTGCGTGACGCGCGCGTTGGCCGCAGACACTTCGGCTCGCGCGCGTTCTATCGTGTATTTAACCGCCGCTTCGAGATTCGTTAGGTTGGCCTGTCGCGCATCTACCGTCGCCTTCGCTGACTTCTGTTGCGCAATCGCCGCATCGAGATCCTGTTCGGTGACGGCTTTTTCCCGAGCCAGGGGAGTAAGACGCTTAACGTCCTGGTCGGTTTTAGTGAATACTGCCTGTGCTTCTGCCAACTGAGCCTGCGCCTGAAGAACGTCAGTGCGTTGTTGTGCCTGGGCCAAATCCGCGACAGCTTTGGCTGCGATTGCCTTAGCAGATTGAAGCGATGCTTCAAACGGACGCTTGTCGATGGTGAATAGGATCTGACCCTTCTTCACTGGAGAGCCCTCTCGAAAATAAACTTTCTGTAAAACTCCCTCGACGCGCGCGCGCAGTTCCACCGTATTGTCTGCCCGTGTCTGTCCAACGTACTCGCTATAAATGGGCACGGTCTTTTGATTCACAGAGGCTACGATTACCGTCGGGGGAGCTGTCTGCGCGGCAGTGTGTCCGCCGCCCTTTGACTTGCTGCAGCCCGAACTGATCGTCAATGCGGCCACCAGGACCGGCGCTGCCAATGAACCCGAAAGATTTCGCATGTGCAGGATCTTCATCGCCACTCCTTAATTTGTAGAACTTGGTTTTTTAAGGTCACGGTCCCGCCGGAAACCGGACAGGAAAACTAGATGCCTCTCAATTTTGAGGGAATGTTAGTGTCGTGATCGTGAGGCTGATACTGGCAGAATTGACAGTGCGGGCGAGTAAAGAGTGGGTGATATTGGTGAACTTCGATGTTGACTGAGATTTCAGTAGCGGCAGTAATTGTTTTTGTTTGTGTGCTGCTCCATGTCGGCGGACTGATGTTGATGGCTGAGTGGTTGTTCAAGCGGCGGGACTATCTTGAGCAAGGCACCAGGATACGCCATAGCCTTTTTATAGTCCTACTTTTTTCGGGAATCCTCGTGTTACATGTGTCCGAGACAGTACTTTGGGCGCTCTTCTATTGCTCCCGAGGCTTGTTCGACACCTTCGAAACCGCTCTCTATTTTTCGCTGGGAAGCTACACAACGATCGGCTACGGCGATGTAGTGTTGGCGCACCGGTGGCGACTGCTCGGAGCGATTGAGGGAATCTCAGGGGTTTTGCTTTGCGGCATCTCAACCGCGTTCATGTTCGCAGTTATCAATGGCATGTTCCAGGTCCGCTACAACATCAAACAACGATTCGTCCTTCACAATCAGACCTCAAAGACACTGTAAGAAGTAACAGTTACCACTTCACTTCAATCGCTATAGGCTGCTGCGGAATCCATATTCGTAAGCTTCAGGAGGGCGGCATGCAGTCAGTCAGGAGGTTGATCTTAATCGTTTTCGTCGTGACGCTCGCGACGGTTGGCCCATCACTGTCAGCCGCGCAGGCACAAGAGAATCAGGAGCGCTTAGCCCACTCCGAAGGCCAAGGTTGGCTGAAAGTGGGAGAAGAGACGTTCAAGATTTCATCCGTGATCGTAAAGCTGCTGGCAGATCGGAAGGCCGAACTCACTTTAGTCTCCGACATCACGGTCTTCTTGAACGCAACGTGGGCCAATCGCGGCGAATCGCAAGAGGCATTCGACCTCCAGATTGTTGGTGGTGCTACCGCAAGCGGTCTTCAAGGCACCGGAAGGTTGGTTCTCAGCGGCGAGGGCAAATCAGTCGCGAAGCTATCGTTGAAAGGTGTTAGCCGAACTAGTAAACGGACGGTGCAGGCAGAGTTTGAAGGGAAATAATTCTGAGATGTGAGATCCGAGATCTGAAATTTGAGATTTGAAATTTGAGATTTGAGATTTGAAAGTTTGAGAGATGAACTGGCGCGCCCGATATCGCTTGCAGCTTTACTACCGGAATTCTATTTGGATTCTGCCCGTTTTCAGCATCTTTGCAGGCTTGATTACGGTGGCTCTGGTTAACCAGATCGATGCCACATTGGGCTGGCAGTTGAAAATGGCGCCGGATACTGCACGAACTGTTATAGGAACAGTAGCCGCATCGATGTTCACACTGGTGGTCGTGTCCTCGTCAGCAGTGCTGGTTGCGGTCCAACTCGGTAGTGCTCAACTCACGCCTCGAATCATTCTCCTGGTCTACCGCAGTCGGATTCGCAAACTCTGTGTCTCAGCATTCGTGTTTACATTTACATTTTCTGTCGGCGTGCTTGTTCGGATAGACGAGACTGTTCCATTGTTGAGCAGTTACATAGCGGCGTATGGTTTTCTATTCAACCTCGCGCTGTTTCTCTATTTCCTTGATGGTGTCGGAAAGGCATTAAGACCAAGCTCAGCGTTACAGGTTGTGGGATCGTTAGGTCGCGACGTCGTCGAGAGCGTCTACCCTTCCAAGCTCAAAAGAGACGATCCATCAGTTTCAAAACCCAACGAGTATTCAAAGAAGCATCCGCGACGAGTGATTCACAACGAAGTAGATGGAGTCGTACTGGCGTTTGATCGGAAAGGGCTCGTATTACTCGCCGAACGATCAAACTGCGTGATCGAATTAGTTCCTCAAGTCGGCGACTTTGTTGCGGAGGGCGAGCTGATGTTTCGGCTCTACGAGAACGGCGAAAGTCTTTCTGCCGACACGTTGCGCTCGTCAGTCGCACTGGGCCAGGAACGTACTCTAGAGCAGGACCCAACCTTTGCGTTCCGCATTATTGTTGATATCGCTTCCAAGGCGCTTTCGCCAGCCATTAACGATCCAACCACTGCGGTCTTAGCGCTGGATCACATCCATCATCTCCTTCGTGACGTTGGCTCTCGCAATCTCGGTGACGGACGGGAAATCGACAGAACCGGGCACCTTCGACTCCTTTATCGAACACCAAACTGGGAGGATTTTGTTCATCTGGCTGTTACGGAGATTCGCCAGTATGGAGGCGACAGTATTCAGGTAATGCGTCGATTGAAAGCGATGTTAGACAACATGATTGAGATTTTGCCGCAAAAGCGCGTGCCCCTACTACGCTTGGAATTAAGTCTGTTGGAGGCAACATCCAAGCGCATGTTTGTTGATGTTTACGATCAATCGCTTGCTGACGAGGGCGACATGCAAGGCATAGGTGGCGGGGATAAAAATCGCCGAGAGTATGAGGAACAAGGAGCGTCAGCGATTGCCTGAAACGGCTTTCTGGGGTGTTCAGTGATCTAAGTAAGCAAGGTCGTAGTCAACTGGCCCCCGCGAAATCCCTTTTGGTCCAACTTTAGGATCTTTCCGACAGAGGGTGATCCATGCCTATTTGGCTCTATCAAGTCTCTCCGGTTGTTGCCGGGTTCGTTGTCTTTGTCATCATCGAGACACTAGCGCTCTTCGGACTCATGTTGGCGCGGCGCTTTCTCATACAGCGACTCACTTACAACGAAGGCGTACACGAAGCTGTAAGTGGAACAGTACAGGCCATTGGTGTGTTTTATGGAATCACTGTCGGTCTAATAGCAGCGGGGGTTTGGAGTACCAACTCGAATGCGTCTGATTTGGTCTCCAAAGAAGCTGCCTCGATTGGTTCTCTGTATCGAGACGTCAGCGGCTATCCATCACCGTTACGTGATGAGTTGCGGGCGGGGCTGCGCGATTACACGGTTTTTATTATCAATGAAGCTTGGCCTGCACAGAAGATGGGTCGCGGTCAGACACTCGACCGGGGCGTTCGAATCATGGATGAGTTCCAGACCAAACTTTATACTTTCAACCCATCGACGTCCGGACAGTCAGCGTTACACAGCGAAACTCTCACGGCCTACAACCGGCTCCTCGAGTACCGTCGGCTGCGTATCGATGCAGTCGGCAGCGGTCTGTCGTCCGTAATGTGGGCAGTGATCTGGATCGGTGCGGCTATCAGCATCGGGGTTGCGTACTTCTACAAGATTCCGGATTGGAAGCTGCACGCAATACTAATAGCGCTCATGGGTGGTTTTCTGGCCATGGTTGTCTTCATGATCATCGTCAATGACAAGCCATTTTTCGGTTACGTGTCAATCTCGACAGACGCTTACAAACTAATCCTCGAACGACTTATTGACGTGACGAAATAGCGACTCACAAACGCCTGCTCTTCACTGTCAAAAGTGACAGTTACCCTCCTCTCAACTGCTTCATAAGATCAGCTTTAGGATTAGTTTGGGAAAGATCCAGGCCGAAGCTGAGAAAGGTGTGATCCCGTCATGCAGCGAATAATCAGTTCAGCTCTAGTCGTCTTCATCATCACCGTTTCACTGATCTCGACCGACGTGGCTTGGAGGAGCGCCGCTAAGACGACAGCCTCGCCGTCGATGACGCAAACGCAGATCACGAAAGAAGCCGCCGATCGCGGTTGGCCGCGTGGCTATAGTTTGCCGAGCGAAGCGCAAATCGTGTTGTTTCAACCGCAGTTCGCCAGTTGGGATGATCAAAAGCACGCGGTCGCGCTTGCCGCGGTTTCATATGTAGCGAAAGGTGAACAGAAACCCGCACTGGGCACGATCAAGATTGAAGCGGATACCGCAGTTGCCCTGGAACAACGACTAGTGAAGTTCACGCCATTGAAGATCACGGAGTCGAATTTCCAAACGCTTCCCAAAGAGCAAACGCGTGAGATCGTAACCGAGCTTGAGAAAAATCTGCCTGATGAGGAACGCATTATCTCGCTCGATCGGGTGCTTGCCTATGTCGACAAGAGCTCCATCCGTCCGAAAAACGTCGCGGGTATTAGGGGCGACGCACCCAAGATTTATTTCAGCAACATACCGGCAATCCTCGTAAGCTTTGATGGTGAACCGATCTGGAGTCCGATCAAAGACAACGAGCTCAAGTTTGCCGTCAATACAAACTGGGATGTCTTTCAGCACACGCCAACAGGAATGTTCTATCTGCGCAATGAAACGACCTGGCTTAAAGCAACCGCTTTGAATGGCGCATGGTCGAACGCGGGAAGACTTCCCGAGAGTTTCAACAAGTTACCGGACGACGAGAATTGGAAGGACGTTCGCGCCAGTCTGCCAGGAGTTCCTGTTAACCGGACACCAAGTGTTTACGTCACATCTGATCCGTCCGAGATGATCCTGCTCGACGGCGAACCAAAGTATGTTCCCGTGCCGGGTACTCAATTGCTGTGGGTCAGTAACACGGAAAGCGATATCTTCCGTTATGGAAAGGATGGTCCGTTCTTCTATTTGGTAACCGGCAGATGGTTCAAAGCGCCAAGCATGCTTGGGCCATGGAACTTCGCAACGCCGGAGTTGCCGGAAGACTTCAAGCTGATCTCGCTTGAACATCCGCGTTCACGGGTCCTGGCTTCAGTGCCTGGAACACAACAAGCGGCCGAAGCGGTCTTGCTTGCGCAGGTGCCGCAGATTGCGCGTGTTAACAAGAAAGAAATAGCCGCTCCCGAGGTTGCTTATAACGGCGAACCTGAATACGAGGGAATTCAGGGCACGCAACTCCAACGAGCCAAAAACACCGACAAGGAAATCATTAAATTCGGCGACACTTACTACCTGCTCTACGAGGGAATCTGGTTCATGGCGAATACTCCGAAAGGTCCCTGGACTCTCGCCACTTCTGTTCCCAAGGAAATCTACGATATTCCCGCAAACTCGCCGGCACACAGCGTGACCTACGTAACTGTCCAAGAGGACGATGACAAAAACGACGATTGGGTAACATATGCGGCATATGCAGGCTACACCGGTTTAATGATCGGTTGGGGCTGTGCCGTGTGGGGCACAGGCTGGTATTACCCACCTTATTACTGGTACGGCGGTTATTACCCAATCTATTACCCATACTGGCGAACTTACGGTTACGGATCCTGGTACAACCCATACACCGGAAGATACGGAACTGCGGGAAGGATCTATGGACCATACGGCGGTGTCGGGTTCGGCGCGCGTTATAACCCGGGCACCGGTACCTATTCTCGCGGAGCATTTGCATATGGACCTTTTGGCGCGCGTGGCGCGGCGGAAGCTTATAACCCGCGTACCGGAACCTACGCGAAAACGCGACAAGGTTCGGGTGTGTACGGCAGTTGGGGTTCTACAACAGTGCAACGCGGAGACGATTGGGTTAACACCAAACGATTCACCAGCAGCGCCGGCAATACCACGCGCGTTACACGCGGAGATCAGGGAACGATGATTTCTCGGCGCGGAGAGGGTGGTCGTGGCTTTGTTGGATCGAATGGCGAAAACGTTTACGCAGGCCGCGATGGCAACGTCTACCGGCGCGATCAAAATGGCAACTGGAGCAAATGGTCAGATGGCGGTTGGAATTCGGCACAGAAGCCAGACCAGTCTGTCCGCGACAGCATGTTGAATGATCGTGCAAGACAACAGGAGCGAGCAACACAAAGAGAGGGCGCGAGCGGCGACCGCACAAGTCAACCGTCGAGAACGCAACAAATGGATCGATCGACATATCAGAACCTCGAACGCGATCGAGCAGCGCGACGAGAAGGAACTCAACGCACGCGCGATTACGGCACTTACAATCGCAGTAGCAGTCCAAGCCGAAGCAGCAGCAGTTCCGGCAGTTTTCGCGGTGGTGGCATGAGAGGTGGTGGTGGTTTCAGAGGTGGTGGCGGTCGCCGCTAAGCGCTGGACGGAGTCTCGCTCCGATTCACTTTTACCGGCAGCGGGCGTGGGATTGAGATCCATGCTCGATAAAAAGAATCGCATTACTATCGGATCGACGTTGGGTTTGGCAGAGAAGGTCGCACGATTGCCATCGGCATTGGTGAAGCATTCTGACTTACATAGGTTGTTTGTTCGCTCAAAGCGAGCGAAGGTCGTTCATTCAAACGGACTAATAAAATTTACCTCTCCTCGATAGTGTTGTCGCCTAAGCACTCTTAAAGACGTTGAGAGGCGCCAGACGCTGAGAGTGTTGCGATGTTTCCGTTTATCTCCCCCAGGGTACCTGCTAATCGCGTATTCCCTTCTCGGTGCGCACGACAGGGTCGCGCAATACGATCCTTCGCTCTCCGAGTCGCGCGGCGGCTACCGCCTGTTTTCCTCCTCTTTGCTATCTCCGCGATTTGGTTTTCCTCCGTCCTGGCCAAAGCGCCTACACCCGTTGAAGTCGAGATGTTCCTCGTTCTCAACAAATGGATTGTCCTCGCTGGCGTTGCGACATTCCTGTTGCAGGCAGTCCTAATCATCTGGCTCTTAATGACGCGCGTACGACGTCGTGAGGCGCAAGACGAGAGTCGACGCCTGGAAACCCTCGCCGACTCCGGCTACAAGCGTCTGAATGAAGTTGTTTCCAACGTCCCCGGAATTGTGTGGGAAGCGCGAATAGACCCAAGTACGCATGAGCTAACAGCGACTTTCATTAGTGACTATGCCGAGAAAATGTTGGGCTACACGGTAAAGGAATGTTTGTCGACGCCTCAATTCGCGCTTCAGCTCGTCCATGAGGACGATCGAGAAAGATTCGCGCGAGAGGCCGCGGCCGTTTTTTCAGGCGGCCCGGCTCTTCTTCAGTTCCGCTTGCGTGCGAAAGACAGTCGTACGGTTTGGGCTGAAGCGCACGTCGATCCGCAACTGGACAAAACAGGGACAATCGTTGGAATTCGTGGTGTCACGCTCGATGTTACGGCCAGGCACTTGGCCGAGACTGCACGCATGCAGAGCGAGGAAACGTTCGCGAGATCATTCCGAACAAATCCACAGCCGATGTCGATTGTCACGTTGGCGGACGGGGTCTTTGTCGACATCAATGAAAGTTTTCTTACGATGAGCGGTTACGCACGTGAAGAGGTGATCGGACATACGGCGTTGCAGCTTGGAATCTGGAAGACGAAAGAACAACAGACCGAGTTTATCAATGAACTAAATCGCGTCGGCTCGATCGGTGTCCGCGAAACAAGATTTCTCAACAAAGACGGTTCCACAAGGTTCTTGCTTTCATCAACGGAAAAACTGGATTTTATCGGCGAGGAATGCTTCCTGATCGCTTCAACCGATATTTCGGAGCGCGTGGCAGCACAAGAAGCCTTGCAAGAAAGCGAAGAACGTTTTCGAAATATGGCCGACGCAACGCCGATAATGATCTGGATGTCAGGTCCAGATCAGGGATGCAGTTACTTCAACCAGCAATGGCTCGATTTCACTGGCCGCACAATGGACGAGGAACTAGGAAGCGGCTGGGCCGGGGGCATCTACCCTGAAGATTATATTCGCTGCCTTGACATCTATTCGAAGAGTTTTGATCTGCGAACGCCTTTCGAGATGGAATACAGACTACGCAGAACCGACGGAGAGTATCGTTGGGTCTACAACAAAGGCACCCCTTGTTTTTCCACACCGGACCACGTCTTCCTTGGGTATATCGGCTCGTGTCTTGATATTACTGAACGTAAAGAGTCGGAAGTGAGCCTGCGCAAAGCTCACGAAGAACTGCATCGGATGAAGAACCAACTGGAGGCGGAAAATATTTACCTTCAGCAAGAACTGCAACGGGATTCGAGTTTTGGGGAGATCGTTGGCGAGAGCGACGCAATCAAATACGTTCTGTTCAAAGTTACGCAAGTCGCGCCGACTGATACCACTGTGCTCATCACAGGTGAGACGGGTACTGGAAAGGAGCTTATTGCGCTTGCGATTCATGAAGCGAGTTCGCGAAAGGATCATCCATTAATAAAGGTGAACTGTGCTGCGCTTACTCCCAGCCTGATCGAAAGCGAGTTGTTCGGTCACGAGAAAGGTGCTTTTACCGGGGCCGGTGCGCGGAAACCTGGTCGGTTCGAGTTGGCGGACCGTGGGACAATTTTCCTGGATGAAATTGGCGAGCTCCCACTCGAGTTGCAGGTCAAACTTCTGCGTGTGATTCAAGAAAACGAATTCGAGCGACTCGGCGGAACAAAGACGATCAAGGCGGATGTGCGAATTATCGCGGCCACGAATCGCAATCTAAAGCAGGAAGTTGAAGACGGCCAGTTTCGCGAAGACCTCTGGTATCGCTTGAATGTTTACCCGATCACAGTGCCTCCCTTGCGACAACGCAAAGAGGATATCCCGCTGTTGGTTGAGCACTTCGTAAATGCATCCGCAAAGAAGTTTGGGAAGACAATCACGTCGGTGTCGCCGAAGTCGTTACAGCGATTGCAGGCGCATTCATGGCCGGGGAACGTCAGGGAACTGGCCAACGTGATCGAGCGCGCCGTTATCCATGCAAAGGGAAGCCTCTTGCAGTTGGTGGATCGTTTTGAAATCGCTGTCGAGGAGCAGCCGTTTTCCACCAAGACGCTTGGTGAGATTGAACGCGAGTACATAATGGAAACATTGGAACACACTGGATGGCGGATCGAAGGCCCGAGTGGCGCTGCGAATATCCTCGGGCTCAACCCGAGCACATTGCGGACACGCATGCTCAAGCTCGGGATACACCGGCGTCACACGCATGTTTCTGCGGGTTCTCCGTCGCATTCCGCGCCCTAACACTCCAAGATCGCGCTAACCACGGATCGCTATCCGTGGAGTTAAACGGATCCCACGAAATACAACGGCATTTCTGCACCAACCTGCCCACCCCACGAAGTTTGTCAGCACAGTTAAGTCTTTATAACAAAAGGGTCGACGGTAGAGAGCATCAAGGCGCGACTCTCTTGTGCACAGCGTTTGCAAAGAAGGTAGCAAAGGCCCAGTCGGTACTCAGCAAACGAGAACTACAACAGAACTGCAGCGTGCGGACCCGCTCGAAGTGTCTGCGATTGGGAGGTCAACGTACAGGGTGGACAGTCATGATTGTTAAAACAACCAGGATTACTGCTCGACCAGAAAAGCGAATGGAGCTCTCGCAAACTATCGCCGGCTTGCTGGGACCTGTTCGCCACGTCAAGGGATGCCGGACTTTTCGTTTCTATCTTGACGCCACGGATGAGAATTCCTCGTTGCTGTTAAGCGAGTGGGAGTCGGAATCGGACCTTGATCAGTATCTTTCTTCCGACGATTTTGCTGTTCTCAAAGGCGCGTTAGCGGTATTGAGCAGTCGCAGCACTGATTTAAAGGCACGGGTGACGGCGGAAACGCACGAGCTTTAGAACTACCGACCCGCCGTGAAGTGGTGAGACAAACGGAAAATCAAACATGTCGCAGGACTCGGTGAACTCAAAAGTTGCAATTTGGCCGCATTGGCGATTTCAAACGCAACAAACATGGTCTCCCAATATGACTTCTGCAGCTACCAAAAGAATTGAGCCGTCCATTAAAAGGGACGATGTTTTGTCGGATGAGACCCTACGTGCACTCGTTAATGCGTGCATTTCGAACGTCGCTGTATTAAGCGAATCGGGAAAAATCTTGTACGCGAGCAAGGCGTGGCATTTATTCCAGCGAGGCCGAACACGAGCCGCCGAAACGTTCGATGTCACACCTTACTATTTCGAGAATTGTAAACGGGTAACTGATTCGGAATTTGAAGAAGAAGAGGCACAGATTTCTCTCGCAGAAGATCTTCAACAGATTCTAGTTGGGGATGAGTGCGAATTTCATCGCAAGTATCACTGCCAATCGGTTCATCAAGGCCGGCCATTTGTATTGCACGCCGCTCGCCTGAATTTGCCGGGCTCGACCTTTAGAGTCCTTATTACGCACGAAGACGTTGCGTCTGTTCGCGAAGATGTTAAGCACACTCAGGCGCGCCTGAGTCAGTTGCTCGAAACCACGAAGGTGATGGCCTGGGAAGGGGAGGTTGAACCTCATCGGTTTACCTATGTGAGTGAGCAGGCGATGAAGATGCTTGGTTATCCAACTAGCATGTGGTACGAACCCAACTTCCTGTCATCACATATCCATCCCGATGATCGTCAGCGTGTGCTGAACGCTTATCAGAAACAAACTACGGCCGCGGACCATTTTGATCTGACGTTTCGCATGGTAGGTAGCGATGGCCGCGTGGTTTGGGTGCAGAACCTCGTGAGCATCACACCGGAAAATCGTGCTCACGGAAAAATGCACGGTTTCATGATCGACATCTCTGAGCGGAAACGCGCCGAGGAGTCACTAAAGTATCTCGGTAGCCGGTTAATCGCTGCGCAGGAAGAAGAGCGCAAACGAGTGGCCCGAGAGCTACACGATGATCTGAGCCAACGCATGGCCGTATTGTCGATCGAAATGGAACAAATGGGACAGCAAATCGAGCGACCCTTCACGCTTCGCAAGCGTTTTCAGCGGCTGCAAGTGCAAGCTCAGGAAATTGCCAGCGACATCCACAGATTGTCTTACAAGTTGCATCCGTCGAAGTTAGATCATCTGGGGTTGGCAGCAGCCGTGAAGAGTTTATGCGATGAACAGAATGGGAAAGCTCGGATTCATTTCCATCAAAGCGGCTTTCCGGCCGACCTCCCAAAAGACGCGACTCTGTGCATCTTTAGAATCGCACAAGAAGTCTTACGCAATTGTTCGAAACACAGCGGTGCTGATTCTGTTCAAGTATTGCTGACAAAAACAGAGCATGCGATCCGGCTTTCTATTTCAGATAACGGATGTGGCTTCGACACAAAATCAGACGTAATGGACAAAGGCCTGGGCTTCCTCAGCATGAGGGAACGTCTGAGGATAGTTGGCGGAGAAATCAACATTTACTCGCAACCCCGGCGAGGTTCGCGTATCGAAGTTTCTGCTCCCCTAATTCCCGATTTATCCAACTACAAGGCTGAAGGGAGGGTCTATGCAACGCCCCCGAATCATTCTCGCAGATGATCACACTTTATTACTTGATGCTCTTAAGAACCTGATGGAGCCCGAATTTGAAGTCGTCGGTACTTTCAACGACGGTCAGGCACTTGTTGAAGCGGCGCAGGAGTTGAATCCAAATGTGGTGGTGCTCGATATCAGCATGCCAACAATGAATGGGTTGAACGCCGGTCAGCGACTCAAACAGATGATGCCGCTGGTGAAGTTGGTGTATTTGACGATGAACCATGACCCCGACGTTGCCGGCGAGGCTTTCAGACTCGGAGCCTCAGCATTTGTGCTGAAGAATTCCGCAGCAACGGAACTTCTACAGGCGATACGGAAGGTCGTGCGTGGCGGTTACTACGTGACGCCGCTGATGACCAAGGGAATGGAAGGATCGGTTGTACAGTACTTCAAGCAAAGAAAGGCCAAGTACCCCTTAACGCTTAGGCAAAAAGAGGTGCTTCAACTTTTGGCCGAGGGTCGTTCGATGAAAGAGGTTGCATTTGTCTTGAACGTCTCGCCACGAACCGTCGCGTTCCACAAGTACACGATGATGGAGCATCTTCACATCCGCAGTAACGCAGAGCTCATAGAGTATGCGTTGAGAAGTTCGCTTGCTGTCGCGTAAAGAAACAGGAGCAGGAGCAGAAAACAGGAGCAGGTCCGGTTATGTTGTTTCTCTGCTCCTGCCGACTGCTCCTGCTTTCTGTCTCTTACTCTTGATTCCCGCCTGTTACTTTTGCTAGTTCGTCTGTTCGAGAAATCGTCGTAAAGTCACTTCAAGCCACAGCATTTCGACGTGACGACCTCTCTCGTTTGACATGCCTCGCCCGCTCTCAATCGCCATAAGAGGGCAAAGGAGAAACGGTGACGCGGGCGCGTATTGTCGTTGCAGAAGATCATGAGTTGATGCGAAACCAGGTTGTGCGCTTGCTACGGCGTGACTTCGACGTGGTAGAAGCAGTCGCAAATGGAAAAGCGCTTCTTGAGGCCGTTCACCGATTGAAACCCGATGTTTGCGTCCTTGATATCTCAATGCCGAAATTGAACGGCATAGAAACTGTTACTCAGCTCAAACACAGCAACTCATCACCAAAAGTGATCTTCCTGACCATCCACAACGATGCCGATTTTGTCGGTGCCGCATTCAAGAGTGGAGCCGAAGGGTACGTCTTCAAAACACGAATGTGCGCAGACCTGGTCGTTGCCGTGAGGGAAGTCCTGGCCGGCCGTACATTCCTATCGTCCTGTTAAGGGTGCGGTGAAAAGAGCCGATGAATCAGTCGACTCGTTCCTCAACCAAGGCAAGCTGCCTGGATAGCTGTCTCTTGATCTCTCTCTGTTCTTCAATCCACGAGCTAATCGTCTGAAACATCAGCCGTCGCGCTTGACGCTCCGTCTTCGGTGCAGTCTCCAGTGCTTCCTGCTGATGTTCAAGCACCTCTCGCTGTTTGCGCTTGACCACCTTGATTGATTTGTTAGCCAACATAACGAGTGAACTAATTGGTCTTATCCTACCGATCAACCAACCGAGCTAAACACTGTCAGAATTGACAGTATTAAAGGTATTTAGCAGCGGCTAGTATGCGATCGCTGTAAACCAGCAAGTCGGCCCCAAGGGCTGGCAAATGCAGCAAAGCCGACGGAGGCACACGCTGCGTTGCTCAAAGAATAGAAGGCTGACTCCAAACTTAAACCAACAATCCAAGGAGAGTAGACAGATGAAAATCACCACCAACACCATACTGAGATTGATGACAGTCGCCTTCGTTCTCGTGTTGGCGGGCGTGGGAAACACCTACGCCGCAGGATCTCTGGCGACAAGGACTGACGACCCCGCGTTGCGCGCGACCGTTCAGGAAGAAGTGAAGAAGTTCAAGGGAGTCGTTATCAAACGCGATCCCGATTCGTTCACAATGTCAGAAACGACGGGTGGACCGACGACAACCGTTCTCTTGACCGCTGACACCGAAGTAAAAAGTCACAAGAAAGGCGTGTTTCGAGGATCAAAAGAGTATGCCGCAAGCTATATCCTCCGCGGACTGCGCCTCGAAGTTGACGGCACGAGAAATAGTGACGGATCGATCGTGGCCAGTAAGGTCCGTTTTGATGAGCAAGACCTCAGAACGGCTCAAGCATTGAAAGCCACGCTCGATCCAGCTGAAGCTGAGTTGAACGAAAAACTGCGAGTCCAGCAAGAGGAACAGGAACGACTCGCCGGCCAGATCCAGGAGACGCAGGCTCTCGCTCAAAGTGCTAAGGAAGACGCGGCGAAGTCACAGGCGGCTGCCGAGAAAGCACAGTCGACTGCCGACTACGCCAACAATCGAATCAATGGTCTGGGCGACTTCGATCCCATCAAGACCATTACGGTTTACTTCAAGACCGGCAGCTCTGTTCTGGGTCCGCAGGCCAAACAAGCGATTGACGATGCAGCGGCCTGGGTAAAAACTCAAGACCGGAAGGGTTGGGTGATGGCCGTAATTGGTTACGCCGACACCACAGGCAGTACGCAACGGAACATCGACTTGAGTGAGCGTCGCGCAAACGCGGTGATCTATTACATCATCACTAAATACAAGATGCCGCTCAATCGCCTGGTTCAGCCTTTTGGTTACGGTCAATTGGAACCTGTGGCTGAAAACAAGACCAAGGCCGGTCGTGCCAAGAACCGTCGAGTGGAAATCCGTTTGATGGTAAACAAGGGCATTGCTGGAACGGTGGGCAATTAGAATAGTTTTTGGGAACGATCTGGGGTGGGGTCAACAACTGAGCTCCTCACTAGGCCGGGAGGAATCCCGGCCTTTCCTTTATGCGGGATGAAGAATGACGGATCGAAGAAAACCAAATCATTGGTCCATTATCATTTGACAGTTCTCATTTGTCATTTAGGAGAACCAGCCGCAGATTCACGCAGACAAACACAGATCTCAACGGAAAGCTAAAAGGCTCGTCCTCTCAGTCTTCAATTTGATCTGCTTTTATCTGTGTGAATCTGCGGCTGGTTTTCCTAAATGACAAATGAGAACTGTCAAATAATAATTGACCAATGATTTAATTTAACCGATCCCATCCTTGTCACTCATTGGTGTTAAAGCGGGCGAGGAGGACAGTGATGTTGTCTGAACCGCCAGCGCCGAGCGCGAGATCAATCAACTCCTCACAAGCGCCCTGCGCCGATCCTCCGTGACGCAGCACATTCGCGATGATCTCGTCATCAAGCAGCGCTGTGAGTCCGTCAGTACATAGCAGGAGCTGATCTCCGCTGGTCAACTTAAACCGCAGCACCTGAGGTTCAATACTTTCATCGAGAGATCCAATCGCAGCGGTCAGAACGTGTCGCATTGAACGCGGCACTGGATCATCTGAACTCGCAACCCCCGCATCAATCAATGCCTGGCCAAGAGTGTGGTCCGTGGTCAACTGTCTGAAGATTTGTCCTCTTAACAAGTATGCGCGTGAGTCGCCGACGTGGCCGATGACGAGATCGCGTCCGAGAGTGCCGGCGACAGTAAGAGTCGTACCCATGCCTTCGAGTGAGTCGTCAGCTAGCGCCTCATCCTTCAGAATCTTGTCGATTTGAAAGAAGCGTTGAGTCATTCGCTTTAGGACGGTTCTGGCATCATTGTCCTGCCTGAATGCCAGGATCCAATCAGACGTGTTGACGACAAGTTCAACTAACTTGGCGAGCGCCAAACGACTCGCCACTTCGCCGGCAGACATTCCACCCATGCCATCCGCAACCAACAATCCATATCCAGTCAAACTGTAGTTCGGTTCAATTAGATTCTGGTCAAGGTTGGTTGATAATCGCTCAAGCGAGCGACCGAATCGCATCAGGAGGTAGCTATCTTCGTTATTTTCTCGGAGGTGACCTTGGTGAGTTGCTGCACCGAGATCTGCAGTTAACGGACCCCATGTTTCGCTGAGGGCGTCGCTCAATTGCGTTCCTAAATCATTAAACGTATCCATTTTTGACCAACCTCCGGCGACGCGGGTCCCAGCAATTCGATCTAATCCGTACAAGTGAGAGTCGCACGCCTTCGGAGGTTTCCAGCCACGTTTTCCCCGCGTACCTTGCTCTCGATCGCAGCCAAGGCATAAGACGTGTTCTCAAGGAGGGAACACGTTCAGACCAACTAGACTCGCTGCTGGAAAGCGTCTGTGATTGACGATGACGTCAGGAGAGTTGGTCCGGTGTGCAACGCATTAAAGATTTTATGGTGCAATTAGCCAGCCAACGCACTGGCAAAAGTTACAGGCTCTCGATCGATCGCGAGTGGCCATCAGAACCTTGCAGAACCTTCAATCAAGTGAAATGCCGACGCCTCGGATCAGTCTTGTCTGCTTAGGTGACTGTAAGAAATGACAGTTATCATCGTTGGCCGGTGATTCTAGAATGCTGCTCACCAGTTATCGAGAAAGGAAGGTTCGCGAAGATGTCGACGATGAGCAGGATTTTTCAATTATCTCTGGTTAGCGGATTACTTCTGATGTTGTGCGTTTCAGCGTCCGCCCAGGACATAAAGTACAACTACCTCCAGGGCACCGACTTCTCAAAGTACCGGACTTACAAATGGGTAAAGGTACCAAATGTTCAGTATCCGAATTCGATCGTGGATGAACAGATCATGCGGGCAATCGATGCGCAACTCGCATTGAAAGGTTTGACGAAGAGCGAAGACAATGCGGATCTGTATGTGACCTACCAGGTCGCGATCAATCAGGAGAAACAGTGGAACTCCTACAG
>Ga0310890_10000181_pt1 | contig 18092 bp, 21 predicted proteins | sample T20D3metaG_FD_203751 | JGI IMG/M metagenome (GOLD analysis project Ga0310890, IMG submission 203751) | Lab incubated soil microbial communities from West Virginia University Organic Research Farm, Morgantown, WV, United States - T20D3 | ecosystem: Environmental > Terrestrial > Soil >... | reverse complement strand
CTTCACATGTAGAGGGATATGAAAACTTTTCTAAAAATTCTTGTTCGTAATTCACGTCATATTGTCTGAACATCACGACAGCACCAATCAATTAGAAATTTTGCCGCTGATTGAGTATCTTCATACACATTTTTAGTTGCAAAATCATTATCATTTAGGACACGAAAATCTGAGAGTTCTAGTGGGGTATTATTCAGTGTAACAATGTACTCAATATTGGCCTTTACAGCTGATTCAACGCCTAGAGGCGCATTTTCGACAACTAATGCTTCAGAAGGATTCAATTTGAGTTTAGATAACGCCATGATAAACGGCTGAGGATTCGGTTTGCCTTCTTCTAGATCCTCGCTAGATATGATTAGGTCAAATTTGGAAAGGTTGTTTTGTTCTAACAGCGACTCGACCTCTTTCCTAGATGCTCCACTTACTACTGCTGTTAAACAATTCTTACAATTGAGCGATTCAATTAATTCTTTTACCCCCGGAAAAGCTCCTGCTCTTTGAAGCTCTTCAAATAATCCTTTTTTCCGGTTACTAATATTTTCTACAAGTTTCTCATCAGGCGATTCGAGATTACTTCGTTTGAAAATTTCCCGTATTAGTAAGGGGCCAGGCATTCCCTCAAGTAAAAACACATTTCTTTTGTCTATATCAATTTTAACGATTTCTCTAAATGCCTTTTGAAAAGCTTCTGCATGAAATGGCATCGCATCTATGAGTACGCCATCCATGTCAAACAAAATTCCTTTCAACTTTGATTAACAAGTCACTTTTCAACAATATAAAGTGTGATAATAGATTCTCCTCTGATTCTGCCATTTCGGAACAGAAAAAGCACTACTCGTAAAAGAGGATCGTATAAAGTTTGTTGAATAAATATTTTCCCAATAACATACTAAGATTTGACATTTGTCTTAATATAAGTAGATATAATTCCAGTTAACATATGATGATAAAAAAATGAAAGAAATATGTTTCATCATTGCAATAAATAGACTGTTTACCAACATCAGTAACATAGTAAATAGTAAATAGATATATCATGATTAGTTCAAGGTGGACTTGAGTCATATATGAACCAAATATCCATTAAATCAAAGATTGAATTATAACCCTTGAAATAATCGCAATATCAAAATATTAACGCACCATAATTAATCCCTCTGCAATACATTTTCGATGATTTCTTTTAAGGCTGAAATCTTGACTGGTTTTTGCACTATGTCGTCTATCTTGGCGATCTTATAAGTCTCACTTATCATTAGATCCTCAACCATAAATGCTGTTATCAAAATGATCTTAATTTTTTCATTAATTTTTCTGATTTCAGCAGCAAGATCTAGTCCTGACATCTCTGGCATCCTTAGATCAGTAAGTATTAGTGAAAATTCCTTCGTACCTTGTTTAAAGAATTCAAGTGCCATAATTGGATCAGTGAAAGTGATAGGCTCATAACCCATTCTTTCTAGAAATGCTTTAAATAATGAAGCCAGTTCCTTTTCGTCTTCAACCACCATTACAGACGCAGGTTCCGACATATCGAATACTTTAGTGCATGCGTGAATATTTAACCGTTTTCAATACTAATTTTAACCAATACATTACATCAATTGACGCAAATTGCATTAAATGTACTATACACTGAAATGTTCTTTAATTCTAAAAGGATCAAATATTTGTCTTAATTATGGACCTTCTAATTTTTACTTGACTACAATTTTGACATACAGTAAATATGTTGAGAATTTATCAAGTTCGGATAAAGTTACTCCAAATATAAAAGAATTTCACTAGTTGTAATCTTTTCTGTTAGCTTTTTACGTTCTATCTTAAATAATAAATTTACTCCCGCGTTGCTGGTATAAAACGAGTGATTAGTACCATTATAATTTATCAATCTATATTCAATGAGGTAAAAGAGATATTTTTTTATTAATTCTTCAGAGATAGGTAACAATCTTTGAATTTTCCAATAAATATGCTGGATCGGAGTACCTTTCACACACATTAGCAAAATAGGCTGAAATATAACGGCCTGCATAACTAAAATGTTTTGAGTTTTCTCTTCATCCTTAATAAGTTTCATTACAATATCCCGCCGATTTCACTCATATTATTCAGACCAATCTTTGTCCTCAGAATAATGGAACTATAATTAAAAGGAACTTTAACGGTGTTCAAACCTAAACATTTGTTTAAGGTCTTGCATCTCCGATCCGTTTCCCCTACAAACTCTAGATGCATTTTAGACAAATTGATTTCATCTAAACTGATCTTGACCATGTTTGAAAATTTTAGCGCAACATTCTATATAAGGAGTGATCCGTCTAGTTTCCTAGTGACTACTTTGCTATGCACATAGAAATTAGACCACACAAGCTGTCTTTGAAAATAATCGACCGACTTTTCACATTTTGTCAATTAAGTATACATGTCAATTCCATTAACAAGTAACAAAACAAAGTATCATAGCAAAACTAATCTGTAACGTAGTCTGAATTCGGACAAGTCTGGTTTGTTTTGTAACTTAGTCTATGAAGTAAAAATGATTTTGCTTGTATTATACATAACGTAGGGACGGGTCATCTAATCGGGGCGTCACCATTTTGTTAATATACAAATATACAAATCCGAATAGTTTAATGATTCGATGAACCTTTCACAGTATGTCGCACTCAATGTTATTTTAGCTTTCGGGGTTAATATCTCCAATAAGTTTTGAGGATTCAATTACACTTACAACTTGTAAATCATCGCTACCTGAAATAATTTTCGACAAAGTAGGTTTTGCCTCCTTCCCCAATATCATTGCCTCCTTTCCTCTTCGCATTAATACTAAAGTCATGTTATTTTCTGTCAATGTATGTGCAAAATTCTTGGCTAAATCTAACTGCTGTTGGAAAGAAGATTCTTTATCAGTCATGGAGTGAATGAATTCCTTAGCACCATCCAGTTTATCTAATATTTTATTTACCGAACTTTCGTTTTCCTTGCCATTTGGCAAACCTTTATCCTCGTGACTATCGCTGATACCTCCTTTAAGGAAATCAAACAAATCAGGTTCTATTATGTCGATATTGATCCTATTTGCATTGTTTCCTGAGGTTGCAACAATATCTATAGCTGATTTGTCCTGGATCTCAATATGTAATTTTCCACTCTTTATCGCTTTAACCGATTTTACTAACTTATCAATCAATGAATTACTAGACTTCTCCATTTTTTTGTGTTCAATGTTTGTCAATCCAACCAAATCTCAATTATTTATTGGGAAGCCTCCAAAGGCCAGGTTGTCATAGGGTTCAGATTCATTATTATCATCGGTTGACATCATTGTTACTATCATAACCTTGAATATTCTCTTCTATCGTGGTCTCATTACCTTTTGTCTCTTTAACGCTTCCTTTGTTTTTCTTGTGAACTTCGGCGGAAATTCTAATTGAACCGTTCACAGTAAGGTTGCCACTGCAAATCTGACACCCTTCATGACCTTCAGCTTTAGGCATCTCTATTTTGAGGTTATCAAATGAATATGTAATAACTGCACCCTTTCCAGTTAACTTTTCAACTAATTGTTCTAAAATGGGCACACCCTCTTCGGATATTTTATGGGTTATCTTATTTAGATTATTATTTAATTGATTCATTCTGTATACGGTTATATTATAACATGAAACGTTATAAATCGTATATGTTTTGTTTTCTATTATCTAGGTTTATCTTCATGCATTTTCTTCCCCTATCAGGGAATAAGTCTATATCAACAAGTCGCATAGATGATAAGGTTGCTCCATGGAACTTTATACAGAATTAACATTTGGGCTTTGATATACGGTTCTAATTTAACAATTAATCCTCATCTTTCATACTCCGCGATACTTATCTGGAAAGTCCCAAGGGTTAACCAGAGAAACAGAGAACTTTAAATTGATATGATGGATTATTTTAATAGTTGATCCCTGAACATTGCTCTTTTGTATCAGACGGCCTTGCATGCCGTCTTCCTCCTGAATTTATTATTGAAGTAGAAGATAAAACTGACCACAACGGTAAATTTATGATAGGAGTGACCTGTTCAGATCACAGGGCTTTATTAGAAGATAGGTTTCATTTACTGCAAAAAAAGAATGTTATTCCTTCGGGTAAGATAAGTTTGACGAACATACGAATAATCCATACGGATTGTGTTAAGGGCAACCGAGAAGATGAGGAAGAGGTTCGGATCAAGAGACTAGATGTATAGCTGGTAGAGATATTATCTTAGTAGTAATGCCTTGGCTTGACGACCTTTCAACACGTCAATAATATTAGAAGCAGCAATTACTGACATTTTGTTTCGCGTTTCAATGCTTGCGCTACCTATATGTGGTAATAGAACTACATTTTGCATTTTGATTAGCGGATTGTTACTCTTGATTGGTTCATCTTCAAAGACATCTAAGCCGGCTCCTGCGATCAACCTCTCCTTTAAACCACGAATCAAATCACGCTCATTAATAATTTTGCCCCTTGAAATATTTATTATAAAAGTATTCCTTTTCATCATTTTTATCTTATCATAATCTATTAAATGATAACTATCTTTATTGAGGGTACAACTAATTACAACATAATCTGATTCTGAGACAAGTTTTTGTAAATTGCAATATTCTAACTTGTCAGACGATTTATTTCTATTAAAATCATTCTGATCAAAATTCCTTTTTGTAAATAATATTTTCATTCCAAATCCTGTTGCCCGTCTACAAATTGCGCTGCCTATTTTTCCCAAGCCAATGACTCCTAGAGTTTTATGATGCAAATCACTCCCAATCATAAGGTCTGGATTCCAGCCATATTTCCATTTACCTTTTCTGAGGTAGTTGTCAGCTACAACCATTCTTCTTCCAAGACAAAGCATGAGCCCAATTGCTAAATCAGCAGTAGTATCAGTAAGGATGTCTCCGGTATAACCTACCCTTATTCCTCTCCTCTTAGCTTCTGATATATCGATGTGTTCATATCCTGTACTGAATGTGCTAATTACCTTGAGTGATGGACCAGCAGCTTCCATGATTTGTTTATCAATCTTATCGTTAAGAAAACACAAAATCGCATTTACACCCTTCACTTTCTTTAATAATTCCGGATACTGAAGAGGAGCATTTCTTCGATTTATGATTAAGTCACAATGAGGCTCTAAGATGTTTAAACCTGCTTCTGGAATCGGTCTCGTTACCAACACAATCGGTCTAATTTTCTTTGACAAATGTTGTCTATTGAGCTTCCGTTATATTATTTGTTAATTTTGTAGGAATGATTTATTCAAAAATTTATGTCTGCAGCATTGTTGGAGCAAAAGGTTATGGTTTATGTAATGATGACCATCTTTTCAATCTCTAAATTGAATCAAGTGTACTTTTCTAGACTATCAAGATTCTATATTCGTCACTACAAGTGCATGGGGACATGATAATCCACCAGCTCAATATCGCATTTTATTTTAAGGAATACAAATGAATTGTTTTGTATATTTAAGGCTCTGAACGCTACTTGATATTTTTAAAGAAAGTCCGTTGAGGCCCAACAAAAGATAGGGAATGTAGTTGCGATCTTAAATATATAAAAGTAAAAGCAGCAACCGTATGTTTATTTTTACAAGTATATTTTTATAGACTACTGATTATTAGAATTCATGCAAGACCATTCTACGAATGTGCAGGAGAATGGAATTAGTAACCGTAAGAAGGTTGGAATCCGAAAAAAGACTGAGTATGAGGATGAAGATGATCAAGATAATTTAGAGTCCTTGATGATTGAAAAAAATTCTAAAGAATCATCAGAAACCTTATTTGCAAACATAGTGGGGTATGATGATGTTAAGAAAATTTTTAATTATGCATTTAATTCATCGTTACCAGTTCATATATTGCTTGTAGGTCCTCCTGGTTCTGCTAAGACGCTATTTTTGATGGAATGTATGAAACTTTCTCGTTCCTATTTTACGTTGGGTAGTCATAGCACGAAAGCAGGAATGTTAGATTACTTATTCAATAACAGACCAAAAAATCTAATCGTCGATGAAATTGAATATATGGCAATAAAGGATCAGGCAGCACTTCTTAGCTTGATGGAAACAGGAATATTAAGCGAAACTAAATATGAAAAAACTCGTAATTCGATCATGAGGACATGGGTTTTTGCATCTTGTAATGATGAAAAAAAACTTCTAACCCCACTCTTGTCGCGCTTCTTTGTACTTTATTTTAAGAAATATGACTATCCTACTTTTGAGAAGATAGCAAACCACATTTTAGCAAGTGAGTGTAATATGGATTTTGAAGTCTCAACTCTGATTGCGAGATTGGTTTGGAATAAACTGAAATCTAGGGATATAAGAGATTGTATCAAAATAGGTCGAATTTGTAATAATAAAGAAGATGTTTACACGATAATAAAGACCCTTATTAGGTATGATAGTACAAACGCTGGTAACAGTAAAAATATTTAGTTGCAAGTAAAAGCGACATATAATTGAATTTCATGGCCCGGTTTTTCCTTTTACAAACAAAGTAGAATAATCTAGTGTTCCATTTTTGAGTAAAGAACATGAAAAATTGAAAATTTTTATCTGTGGTCCAACCTTGTATGAAAAAAGCCACTTGGGGCATGCCCGAATTTTTATTTTTTTTAACTTTTTGATCAATTATTACAAATTTCTGGGAAAATCTCCAATTGCTGTAGTACAACTGACTGATGTCGATCCCAAAATATTTGCCAAAATCAAGGCAGATGCAGGTGCTGGTGGTAATCTCTCACTTGAAAATATAACAAAGAATTATCTTACCCAATTGATCAAAGACTTACAAAAATTACAAGTTATCAACAATTTCACATTCACCAGAGTATCTAGTTTCCAAGTTCAAATGTTAAACCAAATAATAAACTTGCTTGAACTTAAGAAAGCTTACTCCTATGGGGGTAATATTTATCTTAAAATAGATCCAGATACTCAGAGTCCTTTTGGTTTTACAACCAAACAATTGGATAACATGCCAATTGATATCGCGCCAGGTAAACAGGATCAAAAAGACATTATGCTTTGGAACGCTGAGAATTTCTATGATTTATCTATGAGGGGCGACGAACGCTTCGAATTCTATTTTAGGAATTTAGTTAGCGGGATTCCTGGATGGCATTTTCAAGATTATCAAATAATTAAGTCTGTTTTTAATCTTGACTATGACATACACGGGGGGGCAGACGAACTAGTTTATCCTCACCATGAATTCATTTATAGAATTTCTCATCAAATCCAAAAGATTAACCATCAAAATGAAAAAAAACCAAAATGGATTCACATAGGTATTTTGAAAATCAAATCTGAAAAGATGTCTAATTCTAGAGGTAATACTATTACTATAAGCGATTTTCTTAACAAATATTCTCCAAATTCTTTAAAGATACTTTTTCTAAGCGAACGTTACGACAAAGACTTTAGTCTTAATAAAAGGAAATTGTCGGATGCTGTTCTTGTAGATAATGAAATTTCATCATTTTTCATGTTGGAAAATGTCAAGAACGGAAAATCTACGGAAACATTAAATGATTCTGAGTCACAAAAATTTTCCGAGTTTTTGAGAATAATTAATAATAATTATGACACCAAATCCGCGATCAACTACATAAGAAAGTGTATAAGAGATCTAGAAAATGCTAATTATGTAAAGAAGATGACTGATTTACTTGGATTGCGATATTATTGATATCTTAAAATCAAATGAAATTGAATTTTGCAAGAGTTGGAGTAATAAGACAATTACCCTTACCGACTCTTTTCAAATCTTAGCCTATCGAGCGTTAAAAGGCGACTATTTCCTCAACAGGGTCATTCTACTTCAGGGGATTGAGGAGTCTAAAAGGGGAGAAGAGCTTATTTTATCAATCGTATCACAACTTAAAGAAATTTCCAAAGTACAAGAAATAGATGTTTACATCCATATCGATGATAACCTTTCATTTATTAAATCAATCCTTGAGAAGAACGGCTTTAGAAGTATCGATAAATTGACAGGATTGATCAATGTAGTTAGAGACCAAAAATACTTTTCAAAGAATGATTATGAAAAACAAGAACAGGTCGTTGATATCGAATCTTGTAAGGTGGTCAGCTCCGTCGAAGAATTCGATGATTGGCTAGATATTTATTTAAATTCATTTGGAATCGACATACAAAAAAGAACCACTATTCGAACTAGTCTCCAAAAAGAGAATTTTAGTCAAAGTAAACTAATTTTGTATGAACAAGAACTCGATGATAAAAAAAATAACCATAATAGTTTAAGAGCTTTGGGCTGTTGCTTGCTTTTCCCTTCAAATGGTGTCTTAGGTCTGTACTGCTTAGGTACCGATAAAAAGTTCCGAAATACTGGTATTGCTTCAAGCATTATAGACTTTGCAATATCTTATGCTAATACAAAAGGATATGATTTTCTAGGCCTTCAAGCTTTGCATAGCGATAATACAACAGGATTTTATCAAAGACGAGGTTTCAAAAAAGTTTACATCAAAACTATCTTTTCTCTTTCTATCAGTTAGATTTAATATATCATTTGGTCCACTTATTTAAAATCTATTGACATTTCTTGAAGGTATACAGGAGGATCTAATTTTTCCTATATTCGTATATGAGGACGAGCAGGCTTACAAGCAAAGCTTAGATTCTGGATACATGAATAATTCAAAAGTATTTTCGAAAAATTTGGTCAATAGGTTTGAGGAGTTGGCTCAACTTAAAATATCAAACATGTTGCTATTTGGCATTCCAAAAAAAAGAGACCGCTCAGGAAGTGAAGCTTTCAAAAAGAATGGAGTTATTCAAATTGCAATTCAAACAATAAGAAAAAATTTTGACAAAAAATTTAACATTCTCTCAGACGTTTGCATATGCCAGTATAATACAAGCGGCCATTGTGGTGTTACAAATGGCTCTAGAGAAAGTGACAGCCAGCCTAAGTATGGAATGCGAATAGACAACGACAAGACCATAAATATTCTTGGAAAAATTTCATTAAGTCTTTGCGAAAGCGGAACCGATTTCATTGCTCCATCGTCAATGATGGACGGTCAAATCTTGTACCTTTCTAATTTGTTAGAGAAGAGTGGGTTTAAAAAAGTCAAGATTATGAGTTACTCTGCTAAACATAATTCTTGTCTATACTCCCCATTTCGTAATTATAATTATCATAGTCCTAACTTTATTGATAAATCAAGTTATCAATGTAACTTTAACAATCCTAGGGAATCAATGCGAGAAATTTTATATGATATAAAAGAGGGTTCGGATTGGGTAATGATTAAACCATCATTTTGGTATATGGATTTAGTGAGATTAGCTAAGGATTTAGTGGACGTTCCTCTAGTAGTTCAGAATGTCTCAGGTGAGTATGCTTTACTAAAGGCAGGCTCAAAAATAGACCCTATTGACCAAATGGAATGGACAGTTCAATATCTCAAAAGTTTAAGAAGGGCTGGTGCCGATAAAATAATTTCTTACTTAATATTTGATTTGCTTGTAGACTTTGAGAATGAATCTACATTATCAGTTTGAATTCTCATTTGATCTTGCTGGGTTTAAGATCATTTGACCACTTGTAGAATCGATGTAATATTTTGTATTATTTGCAGTAATTTCCCAACCATAGTGATTACCGCCAGTTAGAGGTTCAACCGTACTGCCTAATACCTTCCCTGTATCGTGAGTATCTTTATCTGCTTGGTATATTGTCCCATTAGCATCTACCATTACATATTGAGATGTAAATTTTCCATCAAGATCAGCAAATGTAATCTTGCTTAATTGATCCAAGGATTGATTGTATACGTCATGTAGAATTATTAGATAAGCTTCCTCTGGTATGAGTCTAGGAGAAGAAGAATTGGTTTGACTTAATGAGTAACTCAGTACCCAATACATTGCCAAAGTAAATCCAATGGATAAAAGAACAATGAATATTACTTTATTGCGGGCATTATCAAGCTTCATTAAGGTATTTTATTGACAGAAAAACACTATATAATCATTGATTTATGCCGTTACGATTAGAATATATATCATTTCTTTTAAATCCTAAATATCCCGCGGTAGCTCAGCCTGGTAGAGCTTTCGGCTGTAGTTGTTGGCAAAATATTGCTAATCGTACATCAGCCTATCAGGCTTACATTCAACAGTAACCGAAGAGTCGCAGGCTCAATCAAGAAATAAGAGATTATTTTTTGGAGTAAATCCTGCTCGCGGGATACAAACAGATAAAAATTTTGTTTATTGGTTGGGATTTATTATGGCACGTCCAATGATTTTACCATTCTTTAAATCATGTAGAGCTTCATTGACCTGGTCGAGCGCAAATGTTCTATCTAAAACTGTACGTACCTTTCCATCTGATGCAAGTTCCACTAATTCAGTCAAATCCTGAAATGTTCCAGTATAAGCTCCTGTCAATGTATACCCTCTCAAGGGGATCATTGGCAGGTTCAACTCCATTGATCCGCCAAATAATCCAACCATAATTAGCTTACCTCTTTTTCGTAACATATTAAATGAATTTACCGATGTAACGTTGTTATTTACAAAGTCTATAACAACGTCAGTTCCAAAACCATTGGTAAGATCTTTGACCTCTTTTACAACGTCTTGTTTCTCTTTTGTATTGATAATGTTATCTGCACCAAGCTTTCTTGCTTCTGCCAGTTTTTGATCATTGACATCTATTATTGTTATTTTTGATTTGAATATGGCTTTAGCGACCTGTACTGCCATAAGCCCTAATCCACCAGCTCCTACGATTACGATATTATGTCTATCTTCTAAACCTGGTATTGACTTTGCCTTTTTTACAGCGTTATATGCTGTCAATCCCGAACAGGCCAATGAAGAGGCAGAATCAAATTCAAGATGGTCGAGTCTTATCAAAAATTTTGAATCTGGGATTAGAACATATTGTGCATACCCTCCATTTTGATAAATCCCAAGGGTTCTTGGATTATCGCATAGATTCTGTTCACCAGACAAGCAAGCGGGACATTTGCCTTCACCTAGCCACGGATATACAAGCACCTTATCACCTACGTTGAAATTTCTTACGCCGTTACCTACCTCTTCTATTGTTCCAGATATTTCATGGCCGGGTATAAGAGGAAATTTAACACCTCTATCTTCAACCTTCATAAAGACGCCTTTGGGTCCTGCATAACCGCCTTCCCATAAATGAAGATCACTATGACACACACCCGTTGCTGCAACTCTAACTAGAACCTGATTTCCTTCAGGTTTAGGTTTTTCTACTTCGTTAATTACTAATGGTTCATTTGTCTTAATAATTTGAGCCCCTTTCATATCAAAGTCATGGTCTCCTAGTTTAATTATCTTTACTGACGATTCAGTTTTCAAAAGAATATATTAATTCATATTCCTAAAATATTGATGTCAATGATGACGACGAAGAGCCGTCTGAAATTATATGGTGACGAAGATTATGAGTACTGAGACATCAAACTTTTCAACCGATATATTTTGTAGACTTGTTCCACTCATTTATTAGATCAAACTAACCTCAAAAGCACACTCTACTATGATAATACTCTCCTTGCTAGTGGGAAATGAGGTAGGTACTCAATTCAAGTATAGTACTGCCATTTTGATTTCTTTAGCAGTACCGGAATTGACATTATTTGGTAAAATGTATTGTAACCTATCTTTAAGGATATTTGTATTTGTGAGATGTAAAATTATATACGGTGAAAGTTCATGGTAAATCAAATTTAATGAATTCGATACAACGGTTCCTATTATGTTCGATATATAGCAACAATTTGATTGATAGCCGAATTCCTAGTCCAATATTGCCATATTTGATGAAAAAATTGGAACTCGAAGTGACCTTTTATAATAATCAATTAGCTAGTCTTGAAGACCTAGGCTTAATTGTTATAAAGCAAAATGAACAAGATTCTGGGACAGGTTCAGCGAATACAACGTGTACACTTACTAACTTGGGTCGTGAACAAATTAAAGTTGTGCTAGTGGGCGGGGTATTTGACCTACTTCATGTTGGTCATATTCATACATTAAAATCTGCAAAATCATTAGGCGATGTCCTGATAATTGTAGTCGCAACTGATTCCACCGTTAGCAACTTGAAAAAAAATCGCAAGATTTATCATGATGAAAAAAGTCGTTTAGAGCTAGTTTCATCTATAAAATTTGTAGACAAAGCAGTAATAGGGAGAAAAAAATCGATATATGATACAGTAGAATTTGTTAGGCCAGATATCATCGCTTTGGGATACGACCAAACCCATGATGAAATAGCTATGAAAAAGAACTGTCTTGATCGAGGTTTGAACCTTGATGTTGTCAGACTTTCTTCACCAATTCCAGAACTCAAAAGTTCTTTAATTAAAAGCGAATTGGGAAATTCCTTTTATGATCTTTGAGTGTTTCTCACAGATTCTTTAATTCTTATTACAACACTATCTCCATTTTTTAGATTGGAAGACTCTTTTAAGTTCAGAGGACCAATGACCTCTATCAGGTTGTTGTTATGATGGGTCCTTTCTAATAAAAGAACATGAACATCATTTAAAATATCAGGCTGCTGTGATTCAATCATCTCTCTAGGAAGCTTTGGCTCTTGAGTTATCGTAGCTGGATAGCATCTAACCCAGCCAAAAGTTCTATCAGAATTTTTGAACCCATCAATGTAAATAGAGGGGTAATTTATCAAATCTTTTCTTGAATTCATATAGTTCTTATCTTCAATCTTTACATTAAGCGTTCCAGGGAATGGCTCATACCCTAGTTTATTTTGGAACTGTTTCTTGTATCCTTCTAATGACATATAGTAAGCTCCTTCTCCCATCCCAGTAACGATCTTTCCCTTAAAAAGCACAGGTTTGATGCGAGATTCCTCCATAGATATTTTTAACAAATCATAAATATTCTGTAATATTTCAAAACCTGATTCTGTAAGCTTCATTCCAAATTTCTTTTTGTTTTTTACCCTCTCTATTAGGTCTTCTTTCTCTAGGTCGATTAATATCTTTGAAGCTGTTTGTTGTGACCTATTTATTAGACTACTTATTTGAGTACTGGTTATTTCCAAATAACTATCCTTACCCCCATTTGACAGTAAATGAATCATAACTAAAAAATGATAATAGTTGAAGTGGGAATGATCCCTAACCATCATAAGCAATTATCTGCTACTAATAGGTTGACTAATTAACCCCATATCCGAAAATGTTTGAACACGAACATCTGGGTTTGTCCTTTTCAAATTACTGGTTCTATGGCCTATAATGTACCTTATACCTGATTTATTAGCGGCTTCAACGAGCCTTGGAGTTACTATGCCGTCAAGTATCAACAAATTTCCGTCTTTTAATTCAGATATTTTTTTCATTATTTCAGAAATAGGAATTTTGACTATTCTTTTCATTGACTTGTCAAAAACCATTGCTTCTAAAGTTTCATTTATCTCTTGAAACACTTTCTTCACAATGGAGATGACTTCTTCGTCTTCTTTAGAAATCATGTTATCTGGACTTTGTTTTTGGTCGCTATTGTCATAATTATTGTGTTTGTTTAAACTTTGATTAGTTAAATTTCTATTATATGTAATCGAGCTATTTTGGTCTTGATTGTTTGATTGATTTTGGCTATGATCAATTCTGTGATGATTCCTAATTTGTTGTACGTTAGATGGGATGGTGTTGGTATCGTTGATTTTATCATTAATAAATTGTTCAACGTCCTTTAATATTTCTGAAATCTCCAGTGGAGTACACTCTTCTACCTCTCTGCCCGGAGGAGCTCTGTATACTTTTTCTATATCTACTAACCCTTGCAATTCCTTTAGTATCAAATCTCCCGCCCGATCGCCGTCTATAAATGCGATAGTTCTCTTACCCTGGGTCAATTTTAATATGGTTTCATCAATTTTTGCACCTTCTATCGCTATTGAATTATCGTATCCTGCTCTTAGGAGATTAATAACATCTGCCCGACCTTCAACGAGTATTATCCAATCGCTGTCAAAAACGCCAACACCACATGCTAATTGCGCCTTTCCAAATGTTGTCAGTCTGCCTGGTTTGCTCGCATCGTAGACATCCTTCAGCATTTCTTCTCCTTCACTAATCGTTTTAGTAGCCCATTCTTGAACAATTTTCTTGGCCCTGTCTACTATTACTTTTTTCTTTATTGCTCTAATATCATCAATCCCCACCAATGAAAATTTTGCCTGGAAAGGTCCCACTTTATCGATACTTTCAATAGCCGCCGCTATTAACGCTGCAGTAGATATATCAGTACTCATAGGAATCAAAGCATCTCCACGTGCTGAGTTGGATTTTGTATCAACGTTTACCTCAATTCTGCCGACTTTCGAAACCTTTTGTAATTCATTCAAGTTCATCTCTGGACCTAAAAGACCCTCAGTTTGGCCAAATATTGCTCCAATAATATCTGCCTTCTCCACTAGCCCATCGACATCAAATTTTAGCTTGACATGATATTTTACAATACCAGTATTTGGCATTTTTATAACTTCATTATTAATTTTATTTATCATATTTCACTGATTATCATAACTATAATGTCTTACCTTGATTAAGTTTTTTGTTTTAAAATTTTTCAGCCTTTGTTTACACCTTTAAACGGTTATATAATAAATATCTGGTAGACCTTGAAATTATTCAAAAATCTCTTAACTTTTTTTTAATTTCATAGCATACTATTATAAAATGATCTTAACTCTTCAATTGTCCTTATTTTCCCTTGTGTGATTCTAATTATCTTATTTCTGTAATAATTATCAATATATCTTTGATTTAATAAATAAGAAATTTTTCTCGTCATTATTCTACCGGTATCGTCCAAATCTAAAAGCAAAATTAACTTCTTGTATTTAACTCTAAAATTGTCCGCCAAATCGACAATATTTTTGTAATTATGATATGCTTGTATGTTCCCAGAACAGCCCAAATATGATAATGCCTCCAAATCTCTTTTACCTTCTACCAAAATTAACGAATTTTTGGTAGATTCATTGTTAATCTGATCCACAAATTCTTTTAATTCTCTAATTTTCTCTAGTCGTTGGATCTTATCCATTACTTTATTCTGTTCTAATTACGAGCCTACTCTCTTCATTTTTGATCCGCATTTTGGACATGAAGACTGATTATGTTTTGTTCCGCAACTCATACAATAATAGCTAACGGAGCTGCCATTTCCTCCAAATACAGAGCCTGCCATCCCCATCTTCTTCATGGCTCTATTTCTAATGTAATAACTAAGCAAAATGAAAACTACTATTATTACCGGTAAAGATAACGGAAACGGGAGCAAGAACGAGATTGCAAGACTTATTCCTAAGGATATACCAATCCACAATAATTGTTGAGACAAGAATTGTTTGTTATTATCTATCACTATCTCTCAGTGTTATATTTAAGAAACATTATATATAAAATGTTTCCCATGCTGACTAAAGTCACAATTTAACTATATTCTGCGTAATATTTGTATCTCTTCTCTACTTCTTTATTCTTTCCTTCGCGAACTTTATCGATTTCAATCTTCAATAGACTCTTGGCATATTCTTTAAACTTAATTCCCTCTTCTGTATTTGGGAATTTGCCAAGTGAAAAATCGAATTGACTCATAAACTCGATAACCAGATCTCTAAATTCCTCTTTCGAGGGTTTCTTGTTATTGTTAACCTTTAACCATGAGACAGCTAATTGTGAGGCATAAATTTTGGCTACATCTTCAGCTAGCCTGTCAACTTCAAAGTAATCAGCCACCAAATAACCGCAATCGGATAATTTATAAATTTTATGAGGGGATTCAAGTTCGCAGAATAGAAAGATAAAAATGTGAATAGGTTATAAAAAAATTATTATGCCAATTACCGATGTAACGAAAAGAAGTATTGCACAAAAGCGCCGATTGTTTTTCAAAATCTGTTTTGATTGCGGAGCAAAAAATCCAATAGGCGGAACTAGATGTAGAAAGTGTCATGGCAGCCAAATGCGATTAAAGAATAGAACCCTAGGTGCAAAGAAATAATCTAGTATTTGGTATATAGTTGACAATTTTTTGATTTTTAAATAAGAAAACTTTAATTATCTTTTTTGTTTCCTACACTTTGAGATAACAAATAATATGAAGTACCCAAAGGTTGTTCTTACTGCTGATAGAACATTAATGTCTCCATATCGAGGAATTTCACTCGCATCATTTTTTGGATGTGCTCCTGCACTGGATCCAAATCGTAGTCATGATTCTATTTGGTATAAAATATTAGGAAATCAAGTAACTCCTAAATTGCTTTTTGATTTTATTTGTAATCCTATTGCTAATTCAAACGGATTGGCTGACTTCGCTCCCTATGGCTTGAGAAAACTTGAAGCCGCCTTACTGAGGGACGGGTATTCTAGAGATGATGTAGTTGTTGCTCATCCCGATCATATTGATAAGTTTATTGGGCCACAAACTGAATTCGTAGGTACTTATGAAATGGACCCCCTGGGAATGGGCCCTGTTACAATGACATTTACTTATGGCAGAAAACAAATGTCATACGCTGAATTTTATAATCGTGATCTCCATCATCGAATTAATGCTGCCAAACAAAAGAATGGAAGCAAGGCCAAAGTTGTGGTAGGGGCCTCCGGAACTTGGCAGTATAATTATGACCCAGCCAAAATTGAAGAGTATGGATTATACGCAATCGTAGAGGGAGATTTAGGAGGTATTGGACCTGAACTCGATGGAGTAGGAGGAAGGTTTTTTGATGCTGTAATCAATAACGAGTTAGAAACCGCTAATCCATTCAAGAAATCTGAGTTTAAAGTTGAAGTTAAAGAATTTGATAGAAACGGCAGGAAATATCATGGTAGGTTTCTTCATTATTCTAGAGAACCAAAAGTGGATGAAATTCCTGACATAGTCAACCCAAGTATGCACGGGATGGTTGAGGTAATGAGGGGATGTGGTAGAGGGTGCAAATTTTGCGATGTTACACTTCGACCCTTACGTTATTATCCAGTAGAAAAAGTACAAAATGAAATCCGAGTAAATATGAAATATGGTGGATTAAAAAATGCTTGGATTCATAGCGATGATATTTTTGTTTATGGGCTAAATCCCAGGACAACCAAGAATATGCAACCCAATAGGGAAGCAATAGAAGAACTCTTCAAAGGAATTATGGAAACAGGAGTAGAACATACTAACCCTACACACGGGACTTTAGCTGGAGCCATTGCAGACGAAAAACTAATCCCTAATCTTTCGCGGATAATAAAATCGGGTCCTACTAATCATATTGGTGTGCAGTGTGGATTCGAAACGGGGAGCATAAGACTAATTGGTAAATACGCTGATAGAAAGTTAGCCCCATTTAGGCCATCTGAATGGCATTGGGTAGTAAAAGAAGGTGTAAAAACCTTGAACGAAAACTACTGGGTACCTGCATTCACTCTGATCATGGGATTAGATAACAACGAGACTGCTGATGATAGCTGGGAAACTATCCAGCTAATCCATCAATTAGAGAAAGAACAACCTGATTCCAAATTTACCGTAACACCATTGACTTTTGTCCCGATTGGTCTATTAGAAAAGTCCGACTTCTTTGACATAGGAAACACAATGGATCCAGCAAAATTGGGAGTAATGTATAAAACGTGGCAACACAACTTTAAATATGCCATTCATAAATTCATGCATAAAGTAGGTCAAAATGACCCCATCAAGAAATTCTTTTTTGCATCACTCGCTAGGACACTAGGTGGTGTACCTCTAAATGCTATGGAAAGATATGCTCGTAGGAAGAGTCCTGAACACGAGAAAGTAATTGAAAAAATTAAGGCGCAGTATGCATAAAGATATCTAAATAGTGTTAATCATTTCTAGCTCGCTTAAGAATTGTTCAATGTCTGAATAAATCGGACTAGATACCGATTTTTCTAATTTTTCCTTCATTAACTTATTAGAGAATACAATGATTTGATATTTTTGCTTGACATCCATATTAACAAGA
>Ga0310890_10000178_pt1 | contig 18179 bp, 14 predicted proteins | sample T20D3metaG_FD_203751 | JGI IMG/M metagenome (GOLD analysis project Ga0310890, IMG submission 203751) | Lab incubated soil microbial communities from West Virginia University Organic Research Farm, Morgantown, WV, United States - T20D3 | ecosystem: Environmental > Terrestrial > Soil >... | reverse complement strand
AGTACCAGTGATACGGCGGGATGCCCATCACCGTGTAGGCCGCCAGGTGCAGCACACCGTAGCCGGCAAGTACTGAGGCGACCGTTTTGACCTCGCGGCTGGACGACCGCCACGCAAGTGGGACGAACGGGGCCAGCGTGAAGGCCGCGAGGAACTCGAGCGGGTACTTCTGGAAATAGAAGCCCATGCCGCTGACGAGGCTCAGCCCGCGTCCCCAGCCTCGCTGACCAACCTTGATCTGCAGGGTGTCGGGCACGAAGGACCCGAGGTGGACCCACGAGAAGAGCTCCCAGGGCGCGAGCGTGAGCGCACAGACGAGCGCGACGCTGACGCGCTGCGTCCACCTGCCGGGCATCGCCGCCATGTAGATCGGCACGAGCAGCGCGCCGTCAGGGCGAGCCATCACGATCAGTCCGAGGACGATCCCGAGGTGGATCCATCGCTGAGCGAGGAAACGCTCGACGCTCCACAGCAGCAAGACGGTGAAGAGCGTCCCTTCGAGGCCGAAGGTCGACACCAGCAGGCAATTGGTGGCGAGGCCGACAATCGCGAGCCACGCGAAATAGGTGTGGCCAAAGAGGTGACGGGCGATCCGCTGCAGCAGGAAGAAGCTCACCGTGAGCTCCAGGGCTGTCGCCACCACGATGGCGTACGGCATCGACCCGATCAGCATGCCGATGGCAGCGTGCACGATGACGTTCAGCGGCGACGTCGCCGTGTTGCTCATGCGCCCAGGCAGGAACGTCCAGCCTTCGCCGGCCGCCAGCATGTCCGAGTACTTCAGGGAGATGAACGCATCGTCCACGAACGTATCGCGGAAGAGATGCGTGTAGGCGAGAAACACCGAGAAGACGGCGGCGACTTCCGCCACGCGGCGCATCGGAGACGCTGACCGGCGGGCGGCCGACACCGTCACTGTCGGTGTGTGAACCAAGTCTTCACATGATACGCGAGCCTAACGATTCGGGCGCGAATCGTTCCCTCCTGTCGCCTCGATCGCGACTGGACCGATGAGCGTGGTTCCCTGACCGCCTGTGGGTGGCGTCCCGGAAACTCCTCGGCCGCCAGCCTCCGCTGGTGTTTCGAACACAGCGCGCATTTCGTTGGCGACAATCCGGGCGGTGACCCATTTGTCGAACGGGAGTACCGGCGCATCACCCCAGCCGTCGTGCAGAATCTTGAAACGCAGCGTATCTCCGCGAATCTCGATGTCGTCGAGCGCCGCCAGCGTGAACGGGTTGTCGCAGCGGCCGCACACCATGCCACGCAGCCCGCTTCCAACGCGCCGGAAGATGAAGTACTGCTTGTTCACTCCGGTCCCGAATCCGATCCACGCTCCGACCACGTCGTCGACGGTCAGCGGGTTCTTCCAGGGTCCGGGCTGCAGCCATCCGCGGCCGCCAGGCGCCCCTCCTCCACCGCCAGGTCCGGCAGGCAGTGGTCCGGCGGGCGGTGGTGCGACTGGAGGCGCGGCCGCGCGCGCGGGGCCTCCTCCCCGGCCGGCTGCCGCGAGCGTCACCGGCTTTCCCGTGGCATCGGGCAGCCACAGCACGGGAACCGGCAGCGGATCGGGCCCGCGTGAATCCCGGTACAACGTCCGCTGGAATTTGCCGCCTCGGGGGGCGCCGCTCGTGCCGGTCACAATCAGGCGGTCGCCTTCAATGCGCGCGGTCGACTTGTCCTGATACGCCGTGCGTCCGTCAGGCCGGACGTGCGTGACGACGAAGACGATTCCGTCCGGACCAAACGTGCCGTCGATGAACGCCAGCGTGGTCGCGTCGCTGCACAACGTGCAGTAGATGCCCCGCACCCGTTCCCCGCGAATCGAGAACTCGTAGGTGTGCGGATCGGAGTCGTCCGTTCTCCACCCCCCGCGATACCGGTCCGCGCCCTGCGCCGCAACGTCCTGAGCGGCGGCGAGAAACACCCCGACGATGGCAATCAACGTTTTCATGTCGTAGTCCGTTGTCTCGTGTGCTCGTTACATGGTGTGGTGCGGCGAAGGCGCCTCGCGCGACGATGGCACCAAGGGAACCCGCACGCTGATGCGTGTGCCGCCGCCTGGCGTCGCGTTGATCACGAGGTCTCCTTTGAGCATGCCGACGCGTTCCCGCATGCTGATGAGCCCAAGACCCGCGTGGTCGAGCGCGAACGCGTCGAAGCCGACGCCGGAGTCGGCAATCTGAAGGCACACCTCACTCCCCTCACGTGTCAGCGCGACGGACGCGTTCCGTGCCTGGCTGTGCTTGGTGACGTTGTGCAGCGCTTCCTGCGCGATGCGATAGAGGCAGAGCGACACCCGCGGATCGACGGCGCCGGGCAGCTCGCTCGCGCGGAACTCGACATTGACCTGCCGCCGCTGCGACATTTCACTGCACAACAGGCGCACGGACTCGATCAGCCCGAGCGTCTGCAGTCTCGACGGATGAAGCCTGTGTGACAGATTGGACAGGTCGCCCGCCAGCTCGCCAATCTGTGACGACACCTGCTCGAGGCGCGCACGATGGGCATCGGCGAGCACTTCGTCGGCGATCTGATCGATTTCAAGGTTCAGGAGCCCGATCTTCTGGCTCATGTCGTCGTGCAGCTCGCGGGCGATTCGCTGGCGTTCCTGCTCATCGAGGCCCAGCTCGTAATTGACGATCACGGGCTCGTCCGACGATCGGGCTTGTTCGAGTGCGTCCAGGAACGTGTCTGCCAGCGGGCCCGGCATGATTTCCTTGATCGTCTTGCCCAGAAACATCTCCGGCGGCGCGTACAGCAGCTTCTCATCGCGCGCGTAGAAATCGATGTATCTCCCGTCGCGATCGAACATGAAGACCAGGTCGGGCAATGCGCGAAGAACAGCGCTGTTCCGCGTCTCTGAACGACGGAGTGCGGCTTCCGCGCGACGGCGCCGGCGGCGCTGGATCAGCAGGCCTCCAATGAGAAGTCCCTGCGCGACGATTGTCGCCGCTCCACCCATGACGTAGCCGCGGTATTGGCTGAAGAACGACCCGTCACGGTACGCGATGAAGCTTCCCGCGGGAAGACGCGCCTCACTGATTCCCCAGCGTTGAAGCTGCCGCGCGTCGAATCGATACGTGTAGCTGTCGAACGTCACCACCGGGATCGTCTCGGGCTTTTCGCCGTTCAGCACACGCAGCGCGATGCGCGCGGTCTCCTGCGCGTCCTTGACCGATGAGTGCAGGCGGCCGCCGACGATGCCGTGGCCGAGCGCATCCTCGTGCCAGCTGTAGACCGGCGCGTTGGCGGCCTGGGAGATCGGCGCCACCGCGTCGAGCGGCATCACCGTGTGCCCGGCGCCGTCGTCGGAGACGCTCAGGTAGTACACGATCGAATGAGGCGGTAGCGTACGGACCCGCATTTCAAGGTCTGGCAGCGCGAGTCCGGCGAGATCGTGGAACGTCACGCGCGTGGCGAACGGCGCGCGTTGCGTCCTGAAGATCTCGGCGTAGAGCCGATCGAATCGCGCGATGCCGCTGACGACGTAGACGTGCTTCGTGTCCGGCTGCGCGGCGAGCGCCGCGGACAAGGTGCTCATCAAATCGACTTCGGAGACGATCCCGGTCGACTTCGGTCCACCGACCAGGCCGGGCCGCGTCGTGAAGACGAGCGGCACGTCGCGAAACAGCATGGCATCGCGGTTGAGAAAATCGACGACAGCGGGTCCGGAGGCGATGACGAGGTCGAACCGGTCATCGACATACCGCGAGCGCAGATAGTCGCTCAGCGCCGTGCGGTACTTGGGCTCGCCAAGGCGATTCAGATCGATGTATTCGCTGTAATAGTCGAGGCGATTGCCGAGCGACTGCCTGAGCGCCGAGCGGAATGTGTCGTCGAAGCCGGGCGAGTCACGCCTGATGACGTGGAGCGCGAGGACGCGCCGGGCCCTCTCGTCGCTCGCGTTCTGCCCGTACAGGGGAACGAGCAGACAGGCGGATATCGTTACGATGGCGATCAGGCGTCGAGGGAAGCGACCCCCTGTCGAATCCATCACTTGGCGCTGGCGCAGCCATCATCCATGCCGGGCATGGTCGAGTCAATACACCCCTGACGGATCAGGGCTCGCCGAAGCGTCGACGCCGAGACTGGGCGTGCAGTAGGTCTCGCCGACGAGGGCCCGATGGATCGCCGCGAGCAGATCGCGGGCCGCCGAATGCTTGAGCACGAACCCGGAGGCGCCGGCACGGAATGCGGCCTGCGCCACCCATTGATCGCCCCCCGCGGTCACGAGGATGATCTTCGTATGCGGCGAGATATGCCGGATTTCGCGGCAAGCCTCGAGCCCATTCAGCTCAGGCATCGACAGATCGGCGATGACGACGTCCGGGGCAAGCGTACCGGTCGCCTCGAGCAGCGCCCGTCCATCGCGAACGCAGCCAACGACCTCGTACAACGGCTCGAGCAGGCGCCGCCAGGCCGCGAGCAGGCCGGCGTAGTCGTCGGCCAGCAGGACACGCGGTCGTGGGTGGCTCATGGCGTCATGATGGCGGTGACGGTCGTCCGGTAGGCCACCTGCTCATAGGCCGGAAGCATGTCCTCGAGCCGGACGATCGTCGTCGCAAGTGCCTTCGCATTGAACTGCGACGCCTCGAGCAGCTGGACATACCGGGGGATGTCGCGCATCGGCTGGGACCCACCGGCCTGCCCGGCATGGTGCGTGCGGCCGCCGATTGAAAACAACACGGCCGGAAGCGTGATGTTTCCACGTGGCAGGCTGGTCGTCACGACGTGTCCACCCGGCGCCGTCATCTCGTAGGCCTGACGCATGGGCAGGATGCCGGTCGGATCGGGGCCGGCTTCAAGCTTCGGCGCCACGGCGTCGGCGCCAACGGCTTCGATGACGAAGTCCGCGCCCGCACCGCCAAGGAGACCGCCGCTCGTGCGCCCGCCCGACCAGACACGATCGTTCGGAAACCGCGTGAGCTCGCGTACCCGCGCGACGAGATTGTTGCCCTCGACGTTTGGATCGAGCGCATGGGTCGCACCGAGCGTCATGGCGAGCTCACGCCGCACCCGGATCGGATCGATGGCAATGATGGTCGAGGCACCGGCGATCTTCGCGCCAACCACGGCACTCAAGCCAAGCGGCCCGCAGCCGACGACCGCGGCGGTTGACCCTGGCTGGATGGGCGCCAGCGTTGGCGCGAGTGTGGCGCCGAGGCCGGCAACGGCCACGCAGCTGCACACCATCCCGACGTCGGCGGCGGCTGCTTTCGAGAAGATGGGCACGACCCATTCTTCGTTCGTGATCATCAGCTCAGCCAGTCCGCCGATATGCGAGTTGGCGACGACCGGAGTGCCGTCCTTCATCTCCGCGATGACCGCGAGATTGGTATCCGACAGGAACTGGCACATGTCGGCGCGGCCGCGCAGGCACTGATAGCACTGGCCGCACTGGGGAGTCCCTGAGACGCAGACGCGGTCGCCGGCCTGCACGCGGCGGACCTGCGGTCCAACGGCCTCGACGACACCAACGCCGCCGTGCCCCTGGATCGTGCCGCGTGGTGGAATGGGGCCACGGCCAGCGCCAGCGGGCGACTGCAGCGCGAGCACGAAGGGCACGTTCGAGTAGCAGAGGTTCGTGGCCTCGGTGCGAACCACGACCTGCCTTCCCGAGATTGGACGAAGCGTCAGTTCCTGCAGCGTGGTCCGGTCCGGCCCACCGCCGCGGGTCACCCACGCACGAAAGCGACGCGCGGTCACGACGGCGGGCGCCTGCGCGAGCGCCGATGTGCCCTGCCCCGCCAGCGTGGCAGCTCCGGCTGCTGCCGCAGCACCCTGCAACAGGAGCCGGCGTCTGGAGACTTTATGCCTTCGACTCATACGTGACAGATCAGGCGCGTCCTGCGCCGTGCGCCTTCCACATGATGCTCATCCTGAACCGAAAGCCTCAGCGCGTGCCGAGAGCCGCAGGGCGCCGAGGATACCACCGGGATGGTGCGCGGCGGCGAGGGATTGTGAGCGGCAACGCAGCCGGGCGTGAAAACGACGAGTGTTTAGCGGTGAGGTCCATGGTGCCGGTCGTGCACCACGTACCGTAGGGGTACTTCTATGAAAACGCTACTCTCGATATGCCTCATCGGCCTGCTTTCGCTACCGTTCGCCGAACCCGCCTCTGCGCAGAACCCGTTCAAGAAGGCCGGCGATGCCGTGAAGGACGCCGGGAAGAAAACGGGTGAGGTGACGGGCGATGCGGTGAAGACGACGGGCGAGGTGACCAAGGACGCTGCGAAAAAGACCGCGACGACGGGCAAGAAGGTTGGCAAGAAGACAGGCGAGGCCACAGCCGATGCAGCAAAGGCCACTGGCAAGGCAACGAAGAAGGGCGCGAAAGCGACCAAGGACGCCGTGACGCCGAAGAAGTACTGAGCCCGACCGCCGGGATATCCGGGACGAAGCGTGACGCTTCGTCTCGGCAGCGAAGAGCTGAACCGTACACACACGTGGCCGACAAAATCGATCATTGATTACGGTACATTGGCAGGCCACCCCCACCGTCTCTCGAACACAGAGGAATCCCGCGACGATCCATGGCGCGCGCCTTGAGAGATTAGTCTCTGGCGCTGGTGCCTCCCCGCTGCATCGGGGCAGCGCCCAGAGGAGGTTCCCATGGCTTCTTCGTTCGTCGACTCGATCATTCAATCCATGAGCTCGGGGCTGGTTTCCAGGTTGAGCACGACTCTTGGCGAACCGACTTCGAACATCGAGACCGGACTCAGCACAGCCATTCGCGCGATAAGCGCCAGCGTCGCGACTCGCGCGAACGACCCGGAGGCGATGGGCCATATTCATTCGATGGCACTTGATCCGGAGAACGATCTCTCGCTGCCCGGTCGCACCGAGGGCATGCTCTCGCGCCTGACAAGTGGCTCGGGCGGCAATACGTCCTGGGACTTCATTCAATCGCTTCTGCTCGGAAACCGGATGTCGAACATGTCGGACTCGCTGGCCAGCTATGCCGGCGTGAGCAGCGCAACAGCGAAGTCGCTCTTCGCGATGGCGATGCCTCTTGTCATGTCGTACCTCGGCAAGATGATCAGAACCGATCACCTCGACACGTCTGGTCTGTCCAATCGGCTCGCCGCCGAGCGGGGATCGATCATCGCCGGGTTGCCGGCGGCGTTGTCGAAGTTCTACCCCTCAGCGGGTGACAAGTCGGCGACGATTCCGCCGCGTGCAGCGGCTGCCAGCCACGTTGCCGCAAGCGCGCAGCGGACACAGCGAACGGCCTTGAACTGGGTGCTTCCGGCAGCCCTTGCCGCGCTCGCGATATGGGCGGTCGCCAGCTTCTTCCCCCAGTCACGCGCACCCGAATACGCCCGGCAGGATCGGTTGCCGCGTGTGACCGCGCCTGCGCCGCCTGCGGTCGGCACGAGCGGTATCGTGAAACGCGAGATGCCAGGCGACGTCGTTTTCCGATTCCGGCCGAATGGAACCGAATCTCGACTTCTGGCGTTCGTACGAACCAGCGGACCCGTGACGACGGACAACTGGTTCGAGTTTGATCAGCTCGACTTCAACACTGGTTCCGCAGTGCTGCGGAGCGGTTCGATGGAGCAAATCTCGAACGTCGCGGACATCCTCAAGGCCTACCCGGCCGCCTCTGTGAAGATCGGCGGGTATACCGACAACACCGGCGATCCGGCCGCGAACAAGCAGCTCTCGAAAATGCGAGCTGAGGCAGTTCGCGATGCGCTGGAGCGGCGGGGCATCGACGGGAGCAGGCTGTCAGCCGAAGGGTACGGCGACGAGCATCCTGTCGCGGACAACAACACCGCCGAAGGACGCGCGCAGAATCGCCGCGTGGCGATACTCGTCACGTCGCGGTGAGTGCCCGGTGTAGACGACACGAGGCGCCAGGACCTTTTGTCCTGGTGCCCCGTCCCCTAAGCCGTCACGTGGCGCCGGCCGGCCGCCTGTCACCTTTTGGCCAGATGCGACTCTTTGTACTGAGATGGTGAAATCGGCTGCGCCCGCGGCTCCCGCCCCCGTTGCGCGATTTGCTGGAGTGGGCCATCGACGCGCTGCCAGCGGGCGCCCGCGAGGTCTCCATGCTGCGGGACGTGGAAGGCATGAGCACCGCGGACACAGCCGCGGCGCTCGACGTCTCCGAGGACGTCGTGAAGATCCGCCACTCGCGCGCGCGCAGCTCGTTGCGCCGCGAACTGCTCGAGCGTGCCGGCGCACCCCCCCCGACGTCTTCCGCTTCTATCGTCCGCGCTGCGACCGGGTCGTCGCGCTGGTGCTGGCGCGGATTGTGACCGTCGGGACCGGGCCGTAGTCCGCCCGCGACCGCCTTCTGACCGTTCCACACGCCGGCCGGCGATCTCCCCCCTTCACAAGCGCCTCGCGGGTCTTGGAACAGGAAGACGCGAAAGGCAGTATCTAGGTTCTGAGCTGGACAAGCATCGGAGACAGGAGCGAGAGACGCATGTTGATGAGCACGACCTCGGTGATCGAAGGACGGCCCGTGAGCCGGTATCTGGGTGTCGTAACCGGTGAAGCGATCATCGGCGCGAACATCTTTCGGGACATCTTCGCAAGCGTTCGCGACATCGTGGGCGGGCGTTCGGCCACCTATGAGCGCGCGCTGGGTGAAGCGCGGGACGTTGCGCTGAGCGAAATGCAGGCCCGGGCGCAGCAGCTTGGCGCCAACGCCGTCATCGGCATCGATGTGGACTACGAGGTGCTGGGCACGAACAACGGGATGCTGATGGTTGCCGTGAGCGGTACCGCCGTCGTGTGCTGAGGAGCCCTGGCCGCGGGCCGCGATCAGTTCTGAATCCACGGCGTCCGGCGGCTCCGGGCGAGCGGTCGATCTTCAGTGCATCCACTGGAAGCTGGTGGAGTTAGCTGAGCGACGAGGGGCCGGTCCCGAAGTCGTCGAGGTAGATCTTCACGCCCAGCTCTCGTAGTTTCTGCAGCAGAACGACAGTGGTCTGCGGGGACGGACTCGATTGCGGGTCCGTCCCGGTATCTGCGTTGCAACTGTCACGTTGTGGAACAACGCACAAAGCCTTGATGGAGCGCTTACAGTCTCGACCGCTCGCGGCGCCGGCCGGCGGAACGGAGTAGACTGCGGTCGACGCCATGGCTTATCCAGCGCGTTTCCTGCACCTCATCGGTGCTCTCTCGATGCTCCTGGCCGTGACGGTCACGCCCGCGGCGGCCCAGTTCCAGGTACAGGGCCGCATCGGCGGAGCCGGCCCGCAGAATCAGCAGGTCGTCGAGAAGTTCGACGCCGACAAGGACGGGCGACTCAACACCGCGGAACGCGAGGCCGCGCGTCAGGCGCTCAGCGCGTCGATTGGCGGGCGCATTGGCGGCCGCTTCGGCGGTAACCGCCCGGCGCCCAGTCCAGGCATCACGCTCACGCCGAGCGAGGTGAAGCACTATCCGGACGCACCGCTCTACGATCCGGCCACGCTCAGGACGTTCTTCATCGAGTTCGAGAATCCGGAATGGGAGGCCGAGCTGGTGGCCTTCAACAACACCGACGTGGAGGTGCCCGCGACGGTGACGGTGGACGGCCGTGTCTACCCCGATGTCGGCGTCCACTTCCGCGGGAACTCGTCGTTCGGGGTTGGCAACGGCTTCAAGCGTTCGTTGAATCTGGCGTTCGACTTCGTCCACGAGAACCAGGCGATCGGCGGATACCGGACACTCAACTTCCTGAACGCCAACACCGACCCGACGCTGATGCGCACGGTGCTGTCGATGCATATCGCGCGGCAGTACATCGCGGCGCCCAAAGCCAACTTCGTCCGCGTGGTGATCAACGGCGAGAACTGGGGCGTCTACGCGAATGCGCAGCAGTTCAACAAGGAGTTCGTCGCCGACAATTTCGGCACCACGAAGGGGGCGCGGTGGAAGATTTCACAGGCAAACCGCGGAGGCGGCGGTTTCACGTACCAGGGCGATGACGCGAGCCGCTACAGAGCGACGTTCCAGATCAAGTCGAAGGACGAGCCGGAGGCCTGGGCGGCGTTGATCGACCTTGCGAAGACGCTCGACACGACGCCAGTGGAATCGCTCGAGGCGGCATTGGCGTCACGTATCGACATCGACGCGTACCTTCGTTTTCTGGCCCTCGACAACGTCATGAACAGTGCCGACGCCTTCTATCAGCGCGTCGCCGACTACTCGCTCTATCGCGATCCCGCCGGGAAGTTCCACTTCGTCTTCCATGATGCCAACGAGATGTTCAGCATGGGGGGACGAAGCCAGCAGCTGAGTCCGCTGGTCGCGGAGAACGATACGAACAAGCCGATCATCGCGAAGGTCCTGGCGGTGCCGGCGCTCCGGACGAAGTATCTCGGCTATCTCCGGGAGATTGCCGAGAAGTCGCTGGACTGGAACGCCATGGGGCCAATCGTCAGGCAGTATTCAGCGCTGATTGCTGACGACGTCGCACGCGACACCCGGAAGCTCTTCTCGACCGAAGACTTCGTCAGGACGACGACGGACGATCCGACGCCCGGGACGCTGCGCAGCTTCTTCGAAGGCCGTCGCACGTTTCTGCTGCAGTGGTTCGCAGATAACGGCGCAACCATCGCAGTACGCTGACTGCCGCTACTCCCGCCCGCACGCGGTCCGCGAGTGCGCGCCTGCACAACTCACAACATGTTGTGACTTCAGCGCAGCAAAGCAGCTGAATCTGCAGCCTCCCGCTCTGGCACGGATGGTGCTGACCGGCGGCGGCTATGAACACAGGCCGGTTCCTCGCCGCCGGTGGGCGAATGCTCCTCGGCATGCCCCCGATGCTGTCGATCGAAATCACGAGAGAGTGCCCGCTGCGCTGCCCGGGGTGCTACGCATACGAAGAAGGACATCTCGGTGGGGGCATCACGCTCCGGCAGCTGAACGACCACCGTGGGGACGAGCTCGTTGAGGGCGTCCTCGGACTGGTCGCCAGGCACCGCCCCATCCATCTCTCGATCGTCGGCGGCGAACCACTGATGCGTCACCGCGAACTCAGTCGCATCCTTCCCGAACTGAGCGCGCAGCGCGTCGAGACGCTGATCGTGACAAGCGGCGTCATTCCAATCCCGGCCGAGTGGAATGCCCTCCGGCACATCCGCATCGCCGTATCGATCGACGGCCTCCGTGAGGATCACGACAAGCGGCGCGCGCCGGCAACCTACGATCGCATCCTGAAGAACATCGAGGGCCGCCGCGTGGACATCAGCTGGGTGCTGACGCGTCAGCAGATGGAGAAACCGGGGTCTCTCGACGAATATCTCTCTTTCTGGGCATCACGCCGCGAAATCGATCGCGTCTGGGTGAGCATCTACACGCCACAGGTGGGCGAGAAAAGCGCCGAGATGCTGACACCGGCACTGCGTCGCGAGCTGGTCCGCCAGCTGCCGCTCCTGAAGGAGAAGTATCCCGCGCTCTTGATGACGCCCGGAATCGCGGAAGCGTTCGCTACGCCTCCGGCCAGTCCGAAGGACTGCATCTTCTCGCGTGTGTCGGTGAACTATTCAGCCGACCTGAAGACGCAGATTCAACCGTGCTTCTTCGGCGGCACGCCTGATTGCAGCCAGTGCGGCTGCGCCGTCACGCCAGGCCTCCACTGGGTGGGGACGCAACGTGTCCTCGGGCCGCTCCGTGCCTCGCACCTGATGAACGCCTCCGTCGCGGTCGGACGGCTCGCGACCGTCGCGGGCGCCTGTAGCTCCCCCGCGTTGTCGTTACGGCGCGGGCGCCGGTTCGATTCGCAGGATCGCCCCCGCGTTCTCGCTCGTTGCCACGTACAGGAGACCGTCAGGCCCCTGACGGACATCTCGAATGCGCTGATGCAGCTCCACCAGCATCGGCTCGCGGCGAATCTCCTCCCACTTGTCGTTGAACTCGATTCGCTGCATGTGTCCAGTGCGCGGCGACTCGCCCTGACGAAGGCCGCCGACGAAGAAGCTCCGCCGCCATCCGGGGAACTTGTCGCCCGTATAGAAGGTCCCTCCGGTCACCGCAATCGACGGGACCCACACGACCCACGGCTGCTCGGTGCCTTCCTTCCACGGGCTGTCGGAGATCTTCGGCCCGTTGTAGTTGCGCCCGTTGCTGACGTACGGCCACCCGTAGTTGGCGCCCGCCTTCAGGACGTTGACCTCGTCGCCCCCGTTGGGGCCCTGCTCGGTCACCCAGAACTGCCCGGTCTCGGGATTGAGCTGCATCGAGTGGCCGTTGCGATGACCCAGCGTGTAGATCTCCTTCTTGTAGCCAGCCCTGTTGTAGAACGGATTGTCCGGCGGCACGGTCCCATCGTCACGCAGCCGGATCGTCTTGCCGGCAATGTCGTTCGGGTCCGCGGACCGCGTCACGTCGGGCCCGGTGCCCGACGCGCTCACCGACATGTAGAGCATGCCGTCGCGTCCGAAGCCGATGCGCGAGGCTTCGGTGCGCACCGCTTGCGGGTCGTGCCATATGTCCTTCACGTCCACCAGCGCTGTTCCGTTCCACGTCCCCCGCGCGATCGTCGTTGCGCCGTCCATCGTCGGAGCGCCGCCGCGCCCCACCGCCGGCTTCCCGTCGGCACCGATCCGCGGCACCGGCTTGTGGTACGAGAGGTAGATGAAGCGGTTCTCCGCGAACCGGGGATGAATAACGACGTCCATGAGCCCCTGCAGGCCGCCAGCCTGCACCTGGGGTACGCCGGCAACCGGATTCGGGTCGAGCACCCAGTTGCGCACGACCCGGAGACGGCCGCCGCGCTCGGTGACGAGCATCGTGCCGTCGGGGAGCCACGCCATCGACCACGGCTGGTTGAAGCCCTTGAGGACGAACACACGCAGATCGCGGTGCTGGTTGAGGGCCGACTGGATCGTGATCGGCCCATCGGGCAGCGGTGGGTTCGGCCAGTTCGCCTGTCCGAGCTGCGACGAGATGCACGTCTCGGCCGCGGGGATCGTCGGCGTGGGGCAGTTCTGCGCGCCGCGCCCCCCGCCCTGTCCGCCTCCGCCCCGGCCAGCGCCCTGGCCGCCTTGTCCCGCCGCGCCGCCCTGTGGGGCGCCTTGCGCTGCTATGCCACCTTGCACGCCGATGCCGACGGCGGCCGCCGCAGTCAGAGCCATTGCCAGTTTCGCTGCGTACCTCATCGCACCCCTCAAGTGCGGGAAGTATAGCCGCGTTAAACATGGCCGGCTCATGCCGGACACGACGAGCGATCAGCTCCTCCAGGAAACCATGAGGCGGCGGCAGATCAGAATCGCCCACGCACCGCAGAGAATGAGCACTCCGGCCGCAGCGGCGCGGACCACGCGGGCCTCCAGCAGATCCTGTCGATAGGATTCGACGGTGCCGGCAATGAGCGCCGCCGGATCGTAGACGTGCCCTCCCTTCATCACTCGCCACACACGCCGCAGGTTCGTCGTGTCGCTCAAGGGATTCGCGTCGAGCAGCACGATGTCGGCGATTTTTCCCGGTTCAACCGTCCCGAGAGCCGGACGGCGAATCGCCAGGGCCGCATGCTTCGTCGACGCCTGCAACGCGGCCATTGGCGAGAGGCCGCACTCCGTCATCAGCCGCAGTTCCTCGATCAGAGACAGGCCCGGCTCGAACGTGTCTGAACCTGCCAGTACGATGCCGCCGCGATCGTGAAAGTCCTTGACGAATCGGCACTGGCGTTCGAACACCACTGCAAGCCGTCGTTGCCTCGCACGTTGCGCAATGCGGCTCTGCTCCCCGATCGGTATCCACGGGCGAACAAAGTTCCTCAACGACGGCACACCCGTGAGGTGCGCTTCATCCGCGGGAACCGGGAACGGAAGGGTCAGATACTTCTCGTACACGAGATTGGGTTCGATCCACACCCGCCGCGCGATGGCCTCGTCCGTGATGGCGTTCAGACGAGCATCATCAAGGTAGTTCCACGCCTCGCTTTCCCACACCCAGTAATCGGCTCCCGGCGGCATGGGTGGGCGGTTCGCACCGGCACGAAGAGCGGACCCGGGAAAAGTCCACAGATGCGGCAGGCCATCGATTCCAGCGTCGAGGCTCTCTTTCACGCCCGACGCGGCGGCGTGGCCCCATACCGGCAGGTTGAGCGCATGTGCAGTCGAAATGATTGCGTCCAGCTCTTCCGGGCTGTGCTTGAACTTGTACTTGATCGCGTCGGCGCCGAGGGACGCGAGCTTCTCCACCATGTCGGAAAGCTTCGTCAGGTGGAAGCGCTCCATTTCATCTGGTGAGATCAGGCCGGAGACGACGAGGCGAGGTTCAGGCGATGTCGCGGCCTCCGCCTGCTTCTTGCGGGATACGGTTCGTTCGAATTGATCCGGCGTGCCAGCCTCACGCGTCGCCGTGATGCCAAGGACGAACCGGTGAAGCTGATCGTGGCCGCCGGTTGAGTTGAAATACAGGTGGACGTGAGTATCTATCAGCCCTGGGATGAGCCACTTGCCTGTCGCGTCCACAGTGGCGGCACCCGCGGGAACGGCACAGACCTGGGCACTTCCCGCACAGGTAATGCGCTCGCCGACACCAGTCACAACCGAGTCCGGAACCGGTGGAGCACCCGTACCGTCAATCAGCGTTCCGCCACGCACGGCCCAGGGCACCGAATCAGTGGGCGCGCTGTCCGTTTCCTGTGCCAGCGCGATACACGCGCCTCCGAGAAGCGCCATCACGATGACGCCGAACGTTCGCATGTGATCGGGAGAGCGATGTTATCACTCGGTCCGCGCGGTCTCTGGCCTGGCGCCCGCCTTCGGGGCTAAGACTCTGGCGTCGACCTCATTCCCAGCCAAGATTGGAAACGGGCTGCGGCTCGAGCTCGGCGGGGTCGGCGTCCTCTGGAACGTAGATGACCGGGGGATCTGACGACTGTCCGTTCCACAGCTGCGCGAACAGATGATGCACCGAGTGGAACGAGTCATCGTGTCCCGGCTGCACACCCGGGGCTTTCACCGCAAAAATAGTGGAATACATCGCAACGTAATCCTGCCGTCTCCACCGCCCACGCCGCGGCGCAGCGATCCGCGATCCATGGTCACCGTGCACGATCACGACTGCATCATTGAGGCGTCCGGATTCACGCAAACGAACGAACATCTCGTGAAGGCGTTTGTACAGGCACGACATCTGGCGAAAATAGCCGTCGTACAGGTCGCGGCGATCGAGGTCGGTGAGCAACAAGGCACCGGTGTCTTCAATCGAACGCCAGTCGGCTGGATCGCGCACGGCGCAGTCGGCCTCGTAGACATACGGATTGTGCGGCATCAACAGATGCGCAACATACGCCTCGCCCGGCCTCGCCGTCGTCAAGTCCTTCTCGAGCAGTTGCAATGTCGGAAGGCTGGTGAGCGGCCCGCTGTTCGCGCGCTCCCAGGTGAAGACCGGTGTACCCGGAAAACGTCGGTGCAGCCGCTGCAGCACGTCTATCTTGGCTGTTCGGTACACCAGCGAGTCCTGAAGATAGGCGGTAGACAGTAGCCGCAGCCGTCCGGTCAGGCTCAGATTGCGGCGTGCCGACTCGAATCCCCACTCGGGGTAGATGTAACAGTCAGCAATCGGTGCGGCCTGCGCACGGCACACATCCAGGAACGTTGACTCATAGACCCGGATCCGATACCCGAGGGCTTTCAGCCGCTCGAAATAGTCGTTGCGCGACAGAACGTACGGCGGCTCGAACAGCTTCTCAGGCTCAGTCAGGAACGCCGCGGCCACGCCCTGCCGGCCGAAGTTGAAGAGATTCGGCAACGAGTCTCGGGTATCGACGTAGGGGCTGAAGCTCCTGCGGTAAAGCCGGAACCCGAATTCGTCATAAAACGCAGTGAGCGTCTGTCGCAGCTCGCGTCCGCCTGGAAGGTCCGTCGGTATCCCGTCTATGCCGATGTGTTCGTCGAGGATCAGATGCAGCACCAGGGGCCGCCCCGGTTTCGACACGACGTGCGCCTTTGTGTGCGTGTGGCCGATCGGCGTCCCTCCAACCGGGCCAATGAGTGCCGCGACCGTCGCCACGGCAAACCCGGAAGCAAGGATTCGGAGCAGCTCCGCGCGCAGAAGATGGCAGACTGCCAGCACGATGACAAAGCTGGTCGCAACGAAAAAGGGCGCGAGCGGAATCGCGAATAGTCGCTGCGGCAACGACTGGCTGAGGGCTGTCCCTTTCAGCATGAGATCGAGCGCAACGGTCAGGAACGCCGCGAGTGTGACAACGCGCACTCGACCACCGTGCCGAATCGCCACGCCGGCAACTGCCCCGATCGCGAGCAGGATCGCGATCGCCGTCACTGAGTCAGCGCTCAGAATTGAATGATGGACTTGTCTTACGGCACCGACGAACGGCGCCACCAGCATGAGGCCGGGGACAGTGAACGACAGGATCAGGTCCGTGCGGCCCGTCGAACGGCCGACGGTCGCCGCTCTGACGTCGACCATCGTCGTCACGCGCGAGAGCCGGGAGGCAACTCTGACCGGGAGCCTGTCAAACGCGCCTTCAGACGCAACCAATAGGCGCGCACGATGATCGCTCCGGCGGCCAGACCTCCGAGAACGGCCTGGAGTACCATGCTGCCGGTGCCCGGGTCGAGGTACGCATCGACGGGTTGTTCAAGCGCAGCGATCGCGAGCAGAAGAATGACGATTCGCATGGCCGCAGTATGACTGCGGGCGACAACCGGCTGCATCAGTCGAAGGATCCATCGCCTTCACACGCCTGCCGATGAATTCATCGAAACTTGCGGTAGCCGGCTCCTTTCGAGACCCGGCCGGCTTCGTCTTCGTCGATAGCCTGGGCCGCATCTGCCGCCAGATCAATCGCGTCGAGCGCGACAACTACGAGTGCTTCATCAGCTCAGGACTCTACGACCAGCTGACCAGCAAGAAAATGCTGGTTGCGCACGTGGAAGATGCGACGGTTGAACCTCGCACGTCCGACGCGTACAAGGTCATACGTCCCGATCGACTGCCATTCATTTCCTACCCGTACGAATGGTGTTTCAGTCAGCTCCGCGACGCTGCCCTGCTGACACTTCGCGTGCAGCAGCTGGCGCTTGCCTTCGGCATGAGCCTCAAGGACGCCAGCGCCTATAACGTCCAGTTCGATCCCCGGCCGGTGTTCATCGACACGTTGTCCTTCGAACGGTATCAGGAGGGCTCTCCGTGGGTCGCCTATCGCCAGTTCTGCCAGCACTTCCTCGCCCCGCTGGCGCTGATGCGCTATCGCGATGTGCGGCTCGGCCAGCTGCTCCGCGTGTTCATCGATGGTGTGCCGCTGGATCTGGCGGCGAGCCTCCTCCCCGCCTCCACCAGGTTGAAGCCGTCACTGCTGGCCCATATTCATCTGCACGCAAAGGCTCAGCAGCGATTCGCCGCGAGCGGAGCGCAGTCGTCGCCCCGGCGTCAGGTGTCGATCAGCCGATCCGGACTGGTCGGTCTGCTGACCTCGCTCGAAGCGTTCATCGAGAAGCTCGACTGCCCGAGGCGGCCGTCAGAATGGGGCGATTATTACGGTGCGACGAACTACAGCGCCGACGCGGCGGCAGACAAGGAGCGCCTTGTCGCCGGGTACCTGAATACGGCAGGACCCACAGTCGTCTGGGACCTCGGCGCCAATACCGGTCGATTCAGTCGACTGAGCGCTGAACGCGGTGCCTTGACGATCGCCTTCGACGGCGATCACGCCGCCGTTGATCAGCATTACCAGGCGATCCGCGCACAGGACAACGGGCGCATTCTGCCCCTGGCGCTCGACCTGACCAATCCAAGTCCGTCGATCGGATGGGCGAATACCGAACGACCGTCGCTGTTTGAGCGAGGTCATCCAGACGCCATCCTGGCGCTGGCGCTCATTCATCATCTCGCTATCGGCAACAACGTCCCGCTCGCGGACGTCGCAGCGCTCTTTGCCAGGCTGAGCCAATGGCTCATCATCGAGTTCGTCCCAAAGACCGACTCGCAGGTCCAGCGGATGCTGGCGACCCGCGCGGACATCTTCTCCGACTATACGCAGGAGGGTTTCGAGAGGGCCTTCGGCACGTTCTTCGAGTTCGTGAGGTGTGAACCGGTCGCCGAATCGACCCGTTTGATGTACCTGATGCGCGCGCGAGCGACTGATCGCTAATCGACGCGTCAGCCGAAAGGACGACGCGGCCTGCACAGCCGGTTTTCCAGTACACTCCGCAGATTCGGGGCGCCCGACCTGACCTCGGACATCCGCCTCTCGCAGGAGA
>Ga0310890_10000176_pt1 | contig 18197 bp, 20 predicted proteins | sample T20D3metaG_FD_203751 | JGI IMG/M metagenome (GOLD analysis project Ga0310890, IMG submission 203751) | Lab incubated soil microbial communities from West Virginia University Organic Research Farm, Morgantown, WV, United States - T20D3 | ecosystem: Environmental > Terrestrial > Soil >... | reverse complement strand
ACAGGAATAGTTAAAAGTCCTATTAATAGTCCAATAAAAGGGAACAGGAACATTTTTTTTGAAATATTATCTAAACTGTCACTCTTACCAAATTTTCCTATCGGTATTATTGTTAAAAATGATATGATTTCTAGGATGCTCTTAAATACCAAATAATATTGTCCACCAATCAAAATAGTTCAAAATCATGATAATAGGAATTAAAAAACTGAATATAAATATCAGTGTCGCTATCTTGGTTATTTTTATTGATGTTTTGCATTTTTGGATAGTAAGTTGTTCTTTCATATCTCCTAATTTATAATGATCAATCTTCTCTAACTGAATATTCAATCCTCCAGCCATAATTGACATAGGTACACCTGCATTGAAACTTTCGGTATTTTGGTAGTCTCTTTTACATATTTTAATGGAGTTTTTCCAATCTTGCCCGGAAACCATCATGGAGACGATCAAAAAAACCGGTGATAATCGTGCAGGTATGGCATTTATTATGGTATCAAGTTTAGCTGACATCCATCCCACTTTATTATGATATTCATCCTTGTAACCGATCATGGAATCTAATGTGTTAATGGTTCTATACATCATAGAACCTGGAACGCTCAAAAGACCATAATAGAATAGGGGCGAGAGTATACCATCGACAAAGCTTTCAGCTACACATTCGATACAAGCTGATATAATTCGGGCCTCTGATAGATTTTGTGTGTCTCTGCTGACAATTTTTGATAAATTTCTGCGGGCTTCATCCAAATTATTTCTGTCCAATTCCACCAAGATCTCTTTGATATGATGGTCCATAGCTCTTATCGAAAATGTTGTTTTTAACAATGTTGCCGACACTATGACAAAAAAAATGATACCCAGCAAAAAAAGTGATTGCATGCTAACGTAATAAACTACCAAACTAACCGTGGCTGTTAATCCTATTGCTAATATCGATCCCATTACCTTTTCAAAATTGTCTTTATCTTTCCTATATCTGGAAGCATTCTTTATCATTTTAGTAAAGAAGTTTATAATTCTGCCAATCATTACAACAGGGTGTATCCTATTTGGTGGTTCGCCTAAGATGATGTCTATCAAAATCGCAACAAATATGATTGATATGATTTCTGTTACGATTTCAAGGGGCATGGCTTGATTCTTTTATCCAATTATTTTTTTTAGGATATGATCCATGTTGATTGATGATTCTACTTTTTCTGCAAACCTACTAATCTCTTTGTCTATGTCTATGTCTGACTGGTCTGTCGCCTCTTGATGATCGTTTGTCTTGTCGTTTTTCTTGATTGACTGTGGATATGTTCTCTTGTTTTTGTTTTCCCTTTCTCTTTCCCTTTCCTTCTGACCTTGCCTTATTTCATTGTCATTGCTATCTCTGTCAAGGGAGTCCTCTTTAGGTATATTGTGATCTATTTTAGGAATGATACCTAAAAATGGTTTTGATATTTTTGACTCGATCTTTTTTATTGCGGGGAATAATATTGTATTGTCTCCACGAAATTTGTTAATAATAATTCCTTTTACTAATCGTTGATGTGATGGATTTAGCAGCATCATTGTTCCTAAAATGCTAGCAAAACATCCTCCACGCTCAATATCTGAAACCAAGATTACTGGTGCATTTACTTTTTTTGCAAAAATCATGTTGGCAACGTCATATTTTTGTATATTTATTTCAGCAGGTGAGCCTGCTCCTTCCAATATTATTATTTCGTATTTCCTTCTTAATTCTCCAAATGCGTCTAAAGCTATTCTCAAACCTTTATCGAGAACAAAATCTGAATAGTAATCTTTAGCTTCCATTACCGACAAGAATTCACCGTTTGTATATATTCTGCTCTTGCTGTTACCTATGGGTTTTAATAATATTGGATTCATGTTAGAGTCAGGAGTTGCTCTACATGCCAGAGCTTGAATCGCTTGAGCATTTGCTATCACTTTATCTGTATTTTCTATTTTATATGTAAATGAGGACATGTTTTGGGACTTGAAGGGAGCTACTTTGAATCCCTTGTTGGTCAAAATTCTGCACAGTGCAGTAACAAGCATACTTTTGCCAGCTCCCGAAGACGTCCCCTGAATCATTAACAGCCTTGATTTCAAATTGCTTCTTCCAACGATTCTAAAAGGACATTATTCTCTTTTGGAGTTTTGATGGCTACTCTAATAAATTTGTCATTCATACTTCTAAAACTCTTGCAATCTCTCACGAGGATTCCGTTCTTTGTTAATAATTTGCTGGTTAGTTCTGTGGATGTTTTCTCATTTAGTATTTCAACCAAGTAAAAATTGACATCAGTTGAGATCGCCCTTATTTTTCTGTTTTTTTTAATTAATTTGAAAACTCTTTTCTTTTCATAAATGTTGTTTTTCCTTGCGGCTTTAATGTAAGATTTGTCTTTTAGTGCTTCTATGGCTGCAATCTGGGCTAACCCATTTACATTCCAGCTAATCAAGTTGTTATTTAATTTTTGAATATTCTCTTTGGTTGATAGCGCATAGCCTACTCTTAAACCTGCTAGGCCGAATGTTTTTGTAAGCGATCTCAAGATCACCAAATTATTGGAATCTCTTATTTGATTAATAAAATAGTTATTGTCTTTTTCCTTTTTGATATCGGTAAATTCGATGAAGGATTCATCTAAAAGGATGTGGATCTTTTTATCAATCTTTTCTAGTATTTCTAATATTTCTTTTCTGAAAAATTTTCCTGTAGGATTATTTGGATTACATAAGAATACTGATCCTATTTCATTGTCCGGATTATTTGTTAGCTTTACAATGGAATCTGAATCAATTTGAAAGTTATTGTCAAGAGGTGGTACAAAAACTAATTTTGATTTCCTGCGTTTTGCAGCAAGCTCATATTCACAAAAGGTGGGTGTTGGAATCAGTGTTTTTTTTCGGGTAAAGGCAGCGGCGAAATAATGTATTAATTCTGTAGCGCCATTTCCCGTTATTAAATTCTCATTTGCATCAAGATCGATTTCACTATCGATATATTCTATTATCTTTTTTTTCAATTCAGAGCATTTTGGATCTGGATAAAAATAGGCGAGTTTAATGTTTGCTTTTAATTTTTCAGAAACTTCCTTGGAAATTCCAAGAGGATTTATGTTTGAACTAAAATCTATTTTTATATTCTCTTGATTATTTACAGAATAGATTCCACCATGAGCACAATGTTGTAAAGTCGTTTCAATCAGATGATTTCTTATCTTTTTTTTTTGGATGAAAAGATCTTTTCACCTATTGTATAATAGTCTTAGTTTTTTTACGTTTTAAAAAGGATTATTAATTGTTTTATTTCTAACCATTTCAATATGTTAAAAGTAGCGTTAATCGGTTCAACTGGTGCTGTTGGTCAGGAATTTGTAGTTGCACTTGACAAGCATCCTTGGTTTAATTTAACTCATATTGTCTCTTCTGAAAGATCGGCTGGCAAAAAATATGTGGACGCAATCAGAGATCCTCAGTCAGGTATACTAAAGTGGCATAATCGAGAACAAATCCCAGAATATGTTAGAGACAAGACCATATCTAAATTTGACGACATAAATCCAAAGGATTTTGATTTGATTTTTACTGCACTGGAATCTGATGACGCACAAATAATCGAACCAAAGTTAGCAGCTCATGTTCCTGTTATTAGTACAGCTGCTGCTTTCAGATATGAAAACGATGTTCCAATTTTGATTCCTGGAATCAATGATGACCACACTGATCTTTTAAAAAAGCAGCAGGAGGAGCGTCAATGGAAAGGCTTTATCGCCCCGATGCCCAATTGCACTACTACTGGGCTCGCTATTACTCTAAAACCTTTGATAGATAGCTTTGGAGTGAAAAGTGTTTTTATGACCTCAATGCAAGCATTGTCTGGAGCAGGTAGGTCCCCTGGTGTTATTGCTTTGGATATATTAGACAATGTCATTCCATACATTCCTAAAGAGGAAGAAAAAGTACAAATAGAAACCAAAAAAATATTGGGCAAATATGATAATGAATCTAAAGAAATCTCTGTTAATGATGTAAAGGTCAGTTGCACCTGTACTAGGGTACCAGTGTCTGATGGTCATACCGAGGTGGTCTTTGTAGAGACAATCGAGAATGCAGACCCATCGTCAGTTAAAAAGAAAATGATGGAATTTTCTGACAATGTATCAATAAAGAGACTTCCTACTGCTCCACGAGAATACATTGTAGTCAATGATGATCCTACAAGACCTCAGCCACGAGTAGACCGAGAAATCAATGATGGTATGACCACAGTGGTTGGTAGATTGCGAAAGGATTCCGTGTTTGACAATGGAATAAAGTACGTTTTATTGACTCACAATGAAAAAATGGGTTCAGCAAAAGGAGCAGTATTACTGGCAGAGTTGTTCAAAACAAAAAAAATTATATAAATTTTTTTAAAAATAAACAAACTTTATAACAAAAACAAAAATTATACATTTATTAACCACGAAAAAATAGTATATTTTGAAAATTATGGGAAGAATTGACGATCTTGATCTCAAAATATTAAGCGAGTTGTCAAAAGATGCAAGCATATCGGTTCCCAGGCTTTCAAAAAAAATCAATATCAATTCCTCTGTGGTCTATAGCAGAATCAAGCGACTTGTCAAGAGAGGTTTGATTAAGAAATTCACAATTGTAATAAATGATGAAGCCTTAGGTTTTAACGTTAAAGCATTAACTGGAATTACTATGGATTCTAAATTAAGGGATAATGTGCTTGGAGAGCTTTTTAAGATTCCCGAGGTCAGAGAAGTTGCCGAAGTTACCGGAAGATTTGACGTGCTGGTAACCATGACTGCTCGTTCTCTAGATGAAATGCATCAAATCATATCTGAGAAAGTGGGAAGGATCGAGGGAGTACAGAAAACTGAAACATTTATCGAGATGAGAAAGACTTCACGAGAAATAATATCAAATTCTGTACCTAAGTAAAAAAATTCTCTCAAGATATAAATAACTATTTTATTTATAATATGGTGGTAGGTTAATAGACTATTTGGTTTTAGAGATGAAGACAGTTGGTAACCAAGTTAAAAATTATTACGAGCTGACAAAACCAAAAATTTGGTATCTACTTGTTTTCACAGCTATAGGTGCTGCGGTATCAGCAACCTGGTTATTTGACGTTCAGGTCAGTTGGCTGACTTGGGCTTTATTGTTCTTTGCAATAGCTGCAGGCTCTGCAGCTGCGGATACACTTACGGGATATAACGATAGAGACATTGACGCGATAATGGAGAGAACAAAAGGTCGTCCGATTCCCTCAGGAAGAATTTCCCCACGTAATGCTTTAGTTTTTGGGCTCATTTTAGCAGGGGTTTCTCTAGTTTGTTCTTGGTTCATAAACATATGGGCATTTGGGTTAATGGCATTTGGCTTGTTTGATAACATCATAGTATACAGTAAATGGCTAAAACGAACCAGTCAATCTAATATTATATTGGGTGGATTTTCTGGCGGTGCCCCAGCATTGATTGGCTATATAGCAATAACATTTCAACATGTGGAAATAGGTATTGCAATGGCCGGCCTTGTCTTTTTCTGGATTCCTACACACATCTGGAGTTTGGCATTACACGTAAAAGAGGATTACAAAAAGGCCAATGTCCCGATGCTTCCTGTCGTATCAAGCGAGTCTAAATCTGTGAGAATAATAGCACTAACAACTTTGATGATGGTTGTATTTAGTGTACTGCCATTTTTCTTTAATCTATTTGGTTTGATATATCTTTTGACTGCTACCGTATTTGGTATTGTGATGATAATTTTGTCTGTGTGGTTATTGCTAAAACCAAGTGAAAAAACTTCTTGGTTGGTATTTAAATTTAGCAGTCCATATTTGGCGGCATTATTTATTGCTTTTATGGTAGATGCGTTCTTTCACTAGAATGCTTTCTTATTTTTTTCCAACTCGCAACAAATCAACTCTGGATTGATGTTTGCTCATCTTTTTTGAAATTCATCTAGTCTTTTTACCTTCAAGTCGAACTTTTCTTTGAATTTGGGAATATTGATTATGAACCTTTCATGCTTTCCCTCCCCTATCTGTTCTAAATTGTCTTCTGTAGATACTTTGAACTGAACTCTTCTTCCATCCACTCCTATGATTTCGGCTTTCAGAATTATCTCCGCCCCTACAGGAGTTGCAGCAGTATGATTAATGTCTACAACGGTACCTACCGAATCCCATTCTGAATCAACCTTTAGAAATTGTTCTTTTAATAATAGTCTACAGGTTTCTTCCATTTCTGATATCATAGACGGTGTCGAGAAAACATTTTCACCTTCCCAAAGAAAACTGGTAGTCTGATTGTGGTTAACTTTAATTCTCCTTTCATTTTTGGATCCTAATTTGATTTCAAAATCCATAAGAATTATTCTGTTTGCTCTGATAAATTATTTGTTGGTCTTGATATCCCATTTTTTGGCATTTTATTTGTGAAACCTATAAAAGGGGCTTATCGAAAAATTGTACCATTCTATTAAGGTGATATGAGAACATGGCTTCAATTCAACAAACAGCTGGTGGTATGCCAGTATTAATATTAAAAGAAGGAACTAAAGAAAATAAAGGCAGAGAGGCACAAAAAAATAACATTTCTGCAGCAAAGTTAGTAGCGGAAATTGTAAGATCTAGTTTAGGACCACGTGGCATGGATAAAATGCTAGTGGATTCTTTGGGTGATGTCACTATTACCAACGACGGTGCAACTATTTTGAAAGAGATAGATGTTCAACATCCTGCAGCTAAAATAATGGTAGAGGTAGCAAAATCTGTCGATAATGAAGTCGGTGATGGGACTACCTCCTCTGTAATTTTTACGGGAGCGCTTTTAGAAAAAGCAGAACAATTGATAAGCAAGGATGTTCATCCATCTGCAATTGTAGATGGCTATACTGCAGCTTCTGAGCAAGCATTAGTCATCCTAAATAAAATAGGAATAAAAGTTAATGTCAATGACAAGGATCTTCTTATTAAAATTGCAAAAACCAGTATGGAATCTAAATTGGTATCTGATGATAGTCCAATATTGAGTGAAATTGTGGTAAGTGCTGCCAAACAAGTTGCAGAAAAAAATACCTCAGGTGACGGTTTACGAGTGGATTTAGACAATATCAAGGTTGAGAAGAAAGCAGGAGGTTCAATACGCGATACATCATTCATCCAAGGAATTGTTTTAGATAAGGAAATAGTTCATGCTGGGATGCCAAAGAGAGTCGACAACGCAAAGATTGCCCTCATAAATTCTGCTCTTGAAATCGAAAAAACAGAAATGAGCGCAGAAATTAGAATCAGTGAGCCCCAACAAATGCAAATGTTCTTAGAAGAAGAAAATAGGATGCTCAAGGATATGGTTGACAAGATAAAATCAGTTGGAGCTAACGTCGTATTATGTCAAAAGGGAATTGATGATATTGCACAACATTATTTGGCTAAGGCAAACGTACTGGCAGTAAGGCGAGTAAAAGAAAGCGATATGTTCAAACTTTCAAAGGCTACAGGTGCAAGACTGGTAAACAATCTAGATGACTTGAGTGAAAGTGATTTAGGCATCGCTAATTTAGTTGAAGAAAGAAAAGTTGAAACTGACAAGTGGGTGTTCATAGAAGGATGCAAAAATCCAAAAGCAGTAACTATTCTTGTACGTGGTGGGTCACAAAGAGTAGTTGATGAAGCTGATAGATCTTTACATGATGCATTGATGGTTATGAAGGATGTGTTGGAAAAACCATCCATAGTTGCAGGCGGTGGCTCACCTGAAGCATACATAGCCAATGAGTTAAGACAATGGTCTAGCAGTCTTGAAGGTCGATCACAATTAGCCGCTCAGAAATTTGCTGAAGCATTAGAAGTAATACCTTTAACCCTTGCAGAGAATGCTGGTATGGATCCTATTGATACCATGGCTGATTTGAAGGCAAAACAATCAAAGGGATCCAAATGGATTGGTATCAATGTAAAGACCACCACTGTCTCAGATATTTATAAAAATAATATACTCGAACCAACTGTAATTAAAGAACAAATTATAAAGTCAGCTACTGAAACCGCTTGCATGCTATTGAGAATTGATGACGTAATTGCAGCCACAAAGTCTAGAATGCCCGCTGGTCCACCTGGTGGCATGGGCGGCATGGGCGGCATGGGCGGCATGGGCGGCATGGGCGGCATGGGCGGCATGGATATGGACTAATCCATTCCATTCTGTTCCATCTGCCTATATTACAAAAAAGATTAATTATTTTTTTTTTGAATATGTCCGTCGCTTTATTTTATTTATTTCTCAGGTCTTTCTGATACCATTATATTTATCAACATTCAAAATTCATACCGTGAATCCTTGGACTATTGTATCCTCTTCTCCTATCCTCAATTCTCCTAACCTATTTCCTTGCTCTCCATCATCATCGTTTTATCATTTGTCTTTTTCATCAAAATCTTTAGAAAGAATTTTTTCTTCAACGGATAATGATTCTTTTCTACGTCCCGACCACAATCAAAACCCTCATAAAGAAAACACAAAACCGCCTGACAAAATGGTTAAAGAAGAAAATCGCAAGACTATGACAAGTCAGATTTTTGGGAATTCCCATACTCATAATATACTCAGAAATCTACTTGTCAAACTTTTAGATATTAAGAAAGATGGGAATCATCAACCTCAGGTTACCATTTTGCCCGATTTTTTTGTAGATAGGATTATCGAAGTATCGGACTATTCTCTTTTTATGAATGATATTCAAAAAAAGATTGTTGCAAGAGGTGGAAGTATGCGAGGGTATTCTAGTTTAGATATCAAAGGTGGTAACGCAGTTAATATGGCATATAGTCTAGCAAAACTCAATATTCATGTAGAGCTATTTACCATAGCAGATAAAATTGGTTCTGCTATCTTACAATCTGTATTTTTGCCCTTTAAAAAAAATGTGAATCTTCATATCATAAAAGGAAAACATGGATTATCAACAGTATTTGAATTTTCAAAATCAACCACTTCCTCCTCCTCCTCCTCCACTCCCTCAAACGTGATGGTAAGTGATGTAGGAGATAACGACAATTTTGGTCCAGAACTTATTGAATCACAAGAAGTGAATATGATCTTGCAATCTTCAGATGCTGTGATAATGACAAATTGGGCGTCAAATCTAAGAGGAACCGACTTATTGGACTATGTCTTTACAAATTCCCCTAGATCAGTTCATTTTCTGGATCCTGCTGATATTGAGAGGAGATGTTTTGAATTCATTAATGTACTAGAAAATCGTTCCAATTTAGTAGATTTTCTAAGTATTAATGAAAATGAATATAATCTGATAATTAAGGCATTAGAGAGCATAATGGGTCAAAAAAATAGTAATCTTTTGGTCTTTGATAGCAACTTATACCCTGATAATACCAGTGCCTTTTGCGAATCAGCAAAGTTGCTTTCTAATTTTATTAATTTAACAGTATGTATACATACAACAAGGGGATCTGCAATATCTGATGGTCATGAATCGTTATTTGTAGATTCGATTGTTCCATCCAAAATTGATATTGTAAGTGGAGCAGGAGATTCATGGGATGCCGGTTTCATTTTTGGACACTTGTATGGATTCACAACTATAGAGAAAATTTGTTTTGCAAATTTATTATCCTCACTCCATGTAGGAAATCTATTTGGTGACAACCCTTCTTTATCTGAAATTATTGATTTTATCAAAACTAGTTATTTTTAAATACATTTTCATTGCCAAGAGCAAAATAATAGAGAAATATTGCTGTAACAGTTTTACAGTCTATAATTGTTCCATCATAGCAATATTTTATGGCATCATTTAATTTAACAACAAAGCTAGTAATATTTTCATCCTCATCCATTTTTTTTGGGTCGTCCAGTTTAGACATGTTTTCTGCAACGAAAAAATGCATTAATTCGGTATCATAACTTGGTGCCAAAAAACACCGAGTAAGCGGTTTTAGCTCCCCTAAATATCCTGTTTCTTCTGCTAACTCCCTTCTTGCTGCTTCATAGGGTATTTCATTATTTTCAATCTTGCCTGCAGGTATTTCAATTAAAGATTTGTTTACGGCATGTCTGAATTGCTTAATTAACAAAATCTCTTTTTTATTTACGATGGGTATTATTCCGACAGAAGGACTATGCTCAACTACCTCCTTTCTAAAGACTTTTCCATTGTAGTTGAACGTATCTATTCTTAATCTTACAGGACCTTCATGGACCACTTTTTTGCTTATGACGCTATATCCTTCTTTAGACATTCTCATTAAAAGTAATTTTTGACCAATATTTACTAATTGCGTCTATATGGTGTTGTTGGTCACCACATTTCGTTTTCCTATTCTTTCTTTTTGTTTGTATTGTGTCAATTATCATCCTATTTTTTTTGCGTGATTTGATGAGAAACAAAAAAATTAATCTCCGATAGAATTTCAATTATTAAACGGGTTATGAACTATGAATGATCAAACTGCTAAAAGAAACTTCGATTTAGATATTGATAAGCAAACTGTTATGACTTTGGGCTCACATTGCTCGTTACAGGTATTAAAAGGAGCAAAAGACGAGGGTCTTAATACCTTGTTAGTATGTGAAGAAAAACGATTTGATATGTACAAAAGGTTCAAATTTATTGACAATATTGTATCGATCAAAAATTTTAAAGAAATCATAAATAAGAATTTCCAAGATGAACTAATTGAAAAGTATAGTCCAATCTTGATCCCTCATGGAACCTTGATTTCTACATTAAATATGGATGAACTGGAGAGTATTAGAATACCTATATTTGGTAATAAATGGATCCTAAGATGGGAATCAGACAGGATGCTAAAGCAGCAATTAATGGACGAATCAAAGTTGCCATCTCCGACTCAAATACCCTCCAAGAATGAAATTGATGGCTTGTGTATAGTGAAATTGCATGGAGCAGCTGGAGGAAAAGGATATTTCCTGGTTACTGATAAAAAGGGATTCGAAGAACAAGCACAAAAACTCATAAAATCACGAGTAATAGGATCCGAGGAAAATCTGTTTATACAAAAATATGCTAACGGAGTCCCCGTTTATTTACAATACTTTTATTCACCTATCACCAATGAGCTTGAGTTATTGGGGATAGACAGACGTTATGAAACTGATATAGATGCGATAGGGCGTATCCCATCAAAGTTTCAAATATCTTCTAACATTGAGCCGTCTTATACTGTTGTAGGAAATATACCAATCGTACTAAGAGAATCTTTGCTTCCTGAGGTTTACTCTATGGGTGAACGATTTGTTGAATCATCAAAAAGATTAGTCCCCCCAGGAATGCCTGGACCATTTTGCATTGAAGGTGTTTATGATAATAATGCTAATTTTATTGCATTTGAATTTTCAGCGCGCATTGTAGCTGGAACAAACTTGTACGTTTCGGGTTCACCTTATTCAGATTTGCTGTTTGAGACTCCAATGAGTATGGGCAGGAGAATCTCCTTAGAAATAAAAAGGGCTATTGAATCATCTAAAATGGGTTTAATTACAACTTGATCTTTTCAAGAATATGACCTGATGGATGCAAGAAAAGAAAATGCCTGCATACAATCAAATCAAGTAGTCATATTAAATCAAATTAATTTTGTTGATAATGTGAAATCTTTTCTCTTGTCTATTTCAACCAACAAATCCATTCCCTCTTTAGTTATGACATAATATTTTGAATTCTTTAATACATAATTTTTCATCCTTTCTAGGTGATAATAGATAGATCCTGTGGATAGACCTGTGATGGTTCTGATTTCAGAAAAACATGCGGATCCATTCTTCTTTACAATAGCTCTCAATATTTTGATCCTGGTTCTTTTTGCCCGAAGCTGTGTATCACCCATTGACTCTATCATTTAATCCTGTTTTTTTTATTTCTTGTGGTGTTGTTTATTATAACTTAATTATATAAGATTCGATTGACCATTCTCTTTTAATGAGTGTTATCTAATATTCTACTGGTTTGATGAGTACAATTTAGTCCCTTTAGCGATGACTGTATGCATACTTAACTATCCTTATTTTGATTTCTTTTAGGGCGAGAATAAATGCTACTACTATTACTATTGCTTGGGTAGTCCTGATTCCTCTGCATCACATTTTTCCCCCTCTCTGAAGGTATGATTTTCATTTTTTCATCCAAAAAACTCTTGTTAAACTGGTTCCCATCAAATATTCTATCTAGAAAAATTGCTAAAGCAGCAATTTCTGAGTGAGGTTGACTTCCAATTGCAATATTATAATCAGCAAGAAAATAAACCTCTTTTGGAACCTTTTCTGCTCCTATTACGACTAATATTTTTTGATCTAATTCTTTGATCTCTCTTATTTTTTGATTGATGGGTGCTCCATACATTGTAAGATGAACGACTATACCGCCATTTTCTTTCCATGTTTTGATTACCTTTTTCCAATTATCAATAATTTCAAGTCTAAATTCATTTTCTCCTCCCCATCGTTTATTGACCTTATCTATTGTTTTCTTTATTTCATCATCCACATCAGTCATGTAGATTACTTCGCTTCCCATTGCCCTTGATACCAATACAGCGTGAGTAGTAGTCCTGTCATCTCTTACAAGTCTGTGTCCTATTCTAAGTACTGCTACAGATAGTGGCATAGTTCTTAGATATCTCTCCGCCACGACCATGCTATCATCTTTTCAATCCTAATGGACAACTAAAATCGAATAAAAAGATTAGCTTTTGTTGCTTTTATTATCCTATTCTATTCTTCTACATTCTCTTCATTGGGATTTATGAATAGTGTTATTCCCAAAAACCGTTCAAGTTTCTTTGCCAAAATCTCATCAGGCCTTATCGAACCTGTTTCAATTTTCTTTATGAGGGTCACTTTTTCGTTAATTTTTTGTCCAAGTTGTTCGTGCGTTAGTCCTTTTTTACTCCTGGCATTTCTTATTAAGGATGGAAATTCCGGATCAAGAATGAGTTCATCAACCCAGTTGATTTTCTTTAGGGGTGGTGGTTTAATTCTTGGAGCTGGTCTTATTTTTCTGGCGTACAGATTCTTTGAACCTTGTTGTGGGCCAGAAGTAGGCTTAGGGGATAAATATCCTACAGGATTTGTCACTTTTGGTGAACCTATGTTCTTTGAAATACTATTGGATTCTACTGGTTTGCCTCTTTTTGAACAAGACAAACAGACGCTCATAATTGATTTCTCAATTATTACTTTCTTGCTTACCTCGGTATGTTTTCCGCATAATTCACAAAAAGAAACCATGTATGTAATAAATCGAGTCTAATTTATTAGGATTTGTTGTCCGTGACTGCGTCTCTTTATTATTCCGATCTAAACATATCTCAACTAACGAAAATTGTAGGCAACTGTGATTTCTAGCATATTTTGACCTTGCTTATGGGACCATAAAATAGTTTGACTGTTCATGGCTCATCCAAATTGACCCGTTAGCAACTACATGATCTCCTTTAACCCTGGGTTTGTCCCACCAACAATTGTGCATTTAGAATCATGAGCATACAAGAGGAGTCTTAGAGTACACGATTTGGCATAATAGCAGAGGAATTGATATTCGTTTTATCTCTCCTTATAGGCTGTATCAATAAGTTCAGACATTTTGGCATAAGACTATTTGGAATAAGGGCATCCGTTTCACTAGCCCGCAATTATCTTCCAAACGACCTTCAAATTCTCTAATTGTATGTTGTATATAGGATATGATGAAAGCAAGACACAGGTCTGAACCGTCAGTCTTTTGGTCATTTATTAATAGTTTAACATATTACCTATCTAGGCCTGACCTTTTTCTTTGCTATATACAACAAAAAGCATACGTTGACATACCATTGCTGTCATAATTTGTTAATATATCTGTGTGTACCTATAATGAATTCTCTTTATATAACATTAGTTTCCCTGGACTTGAAATACGATATGCAAAGAGCAAGCAAAAATTGAACTCTTCATTAGTCGGTACTAAGTTTTTGATATAATGGAATTAGTAGAGAAACCATAAAAAACACTCATTAATTACAGATTTTTACATACTCTAATCCAAGTACTGTAAAAATCATGAATAATTTTAAAATATTTATGATTTTCAAGTTATAGGAGTGATTTGTTGAGTGGCGAAATAATGCCCTATGGTATCGAGGGTCCTTAATAGTTAGCAATTCAGATGGTTTTTATTGTTGACATATATAGTTAGGTTGTTTAATTGCAAAAGCTATTTCTAGATCCGTATCAGAAAATATGCTCTCATGTGGATTTTCTCTTTGGAAGGGGGATCAGCTCAATTCTTCCAGAAGATTTAGAGCTTGAATATTCTAGAAAAACTGGGAAAATCAAGAGTTTTAGCATAGATGGAAAATTAATCGGAACCTTTCGAACTGATGGGGGAATTGCATTAACTATTGAAGGTGCCAATCTTTTCCTAAAACAAGAGGGGTATCAATCTAATTGTGTTGTGCCTATTGAAGATGCCATCCCTTTCGTATCCGAAGGTAGATCCCTATTCGTAAAGCATGTGTTAAAATGTGGTGAGAACGTTAAAAGCGGGTCGGATGTTGCAGTAATAGACAAAAATCAATCCGTTCTAGCTGTGGGTCGATCTTTGTTGCCTTTTTCATACTATTTACAGTCATTAGATGATATTGCTGATCATAATATGGGCTCACTTATCCGTGGCATAGGAATAAAAATTAGAGAAGGAATAAAAAGCAGAAGTACTTAGGGATTTCTATGATGCGATCGGGCAATAGAGATATGCGCAGAATGCTTGACCGAATGGGTTTAGATATGAAAGACTTGGGTTCGGTGGAGGAAGTTATTATAAGAACCGATATGAAAGAAATATTTCTTAAAAAACCCCAGGTTGTTGAAATGAAAGGCAAAGATAGTACTATTTTTCAGGTTATTGCTACAGATATCGAAGAGACTAACAGGGATGTTCCTTCTTTTAAGGAAGAAGATATTGTTTTGGTTATGCAACAGGCAAATGTCTCAAAAGAAAAAGCGATCGTTGCTTTGACAGATACGAAGGGCGATCTTGCACAAGCTATACTTAATTTGACAGTTTAGCAAGTACATTCTCTTTTATCCAATAGATAAGGATACGAAAAGACATACTGTATTTTTAAAGATTTAATAATTATTTGAAAATTATAGGAAATTATTATGATATTTGAATGATTTTCGTAACATTGCATGTAAAATGTTGCTTTTATTATTTAAATCTCACCGCTTTATGAATCTGCACATTAGCATGAGGAAAGTCATCTTGTGATTACTGTTGGATTTGGATCATTCAAAATTTGTAATTCTTGCATTTTGATTGCCAGAAAATTATACGTAATCTTTAATAGGCTTATAACATCACGCTAAAGTAGCAATAGAAATGTTCAACTTAACAAGTTGTCCACCAGTTATTGTTGCAACAGTATCAGGCCGTTCCTATTATAAAATAACAAATGTTTTAAAGTCGCTTGACTTACGCTTTTTGTCGTTATCACCTGAAGAAGCGGCCCTATCAACTGGGAAAGTTATAATTACAACCTTTGATGAATCCAAAATCGTAAATAGGGATAACATGTATTTGGATACCCAATTAGAAGAATTTCCTCTGTCTATAAAAGCAAAAATTCTACAAAATTGCATGGGCTACTTTGGTCCCTCTAAAGAACAATTGATAATCGGAGTAGATCCTGGAAAAAGGATTGGTATTTCTATCCTGTACTGCTATTTCGAATTAGATAGAATAATTTTGTCCTCGGTTAGTTCCACAGTTGAAAAAATCAGTTTTGTATTATCATCAATCGAGTCTCCTACTAAAATAGTTAGAATTGGTGATGGAAGCCTGGCTCTTTCTCATCAAATAGCCGGGATTCTAAAATCGTATTTCAAAGACGAGGTAGTTATTGAAATTGTAGACGAATATGGGACCTCCATAAGGCAAGGTACGGAAAAAAACCGTGGTGGGATCCGTGATATTAGCTCTGCTAGAAAAATTGCTTTTAGAAAGGGGAAAATATGGAATAGTTGCAAGTAGCAGCACAGCATTAAGTTATTAATACCGTGCGGTTAATTTTATTTCAGGCGAGGTTGGCCCAGCCTGGTTAAGGTACGAGCTTCCCAAGCTCGGGATCGCGGGTTCAAATCCCGCACTTCGCACTTTTTAAGATTGATTTGAACCCGCTAACACTTTGATAAATCCTGAGAACAAGAACTAATCAAGGATGTTAACGCAGTAGTATCTTGAAGTATAATTAATAGTCATTGTTATATTGACATTTCAAAGTAGCAATGTATGAATAAAACAGACATAGTAGAAATTATGTCAAAGAGAACTACGAAATTAGCGTTGCTTTCAGTTGTCTTTGTGGGGATGATGGTAGCCCTAGTTCCTATGATTATCGAAGAAGTAGATGCAAGGACTAACGCCAAGGCCACTTCTCTTATCGGGCCATTTTCAAATGTCAAGGTTCAATTGGATAGAGGTTCATTTTGGACATCACCTCGTCAACCATCCCCGAATGTTGTTACTTGGGTAACTTGGGGTGGATGCCCATTTGGCCACTGTAGTGAGATTGGTAGATTTACTGCAGACGTTGGATCAGGCCTACCTAGGGTGTCTGTTGCCTTTGCCAATCCAGGTTCAGGTCCCAATAGTTGTTCAGTAGCTGACCATATTGCTTATAGGACCACATGCCATATAACCCAGGGAGTTTCAGCTTCTCTTACTATTACAGTTACTCCAAGAGTTCAGGAAAATAATAATGGGCACTGCGACATACTAAATAAATTTGGTGGCATTGAACCGATGGGAGTAATTAGAGAAAAGCTACGCTGCTAAGACGTGGGTAGAAGAAATTTCTATTCTTTTTTTGGTAACAAATCTTTTCATATAGCAAAATTACATTAGCGGAGTTTCAATGGTGATTAGATCTATAACAACCTTTTTGAACGACGATAATACTCCTTTCCAGGTTAGTGTTCAAGATATAACGACGAAGTACATGACGTTATCCACAGAAGGGATCGCGGGTTCAAATCCCGCACTTCGCACCTCTTGTTATCACGGGATTTGAAATAAGAAATGTAGTTTGTTATATGATTTCTACGATATTCTTATTGATTAAATACTGCACCGCTATTGATTTTACTCGAATCAATGCCTCCACTTGAGCCACCTGAATTGTCTGAACCGCTACCATCATTGAATGTTCCTCCTTCGATAATCTTGTCTGGGTCAACAGTATTTGAGCCACCTTGATTACTTGAATCATCGTTGCTTAATACGCCACCCTTGGTATGAAATTGCAGTTCTGCTTCCGAACAATTACTAGGTGGATTTGTGTTGGCACAAGTTGTACACCAAACTTCTGCTGTATCAAGATCAGGAGCACAACACGTTGTGGTGCCTATAGTACCATCATTGTTAGGGGTACAAGAGTTAGTACCCATATTTCGTGCATCTACATTACCTATGGTCAGGGTGCTTAATACTATAATTGAAATCAATGTTAATACCATCATGGAGATCGCTCTATTTTGAAATTTTGTATTGTACGTCATATCCTTACTTATAGTGATTGAATTATTTAAGAATTGCCAATAATTTCCAATAGTGTAAGATTCTGAGACTAGTATAGTTGAAAAATTGTCTACACATAGATAATTCTGCAAGGTTTCAATAATTTTTCTGCTTATCCTAATATGGATAGACCTTGTTCAACCATATCCATATTGAATATTTCTTGATGAATCCAAGAAAACACAACAAAGGGAGCGAATATTTCATAATGAAAAGTGGGTTCAAATAGAGCGATTCATACCTGATCCCGAGCAAAGATCAATTTATTTAACCGCTTAAATTAGTTATTTTGAATATACAAAAAATAAAGTTTTAAAATCATTTGTTCAAAAATATGATGAATTACTTTAAATCGTTCTAGTAACAATTACACCAGTTTTGCCCTGAAGCACAACCTCCAGCACATTTACAATATTTTGTCTGATCTCCACTCATACAATATGATTTAGCAAGGCCAGAGTCATCGGAGAAGGCTTCTAACATTTGTTCATCTGCAGCCATAATGGCTGAATTACTATTCATTGTATTACTTCTATTTACAAGATATTGATTTGAACTTTGGAATA
>Ga0310890_10000172_pt1 | contig 18303 bp, 13 predicted proteins | sample T20D3metaG_FD_203751 | JGI IMG/M metagenome (GOLD analysis project Ga0310890, IMG submission 203751) | Lab incubated soil microbial communities from West Virginia University Organic Research Farm, Morgantown, WV, United States - T20D3 | ecosystem: Environmental > Terrestrial > Soil >... | reverse complement strand
AAGCAATCGCCTCATCGAAGTTATTCAATTTAGCAAGAGCTACACCTTTGCCATTCAAAGCATCAGTATTATTTGGATTGATGGCTAGAGCTTTGTCAAATGAAGCAATCGCCTCATCGAAGTTTTTCAATTTAGCAAGAGCTACACCTTTGCCATTCAAAGCATCAGTATTATTTGGTTTTATGGCTAAAGCTTTGTCAAATGAAGTAACGGCTTCATCGAAGTTTTTCAATTTAGCAAGAGCTACACCTTTGCCATTCAAAGCATCAGTATTATTTGGTTTTATGGCTAGAGCTTTGTCAAATGAAGCAATCGCCTCATCGAAGTTTTTCAGCTTCAAGAGAGCTTCGCCCTTCTCACTCAACGCTTTAGTATTATTTGGATTTGCGGTTAGAGCTTTGTCAAATGAAGCAATGGCTTCATCGAAGTTTTTCTGCTTCAAGAGAGCATCACCCTTCTCACTCAACGCTTTAGTATTATTTGGTTTTAAGTCTAGAACTTTATCAAATGAAGCAATGGCTTCATCGAAGTTTTTCAATTTACCAAGAGCGACACCTTTGTTATTCAAAACCTCAGTATTATTTGGTTTTATGGCTAGAGCTTTATCATAATAATCGATGGCTCCATCGAAGTGTTTCAGCTTCAAGAGAGCATCGCCCTTCTCACTCAACGCTTTAGTATTATTTGGATTTACGGTTAGAGCTTTATCATAATTGACATTACCGGGTTCATTTTTAGTAATAAGTGGAGCGCGGGTATTATTTTCGTTGCTTGAAGTTGCATTGATTGCCTGAACTGATGGTGATAACAATGACACAGCATCATCCGCTAACGGGAAGCCGATTACTAAGGTGGTAACGATTGATATCGTGATTATTAACTTTGGGACTATTGCTTTTTTGTACGCGCCTATATTATGAAATAACAATTAATTATTGGTGGCGCAGTCCCTATTTATATGATTTTGTTCCAATGATCTCTTCTGGAAATTATTTCCCTCTTGTGAGCTGTTACTGCTTGTATAAATCCATCTGCTAAAACGCTTTAAGTTTTATTTATTGTCCAAGGGCTTAAAACGCCTGTCATCATGGCATTTTTGGACACAATATAGAGACAACTAGTGTTGCAGAACAGTTTCAAATGCTACTTTATATATCGAATCGGAATTAGCTCAAAATAGAAACTTATTGGGTCGAAAAACTGGTATGAATAATATATTTAACATTGCCATATATGTTGTGACAGCTACCGTGATATTGGTAAGTCATATTGCTACGGCGACGCAGGCCACGGAATCCGAAAGTGTTGGACCATTTTTTACCGATCTCAACTTGAAAGCAGAGGTGGTTGTGAAAGGCCTTAAATCGCCGACAAGTATGGCATTTTTGGCCTCGGACGATATTCTGGTATCTGAGAAAGAAGGAACACTTCAGAGGATCGTAAATGGCGTAAAGATACCACAGCCATTAATTGACTTAAATGTGGTGTCTAAAACGGACAATCAAGGTTTTTTGGGGATTGCAGTTCTAAAAAATTCAAGTCAGGCATCCGTCGATAAACAATTGAAATCTGTTTACCTGTATTATACTGCTAATAGGAAACAAGACGAAGGTGATATGAAAGTTAATAACAGCTTGCATAATTTTCTTTACAAATACGATTATCGTAACAATTCACTTTTAAATCCAAAGCTTGTATTAGATTTACCAGCAGGACCTTGGCATAATGGAGGAAAGATGTTAATTGATCACAGTAACCAAATATACGTGATTGTTGGTGAAGCAAAGGGCCCTAAATTAGCTCATGAGAGAAATAAAGCTCTGAATTATCAAGGTAATCATTCTGATGATCCCGACGGACGAGGAGGCGTCCTAAGGATTGACCAAAATGGACGGCAAATAGCAAATCATGGCTTATTAGGCGATAAAGATCCTTTAAATAAGTATTACGCATATGGGATTCGAAATAGTTTTGGGATGGATTTTGATCCTCTAACAGGTAAACTCTGGGACACGGAAAACGGTCCTACATTTGGTGACGAGATTAACCTTGTAGAACCAGGATTTAATAGTGGATGGAATAAAGTACAAGGAATATGGACAGTGACTGGTGAGCGAAACAACGAAACGCCAGGGTCAGTCTCGGAAAAACCTAACGATTTAGTAATTTTCAACGGGAAAGGTAAGTACAGTTCTCCTGAATTGACATGGGGAATATCGGCCGGTCCAACAGCTTTAAAATTTCTTTCTACTGATAAATTAGGTAAGCAGTACGAGAACGATATGCTAACTACCGACGTAGATACTGGAAGAATTTATCATTTTGAATTGAATCGTAATAGAACCAGTCTCTTGCTTAGTGGCCCATTGACTGATAAAGTTGCTGATAGTCACGACGAACTTGACGATGTAGTTTTTGCTGGTGGCTTTCATTTAGTTTCTGATTTAGAGATCGGGCCAGATGGATATCTGTACGTGGTTGCATTTAATGAAGGTAAAATTTACAAAGTACTTCCTAAAAATGCAAACGAGAACATACCCAGATCTTGATCAGGTTTCCAAAAATAATCTAGCGACTTACTAGAAATAACCATAGATGGCACACTATAATCGTCTTCAGGTACGGCAATTAAAATTGTCACTTATCGTGACTTTATTCATATTTTTGATTTAAGTTAGCAAGTGTTAGAAATCTTTCTTTTCCTCTAACGCCGTGAGAGTATCATCCATTTTGCCTTTAATCAACAAAGGCCCATCGCTCTTGTACACTGGTTCATCCTGTTCTAATTTCTTAAATACTTGCAAAGCGTTGTCTAGTTCGATTCCATCATAGGGTACTAGCTGTCTAATTATTTTATCGAATTCTGCTGCAGTATAATCCCAGCTAAATTGTCTCGAATATGTGAGTGCATTATCACTTAATGTTTTTAAAAGACCTGGATTTTTTAAGAGATTAAGTGCCGCGTCAGCAAGATTCTGCGGGGATTTATCTTTAACTAAGATACCAGTTTTCTGATCAACTACAGAATCCCTCAAGCCAGGGCTATCATATGCTATCACTGGTGTTCCCATTGCGTTGGCTTCAGTCACGACCAGACCCCAACCTTCACGGACAGAGGGAACTAACAATAAGTGCGCCTTTCGCAGAAGAACGTATTTTACCTCATCTTTTATGTGGCCGTAGAATACAACGTCTTTAATGTTCATCTTTTTGAGCTCTTCAAGCATATTACCATCACCGATAACCCACATTCTTGCATGCGGCAGTTTCTTTTTGATCAGAGCAAATGCCCTTAGTGCGTGATCTGGCATCTTATGTTTCTTTAATCTCCCTAAAAAGACAATTGTTGGCTCGAATTCTTTTTGTTCCACATTTCGCAGAGGTTTAGTACTGACTCCAACTTTAACTATAGACGCTTTATTAAAACCCTGTTTTTCCAAATCCTTTTGAGAAGAAGCAGACACAGTTACCGCCGGGGTATTCCTGTAGGCTGACAGCCACTTTTTTTCCAGGTAGTGGTAGCAAAGCCAGTTCAAAGGAAAATGTGTTTCATAAAACCATATTTCATGAATCAACTGATGAAATAGAACCAAAACAGGTTTAGCTCCTACGATTTTGGGCGATAAAAATGGTTTTCCATTTATTTCATCAATAACTAGATCGTAGCGATCCTTATTTTTTTTATAGAATTGTTTTGCCTTTAGATAAACTGTAAATACTCCTCCACTTCTGATTACTTTTATCCCATCAATTTTCTCGTTCGTTGGTGCATTAGGAAATAAAGGGCAAAAAAGTGTAATTTCGTAACCCATTTTAGCTAATCGAGTCATGACTTCGTAAGTGAAAACTTCTGCACCGCCGGCATCTGGATTTTTTAAATCCCGCCAATTAAACCAGAGGATTCGCACCTCAATGATACTGGTACCGAGCTATAAATATATTCATGCTCATCTCAAGGTAAGTTTGTTGTGTATGGTGCATTTAAATAAGAGGTGGATACCATAGAAATGCAACCATTCGGTAGCTCATTTTTATCGGAAAAATCAATTGGTAGAATTTTACCTTTCGCGATACCTCTTGTAGTAGTTCTTCTTGCGTATACCCTATTGCAGGGGGATCTTGAAATCCTATTGATTTTTGTACTCCTTATTGTTATTTTCTCTATCTACAAATTTGATCCACGAATACCAATTGGATATGCAATTTCACTATTTGTTATCCAAGGACTACTAACGACTCATAATGAGGTCGTTCCTGTAGAATTGCTGGCAGTTTTAAGCTATTGGCTTTTGGTAGTTGGGATCGTATGTATGGTAATCGCCCTGTTTAGGAAGAAGCGACCTGTTGAAACGGTAGCCTAATCCTACTTGTTTCCACGAGGAACTGGTCGCCTACTTGGTGACTTTCTCAATATCAAATATTTATCTGGTTCTGTCTCAGCATAAGAAGAAATCTGTAGTTCGGAACCCACTAGGTTCCCTTTCGCCCCGAAATCAGTTTAGGGACTGAATCTTTATGACGGGAACAAATTGATTATTGTCATCTACATTGCAACATCTGACCTTAAGGGCTTGACAAGAGAAAACCTATGGCAATAGTTTGCAAAACAGTTACAGTGGTCCCCGCAGATGGATAGAAATTTGGGTATCAAAAGAGTACAATAATGACAATGTTAGAAGAGTCCCAAATGATCAATATTAAATTGGACTATAAGATTTGTCTTAATTAGTACATGGCTGGTAAGAATATAAATGATGTAACTAAGCATGAAGCGGGCACTAATACAGGCCTAGTCTCTGTCGTTATTCCAACAAAGGACTCAGAAAGAACACTACGCAGGTGCCTTGACTCCCTAATGACACAGACTTACCAGAATTTTGAAATTTTGATCGTAGACAAAAGGTCGACTGATGACACAATCAGCATTGCAGATGAGTTCAAAGCGCGGATCTTTAGTTTGAACGTAGAAAGAACAACTGCAAAAAATTTTGCATCGCGTAAGGCAAATGGAACATTTGTTTTATTTGTCGATTCTGACATGGTTTTAGAACCGACAGTAATCGAACAATGTGTCAAAGCAATTCAAGCTCCAGATGTAGGAGGGATAGTGATCCCAGAAAAGAGTACGGGACTTGGTTTTTGGGTAAAAGTAAGAGATTTTGAAAGAACCTTCTATTACGGGACAAAAGTTGAGTCTGCACGCTTCTTCCGAACTAACCACGTAATAGAGGTAGGAGGTTTCGATGAAGAGGTGATCATGTATGAAGAAAGCACACTACCACAAAGAATTGAAAAAATTGGGTTAAAAACAGCTGTTAGAGTTTCATCATTCATTATTCATGATGAAGAAAATTTCAAACTTATAAACTGGCTTAGAAAGAAGCGTTATTATTCACAGACTGAAAGAATATACACACAAAAATATAAGAGCTATTCGCAGCAACAACTCGGTGTGGGAAGCAGGACAGGTATATACATACGAAATAGAAACTGGATAACTTTGATGAAGCACCCAATTCTAGGCACCGGTCTTGTAATTCTCAAGAGTTTAGAGTTCTTCGTTTCAAAAATGAAATGAAGGTATACTGTTCAAAGATTACTGGTAGTCCATTCTTACTTGACTGCATAACTACCTGAACGTGCAATCAAAATTCCGAATCTAGCAAAAAAGAACTCCTTAACATTCGGAGAAGTCAGTTTTTTCCAAAATGACGTTGATTCATAAAGTCAATTGATCATTAATAGTTACTCATTCTTTGCTTCATATTTCACTATCGTATCTAAGATGACATTGACGTAAGCTAGTGTATTACAAAATTGTTCAATGAATTTGGTTTTCATTCAATACGTGGGTATTGTCAAGTTTCGTTCTGCCTAGATCTAACATGCTAATCTGTTGGGTTTGTACATGCCTAGACGCCCCTTGCCTTGGTCCAATTTAATCTAGAAGGCTGATTGTTGGATTGACACTCTGTATAGGAACCGATGGTTCATTATTGGTTTTTACACTATTCAAGAATTTTTCTATTATTGTATGGCGTGGTAGCTCCCATTTTTTTTGTCATACGTGTTTCTAAATGAACTATAACCATAATTCCGATGTCTGTTAAGCTGTCCTATAAATTCAGACAATCGAAGTTAACGAGTAAGGATTTCATAGCAATATCGGAATGTGTATATCTAGGAGTAGTAATATCAATAGTATCTGCATCAGTACAATTCAACTCCTGGTCTATTTTGACAAATTTGTTTTAGTCTAATTTCTCTATTAACCACGACAGTCTCTTTATATTTACTGTCACATACAGCAACAACATCCACATCAGAAATTGAAACAAAATCAAAGATGTTATTTTCAATTATCGTAATTGATGCTTTAGGTAATCGACGTGTTATTGCCCAGAAGAGTGCGTCCAAAATATATGGATCACATGTAGATGCTGTTTCCCACTTCCGATAATCGTTTAGAATGTTTTTGATATGTATCTTGGTAATGATTCCTAGTAAATGAAGTTTTTCCAGAAAAATAAGAAATATTTTTGCTAGGATCTGGAGTGTTTTCAAAATAAAGAGGTCTTTGGTCTATTTTCATATAAAGGCTTCTTAGATACATTTATGTCTACCTTAATTCGCTTCTGTATTTATGAAACTTATAAAAGTAATATAAGGGATTTTGATTTTAAATAAACTCAGTATATTCAGTAGAAAGTAAACACCAATAGTTTTTAAATCTCATTTCTGCACTAACTTTCAATTGAAATTCCTAATTATTGTTAACGGCTCGGGTGGAAAGGATATAGGAGGTGGAGACTATCATATGTTTCAGGTGATGAAAGAATGGAGTAAGTCGCATGACATCTCTCTGTTGATCCCACTGATTGGGTTTCTATTTTGCAGACCTCTTCTTCTAGAGAAGTACAAAGTTTACTTTACGTCTTCTGGAACCAAATCGATACACTCATTTCGGCTAATTCCAGATTATTTTAAACGTATAATCATATCAACGTTGTTACATTTAGATAATAAACCGAATGTGATAATATGTGCTACGCATATGCTATTTGATATTCTCCCCGGTTTCATCTTAAAATTTAGATTTCGTACAAAGCTTGTCGTGTATGTGCACCATATAATTGGTAAACATGTCGACCACAGAAGAGGAATATTGAGTAGAATTTCGATACTAGGAGAGAAGTTAAGTCTACTTTTAATTCGAACTGCAAATATTATATTTGTAGTCAATGAAGAAGTAAGGTCCGATCTCATAGAAATGGGATTTGACCAAGCAAAAATACGCGTATCAAGTAATGGATTAGATTATGGTTATATAGCTTCAATCAAACCTTCTTATGATACGGGATATGATGGCTGTTTTTGTGGACGCTTAGTAAAGAGAAAGGGAATATACGATCTAATTAAGATATGGAAATTAGTAACACGTCGTTACCCCAACTCAAGGCTGGTAATCGTGGGAGACGGTCCTGAATACAGTAGCTTGTCCAATAAGCTGAAGGAAATGAATCTTGTAGAAAACATTAAATTGATGGGCTTTATCTCAGAGCGAGATAAATTTCTAATAATGAAGTGTGCTAAAATTTTTATTTTCCCGAGCTATGAAGAAGGATGGGGAATCGCTGTTGCAGAAGCGATCACATGCGGGCTTAATGTTGTCCTGTATGATATAGGAACATACAAGGTATTTGGTAAAAATGTAATTATGGTTGAGAAGGGTAACACAACCAAAATGGCTGAAATTGTTATCGATCTCATAGAAAGAGAAAGCAAGAAGAATATCGAAGAAAAGAAATTGGTTAGGATTGAATCAGTATTAGATTGGAAGGAAATCGCGAATAAAGAGTTACGAGATATGGATGATTTAGTTCATCGTTGATTACGAACGTTACTAAGCCGACAGATATAGTTATCGTAGAAGATTTAGTTATGCATTTAGGTTATAGTCAAGGAAGAGCTAAATAATCAAGATATTGTTATTTCCATATATAAGTTAAAATCTTACTTTGAGCTTGTACTATTAACCACAGTTTTTAATAGTGTTCTTACTTCAGATATCGATGTATTCTTCAGCGCAATTATGACGACCATCGTAATAACTACGGAAGTGAGTAAAGTTATAATTTCATTAATAATTCCATCAGGAAGTAATAACTTGACGATATTTGAAATACCCCAGCCAGCGATTATAGCAATCACTGTATTAGCGATATAACGAAGTAAGATTTTTTTTGACCAAATTAATGCCGGTATACAAGACACAGAATATGATATTAGAATTGAGAGGGCAGCACCGACCACCTTTAATGGTGGGACCAAAAGGATAAAACTCACAATAAATCCTACCATTTGTAGCGACCCTATGAACAAAAGTCTTCTCGACATACCCAAGTAATTGAAACGAGAAACTGTATTTGTTGCCACCGCGAAAGGTAAAATCCCCACGCCAAGGATCATTAACGATATTTGACCAGACACATAGTCTGTTCCGATGAGTGAAAGTACAAAGTGAGGAGAAGTTAGCAACAAGGCTATTATGGGAGCAGTTAGACTTATTCCAATTCTTATACTTCCAGAAGTCAAATCCGTTTGAGTCATGGAGGAAGCAGGGATAACCATGTATGCCATGCTTGAAATTAGACCGCCTGCGACTACACTTATCATTAATGCAATGTAAAAAACGCCTATCTCAGAACTGGCTATACCGAAAGAAGCGAGAAGTACAACACTCAGGCTGACTATAAGTGTCCTAGAAAATATTGAAGGCATATTCACAATCCCCTCTTTGAAGGTATCTTTGATATGTTTGAAGCCTTTGAAGCCTCCAATGCTGAACCCAAATATATTGTGTACCAAATACAAGGCGATACAAGCGGCCAGCAGTGCCTGCAACATGAATGATAATAAAACGCCGAGGGCTCCAAATCCGGATAATACTAGAAGATAGCCGGCCACAAATTTTACAGCTGTGGTAATAGTATCAATTACAAGAATAGTCTTTGAAGCAGAAATCCCAAGTAACGCGTAGCGAGCAACATATCCCAGAGAAATAGATATTAGCATTACTAAGGCTATCATCGTATAACTTTGTAATGCTTCAAGATGCAGATCCTCTAATGTGTAAATTATGAAAGGCACTACAGCAATAGTAATCGCCAATTCGATGAAAATTGCTGAACCAACTATTGTAGAGCGCGCAGTTGAGGATTTTTTAAGCAATGGGTACTCTAGACCAAGGCCAACGATGCTACTAATCAAGACAACTAGACTATATACGGCAGTAGATTGGCCAACATCAGAGACTGAAACAAGTTTTGAAAGTACAAGCCAATATAACCAACCACCGGCGGCAACTACAATAAGATCCAGAAAAAGGAATATACTCGAATTCATAAATTTTTCATGTGACATTTCTATGTTCTCTTTAGTTGAATGTTTTTATTTCTTTTGTAATCATAAATAATATAAAATATGCAGAATGCAAAGGTCAGTCCGGAGATGACGAAACCCAGCTGATACCAATATTGAGGTGCAAACGATATTACTATATTCAAGTTGCCAGTCTGATTGATTTGAAAACCATTGATTGCTCCGTATAAAGGCATTGCTTTAACCACGTCCACCTTTTTTCCCTGATTGTAGATCGTTGCTTGCCATTTTTCATCATAAGGTTCAGCAAATCCGATTGTAGTTGGTTTAGGTGCACTAATGCTAATTGTCCAATGAGTCGGATCATTCTTATCATATCCCAGTATCTTTGTGCTTGGTAATGTCCCTGAAGATTTGTTATCCAAGCCTTCCGATGAAATGAATTTCTTTATCTCCGAAATCTTATAGGATCTAGTTTGATTCGTTAGTTCATTAAAAGAAAGTTCATCAAACCAAGTTCTTGCTACTTTCGGTTGAGATGACCATCCAGCATTTAAAACAGGCCTAATTTTAGTCGTATTCTCCGGAATCGTTACAATGCAGTTGAACTGTTTCCATTGGAGCCGTCCCTCGATCCCAGCAGGACACTGTTCAATTTGATACCATTTTCCGGAATGCTCGTTGAATCCTTCAAGCAATACATGAGAGAAAAGAGCATATTTATTCATTTTCATGTGGGTGAGCAATTTGTAACTTTTAAATGGCTCAACCATGATTTCTTGACCATATATCGATGACCAACTCCCAGTGTTATTGTGTGGACTTTTTGTAGAGAACTGATAGCTTAATTTATCATTCCAACCAGAAGTAACATTGATTTTACAAGTAAACGTTTGTCCACAGTTGTTAAGTGAATCATTCCAGTATAACGGAAGTTTAGTATCATTATTTGCCAATGCGAAGTTCGAATTGGCCACTAGATTAGGACCAAGATCCTCATCTAAATTAGTTAGAAACATTTTGTTCTTAGAATTATTGAGTTGGGCCTTCACCTCTTGAATATAGAATCCCTCGACGTTATTCTTCCCATCGATATTTTGTAGGATTATAGGATAGGGCTTGTCTGACCGTCCTTCGAAAATCTTGAACAGCTGGAATGATCTATCTGGTGAGCTTAACGCTAATGTGTGATTTGCTCCACCAATCTGGAAATTTATTGTGCCTCCTTGCTCCCATGAAAGCGCCTTGGCCCATATTTCTACTTGTTTGTTTTTGTATCTATTGGGCAATTCAAATGATACTTCCGAATTTGGGGAGCTACTGAATAAACCTTGGTGAACTCTTGATGTTAATATGTGGTCATATCCGAATGAGTTGATATTATCAGCCCACCCATTTGTCGCATCAAATGAGTTAGCATATCTGTTTATTTCAATAAAGTCATTCTGAGACATATTTGCTTCTCTTTTGTCGTCTATGAAAATCAATGAATCTCGGTCAGACACTGATGGATACAGAGCTACATTGGATAGTGAAGTAAACTTTGAGAGTAAATTGAAAGAATCAAAGTCAGACAGTCCTCCTCCAGCAGCAACAGGAACAAAAATTTTACTGACATTGTTTAGGTTCTCATAGATCGTGTATTGCGAGTTATTTGAGATCACTTTCAAATCTTTTTGGGAATTAAGAATTGGCTCTAATGGGGTATACCATTTTTCTCTGAAAAGCGGGAGTGAGTTTAATGGTGTATAACCAGGATAGTATGATACAAAATCGTTTCTTAAAATTACATATTTTATTCCAAATCCACTCAAAACTCTACCGAGATTGTCGGTCATATTTTCTTGCATAGCAGAGAGCAACCAGATTGAGACACCATTAGTAGGCGGTACCCTTCCTCCGATAACGGAAGGAAAGATCATTGAAGATGTATGAGTTATAAAAGGATCAATTCCCTTCAATGTTAAATTGTCATATTTTATCGGATTCACGTATGGCAAGATTAGAACATTGTACTGGGGATTAGCTGAGATATTTTGATAAAGAGTGTGATATTCAGTAGGAAGAGAATACGTCTGCACGTATCCCGCGAAATTTCCTAAAAGTAATGGATAACCATTTAATATCACAATTATCGTAATCAATGCTGCAGAAGAGATGACTTTAAACTCCGGCTTGAAATTCAACTTTAATATTCTTTCTATAAATATAGCAATCAAAAATGTTATTGCAAAAGAGTATAGAAAAGCGATATGCCACAATTCTCTAAACATATAAAAACCGTGTTTAAATAAAAAGTCAAAAACACCTGGAAACGGAGGATTAAGACCCTTGAGCAAATACAAACCAATAATCGCGATCACTGCGAGTGAAATTGTGTATCTATCCTTTCTAATTAGAAGAACAGAAAATGCAATAATAGGAAGTATAAAATCTAAATAGAATATCCACGATGGGATAATTCCTGCATTAGATTCGAGTAGATCTCTCGAAGTACCTAGATTTAAATAACTATAAGGCTGTGCCTCATAACCCAACATCCTGAAACTTTTTGCTAAATCAGATGCGCTAGCCAGTGCATGATATGTCAATAGCTGATTGACATTGAATGGTAATTCTGCTCCTTTGAGTAGCAGCTGGGGAAGCAAAATAGGCGAGTAGGTGATAAGAAAGGTTATAGAAATAACAATGAATATGCCTATAGCACCTTTCTTAATTTGTTTAAAATCTTTAAAATCAAGCAGAGTAAAAATTAATAAGATTACAATTACAAGGACTAAAAACTGAATCTGAATAACTGCAAAGGAAAGTAAGAGCCCAGCAACGATGAAATATTTCTTGTTATTTTGTTCTTTCCCTTGTAAGAAACTGCTAAGAATTAAGGGAGTTAGAAAATAGGCTATAAGATAGTACAGATGTCCTGCTATAATTCTAGTAAATATAATGGGAGAGAAAATGTATAATATGCCAGCTGCAAATGATGCATACCAACTTAGTTTTAGCTGCCTTCCAAGACAAAATGCGCCGAAACCACTTAGTGTCACGATTAAAATTAATAATCCCTTAGAAAGTATCTCGCCTCCAAGAAAAGGTATTGGAAGAAGGATTAACTTAATAATCCAGTCTGTATCGTAGGTTTTGTAACCTACTTGGGAATCCCATACGAAAAGGCCCGAATTGGCCCACGATTTATTCATCTCATCATACGGCCCTATAAACCAGTCATGAAAGAAGCCGATCGTACCTGGAGACAAAAGAATTTGCCCTAAAATAATAAGGGAAATAATAAAATATGCCAGCAGCGCAATTAAATAATCATAATGTTTTGTTTTTAGAGGATTCATTTTTTTCATTCAGCGAACAAGCGTCTCCAGCAACTAAAAAGATCAACTTTTTTTAGCGATAAAAGATGACTTAATGTAAAACTTACAATATAAATTGTCAAACTTGCAATAGCTGGGCTAGGGTTCGACAAATAAAAAGCTTATTGTGGATTGGCAAAACATTCTAGGAAATGTCCCATCTAATATATCTCACTAGTTTTATGCTGTATTAGAAGAGGCAGCAACATTTGTCAGTTATTCCAGACCGTCTCATATCGAAAAATAGACAATTATTTGTCTATATTGGAATGTCATGTAAAATAAAGTAGGTCTAGAATTTTTCTTTTTCCCTTTTTATTATGATAATCAGAAATTACGATGGCATGACAATGTAAAAATTCGCTAGTGCATTTATAGACATTGCTAAAAGCCAGATCATGATTGGCAAAACTATGAAGTAACCATTTGGTTCTTTATATATAGGTTAAGCCAACAGTTGCAGGATTTTGAATTGAAATATCATAAAAAAACTTACCAGAACTTGCTAATTCCTTAGAAATAAATTAATAATACCAACGTATAGTAAAATTACCAGAAAAATATTATGTAGAACTTTTAGGGCTGGGTAATTACTTTGCAAAGTTGATCCTTTTAGGAAGCAACAAATCATTTTTGATTCGAACTAGTACTTTTTTCAATACTACGTTGTACGAGGTAAAGTATATTTATTCATAAATCTAACTGAATTTAGGTCTGTATTGGTTAATTGGTTGGTTTGAAAGGATTTGGAAAAATATAAGTAATCGTAAAAAGGAAAAGACTTATGAGATCAAATATAACTCTTTTCAAGTTTACTTTCTTTGTAGTTGTATGGATTTTCTTATCATTAATCTCTATCCATGCAATATTTAGCGAAAAAACCAATATTTCAACGTCTAGTAACAGCAAAAACGTATCTGGCGTGAATAAACCTATAATTGATCTAGTACAGGATCCATTGTTCAGACTTATAGATGAGAATATTAATTTAACATCGTATTGGAGGGATTCTCAAAATAGCTGTTTAAGATTGTTTAGCTGTCATTTGAACTTGACAGATGGATGGGATGATAATCAAAGCTTGCAGCTTTCTACAGAGAACAGTACGCGTGAAAATTGGTCATGGATCTTTAGTAACGAAATTGATGTTAAACCTAACGAGATTTATGAAATATTAGGACATATTAAATTAAGTAAGTGGGCTACTCAATCTCATATAGTCTTGGAAGGCTTCAATGAAAGTTCCCGGCAATGGTATCAAATTATACAATGTCCTCCTGGCACTAATGGACCTCTGGAATGGAAGGAGCTCGTTTGCAAGGTAATAATTCCGCCAGATACGGGTAGAGTTGCTTTGGTGTTAAACGCTGGATGGTCCTCTCAGCAGAATCAGAAGGCTTCAACACTGTTCGATGCAATCCACATGTACAAGGTCTCTTGAGTTTGGCACTTGTAGATAAGGATTCTCGTATTTTGCCATTTTGAATAATTCGAATAACACGCATTAGATAAGTTATATAATATAATTACTGTTATGAGATTGATATCAATCAACAATTAATGGATAATAGACTAAAGTTAGTTATTTTCTAAAAAGCTAATTCTAAGAATAGGATGTCGATAATGAGTCAAAAATACAATGACAAAAAAAAGGTCAATCCAGTGATTATCTGCCATAGTTTCGAAGCATTACATTCGGTAAGAAACTCAAAGATATGGATTTGAAATCAGCCAACGTGTCTTATTGAGTCCGAGAATCGGTCATTTATTATCGTGTATAGCATCAAACGGATTGATTTTTTTCAAATATTGGTATATGGATTACAGCAAGCTGTTAGGTTGTCAGAATTATACATTCTAAGTATATAATTGATCTAAATCTATCTGTATACTTGAATTGATTTTTTTAAAACATAGAAAAAAGACTATTCCAATAAAAGAGTCAAAATTGATCTTTAGAGCTCAAGGCATTAAACATTAACTAGACAGAAATCAAAACTTTGATTCTAATAGATTGTATTCAAAGCTGATGTAGCGAACGCTTTTTGCTACAGTTGCAATAATATTGATCCATAAATACATATTCAAAGTAGCGTACATGTCAAATCAATTTAAAAAATCGCCTTTTTTATCCCTGATAATTGCATCATCCATCATTTTGTCGACGATCTATTTTTTTAATCTTGTCTATACTTATTCAATACCAGCAGACTATGGATCGAACGTGCGCTCATGCTATTGTGTCGCTTTTAGACTGGATGATGTTGAAGATTTTCCATATTCGTCGCCGCTGATTGCAGTCATGGAAGTGTTTAAGGAAAAGAATATCGATTTGACAATAGGCGTAGTTGGTAAAAACATTGATGCGGATAATAAGCAGGTTTATTATTATATCAAACAACGATTAATGAACAATAACGGTTATAACAGAAGTAATAATGGGGCTGGGCTTGAAATTGCAAATCACAGTTGGGAACATGGACGATTTTTGAATTTTACGTTTCTTGAACAGTCTAATTCTATCAGCAAAACAAATGAAAAAATTAAAAGTATATTTGGGATCACGCCGACTATATTCATCCCACCTTTTTCTGAATATAATAACGATACTATTTTGGCTATGCATGAAAATAACATGAGATTTATTAGTGCGGATGATAGGGATTCTTCAGTTTATTCAATTTTTTCCAATTCTACAATTTACCATCTACCAGAAACCGCCGAGACTGGTTGTGACAATTGTAATGCAACTAAGAGTTATCCATGGGCAAATAATAGTTATCTATGGCAGGGCCTACAACACGAAGAAACATTGAATCAAATCAAAAAAAGCATACACCAATATGGTTTTGCTATTGTGGTGATCCATCCTATGGAATATTCTCTGGAACATGAAGCGGTGACGTTTCAAAATACATTGGATTTGAAACAGATAAGAGAGCTTGTGTTACTTATTGATAAGATTAAAAAAGAAGGGTTACATATAACTACGATTGGAAATATGATTAACCATTATTGAGTCACTTGGTCGATTTACTATTATAAGTATTTTTTAACCTCGAATTATTGTGGTTTTTGGAAAACGGTTCGTTAACTCAAGTCTTGCAATATTTTCTTTATATATAGTAATATAGTAAGAGCTAAATGTGGATGGGAAATCTGACCCCAGAATTTTGGTTTGTATTCCAGCTTTTAATGAGGCTAAGACTATAGCAGAAATTATAGACAGGTCAAAAAAAATACGCTGACACAGTTATAGTGTACGATGATGGTTCTACTGATGATACTTATCAAGTAGCAACATCTGCTGGAGCAACTGTGATTCGAAATCCTAAAAATAATGGATATGGTGTAGCAATCAGATCACTGTTCCAGGCAGCAAAGGAAAAAAACGCAGATATAATGATTACTCTTGATTCTGATGGCCAACATGATCCAGGTCAAATTCCCGACATATTAAAAACATTGGATCAGGGATTTGATATTGTGATTGGTTCTCGCTTCCTTAGAAATGAAGTTAAGGATAGAGTACCTCGATACAGAAGTCTTGGTATAAAAACTATCACAAGGCTTACTCAAGCTGCTTCCTACAAGGGCATTACGGATTCGCAGAGTGGGTTCAGGGGCTATAACAGAAACTCATTAACAAAAATAAACCTGTTCGAAGACGGTATGTCGGTATCCACAGAGATATTGATCAGGGCAAGTGAAAAGAAACTGTTAGTTACAGAAGTCCCAATTACAATTAACTATGATATCAAAGATACTTCTACACATAACCCCATAACGCATGGTATAGGGGTACTATACTCCGTCTTTCAATTCGTCTCTTTACGTCACCCTCTGGCATCCTATGGGCTGCCCGGTATCATATTGCTAGGCATTTCAGCGTTCTTTATGAAGAACGCGTTGAATTTATTTTCTGAAACTGGATATGTGTCAACCAACATGATATTGATATCGGTTGGGATTGCAGTTGTTGGTGTAGTCCTACTGGCCACAGTGGCCATCGTCTATACTTTGATTGCCCTGCTTAAAGGAAAAATAAAGCACTAAATCAAAAAACATTAAATCAAAATCCAACCGTTTCGGAAGACAACTAACATATACTTGTACTGATGTGCAATTAAGAAAGCTTTGCTAATTTTTATTGAAGAATTAGGTGAGTACTTGATTTGCTGTAAACAGCCCTGCTTGGTATAGAATCATTTCTGTAACTGTTCATTGATAGCTTGAAGCACAAACATTAACTCAAGATGACTCATTGCCATTATTCGCCGCAATATATCTTGAAGTTCAATGGACGGTTGAATAGGACCATTTAAGTCAAAGTCCGGCAAAAGCGGGTTTGGATTTATCTTTTGAACTGTCCTCCTGGCATAATTAGGCATTCTAAAAGCTTTAAGAGGGTTCTCGTGCCCCTTATGTAATCTCTCAACGTGAACGCTCATATTCCATCTCCTCATTGATTTTCTGTCACAATATGAATGTGAATTTTCTTTCGCGTGAAAAAACATCGTAATTGCAACTTAGCAAATCGAACTCAGTTACACCAAATCAGTAACAGTAAAACCAATATACACTTGTTTTACTATATTTCCTACTGGGATTTCAAAAATTGCATAAGTAGACTTTATTCGTTTTAGAAAATCCCGGGCTTCGGTGTCTTTAATGGGAATTTTTTTTTCAATACTATTAATCGCTCGGTCTATCCAGTCTATGTCGTAGGCATTTTCTAGAGAATAGCTGTAATACCTGTCTGGTATACCAAATATCACGTTGATCTCGTCGTGACTCAGTATATTACTAAAATCACTAAAGCCTTTAGTTAGATCCTTCGAGTAAAGAGCCTTGCCAAACGGCATCTTGTAATTGATATGATCGAATAAAATCTGTGCAGCCCAATCATCGGTGTTTTGTTCGTTAGGGGGCAATTTGAAATTAATGTAATTTCTTCTGGCTTCTGGCTCATTGCAGCGATGTCTGCTTTGCATGGTCATATCATAACCTAAATTGAAAATAGGTTTTAGACTAAAAGTTTGACAAGTTTTACAAATATATCCACTGAGGCCTTGAATCGAATCCCCGGGAATTAGCCAATAACTGGAAAAGACATCATTTAATTGTCTCTGAGAGTACGCCAGTTGTTGTTGGAGTGCTCCGACCTGCCATTGAAGTGAATTGAGTTGTCCAAATGTCTGATCTGAATTTGACATTTTATTTTGCATTTCTGCAAGGTCAAATAAATCCGCGAAATAGTCTTTGATACCAGGCGATGAAAGATTTTTTTGATTATAAACATAACTTGATTTTCCGTACAAGTTATTTTTCAAGTTAGTTTCAAAGTTGCGCCGTTGGTCACCTTCTCCATGGATAAGTTGAAAGTGACGTTCCAAATTCCACTTACGTGAGAATTTTTGAAAACATTTTGAGCACGTCCAGTTTTGCCTCATGTTTTTTCTTCCCTCAACTCAGAGTAACTCAGAGTAACTTTGAGTAATGCTGAAATTTAAGGATTAACGTCAGAGATACACAATGAGATATCAACTTGCTTGTAATA